>OOCM01000303.1_pt1 | contig 52201 bp, 44 predicted proteins | sample 1671111 | NCBI WGS metagenome assembly OOCM01 (sample SAMN06348123, study PRJEB24527) | human gut metagenome | biome: human gut; feature: ankylosing spondylitis patient; material: feces | host: Homo sapiens | place: China | collected 2015-10 | reverse complement strand
CATTGCCATGACTAACCAGATAACCTTTTTAGGTCCTTTCAGCTAGTCAAGAGCCTATAAAAAATTGTGATCCTGCGGGAAGTTGGAAGGCTTTCTTGTCGGGAGGAAGGAAGTCTTTTATGATGAAAAAAAAGCCGTGACGGAGGATACCCCATGCTGTACCGGGTGACCCTGTTTCCCCTTTTGCTGCTGTGTCTGATGTTTGTTCCTGCTTTCGGCGCATCGGAGGCTTCCCCGGCTTTTGTCCGTGCCCTGCTTTCTCCGCCGCCTTCGGGAGACGACGTGCTCCGCGTGATGCTTGAACCGGACGAGCCTTTGTGCCGGGAAGCCTATGGGGATGCGTGGGCCTCCCGCTGCTTTGCGTTGTTGGGGCAGGAAGGTTCGCCTGTCGGCGGCGTGCGCCTTCAGCCGAACGTTTCCGGCGACTGGCGCTGGGCTGACGGGCGGACGATGACCTTCCGGCCGAAGGAGCCGTGGCCTGCCGCAGCTTCGTTTGAGCTGGTCATGGACGATCTTCCCCTGCCGTCGAGAGTGAAGCTGACCTCTTCCCGTGCGGAATTTTCCACGCCGCCTCTGACGGCGTACGGCATGAACGCGCAGATGTGGATTGATCCGGACCTGAACGGCGAGCGGGCCGTCACGTTCGACATTGCGTTTTCCACGCCGCCCGAGCGCAGTCTTGTGGAGCGCGATGCCCGGATTATTGTCTCCGACGCCGCGCTTCGTCTGGCGGAACCGCAGTTCATCTGGAGCGGCAATACGAACTGCCTTGTCAGGTCGCGCATTCTTTCGCTCAGCGAGAAGCCTGCCGTGGTGACGATGGCGCTGCCGGGCGTGGCGGCGGAAGTGCGCCTCAACGGAACGCGCTGGATCGTGCCCGAAGGGCGGCAGGAGGCGGCGGCTCAGGTGACGGTTCCCGGCGTGTCCACGCTGTTCTTCATAAAAAAGGCCGCGCTTGAACCGGCGAAGGACAAAAATCTTGCCGGAGAATATCATCTTACGCTGGAAACAAGCCTGCTGGTGCGGCCCGACGCTCTGGCCGGAGCCATGACGGCGCTTCGTCTTCCGCGTGTTCTGGATGAAGGCGCGGTGTCGCCCACGGTGTGGACGGCCGCGCCCGTCATTGATGAGGAAACGCTCTCCCGCTCTGTTCCCGTGGCGCTGGAGCTTCTGCAGCCGGCCGACGTGCCGAGCGGCCGCATCACCTTCCGGGTGAAGGCCGAGCCGGACAGCTATCTTCTTTTCGATCTTCCCCGTGGCTTCGGACCTTCTCAGGATTTTTCGCTGGTTTCTCCCTGGTGGGAAGTCTTTCATGCCGCGCCCTTCGGTCCGGAGCTTGAATTTCTTCAGCCGGGCAATGTGCTTGCCCTCGGCGGCGCGCGCAGGCTGGACATCCACTCCAGCGGCCTGACGGCCATACGCTGGCGAGCCTCTCGCGTGCTTGATCCTTTCCTGGGCCTTCTTGCCGCGCAGTCTGCGCCGTTTTCCAGCAATGAGATTCCCTTTGACGCCGTGTCCGACGTCCTCGAAGGGGTCATGCCTTTGCAGCGCACGGAGCCGGGTGTGCCGCAGTTCTCCGTATTCGATGTGACGCCGCTCTCTGGAAACGGGCACGGTCTGGTTCAGCTGGAACTGACCGGCATGGACGGAGACAGGGAAGTGGCCTCGGCCCGACGTTTTCTGCTGATGACCGACATGGGCATGATCGTCAAGAAGGGGGCTTCGGGTGGAAGAGACGTGTTTGTCTGTTCCCTTTCTTCCGGCAAGCCGGTCTCCGGGGCGAAAGTCGGCATACTCGGCATCAACGGCAGACCCGTGGCCGAAGCCGTGACCGACGCGGACGGACGGGCCGTGCTGCCTTCCGTTTCCGGGCTGGACAGAGAACGTCGTCCGGTGGCGGTGACGGCGTGGAAGAAGAGCGGAAGCGGCGAGGACATGGCCTGGCTTCCCCTCGATGATGAAAGCCGCAGCGTGGATCTTTCCCGCTTTCCCACGCAGGGACAGACCAGTCAGGCCGACGGGGTGAACGCCTATGTCTTCAGCCAGCGGGGGCTGTTCCGCCCCGGCGAGACGATGCATTTCGGCATGCTGCTCCGCAGGGGCGACTGGAAGGCGCTGCCTTCCGATATGCCGTTCGTTGCCGAGCTGGTGGATCCTGCGGAACATACCGTCCTGCGGCGTATGTTTACGGTCGGCGCCGACGGCATGGCGGCGCTGAGCTGGAATGTGCCGGAAAGCGCCTCGGCCGGACGATACCGGCTGGACGTGCGGACTCCCGACGCGCAGGGCATGGACGTGGTGCTCGGCTCTGCAACGGTTCGGGTGGAAGAATTCCAGCCCGACACCATGAATCTGTCACTTGTGCTGTCGCCCGATCCGGGAGCCGGCTGGCTGGAGGCCTCGCAGGGGCAGGTGGAAGCCACGCTCCGCAATCTTTTCGGACTGCCCGCTGCCGACAGAAGAATCCGTGTGCAGCTTTCCGTATGGGCGGCTCCGCTTTCGTTCCCCGGCTATGGGGACGTGACGTTCCATGACGCCATGCCGTACCGCGGCTCTCCGCTCACGCTGGAGCTGGGAGAACTGCGAACCGATGCTGAAGGAAAGGCCGTATTTTCCCTGCCTCTGGAGAAGCTCCGCGGCGGCACGCTGCACTGCCGCCTGCTTGTGGAAGGTTTTGAGCCGGGAGGCGGTCGCTCCGTCACGGAGGAGAGAAGTTTTCTTGTGTCTCCGCTGGGATACGTGCTCGGATTCCGTCCGGCAGGCACGGCGGGCAATCTTGATTTCGTGCCGCAGGGCAGCGACGCCGCGCTGGAGTTCGTGGCGGTAGGCCCCGATCTTGCGCCGGCGGATCCCGGCGAACTTTCCTTCCGTGTGTCCGCCAGAAGCTATGTGACTTCGCTTGTTACGGACGCGGACGGGCGTTACCGCTATGAGGACACTCCCGTGGACAGCGTGGTAAGAGCTTCCACGCAGTCTTTTGATGCCGACGGGCATCTGCGCTGGACGTTGCCTTCCGATATCTGCGGAGAGTTCCTTCTTGAAGTGTGCGACGCCTCGGGCCGGAGCATGGCCCGCGTGCCTTTTACCGTTGCCGGAAACGGCGATCTGCGCCCGGCAACGCAGACGTCACTGCCGTCGTCCTCCCTGCGTATGCACCTGGACAGCACGGAGCTTGCGTCCGGCGGAAAGGTGAAGGTGTTTCTTTCCTCGCCGTACGAGGGAACCGGCCTTCTCACCATTGAGCGCGACAGCGTGGCGGCCTGGCGCTGGTTCCATGCGCCTGCCGGGGACAGCGTGCAGGAAATCGACGTGCCGGAAGACTTCGAAGGCCGTGCATACGTCAGTGTTTCGCTGGTGCGTTCTCTCTCGTCGCCGGATGTATTCATGAATCCGTATGCTTTTGCCGTGGCGCCTGTTTCCGTAAATGTGGGGCGTCGCGACATGAAGCTGCGTCTCGACGTGCCTTCAGCGCCGGTGAAGCCGGGAGAAAGCATTCCCGTAACGCTTCACTCTCCTCATGCGGGCAAGGCGTTTCTTTTTGCGGTGGATGAGGGAGTGCTTCGCCTGACGGCGTTCCCCACGCCGGATCCTCTGCGCTATCTTCTGCGCGACCGGGCGCTGGAAGTGGAAACACGGCAGATGTTTGATCTGCTCATGCCCGAACACGGCAGTTTCCCCCTGCCTGCCTTCGGCGGCGACATGGGCATGGCCGGAGGCCGTTTCCATAATCCCTTCAAGCGCAGAAACGAGCCGCCCATGACGTTCTGGTCCGGCCTTGTGGACGTGAAGGAAGGGGAGCAGCGTTTCGACATACCCGTGCCCGGCTATTACAGCGGTACGGTGCGCGTCATGGCGGTGGCGGCTTCGCCGCAGACGGCGGGCAACGCCGAAGCGGATGTGGTGGTCAGGGGGAATGTGGTCATCACGCCGCAGCTTCCGGTGCTGGCTTCGCCCGGCGACGTGTTCGAGGCGTCCGTAGCCGTGGCCAACAATACCTCAGCCGCGCTTCATGCGGGGCTTTCGCTGCAGGTCGGGGAGGCTCTTCGACTGGTGGATGCCCCGCCTGCCGACATAACGGTGGAGCCGGGGGCGGAACTCGTGCTGCCGTTCCGCGTGGAAGCGGAGGACGTTCCGGGCAATGCGGAAGTAACGTTTATCATTTCGGGAGAAGGCGTGGAGGCCCGCCGTACGGCGTCGCTTTCCGTACGGCCCGCATCGCCTCTGCGTGAGAGTCTTCGTGTGGGCTCGACCACGTCGTCGATGACGTTGAGCACGGGCCGGGAGCTGTATCCGTATCATGCGGAAGGTTCGGCCTCCGTGTCGGCCATGCCGCTGCCTGCTCTGCGCGGACTGATCCGGTATCTTGAGTCGTATCCGTACTCCTGCGTGGAGCAGACCGTCAGCCGGGCCATGCCGTATGCGCTGCTCATGAACCGGCCGGAATTCTTTTCCGACACGGGGCGTACGCCGGAAGAAACGGCACGTCTGGCCCGCGAAAGGCTGGATGAGGCGCTCGGCGCGGTGGAATCCGCACTGACCTGGCGCGGCGTGTCGCTCTGGCCGGGCGGGGAGCCGGATCTTCTGGTGACGGCCTATGCCGCCGATTTTCTTCTGACCATGCGCGAGAACGGCGCGGCGCTTCCCGGCGGCCTTCTTGCCGATGTGTTCAGCGCGCTGGAACGGGCGGTGGATCGGGTGCCTTCCTCGCTGGAGGAAGGGCGTGAGCAGGCCTACGGATTGTGGGTGCTCACCCGGGAGGGGCGCATCACCACCAGGTCGCTGGAGCAGCTTATCCGCAACCTGGAGGAACGTTTCCCCGGCTGGAGAGAGGATGTGACCTCGTCGCTTCTAGCGGCGTCCTGTGCCGTCATGCGGCTGAAGGACGATGCCGAAGCGCTTCTTGCCATGTACCGCAGCCCCGGCGCCGATTTCAGGGAAAGCAGGCTTGATATGCTTGCCTCCCTCAGCCTGCGCGCTTCCGTTCTGGCACGGCAGTTCCCCGGAAAGCTGGAGGATATGCGTGCCGCGCTTGTGGATGAGCTTTTCGATGCCACGAACGGCGGCAGATATGTGAGCCTGTCGGCGGCGCTGGCCGTGCGCGCCCTGCTGGACATGGAAAAGGCCGCGCCTCTGCCGGACGGTGTGACGCTTCGCTGTACCCGCATGCAGCCGGGCTTTCACTCGGATTCGGCGTTGCCTGAGGACGTGAACGCCATGCTTACGCTTTCTGCTCCCGGATGCGGCCTGTATGACCTGACGGTACCGGAAGGCGGCGCAACCCTGTACTGGGAGGTCTCCGACCTCGGCTTTGACCGCCGTATGCCGGAAGGAGAGAGCTTTGAGGGGATGGAGGTCAGAAGGCGCTATCTTGACGCCGAGGGCCTTGATGTCACGCATGTGCGTCAGGGCGATGCGGTGACGGTATCCGTGACGGCCCGCGCCTACGGCGGCCGCCTTGATGATGCCGTCATCATCGACATGCTGCCCGGCGGCTTTGAAATGGATCTTTCAACGCCGGTGACGGCGGAATCTCCAGAGCTGAACGATTCGATTCTGGCCGACCGCAGGGAAGACCGTATGATCCTGTTTGCCGATCTCGGAACGGATACGGTGACGTTCACCTACCGCATCCGTGCGGTCAACAGGGGCGTTTACGCCGTGCCTCCCGTGCAGGGCGAGGCCATGTATCGCCGAAGCGTTCATGCCTTCTCTTCGGGCGGAAGCATCACGGTGGAATAGCCGGTGCGGGATGCCGGAAGCGTGATAAGGTTTCCGGCTTACTGTGCGGATCGCTGAGATCAGGTCAGCAGGTTTGTTGCTTTAACACTTTGAAATGTATGTGTTCCGTTGCCCGGAAACATCACTTCCGGGCAACGGAACAAAGAGGCTTGGCGTTTGTGCGCGGCATTATTCTGAAAGCTCTTGCGGCGGTGATTCTCGTTCCCGTGCTGGTGCTTGTGGGCTGGCTGGCATGCAGCCCGAAGCCTCCGCTTCTCGACGGTGTGGCCTTTTCTCCCGTGGTCTTGAGCGCCGACGGGCAGCTTCTCCGCATGGGGCTGACGGAGGATGAGAAGTACCGGGTGCGCGTGGCCCTTCACGACGTGGCGCCGGAAGCCGTGAATGCCGTACTCCTCTATGAGGACAGGTATTTTTATCGACACCCGGGCGTGAATCCGCTTTCTCTGCTGCGGGCCGCCTTTTCCATGCTCGGCGGCTCCCGTCGCATGGGCGGATCCACCATCACTATGCAGGTGGCGCGTCTTCGGCTCGGCCTGACCACGGATACGCTGCCGGGCAAGCTGGAACAGATGCTCCGGGCGCTGCAGTACGAACGCCACTACGACAAGAACGAGATTCTTGAGGCCTATTTCAATCTTGCGCCCTACGGCGGCAACGTGGAGGGCATAGGCGCGGCGGCGCGCCTGTATTTTCATGTGCCTGCCGCCCGTCTTTCACTGTCTGAAAGCCTCGCGCTGGCGGCCGTGCCTCAGAATCCCGTGAGGCGCAATCCTCTGAACGGGCCGGAGTTCGAGCGGGCGCGCGCAAGGGTGACGCGTCTTGTCACAGGCGATGTCTCCGAAGCTCAGGGAAAGAACGGCGCGTTTCGCTCCGGCGTTTTTCTGGCGAACCATGAGGGCGTGCTTTCGCCGTTGCGCGTGCACGGGCCTTCCGAGCTACCCTTCGAGGCTCCGCATGTGTCGAGCTCGCTTCTTTCCCGGTCGGGGAATGGAGAGCCGGTACGAACGTATATCGACCGGCGTATGCAGCAGCTTCTGGAGCGGGCGCTGAAGGGTTTTGCCGCCCGGGGCAGGCGGTACGGGCTGAACAATGCGGCGGCGCTCGTCATTCACTGGCCCAGCATGGAGATCCGGGCGCTGGCCGGTTCGGCGGATTTTTTCAACGAGGCGATCTTTGGTCAGGTGGACGGCACGCGTGCCCGCCGTTCTCCGGGCTCCACGCTCAAGCCTTTCATTTACGGCATGGCGCTGGATCAGGGGCTGATCCATCCGCGAACGCTTCTTGAGGATTCTCCTCGGAGCTTCGGCGGCTATGATCCGGAAAATTTCGACCGTATTTTTCGCGGACCTCTTCCCGCCGAGGAGGCGCTGCGGTCAAGCCGCAACATTCCCGCCATCATGCTGGCATCAAAGCTCAGACCGGGGCTGTACGCCTTTTTGAAAAGAGCCGGGGTGGAGCTTCCCTTCAGCGAGGAGCATTACGGGCTGAGTCTTGTTCTCGGCGGCGCGGAAGTGACCATGCGTGAGCTTGGCGGCCTGTACGCCATGCTGGCGAATCGGGGCGTATGGCGGCAGCCCCGGCTTTTTACCGGAGAGCCTGCCGCGCCTGCTGTGGCCCTGCTTTCCCCGGAGGCCGCCATAGTTACGCTGCGTATGCTGGAGGACGAGGTGCATTTTGTCCGGTCCTTTTCCGGCCCTGTTCCTCTGCGTTTCAAGACCGGTACATCCAACGGCTTTCGCGATGCCTGGACGGCGGGTGTGGCCGGTCCCTATGTGCTGGTGGTATGGGTGGGAAACTTCGACAACTCTCCCAATCCTCTGCTCGTGGGAGGCGAGGTCGCCGCGCCGCTTTTCACCGACATCGCCCAGGCGCTGGCCTCATCCGACAGATCCTTCGCCGATATTGTGCCCCGTCAGCAGGAAGGACTCAACATCATTCGGGAAAAGGTCTGTACCGCCACGGGGGATCTGGATACGTCGCTTTGCGAAGATACGACGGAAACCTGGTATATTCCCGGCCGGTCGCCGACCCGTTCTTCGGGCGTGTTCCGAACCATTCTCATCGACAGGGAAACAGGCCTGCGGGCTTGTGAGCCCGTTCCGGGTCGAACGGAGGAAGTGGTCTGGGAGTTCTGGCCTTCCGATCTGCGGAAGCAGTTTCTGCAGGCGGGCGTGGTCAAGCCGCCTCCTCCGCCCTTCGGCCCCGGCTGCGGGCAGGAGCGCGTTTCCGGCATGCCTCCCCGCATGATCTCCCCCAAGGACGGCGTGATCTATCAGCGCAGTCTTTCCGCGCCGCAGAGAACGGCCATTCCTCTGGAGGCCGGCGTTGATGCCGACGCAAAAGCCCTGTTCTGGTTCGTGGGCGGGCGCTTCATCGGCAGGGCGGCACCGGGAGAGACGCTGCTCTGGTATCCGGAAGACGGCGTGCAGGAGCTGCGTGTCGTGGATGACAGAGGCCGGGCCTCGTCGCGGAAGGTGACGGTACGAACCGTTCCCTGAGTTCAGACTTCCGGGTCGGGAAGAGATGACGGAAGTTCGGCCTTCCAGGGATCTTTCCACGGAGGGAGAAGGCGGAATGTGCGCCTTCTTCCGCCCGGAACGGGAATGGAGAGACGGAAGGCATGCAGCTTCAGGTCTCCTTCCTGCCTTCCCGGTCTGCCGTACCACGGATCGCCGGCAATGGGGTGCCCCCGTTCCGCGAGCTGCACGCGTATCTGATGCGTGCGTCCGGTAAGAAGACGGATGAGAAGCAGCGTGTAAGAATGCCCGTGTATGGTTCGTTCCGTCAGGCATGTCACGATGCAGCGGGCTTCCTTTGCTTCGGAATCCTTCTCCGGGGCACGGCTTCGTACGCGCTGCTCCTGCCTGTCTTTGGCAAGAAAGTCCCGAAGCTCGGAAGGCGAGGGCAGCTTCCATGTTCCTTCCACCCATGCCAGATATTCCTTGCCCGGCCTTTCGTCGTTTCTTCCGGCAAGGGCGTCCGTCAGAAGGCGCACGGCCGCGTAGGTCTTGCCAGCCACGAGCAGACCGGAGGTGTCTCTGTCCAGACGATGCACGGGCGCAGGGACAAAGTCCGCATGAGCGCGCTCTTCGGCAAGAATGGAGGCCACGCTTTCCTTGTGACCCGTGCCGCCCTGCACCGGAAGACCGGCGGGCTTGGCCAGCACGAGAACGTCCTCATCCTCGAAAACGACGGTGAGTCTGGAGCGTTTTTTTCCTGCGGGCGCAGAAGTGGGCGCAGACGCGCCGCTTCCTGCTGGCAGGCGCTCGGCAAAGGGCGGCACCCGTACGAGATCGTTTTCGTTCAGCCGGTCGAAGGCGCGGGCCCTTGCGCCGTTGACGCGCACCTGACCGGTGCGTATCCAGCGGTGAAAATCGCTCACGGGCGCGTTGATGCGGCGCTGAAGAAAATTGAGAAGTTTCTGACCCGATTCCGCCCGGCTGACGGAAAGAGCCCTGCTGTCCCTTTCGTTATCCATGCCTTTTGAACGTTCCTTTTACATCATTTTTTGAGCGTGTTGCTTTGCTGAAGCATAGATGGTTTCCTTTTTTGCGTCCAGATTGCGGACGAGAAGGAAAAACGCCCTTTTCCCGGAAAGCGGGAAAGAAACGACTTGTGTATCCATGACATTCCTGCTATGTAGAGAGACCTGCCCGACGAGGGCAGAAATCTGTTTGTTTAGGTTGGAGGATCCGTATGGCAACTGCCGAGAACATGGAAAACCAAATCGATTCCGAAATGAGCTTTGCGAGCGCACTCGAAGACTATCTCAACCCTGATATGGGCGACCTCGAAGAAGGTTCCATCGTCAAGGGCGAAGTCGTGCGCGTGGACGACGATACTGTGCTGGTGGACGTGAACTTCAAGTCCGAAGGCCAGATCCCCGCTGAAGAATTTCGGGACGCTCAGGGCAATATAACGGTCAAGGTCGGCGACCGCGTCGATGTGTACGTTGCCCGCAAGAACGAAATGGATGGCACCATCACGCTTTCGTTCGACAAGGCCAAGCGTATGCAGCTGTTCGACCAGCTCGAAGAAGTGCTGGAAAAGAACGGCGTCATCACCGGCACCATCACCCGCCGCATCAAGGGCGGCTACACCGTCGATCTCGGCGGCGTGGAGGCCTTCCTGCCCGGTTCCCATGTCGATCTGCGTCCTGTGCCCGACATGGATGCTCTCGTCAACCAGCAGTTTGAATTCCGCGTGCTCAAGATCAACCGTCGCCGCAGCAACGTGATCGTTTCCCGCCGCGTGCTGCTCGAAGAAGAACGCGATACCAAGCGCAGCGCTCTGCTCCAGACCCTGGCCGAAGGCCAGATCGTCAAGGGCAAGGCCAAGAACATCACCGAATACGGCGTGTTCGTCGACCTCGGCGGTCTCGACGGTCTTCTGCACATCACCGATATGTCCTGGAAGCGCATTCGCCATCCTCGCGAAATGGTCTCCCTCGGACAGGAACTGGAACTCAAGGTTCTTTCCTTCGACAAGGAAAACCAGAAGGTTTCTCTCGGCCTGAAGCAGCTCGTGCCCGATCCCTGGCAGGACATCACCGCCCGCTTCCCCGAAGGCTCCCACCACACCGGCAAGGTGACCAACCTTGTTGACTACGGCGTGTTCGTGGAACTCGAACCCGGCGTGGAAGGCCTCGTGCACATTTCCGAAATGTCCTGGACCCGCAAGCTCCGTCATCCTTCCCAGATGGTGCATCAGGGCGACGAAGTTGAAGTCGTCATCCTCGGCGTGGACAGCGAAAAGAAGCGCATCTCCCTCGGCATGAAGCAGGTCAAGCCCAATCCCTGGGAACTCGTCGGCGAACGCTTCCCCGAAGGCACCGTCATTGAAGGCGTGATCAAGAACATCACCGAATTCGGCATGTTCATCGGCATCGAAGACGGCATCGACGGCCTCATCCATGTGTCCGACATTTCCTGGACCAAGAAGCTGCGCCATCCCGGCGAACTGTACAAGGTCGGCGACGTTGTGCAGGCCAAGGTTCTCACCGTGGATCAGGAGAACGAAAAGTTCACCCTCGGCATGAAGCAGCTCACCGAAGATCCCTGGAGCAGCGTGCCCGCCCGCTATCCCGTGGGCAACATCATCACCGGCACCGTGACCAACGTGACCGACTTCGGCCTGTTCGTGGAAGTGGAAGAAGGCATCGAAGGCCTCATCCATGTGACCGAACTCGGCAAGAAGGTGAAGTCTCCTTCCGAACTCTACAAGGAAGGCGACACCGTTCAGGCCAAGATCATCCATGTTTCCGCTGATGAACGCCGTCTCGGCCTCTCCATCAAGCAGATCAAGGACGATGAAGAACGTCGCAAGCCCAAGGATTATCATTCCGGCGACAACAGCATCAGCCAGACCCTCGGCGACCTTCTCAAGCAGAAGTTCAACGACTAATCGCTGATTCTGATGAATGTACGCGGGGCGGAAAGCATGGCTTTCCGCCCCGTTTTTTATAAGCGGACGTTTGCAGAATGCACCCGCAGACGTCTTGTTCTACGGCAGAAGAGCGTCCGTTACGGATGCTTCGGGAGAGCGCATGAAACAGCAGGAAATAGAGCGCAAGTTTCTGGTGAAGAGCGACGGCTGGCGCGGCAGGGCGGAAGGCGAGCTTTTCCGGCAGGGCTACATTGCCCGTACCCAGGATCGCACGGTCAGAGTCCGGGTGACCGGAAAAAAGGGTATGCTGACCATCAAGTATCGGGGAGAAGGCATTGCCCGCAGCGAATTCGAGTATGAAATTCCTCTGGAGGAAGCTCAGGCTCTGCTGGACGGTCTTGACCCCGGCGAGATCATTGAAAAGATGCGGCATACCTTTACCTGCGACGGCAGCGTATGGGAAGTGGATGAGTTCCTCGGCGCCAATCGGGGGCTTGTGGTGGCCGAAATCGAGCTGGAATCGGCAGATCAGCCTTTTGTGCGTCCTGAGTGGCTGGGGGAGGAAGTCAGCAGAATTTCCCGTTATCTCAACGTGGAGCTTTCAAAGCTGCCTTATACCGCCTGGACGAAAGAAGAAAAGGAAGTCGGTAAAAATAGCTGAGACTGAAAAGGAAACGTGCCATGATGTGATCAGGGACACGGTTTTTGAGCGGAAAGTCTTCTATATTCGAGAGACTGAAAGCTCTGTACAGAGTACATGTAACATCATGGAGAAACGCTATGGGCGAAATGTTCTGTTTTCAGTGTGAGCAGACGGCCGGCGGCAGCGGCTGCACCAGAATAGGCGTGTGCGGCAAGAAGCCTGGTACCGCCATGCTTCAGGATAGACTTATCGGCGAGCTTGTCGCTCTTGCCGGAGGCGAAGGCTTCACCCGCACGGCTGAACTGGACACGCTGGTGGAAAATGCGCTTTTCACCACGCTGACCAATGTGAATTTCGATGATCTTTCTCTGGCTGCCATGGTGGAGACCGTGGCCAGGATCCGCAAGGACAGCGGTGTGGCGGAAGCCTGGAACATGGATCTTCTCTGGAATGCGGAAGAAAATGTCCGCAGCCTGAAGTCTCTTCTGCTTTTCGGCATGAAGGGTATCGCCGCCTACGCCAGCCATGCCCGGACGCTGGGAAGAAATCTTGAGGACGTCAGCGCGTTTCTGTACCGGGGACTTGCGCTTCTTGCCGCCGATGCAGGCAGAGAAACGCTGCTTGATGCCGTCATGGAAGCCGGAAAGGTCAATCTGGCCTGCATGGAGCTTCTGAACGACGCCAACAGAACGTATGGTACTCCTTCCCCTGCAACGGTTTCCCGAACGGTGGAAAAGGGCCCCTTCATCATCGTGTCCGGTCACGATCTGCATGATCTGGCGCTGCTTCTCCGGCAGACCGAGGGGAAGGGCGTGAATGTGTATACGCACGGTGAAATGCTGCCCGCCCACGCCTATCCCGAACTTCGCAAGTATGCTCACTTCAAGGGGCATTTCGGAACGGCATGGCAGAATCAGCAGAAGGAATTTGCCGGCGTGCCCGCTCCGGTGCTTTTCACCACGAACTGCATCATGCCCGTGAAGGACGCCTATGCTGACCGCGTGTTCACGACGGGCGTTGTTCGCTATCCCGGTATGCCGCATATCGACGAGGGCAAGGACTTTTCTCCCGTCATTGCCAAAGCTCTGGAGCTGGGCGGTTATGCTGAAGATACGCATTTTTGCGGCATCAACGGCGGAGAAACGCTGGTTACCGGCTTTGGCAGCGAGGCAGTGCTTGCCCATGCCGGGGCCATTGTGGATGCCGTGAAGGCCGGAGCCATCCGCCATTTCTTCCTTGTAGGCGGCTGCGACGGCGCAAGACCCGGCCGCAACTACTATACGGAGTTCGTGAAGAACACGCCCTCCGACACGGTCGTGCTTACGCTGGCCTGCGGCAAGTTCCGCTTCAATGATCTTGATCTCGGCACGGTGGGCGGACTTCCCCGTCTGTTGGATATGGGCCAGTGCAACGATGCCTACGGCGCCGTGCAGGTGGCCCTCGCCCTGAGCAAAGCCTTCCAGTGCGGTGTGAACGACCTTCCGCTGACTCTGGTTCTGTCGTGGTATGAACAGAAGGCCGTGGCCATTCTGCTTTCTCTGCTGTACCTCGGCGTGAAGAACATCTGGCTCGGCCCTTCGCTGCCCGCCTTTGTTTCTCCCGCCGTACTTGATGTTCTGGTGAAGGAGTTCGGCATACGCCCCATTTCCACGCCGGAAGCCGACATGGCCGTCATGCTCGGAAACTGATCTTCTGCATTCCTTCTGCCCCCGCGCGCCCTGCGCGGGGGCTTCTCGTCCGTCCGGAAGTCTGGTAGCCTCGAGGCATGGAAGGCAGGAAGTATCATAAGCGCTTTGCCGGATTCGATCTTGGAAAGCGAAGCGGCAGAACGTCGTCGCTGAGCGATGCGCTCGAAGGCTGGCTTTCGGCGCACGGCATGCAGGTGCAGCATCACATGCTGACGCAGCTGTGGAAGAACTGGGACATCGTCATGGGGCCGGACATTGCGGCTCTGGCGCATCCTCTGGGGCATCGGGGGAACATCCTGCTGGTGGGCGGCGAGGATTCCTGCGCCATGCAGGAACTCTCCTATGCCGTGCCGGAAATTCTTGAGCGCGTGAACGCCTTCATGGATGAGGATTACTTCCAGAAGGTGGAGCTGCATCTTCTTGTGGGCAAGGAATCGCTGCGCAGGGTGGACATTACGCAGCCGCCTTCGCTGCCTCCGCCGCCGAGGCCGCCGCGACTGGGCAGGCTGAAGCTTCCGCCGGATTCTCCCATCGCCGCATGCTATGAAGCGTATGTCCGCTGCTTTGAGCGCGATGAAGACAAGTAGAACGATAAAAAAACAGACGGGGTAACCCGTCTGTTTTTTTTACGCTCATCGGTCATGAAGGCTTTGGAGTGCTTCTGCCGGTCTACAATGCCGACATGGGCGAACGCTTCGGATTTCAATCATCCAAAAGTCGGTCTGCTCCGAAAGTTCTTCGACTCTCAGCTCAGGTGGAAATCTTCGCCGAGGTACACTTCTCTCGCTCTGTCGTTGCTGACGATTTCATCCGGCGTTCCGGAAAGGATGATGTTGCCCTGGAACATGAGGTAGGCTCTGTCGCAGATGGAAAGGGTTTCTCTCACGTTGTGGTCGGAAATGAGCACGCCGATGCCGCGTTCCTTGAGGCCGCGGATGAGCACCTGAATGTCGCCTACGGCCAGAGGGTCGATGCCGGCAAAGGGTTCGTCGAGCAGGACGAAGAGCGGATCCCGGATGAGGCAGCGGGCGATTTCAAGGCGACGGCGCTCGCCGCCGGAAAGATAGGAGGCGTAGGACTTTTCCAGACGGGTCAGTCCGAATTCCTCCATGAGCTGGTCGGCGCGCTTTTTCTGTTCGGCGCGGGAAAGTCCCGTGTGCTCAAGAATGATCTGCAGGTTCTGCCGCACGGTCAGTCTTCGGAATACGGAGCTTTCCTGCGGCAGGTATGAAAGGCCGACTCTGGCACGGCGGTACAGGGGCCAGTTGCTGATCTCCTGTCCGTCGAGGAGAACTTTACCCGTCGTGGGTTTGATGATGCCCGTGATCATGTAGAACGACGTTGTCTTGCCGGCGCCGTTGGGGCCGAGAAGGCCGACGATTTCTCCCTGCTTCATGGACACGGAGACTTCGTGAACGACTTCCTTCTGGCCGTAGCGCTTGCACAGATGCTGGGCGGAAAGCGTGGAACTCATGCTATTTTCCCTTCTTGTCGTTGGAGGAGAACACGGCATGCACGCGCTGCTTGGGGCCGCCTTCCACCACGCTGCGGTTTTCGTTCACGAAATAGCGGATGACGTTGCCCTTGATGGAGTTGTCGCCGTCGTGCAGCACGGGGTTGCCTTCGAGAACCAGCAGGTTCTGGGAGGCAAAGTAGGTGGCTTTCTGGGCGGAACCCGTCTGCGTGCCGTTCTGGAAGCGCACATTTTTTTCCGCAACGATGCGGTCAAGATCACTTTTTTCCGTGGCGGGAACCGTGCCGGTCTTTCCCGTTTCGGTGCCGCCCGAGGATTTGAGGTACAGGGTCAGCGTTTCCGACCACATCTTGAATTCGCCACGCACGGCTTCCACCTTGCCCTGGAATACCACGGTATTTTTGTCAGCACTGTAGACCATGTTGTCCGCGGTCACGTCCACGGGCTGATTGCCGTCTGCGCCGGGCAGGGGGGCAGCAACGGCGCAGACAGCGGAAAACGCGCAGATAAGAAGGGTAAGAAGAAATCTTTTCATGACAGACGTTCCTCCTGCGCGCTGCTCGGCGCGGCATCGGGTGAAGAATCGGCGCCGGTTGCGCCGTCGGAAGGGGCTGATGCGGAAGGAATCCAGCGCATGCTGACGCCTCCGTCGCCCGTCAGAACATTGGTATTGAGATCCCAGACAAGACGGGTCGTCGTGCCGGACAGAACCGGTCCTGCAAGTTCCGCGCCTTCAGGGAAGGTCAGTGTGCGGTCGGTATTGAGAAAAACGGCCAGATCGCCGCTGAGCGTGCTTTCCTCATACGTGGCTTTGACGCTGCCGGACATGGAGATTTTCTGATTGCCATCTTCCACGCGACCAACGTCGGAAACGGCCTGTATGATACGGGCATCTCCCCCGTCGGCGTTCTCAAGCATATAGTGTATGTCCGGATCGCGCACGGTTATGGCGCCGGACTCCTGATTCAGCGTGGCCCAGTCGGCCTTGAGATCAAAGCTTTTACGACCTTCGTGCCCTTGGGAGAGCTGAATGCCGCGCACGGCCAGATCCACGGCGTTCTTCACTTCTTCCGGCGGATCGGAAAGCAGCTTGTTGAGGTCTGCAGAACGGACCACGTCTTCCAGCGCTTCCAGCGCTTGACGGGTCTTCCAGCTCTGCCACCCGTACCAGCCGCCCCAGACGACGGCGCCGAGAACAACGAGGGCCAGTGTCCTTTTCAGGGAATCGTTCATGATTTTGCCGGTCCCGTGGCCGCGGTCCAGAGATCGGCGGGATTTTTGCCGTCCCTGCGGGCTGCCAGAAGAAATTCTATGGCCTCGCGCACGGCGCCTTCTCCGCCCCGGGCGGAGGTGATGTACAGCGCTTCCTTTTTCACCTGCGCAACCGCGTTGGCTACGGCCATGGGCATGCCGACGGAACGCATGGGATCAAGATCGATCCAGTCGTCTCCGAGATAGGCCATTTCTTCCTTCTTCAGGCCGTACTTCTGACGGATGGCTTCCAGCTTCGGCAGCTTGGATTCAAATCCCGCATAGTAATCCGTCACGCCGAGCTGCGACATTCTGGCCAGCACGCAGGGATCGTTTCTGCCGGTGATGATGCCTATGCCTATGCCCGAAAGGAGGGCTGTCTTGATGCCTATGCCGTCCTGGGCGTTGAAGCATTTGACGGGGTGACCGTTTTCCTGAAAGTACAGCTTGCCGTCGGTGCATACGCCGTCGACGTCGAGCACGAGAAAGCGGACCTTTGCGGCGGCAAGGAGCACTTCTTCGCTGACGGCAGTATCGGAAAGGGGGGAAAGTATATGGGATGAGGACATATCCTTTTTCTCCGTATGGGTATGGGGAAAACGCGGAACGTCGCCCCTTCTGTAAAATAGCCTGAAAACGCTGTTCCGTCAAAATACGGAGAAGGCACATACCGCCGGTAAATCCCGTGTTTTTGGAGAAAAATGTCCGAATAATCCGGCGTGGGGCATACAGAAGGCGTACTTGTCTGAGAACAGGCCGCCGTATCTTGCCAGAAGAGAGTTTATTTCCTATTTTTAATAATTATGTCTGGCTGGGGATAATCTTACTGTTGCTTGTCGTTCGTCCTGGAGAACCGGTATGGTCCATTGCGCCGTATGCTTTCATGATTCCGGCACCATGTATAAAACCGTGTATTGCGCTCTGCTGTCCTGTTTTGAGAACACGTCGGAGCATGTGCATGTTCATGCGCTCATTGATGACTCGGTTTTGCCCTACAAGCACTGGCTGGAAGAGCTGTGCGAGTCGTTTCAGAATCCCATCACGTTTTATGAGCATGTGGATGTGCCGGATGATATCGTGAACATGTTCCCCGGAGGCAAGGTCGGAGAATATACCAAGGCCAGTCTTTTCCGCATGTGTCTGCATGAGCAGCTGCCTGAAGATGTGGATAAGGTCGTCTATTTCGACTGCGATATCATTTTTGAGCGGGATATCGCCGATCTGTGGAACATGGAACTCGGCGACGCCTGGATGATTGCGGCGCATGATCCTGAGAGAGTATGGTCATCCCGCAAGAAAAAATATTATCTTGGCGCGCTGGGCATTGAGGAAGACCGCTATTTCAACAGCGGCGTTCTTCTGATGAATCTGAAGGCTCTGCGCGAGGCTTCCAGAGAGGAAAACGTATTCTGGCATGCCTATCGCGAGGGAGCGCCTCTGTTCTCAACGTTGAAGTTTACGGTGTTCGATCAGGATCTGCTCAATTACATGCTGAGCAGCGACAGAGAAAAGCTGAAGCTGGTCGACTCGTCGTACAACTATGAGCTGTGCCTGCATGACCGGCGTTTTCTGCGGCTGAAGGAAATGGAAGGAAAAATCCTGCATTTTCCGTCGCTGAAGCCGTGGCTGAAGTTTTTCCCTGCGCAGATGGCATATTGGAAATATGTTGTCAGATCGCCCTGGCGCGATGAGGCTCTTCCCATGATAGAAGAGCGCATGTTTGATCCGAAGGACAGAATATGGCCTGTGCTTCTCTGGATTTGGCGCAGGCATGAGTCTTTGCGCTGGCTGGCCAGGCTGCGCGGCGCAAGATAGTCGGACAGCGCTGAAACATCATCATGAAGAAAGCGCCCTCAGTATGTTGAGGGCGCTTTCTTCATGATGTTCTTTCTGTCCGGCCGCATTTGCCGGACCTTTCGGAGCAGACAGGTTACAGATCCAGAATGACCTTGCAGGCCACGGCCACCTGATAGAGAATTTGTGAGACTTCCTTGACGGCCTGCATATTCTTGGAGTCAACGCGGGGCAGAACGAGGATCTGGTCGCCGGGCATGACCTGTTTGGCCTTGGGCGTGACTTCTCCGTCGGGATGAACCACCAGAAGGTTGGAGGTGTCGGCACGGTTGCTGAAGCCGCCTGCGCTTCTGATGTAGTCGTCCATGTCGCGGTTTTCATTCCACACCACGGCCTGAGGCATGATGACTTCGCCGCTGATCATAACCACGTCGGTCTTTTCGGGAATGACGATGACATCGCCGTCTTCCAGTGCGATGTCTGCAATCTTGCCGCCGCTGCCCACCACGACGATGCCTTCCGGTTCCACCTTGCGGGCGCGGTCGATGAAGCTTGAAAGCATTTCGGCTTCCTTGGCGCGGATCTGGGCTTCGTCGTTGCTGGACGAGGTTGCCGTATAGGCGTTGTGTTCCAGGCGGTTCAGGGCGTCTTCAATGGCTTTTTTCTGCTGCTTGGCCGTGCTCAGGCGCTTGATGTAGAGGCCCGAGAGATTGGCTCTGTCCGGATCCACGGAAATATAGCTCAGCACTTCCTGAAGCCGGGCGTTGCGCCGGACGGGGAAGCGTGACGATCCGAGAATGGCGCCCTGCGCCTCGATCATGATGGTATTGCCGGTGGTATCGGCCTGAAAGCGCACCTGATCGTCGTTTTCCAGTTTCAGCCTGTTGAATTCCTTGAGGGAGAGATACTGGTTGTAGGGAATGCCGTTTCGGAATCCGGAAATGCTCACATGGGAGGCCTTGGAGTTTGGATCGGCCAGCCGGGTGAGCGCCTCGCCCGTCATGTTGCCTCTTTCAAATTCAAAGCGCGCGGCATTGCGCACTTCGCCGCTGGCTGAGACCGTAGGTCCTTTTTCGCCTACGACGATGGTGTCGCCGTCGTTGAAGCGGATGGAGGGAATCTGGCCGTAGAGGATGAAGGGATAAAGATCGGCGGTGACTATGGGCTGCTGATTGCGCAGGACGCGGATGTCGCGGTAGCTGCCGCGCCGCGAGTCGATGCCGCCGGCCTTGTCGAGAAAGGAGAGAATGTTGTCCGAGGCCATGCCCGGATAGTTGCCGGGATGGTTGACGAAGCCCGTGACGAAGACGGACACGTTCTGCGTGTCCAGAGGTCTGGCATAGACCTGTACGTCGCTGATGCCGGACACGTTCAGCTTGCTGACGATGGACTGCTGAATCTGGGCGGCGTCGCCTCTGGGCAGACCGGAGAGCGGAATGCTGCCGATGCCGGGCAGATCCAGCGTGCCGGTGGGAGAGACCGTGAAGACGTCGTCGAGCGTGAGGCTGCCCCAGAGCCGGACAAGAATGCGGTCTCCGTTCTGAATGGTGGAAGCGGACCCGTTGGAGGCAAAGTTCCCCTGAAACAGGTTGCTGCCGAAGGGATGCGGCTCCTGCGTGGAGGGAGAGGTCGACGTGGTGGCCGTTGCCGTGGCGGTGGCCGTTGCCGTAGCGGTGCTGGTGGATTCGGCCGCCGCAGCGGGAGAGGTCAGCACAAGCCAGGAAATGAGAAAAAGGATGAGAGAACGCAAGAGAAGCTCCTGCCCGAAGGCTGGATGAATACAGGAGAAAAGGAAATTCGACCGGCTCAGTGATCGAGACCGCGACCCCAGACACGGGGCATGAGTTCCCAGCCGTCGCCCTGACGGCAGAGAATGATGATTTCCGCCTCATGGGGAGGCTGACTGACCACGGCGCGGCGGCAGTCGCGTCCGGACGCCGAAGTGAAGGCTCCTTCGACCATGACGTCCACCGTGCCGCCGAAGGCGGGGTCGTCGATGGAGGCCTGCGCGCCGGCATTGTTCATGGAAATGAACTGGGGCACGGGAGAGAGCGGTATTTCGGGCATGGGAACTTCGGGTTCGGGAGAAGAGCCGAAGGGATTGGCAAGACAGCCGCCAAGCAGAAGGGAGAGCGCGGCAGGAATAAGGAAAATACGCATGGGAGTACCCTTATGAAATATTCGGCGGATGATTCCGCGGAAAGAATATACGTCCGGGGAGCTTATCCTGTCCAGAGGGGAGGTTCGACCTCCCTGTTGACCTGTTTTGAGGAAGCTTGTCCGGGGCGCGTCCGGTTTGAATCCGGCCCGACCGGTCCGGCCTGAAGCCTTCGCGGAGACGGGAGAAAAGACTTCGATGGATACCCGTCTCGGACTGGCGCCGGAGGAGAAGACCTCTTCAGCGTTTCAGGAACATATTTCTCCGGAGCGTTCCGGAAAGCCGTACTCCGGAAGCCGGAATGCGATCAGGCCTGATCCTTCAGGTACCAGTTCCAGGCGTCGCGTATGATGTCCTCGACGCCCGAATGCGAGGGCTTCCAGCCGAGAAGCTCCAGAGCTCTTGAGGAGTCGGCCACAAGGCTCGGGGGATCTCCGGCCCGTCGCGGTCCGATGGTGAAGGGCATGGAACGGCCGGTGACGGCTTCGATGGCATTGAGGATTTCCCGCACGGAAAGTCCGGTGCCGGTGCCGAGGTTCATGGCCGTGCCTTCGCCGTCTCCGGCCTGCAGAAGACGGGTCATGGCTTTGATATGGGCATCGGCCAGGTCCTGAACGTGAATGTAGTCGCGGATGCAGGTGCCGTCTCTTGTGGGATAGTCGTCGCCCATGACGTGAAAGTCGGGAGCCTTGCCGTCCAGAGCCATGAGTGCACGGGGAATGAGATGCGTTTCCGGCGTGTGACGTTCGCCGGTTTCACCTTCGGAATCGGCCCCGGCGGCATTGAAGTAGCGCAGGGCCGTCCAGGAAAGGCCGCAGGACCGGGCAAAGTCGGCCAGCATCCGTTCCATGAAGAGTTTGGTTTCGCCGTAGGGATTGATGGGAAAGGTAGGAGCGTCTTCGGTGACGGGCATCTTTTCGGGAATGCCGTAAACGGAAGCCGTGCTGGAAACCACGATGTTGCGCACGCCGGTATGCTGCATGGCCTCAAGAATGTTGAGCGTACCGCCGACGTTGTTTCGGATGTATTTTCCCGGATTCTGTACGGATTCCCCGACCTGGGAAAAGGCCGCGAAATGGATGATGCCGTCGGGCTTCACGGCGTTCAGACAGGTTTCGAGTCTTTGGGCGTCAAGAATGTCCCCCTCGAAAAGAGGCCCCCACTTGACGAGATCTCTGTGTCCCGTGGACAGATTGTCGTACACGGTGACGTTGTGGCCTGCGCGGGCCAGCGCCTTGGAGGTGCAGCTGCCGATGTATCCGGCGCCGCCTATGACGAGAATGTTCATGCCTGACTCCAGAAGAGATGTCCCGAGGCGCGGCCTGTCTGGAAGAAAGACGCCCTGCGGTGGGAACGGGTCTGTTTACGGGTGTACGGTACTGTCGGAAAAATTTCAATGTTCCGAGCCGGGAGCTTCCTTGGCGCCGTCGACCGGAGCGTCGGCAAGCGCCTCTTCCATGAGTCTGGCCGTGGCGTCGGATCCGCCCTGCCGGGGAAGAAGCCAGGTTCTGAACGCCTCCCTGACGGAATGTCTGTCGCGGGTGGAAGCGGCCTGTTTCAGCATGATGTTGATGACGTCTCTCGGCGTATGCGCCACATGCAGCAGTCCGGCTTCCACGAGGGAAGGCATGGAAGGATCGCCGTTTCCCATGGCCCAGAGGAAATTATGGGCGGAGGGGCCTATGCAGGGAACGCGCCCTGCGGCAAGGGCTTCAAGAAAGTTCTGTCCGCCCTGTCCGAAGCTGCCGCCGACGAAGACTGCCCGCGCCGCGGCGTAGAGCTGCGGCAGATCTCCGAACCGGTCCCAGATGAGCACGCGTTTTCGAGGCAGACAGCTTCCGGGAGTCATTTCCGAAATGAGCATGGGCATGAAGGCCAGATCTTCCAGAACGCTTTTCCATGCGGCTACGCGGTGCAGATGCCGGGGGACGATGACGACGGAGGCGTTGGGCACGGCCTTGTACAGCCGCGCAAGCTGGCCGGGAATGCGGGTTTCTTCGCACTGACGGACGGAGGCGAAGAGAAAAACCGGGCCGGCGGAGGTGAAGAGGCCGGCTGTGGCGGGAAGCGGGACATCGAGAGTCTGCGCGGCAAGATCGAATTTGATGTTGGAGATTCTGTCCGTCGGGCAGGGGAAGATGGCGGCAAAGCCCTGCTTGTCGTAGCGGGAGATGGCGTGAATCGCGGCAGGGGAGATGTCGGCCATGAGGGAGGAGAACAGACGGCCGAAGTGGGCTGTCGAGCTGTTGATGCGGCCGTTGAAGATATGGACGGGAATGTTCTTTTCGCGGCAGGCGGCCATGAGCCCCGGCCACAGTTCCGTTTCAAGCAGGGCCACGATACGGGGAGCTGCCGTTGCCAGCGCCCGTCGGACGACGTCCGGGTGATCGAAGGGAGCGAAGCGTACGGCGACGACAAGGTTCGGATGGCTTTCCTTGAGAGAGGGCAGCGCCCGCTCCACGACGTCTTTGCCCTGTCTGGTCCAGGTGGTTACCAGTATGCGCAGCGCGGCATCCCGGCGGAAGCTTCGGCAGACGGCTACGGCCAGACGGGCTTCTCCTCCGGATGCGGCCTGAAGCCATATGTCCGTTGCCCGTCCGTTTTTCTGCGGCAGATCCGGCAGAAGCCAGTCTGAAGGAATCATGCGTTCGTTCCAGCCGTCGGAAAGTCTGGCGCTGCGTTTCAGAAAAGGAAAGGCCAGTCTCCAGAGAAGGCGATAGATGCGGAAGAACGGACGGGAAAACAGAGATGATGCCATAGAAGCCCCTTTTTTTCAGTATGCTACATACCGCCGTACCGTGCAAGCCGCCCGGCGGATCCTTCGGGCCGGAAAAAAGGCAGGCATGCCTGCAACAGCGCGTATCATCACTCTGCAAAGACTTTTCAAGCAGTAAGGCGAGGCAGAAAGAAGACTGGCAGCGCGGAGGCAGGGGCGCTTATGCCGCGCGTGGCCGGATGGTTTCCAGAGGGCCGGACTTTTTCAGAAAAGAAACCGGGGGATACGGGCATGCCCGTATCCCCCGGTCATTTATGAGAAGTGGAAGCGGAGACTAGAACTTTTCTTCGTCGCCGCGCTTGCGCAGAGCGGTGTGGCCGCCGGCGGAGTTCACGGTTTCGATGCCCATGTTGCGGAGCTTGAGCTGGGCTTCATAGGCACGGGTGCCGGTGTTGCACACGAGAGCCACGGGACGGTCGGTGGGAATCTCATTCTTGGCGCGGGCGTTGAATTCTTCCAGCGGCAGGGAGAGGTACTGACCGGGATGGCGTTCTTCGATGGGCTTGCCGGCCTTGGCGGGACGGATGTCCACGAAGAGGTAGTTGTTTTCGTCGCGCTTTTCCCACAGATCGACGAATTCGTCGGGAGAGATGGACTTGTGGTAGCCGTTCACCACGTTTTCGGTCACGTTGCCGGCAGCGTTGATCACGTCCATGGCGGAGGCGAAGGGCGGAGCGTAGCAGACTTCAAGGTTGGAGAGATCGTTCAGCGTGGGACGGCCGATCTGGAGCATGGCGGCCACGGCGTCGGTACGGGCCTTGACGGCGGAACCGTCGGTGCTCATGCCCTGAATGCCCAGAACGCGGCGGGTCTGCTTGTCCACGACCACGTTGATGCTGGTATTGGTGTGTCCGGGGTAGAAGTGAGCCTTGTCGGAACCTTCCATGCTGACTTCGATGGCGTCGAAGCCGGCCATGCGGGCCTGATGCAGGGTGAGGCCGGCGCCGGAGGCATACATCTTGTTCAGCTTCACGCACCAGGAGCCGACAACGCCTTCAAAGGTGGCCTGGCCGCCGGCAAGGTTGGTGCCGATGACGCGGCCCTGTCTGTTGGCCATGGAGCCGAGGGGCAGATAGGAGAGGTCGCCGGAAATGAGGTTGCGCACCACGACCACGTCGCCGCCGGCATAGATGTCGGGGTCGGAGGTCTGCATGTGGGTGTTCACCATGATGCCGCCGCGGGGATGGCACGCGATGCCGGCGTCGGAGGCGATCTTGGAGTTCGGCGTCACGCCGATGGAGAAGATGACTTCGTCGGCTTCGATGGTGCGCTTGTTGGTCACCACTTCGCAGACGGCGCCGTCCTTGCCCTTGAGTTCCTTCACGGCTTCACCGGTAAGAACGGTGATGCCGAGTTCTTCCAGGTCGTGCTTGGCGATCTGGCTGAAGTTGTAGCACAGCTGCGCAGGCAGGATGTGGTCGACCATTTCAATGACGGTAACCTTGATGCCCCACATGTCGGCCAGAGCCACGGCCATTTCCAGACCGATGAAGCCGGCGCCGATGATGACGGCATGGTTGATCTTGCGGGCGGCGCACTGTTCCTGAATGGCCTTGGCGGCCTCAAGACAGGTGACGGAGGTGACATTCTTCAGATCCGTGCCGGGAATGGGAGGGATGCGGGGGCTGCTGCCCGTGGCGATGACCAGCTTGTCGTAGGGCATGTCGCTCTTTTCACCGGTCAGGGTGTTTTCCACGGTAACGGTCTTTTCCTTGCGGTTGATGGACAGGGCACGCGTGTGGCAGATCGCGTTCACGCCCTTGAGTTCCTTGAAGAAGGCTTCGTCACGCACCACACCCGCATTGGTGGTGCGCAGACCGTTCATCTGAGGGACGTCGCCGCCGACGAAGTAGGGAATGCCGCAGCCGCCGTAGGAGATGTAGGTCCCCTGATCGATCATTGTAATGTTGCTGTCGGGCATGAGCCTCTTGGCTCGGGCGGCAGCCTTCGGGCCGAGGGCAACGCCGCCGATGATGAGAATATTGGGAGCCATGTTGAAAACCTCCAGAGAATAAGGTTCGTATCGTCAAAAAGAAACTATCGGTGGGGAGTTTACCAGCAAGTTGTGATGAAATGCAAGATAATTACGCCAGATCACTGACTCTTCACAAATTGTTTTTCTCCCTTCAGACCTGAGAAAATATACGGAAAGACAGTAAAATCAAGATGTTGACCGACCGTTTTCTGCCGGATGCAGCCGAAGTTAAAGTTCACGGGCGCAATCTTCCGTTCGCAGGAGCGGCGTACTATGCAGCCCCGGCGGAACAGGAAGGCTCGGTCGTACCGGTACAGTTTCCAACAGCTTGTTCCCCTTGAATAAAGACTTGTTCTTTTTTTTACAAGAGAAAATCAGTAAAGGAAAAAATTCGGGGGAGAAAAAGTTCCGGACTGGAAAAGGATGGGTGCCGGAGAAAAATTCGGGGAAGGGGAGGAGCCGGGAGGAAAAGAAGGAACCGGCCGTACGGCCGGTTCCTGAGTGAACGAAAGAGCCGCGCGTGAAGGGGAACGTTTCGCCTTCAGCGCCGCGGATGTTCCGGGTCAGTCGGCAAGCGCCGCGTGATAGGCTTCAAGCGCCTTTTCCAGATAGGCGCCTTCGGGCCTGACGGGCAGGCTCCAGGCCAGCGCGTGCAGGCCGGCGGACAGATCCGCCCAGTCGATCCAGCCCATGTGGGCAAGGCGGAGCACCTTGTCCTTGAGATCGCCCTGTCCTGCGGTGAGAATGACGCCCCAGTCCTTGAAGGCTTTGGCTACAACGGGACCGGCCGGAATGTCGTCGGGCATGCGGATGCTGGTGAGTCCCCAGGTGCAGCGATTCTCGTCCTTGACGAAGAGTTCCATGCCCATGGCGGAAATGCCGGTTCTGGCCATGCGCGTCAGAGCCTTCTGCTTTCTGAACACATTGTCCATGCCGAATTCCCTGAGCATGGTCAGGGCTTCGTGCAGGCCGACGAGCAGACTGATGGGCGAGGTGTAGTGCGTCTGGTTCTTTTCGCAGTTGCTTCTTTCCTGGATGAGGTCGAAGTAGTAGCACTGGTTCCGGACACTTTCCGCTTTTTTCCACGCGCGGGGCGAGAGGGCGATGAAGGCCAGTCCGGGCGGGAGCATGAGGCCTTTCTGCGAGCCGGTGATGAGGCAGTCGATACCCCATTCGTCCATGCGCACGGGAGAGATGGAAACGGCGGAGATGCCGTCCGCCACCAGCAGAACGTCGCGTTTGCGGGTGACGGATGCGACTTCCTGCACGGGATGAAGCACACCGGTGGAGGTTTCGGAAATCTGCATGAACACGCCGCGGATGGCGGGATCGTTATCCAGCATGGAACGGATTTCTTCCGGATCAAAGGATTCGCCCGCGGGCCTGCTCAGAACAACGGGGTCGAGTCCTCTGGCCTTGACGATATCCACCCAGCGGTTGCCGAAATATCCGGCCGTGGCCACAAGAACGCGCTCTCCGGGCTGGAACAGATTGAAGGCCGCCGCATTCATGCCGCCGGTACCGGAGCAGGCCAGAGGAATGACGGGGGAAGCCGTGCAGAACAGTTCCTTCAGCATGACCTGGTTTTCGGCGAGGATGGTTTTGAAGGCATCCTTGCGGTGATGGAGCAGGGGAGCGGCCATGGCCAGTCGGACACGGTCGGGGATGGGCGTCGGACCCGGAGTAAGCATGCGGGTAGCCTGAATGGATGACATGGCGGAACCTCTTGTACCGGCGAATCGTCGGAGAAAGTGGCGCGGAAAAGTGCGCGTTTTTCACGGTATAGAAAAAAGAGTCGTGCGGCAAGCATGCCTTTTTCGACGGCTTTGTCCGGCCGGAAACAACGCGGGGCGGCTCCGTTTGCGGAACCGCCCCGGGATGTGACTATTCGGGCAGATGGAAAAGGAAGGTTTTAAGATAGGCCGTTTCAGGCATGGCCGGATGGATCGGATGATCCGGTCCCTGCAGGCCCTGACGCAGCAGCCTGGCGAAGCGGCGGCGCTTTCCTGCCGCACGCGTGACCATGTTGCGCAGTGCGTCCGCTTCCAGATGATGGGAACAGGAGCAGGTCATGAGCATGCCGCCGGGGCGGACCAGATCGAGTCCCAGCTCGTTGACGCGCTGATAGGCTTCCAGCCCCTGTCTGGTATCCTTCTTGCGCTTGATGAAGGCCGGCGGATCCAGACAGACGATGTCGAAAGTGCGTCCTTCCCGGCGCAGATCCGCAAGAAGGGTGAGGGCGTCGCCCTGCAGCGTTTCCGCTTCCGTTCCGAACTGTTCGGCGTTGCGCCGGGCGTAACTCAGAGCCTGTGCGGAGGCGTCCATGAAGGTGACCTTGTCCGCGCCGTTTGAGGCGGCAAGAGCGCCGAATCCTCCGGCGTAGCAGAAGGCGTCCAGCACATGGCAGCCGGGCTGCGCCTTCACGAAGGGAGTGAGCGCGGCGCGGTTCAGGCGCTGATCGTAGAACCAGCCGGTTTTCTGACCTCCCAGAAGAGGAATGGCGTAGGTCATGCCGTTTTCTTCCACCTGCGCCTCTTCAGGGGCCTGGCCCAGCGCGACGCGCTTGAAGCGTTCAAGCCCTTCGAGATCGCGGGAGGCGACATCGTTGTCGAGCACGATGGAGGCGGGATGAAGAAGCTCGTCCAGAATGGCCGTCAGCTCTTCGGCGTGGACGTCCATGCCGGCCGTGGTGATCTGGCAGACGATGTGATCGCCGTGACGGTCGGCAATGAGGCCGGGCAGAAAGTCGCCTTCGCCGTGGCAGAGGCGGTAGAAGGGGCGATCAAACATTCTTTGCCGCAGTGCCAGCGCATCGGCAAGGCGGCGGCGCAGAAGATCCGTGTTGAGCGGCTCGTCGGCTTTCCGGCTGACCAGACGCACGGCAATGAGCGAGGCCGGATTGATGTAGCCCGTGCCGAGAGGACGTCCTCCGGCATCGGCAACGAGCACGGATTCGCCCGGGGCAAAAGAGGAAAGCGGAGAGCGGCCTGCGTCGATCTCGTTGCTGAACACCCACAGGTGTCCTATGCGCAGCCGGCGGTCTTCGCCTTTTTTCAAGAAGACAGTTTTCATGGGATTCCTGTGCGGCAGTGACGCGGTCGTATCCGGTCTGAGCGGCCGGCGCTTTTCCGCCCGCGTCGGGCAGTTCCGGTATCGGGCGGAAAAGCGGAATGATTTAGAAGAGATCCAGAACGAATATGCACAGCCACAGCGCGGCGTTCAGGGCGAGCATGAGGAACACGGCGGCGGAGGCCATGTCCTTGGCGTTTTTCACGGCGATGTTGTAATCGCGCGTGATGAGGTTGAGGGCCTCTTCAATGGCGGTGTTGATGAGTTCGGCCATCATCACGAGCAGCCATGCGCCGACGGCGATGAGCCATGTGGTCACGGGCTTGCCGAAGGCCGCAAGCAGAATCACGAGAAGAACGAGGACGCCCGTTTCCTGCCGGAAGGCAAGGCTGAGCCGCAGACCGGTGGCAAGTCCTGCCAGAGAGTAGCCTGCGGCCTTGAAGATGTGAAAGAACCCTTCCTTCAGATGTTCTCGATTCATGGCTACGCCTTCTGCTGAGGATCCGCGCCGATTTCAAAGGTACGGAACTGGTTGGCCTGACCGTTGGCCTTGGGGCATTCCTTGCGAAGATAGCAGATGTCGCAGGCGCCGTGGAAGGGATAGGGCGTGAGCACGCTGAACTTGGGAAGCATGGAATGGGTCACGTCCTGATAGTCCAGACCTTCGGCGGCAAGAGCTTCGCGGAGGGTTTCCGTGGGCTGCGGTGCGGGAGCGCAGCCCGCTTCTTCGACTTCGGGCATGAGCTGGTAGACGGCGCACTGGCACATGGTCTGGGCAAGAGCGCTCAGCCGGTATCCGTATTCTGCGGACTTTGCCCATTCCCTGTCGACTTCTTCCTCCACGTCGGTGTCGAGCCACAGGGCGAGATAGCGGCCCTTGCCGGTTTCCAGCTTGATGGCATGCAGCTTGGGAAGCCAGCGTTCCCATACTTCGGCCAGCTCTTCCACGACCTTTCCGCCCAGACGTTTTTCGGAAAGAAGACCGAGCAGCAGTTCAAAATCGAAAACAGGACGAACCTGCAGCGTTTCCTTGGTATGATTGCTCATGGAAATTCCTCTTGCAGTAGTGTCGGACAGGCAGCACCGCCTGTGCCGCCGGGAGTGTTTCAATGTGCCGCGCGGCCGTCGTTCCGTCAAGGGGAGACGGGGGCGGAAACGGTGTGCGGAAGGGAGGATATTCTTTACTTGCAGGGCAAGGCGGGCTATGAAAGGAAATTCGGCTCCGCCTGAGGGGCGGCTATTTTTGAGAGGTTTGCATGAGTCAGATCAGATATCCCAGCAGAGTGCGCTACGAGTACAGCCAGGATCCCGACTGCCGTCTTCAGTACACGCACGGCGTATGGGGCGGCATCAATCCGCAGGGTGAAATAGAGGTGAACTTCTACGTGGAAAGCGACAAGCTTCCTTCGTTTTCCGAACGGGCCGTGGAGCCCGACGGCGCCTTCGGCGCGGAAGTGGTGCCCTTTGACGAAGAGGAGCGCGTGATCACCCGTCATATTCACTCCCGGGTGCTGTTCAACTATCACACGGCCCGCGCGCTGATGGAATGGCTGGAAGAGAAGATTGATACGCTGGAGATGGAAGAGAGCGCCAATTTCAATCCTGACGAGAGCGGACCCGAGGTACAGCAGTAATGCCCCGCAAGAACCGTTATCAGATAGGCGGCGAGGAAGAGCAGGAACGCGTAAGCCGTTCCCAGAAGAAACGTGACAGTGCCGCGCTTCAGGTCGTGGGAGAACGCCTTGCCCGGATTCCCGCCGTCAAGCGGGAAAAGCTGCCGCTGCCCCCGGATCTCAAGGAAGCTCTGGACGAATACGACAGACTGTCCGGATTCGAGGCCAGACGTCGTCAGCTTCAGTTCATCGGCCGCCTCATGCGTGAAGCCCGCGAAGAGGGTACGCTGCAGGGCGTTCTGGACGCGCTGGACAGGATGGAATAAAAAAACTGACCGGAAAAATACGAAGACGGACAGATTTTTCTTGACGAATCTCTTCGAATCTGTCAGATCTACACCTGCAACGGGGATGTAGCTCAGTTGGGAGAGCGCTTGAATGGCATTCAAGAGGCCAAGAGTTCAATTCTCTTCATCTCCACCAGAATTTCAGCCGCCTGTGTAAAACAGGCGGCTTTTTTCATATATCGGGACAATTTCACGGTGAATCAGGGCATCCGCCTTTGATGGGGATGCTGTGCGTGCGTTGCCGCCGGGGCTTGCGGCGCAACGCAGTCCCGGAGTGATGATCCTTAAAATACGGTCGAAATTTTTATTCTGGAGCAGATATCATGACGCCCGATATGCGCATGGATGACGAAATACGTTCTCTCTGTCCGGACTGCCGTCTGGGCTGGCTGACGTACGAGGCCGAACCGAAGGAGTCGGGAGACGAGATCCGGGCGGCCTTTGCGCCCGTGCTTGCCGCTTTGCGGGAACATCTGGAGCATACGCCTCTGGCGGAGATGCCCAATCTCGGAGAATCCCGGAAGGGATACCGTGCCTGCGGCAAGGATCCGGGGCGCTGGCGCGTCTCGTCCGAGGCTTTGTACCGCCGTATCCGGCAGGGGAAGGAGCTGTACCGCATCAATACCGTGGTGGACGTGAACAATCTGGTATCGCTGGAAACGGGCTTTTCGCTGGGCTCGTATGACAGGGATCACCTGCAGGGCACGGTAACGCTGCGTCGCGGTCTGCCCGGAGAGTGCTATGCCGGTATCGGCAAGGACAACGTGGATCTGGAATGCATGCCGCTTCTGGCCGACGAGGCCGGCCCTGTAGGCAGTCCCAGCAGTGATTCCACGCGGGCCATGGTGACGTTTGAGAGCCGCAGAATCCTGACGGTTATTTATTCTTTTTCCGCCCGTGAAAATCTGGAAAAGGCCCTGGAGCTGGCCTGCGGGCGGTTCAGCCGACTGACGGGCGTCAGCGCACTTTGTTCCGGAATACTGGAGAAATAGGTCATGAAGGCAGATCTCAGCAGTCGCGGTTTCCTGATCGGTACGATCTACTGCGTACTGGCCGCACTGGCATGGGCCATTATCGGTCCGGTTTCCCGCATATGTTTTGCCGAGGGCATGGATCCCGCTTCGGTGGCCTTCTGGCGCATGGCCATTTCCGGACTGTGTTTTCTTGTGCATGCGCTGCTTCGCGGCGGCCTGAAGGCTTCCGGACGGGATTTCGTGAGCATGGTGCTTTTCGGCGCCATCAACGTTTCCCTCGTTATTCTTTCTCTGCAGATCTCCATCCAGAAGAGCGGCGGCGCCATTGCCATCATTCTCATGTTCACGGCTCCGGCCTGGGTGGCTCTCTTTTCCCGTATTCTGTTCCATGAGGCGATCAACAAGGCGAAGCTCGCCGCGCTGACTCTGGCCATGATAGGCACAAGTCTGGTCTGTCTTTCCGGCGGCAGTCTCGGCGGCGAAGTCTCCTATATCGGCATCGGCTGCGGTCTTCTTTCCGGCTTTACCTATGCCTTTCAGTTCCTCTTCTTTGCATGGTACAAGGACCGCTATTCCACACAGGCGCTGTTTGCCTTCACGTTCCTTCCCGCCGCGCTGGTGCTGGCCTTCTTCGCCACGTTCAACAGCATTACGCTCCACGCGGCAACGGCGCTTTTCATTCTCAGCTTTGTATCCACCTATGTTTCCTACTTCTGGTACGGTCAGTCGCTGCGGTATCTTTCGCCCGTGCAGGCTGCCATTCTGGGCAATCTGGAACCGGTGGTCAGTACGCTTCTGTGCTGGTGGCTCTGGAATGAGAACTTTTCCTTCATAGGCTGGGTGGGCTGCGCGCTGGTCATCGGCTCCGTGCTGCTGCTTACCGTAAGGCGGTAGACTTTCCGCAGCCCCTGCAACGTTCTCGACGCATTGGAGCGCAGCGCCTCTCAGATGAGGCGCTGCGCTTTTTCATGTATGCGGCTATGCGGGAATCTGAAGGTCGATCAGAAAAAGACGGGCAGAGCGGAAGTCGATGAACACGCTGAAACGACCGATGACCGGGCTGATGAGGGGTGAGGGGAGCATTGCCGGATCGATTCCCATGCGGATGACGGGCTGTCCGGCAGGCGGCAGTTGCTCTTTGCCGGAGACTCAGATCGTCAGAATATCGCCTACGGCAGGGGCGAACACCTTGGTTCCGCAGCGGGATTCGAGCTGAGCTGCCATGATCCGGGCCCTGTCGAGAGGCGTATGCACGAGAATCATGGCGGAAGGGCGGACGGCGGATGCCGCCTTTTCCACGTCGCGCATGGAGGGATGAACTTTCCACGGCAGACGGCGGATCTGCGGATGGCCGCTGTCCAGAAGCTGTCGTCCCGGCGTTCCCGGAGCGGCGTGTCCGCTGAAGAGAATCAGGCCGTCTTCGGCGAGCACCTGCCTGCCTGCAGCGGCGGAAAGGCCGCTGCTGAGCATGGCGTTCGCCGTGCCGATGACGCGGGGACCGTGGGGAATGTCCTCTGTGCGCGAGACGGCAAGCCATTGCCCGCTTTCAAAAAGCTGTTTTGCCCGGATGAGGGCCGCACGTCCCCGGGCGGAAATATCCTTGTCCTTGAGCCAGATGTCGAGTCCGTTCACCAGCGCTCTATCCATGACGACCGCTCCGGCCGTGCCGGCAAGCTCCGGCATGGCCGCCATGACGGCCAGCATTTCCTGAGAGCGGCCGACGACGGGCAGCGGCAGAAGAATCGGCCTTTCCCGAAAGCACGACAGCAGCGTTTCCAGTTGTTCTCTGCCCTCGTCGTCCTTTTCGGAGCCGGAGGCGTCGGTAATGAAAAGGTCGCAGGGGGGAAATTCCGGAGAGGGATAGACCGCACTTTTGGTGGTCCAGTCGCCGCTTATGCCTATGGAGAAGGAAGGACGCTCTGCATGGGACAGGATAAACCAGCAGGAGCCGGGAGCGTGGGCCGCCATGCCGTGCCGCAGCGTCCAGGGGCCGATGCGGCATATTCTGCCTTCCTGCAGTGGATGCCATGCAATGGCGGAAATATCCTCTTCGCGATACGGACGCCTGCCTCCGGATGCCGCAATGGCCTTGTCCACGGCTTTGAGCCAGGTTCGGCAGTAGCCGGGAGAAAGTTCGACCGTCAGCGGAGTGGCGTACACCTGCGGGCGGAACCCTTCGGCGATGAGCCGGGGGATGGCGGCAACGTGATCTTCATGGGTATGGGTCAGCAGCAGCGGAAAAGTATCGGGCAGATCGGCGGGAAGAGAGGGATAGCGTCCGGGATGACCGGGCGTGAATTCATGAGCGACGCCGCAGTCCACCATAAGCCATGAACCGTCGTCGGCCTTCAGCAGGAGACAGCTTCTTCCGTGTTCGCCGATGCCGCCGCAACAGAAAATATGCATGAAGAACTCCGGGACACGACAAATAGGAGTCGGGCATCCTGAATCTGGAAGGAAGAGAGTGTTCAGGATGCCCGGGGGGAGTGCAGTCTGCAGTCTGTGTCCGACATCCTTTTACCGGTCAGCTGTTGCCCGGGTATGAACGAAATATGTCGATTCCGTGTCCGTGCCGCGGCATGGCGGTTTTGTGCAGCTGCCGCGCTGAGGAAAGAAAAGTCGCCCATACGTTTTTCCGTTCTTCGTTTCTCCGGTTCGGACAGAAAGAAAAAGGCCCTTCGTCGTTTCGGACGAGGGGCCCTGGATGGTTTCAATCAGTCCTGGTCAGACTTTCTGATCCCGTATCCACTGCATGGCTTCGGGAAGATTGAGCGTGCCTTCATAAATGGCGCGACCGGATATGGCGCCTTCCAGATTGGCGGTGACGCTGAGAGGATAGAGCGCCTTGATGTCGTCCAGCGTGGCCACGCCGCCGGCTGCCACCACCGGCACGGAGCTTGTGCGGGCAAGGTGGGAGAGCATGGGCAGATTGACGCCGCTCTGCATGCCGTCTCTGGCAATGTCGGTATAGATGATGAAGGCCGTGCCGTCGCCGATCAGGCGGGGCAGCACTTCATCGACGGTAAGACCGGCATCGGCAACCCAGCCGCGGGTCTTGAGGCGTCCGTCCACGGCGTCGAGGGAAACACCGATTCTGCCGGGGAAGAGAGAGCAGAGTCGGGCATATTCCTCGGGCTTTTCAAGCGCCATGGTACCGATGATGAGACGCGTCACACCGGCATCGAACCACATGCGGGCCGCGTCTTCGTCGCGTACGCCGCCGCCAAGTTCAATGGGAATGTTCAGCGCCGCGCTGATGCGGGCCACGATGTCGGCATTGACGCTTTTGCCCTGAAAAGCGCCGTCGAGATCAATGAGATGCAGCCACTCGGCGCCCTGCTCCTGCCAGTGCAGGGCCGCGGCAACGGGATCGTCGTTGAAGACGGTGGATTCCTCCGCCCGTCCCTGCTTCAGTCGTACGGCCTTGCCGTCCTGCAGATCGACAGCGGGAAAGATGATCATAATCCGAACTCCTCCACGGCCTTGTCCATGCCTTCGGCGGCCAGTTCCTGGGCCGTGAGCCAGCTGCCGCCGCGCCGGAAGAAGGCGCCTATTTTGGTGAGGTCGTTGGCGAGGGGCTTCTGTTCTTCGGCAAAATGGGTACGCATGACGAGCGTTGCGGGCTCGCGGGCGTCGATGAGGTAGAAGTCCTCATTGACGGCTGCCGCCGTAACCACGCCAGCCTTGCCGCCGACGCGTTCCTGCATGGTGATGATCTGGGGAACGATGATCATGTCGGCCCCGGCTTTTCTCGCACGCTCGGCCCAGGTGACGAGGGCGCTGCGGCGGCCGCGTTCATCTCTGGCCATGTCGCCGCGGATGTCGGCGTTGCTCAGAAAGACGTAGGGGTGCTTGGAGCGGTCCAGCTTGCCGCGGAAGAGATCATCGAGCTGTGCCAGCGTCTGGTCCGAGATCTTCTGCTGATCTTCGGGAATGAAGCCGGAGAGCAGTTCGGTCGTCTGCGTGGGCTGAGTGAAGGGCGCCACGGCCACCACAAGATCGGGCATGATGAGGCGCTGCTGTTCGGGGGCCTTCTGGCAGCCGGCCAGAAGACAGAGACTGCACAGAACGAGGAGAAAATGGCGGAAACGCATCAGTCAAGACTCCCTTTGGTGCTGGGCATACGGTCGTCGCTGCGTCGAACAGCCTGCGCCAGCGCAAGTCCCAGACCCTTGGCGGCGGATTCCAGCAGGTGATGTCCGTTCTTGCCGTACTGGAAGGAAATGTGAAGATTGCACCGGGCCGCCGAAGCAAAAGCCTTGTAGAATTCCCTCCACACATCCTTTTCTTCGCCGGACATGACGGGGGGCAGCAGCTCGTCGCCGCGGAATTCCAGCCAGGGGCGGCCGGACAGGTCGACGGTCACGTCGGCCAGCGCCTCGTCCATGGGAACTCTGGCCCAGCCGGTGCGGGCAATGCCCTTTCGGTCTCCCAGCGCTTCGTACAGAGCCTGACCGAGGCAGAGCGCCACATCTTCCGTCGTGTGATGCGCATCCACATGCATGTCGCCGGAACAGGTCAGGCGAAGATCGAAATGCGCCCAGAAGGCCAGGAGCGTCAGCATGTGATCGAGCATGCCGAAGCCCGTGGAAATCGTGCACTGTCCCGTACCTTCCAGCGCAAGCTCCAGCCTGACCGAGGTTTCGCCCGTTGAGCGGGAGAGCGTTGCGGTGCGCGGGGAAGCGGACTGCATCATTGTTTTTCCTCCTCCGCGGCTTCGTCATCATCCGTCTCGGACTGAGGTTCGGGCTTGTCTTCTTTTTTCTTGTAGGCCATGGCCGACACATAGATGCTCACTTCATAGAGCACCAGCATGGGAAGAGCCATCAGGCACTGGGAGAAGACGTCGGGCGGAGTGAGTATGGCGGCGACGATGAAGATGACCAGTATGGCGTAGCGCCGGGAGCGGCGCATGAACTCGGGAGTAAGAAGGCCGAAGCGCGAAAGGAAGTACGCAAACAGCGGCATTTCAAAGACAAGACCGAACGCCAGCAGGAGCTTGAGGGCAAAGCTGAGATATTCTTCCACCGAGATCATGGGAACGATGGTGTCGGTGGCAAAGCCCATGAAGAACTGGAAGGCGATGGGGAAGACCAGGAAGAAGCAGAAGGCCGCGCCCGCCAGGAAGAATATCGAGGAGCAGAAGGCCAGCGGCAGTATGGCTTTCTTTTCCTCACGATAGAGTCCGGGCGCAATGAAGGCCCACAGCTGGTAGAAGCTGAAGGGACTTGTGCCGAACAGCGACGCCACGAGAGCCACCTTCATGTAGGTGAAGAAGGCGCCCTGGGGCGAGGTGTAGATGAGCTTGCTGCCTTCGGGCATGCAGGCCTGAAGCGGCGCGGAAAGGAAGCCGTACAGCGGTTCGGAGACGCCGTAGAAGGCCACGAATCCCAGAATGACGATGATGACGATGCGGAAAAGGCGGCGGCGCAGCTCGTTGAGGTGGCCGAGAATGCTCATGGGTTCATCGTCTTCCGCGCCGTCCTCGTCTTCGTCGTCCCTGCTTTCAGGCTTCTCGGGAGCCTGGAACGCGGCGTAGACCGGCGTGTTTTCGTAGGGCGGTACGGGCTCGCGGGGAGCAGACTCTTCTTCGTTCTGCTTTTCCTCATCGTTTTCGGCATGCTGCGTGTCGGCGTCCTTCTGCTCGGAGAAGAAGTCCAGAGGCCCGTGAGGACTGCCGTCTTCGGAAATGTCGGCGGCTTCGGGAGCTTCCGATGCGTCGGCATCACCGCTCTGCGGAGTGTCGCTGCCGGGAGCGACATTCGCCGCTTCGGAAGCGTCGCTGGTCGGGAGGGCGTCGCCGGACGCGGAGGGAGCAGCCTCGTCGTCGGCTTTTTCCGTGCCGTCTTCTTCGCGGAATTCGTGCCCGGAGGCCGCGGCCGAAGCGGCTGCCGCGTAATAGGATGCGAGATCAGACTCCTTGACGGAGTCGTCGCCATGCTGCTTCTCCCCCTCGGCGGGGGAACGGGAATAATCTTTTTCTTCCATGCCGGTAGTCCGCTCAGGCTTTGTTTTCCGTATCGGAAACAGTGCTGCCGGCAGAACCGGAAGACGTCTGATCCTTGTCGGCTGCGGCCTTTCTGGCCTTGGCCTTTTCCGCTTCTTCCTCAAAAGCTATTTCGGTATTGAGGGTGCGCTGAAATTCGGTGGATACACGGCGGAATTCACCCATGGCGCGGCCGAGCGTATGGGCGATTTTGGGCAGATTCTTGGGTCCGAGTACAAGAAGCGCCACAACCAGGATGACCAGCAATTCTGTGCTGCCGATGCCAAACATCTATAAAAACTCCTCGCGAGGGTTATCTCTCCGTCAGCCTTGGACGGTAGCATATCGAAGTTGCGCCTTCAAGTGCATCATACGCTTTCGCCATGCTTTGTCCGGCGCCTGCAGAACGATTTCATGCGACAGTTCGTGCCTTCCAGAGGCGCTCCGAAATGAAGGCGTTCCACTCTTCCTTCCTCATCGAAAAGAACGCCTTCCCGAAGAAGGAGGCTTCGCTGTCTGTCCGAGCCGTTTTCGGAAAAGGAAGGGAGCGAGCCGTCCTTTCTGACCACTCTGTGCCAGGGAACATCCGCCGGGCAGGCATGAAGCGCCCAGCCGACCTGTCTGGCCATACGCGGATTTCCGGCAAGAAAGGCCACCTGACCGTAACTGACGACCTCCCCCGGAGGCACGGCGCGTACGACGTCATAGACACGTTCAAAGAAATTCATGCGACGGCTCGAAGGATGGTCGGCGTGCTGCTTGTCCTGCCGGGCCGGAATGTCGGCGGGGCAGTCGGGCGCTGAGGTGCAGCGCTTTTCATGCAGCGTACGACCCTCTTCAGGGAAGGAAGGTTTCGGGAATGGGGAAGAAGGCGTTGTCATGAATGACGGATCCGGCGATGCCCGCGGGTGAGTTCGGAAGACATTCTGTGCCAGGCGAACAGGAACGTGAGCGAGCTGAGCGTCCAGGTTGCCGGGTAGATCCAGTAGATGGTGGCTATGGTCGGCGCAAGCGTCATGAGCGTGGAGAGCGTTCCCACACGGACGGCGCACCAGCAGATAAGAATGACCGCCATGGCGAACATGGGTCTTCCTGCGCCGCGGAAGGCCGCGGCCATGCAGTGTGTGCAGGCGGGCAGAAAATAGAACGGGGCCGCAACGAGGGCATAGTCGGCGCCGATGCGGATGACCTCGGCATCGGCGCTGAAGACGGACATGAGCGGTTCTCGCCAGATGAAGACGCCGATGCCGATGAGTTCGGCAAGCACCATGGAAAGAATCAGGCCGAAGCCAGTGCCTGCGCGGACGCGAAGAGGATGTCGCGCGCCTGTGTTCTGACCGACGAATGTGGCGAGCGCGAGGGCCAGACTCATGACGGGGATGAGACAGAATCCCTCTATTTTCTGATAGGCGCCGCATCCGGCCATGGCGGAGGCTCCGAACAGATTGATATGGCTCTGGATGACCACATTGGAAACGCCGATGACGCAGCACTGAAGTCCGGAAGGAAAGCCGTAAGCGGCAAGAGTTTTCAGGCATCCGGCATGGAAGCGGATGCTTCCGGGCTCAAGACGCCAGGAAGCGGAACTGCGGCACAGCACCAGGGTGCAGAGCAGGGCGCTGAGAACCTGGGATATGACGGTGGCGGCCGCCGCCGACCATACGCCCCAGTGCAGCAGCGCAATGAAGACGAGATCAAGGACGATGTTGACGACGGAGGAGAGCACCAGAAAGTACAGAGGATAGCGGCTGTTGCCGACAGCCTGCAGAATGCTGGCAAGAGCGTTGTACGTCGTCAGCCCGAGGGCTCCGGCAAAATAGACGCGCAGATACTGCATGGTTTCCGGGAACACGTCGGGCGGGGTGTTCATCCAGTGCAGAATCTGCGGGGTGCAGAGAACGCCGAAGATGGACAGTCCCAGTCCTGATGCAAGACCGAACGCGGCGAGCGTATGGATGGAGCGGCGCATTTCCCGGATTTTTCCCGCCCCGAACTGCTGCGATATGACGACGCCCGCACCAAGGCTGATGCCGTTGATGAAGCCTACGAGCAGAAAGATCAGGTTGCCTGTTCCGCTTACGGCGGCAAGAGCCCTGTCGCCGAGCAGATTGCCCACGATGAGGGAGTCGGCGGCGTTGTAGAGCTGCTGGAAGAAGTTTCCCAGAATCAGGGGAACCGCAAAGGAGACAATGGCCTTCCAGATGCTTCCCCCGGTCATGCTGTCTGACTGTCTGTGCATGGCAGAAACCGGCGCTGTGAGGAGACAAGAAAAGCCCCGGGAGCCTTAGGCTTCCGGGGCAGAGTGTTTTTTTTATTCCCACTCAATGGTGCCGACGGGCTTCGGCGTGAGATCGTAGAGAACCCGGTTGACGCCTGTCACTTCTCTGGTGATGCGGTCGGTGATGTGCTGCAGCAGGGCAAAGGGCACATCTTCCACGGTGGCGGTCATGGCGTCCACGGTGTTGACGGCGCGGATGATGACGGGATAGGCGAAGGTACGCCTGCCGTCGGACACGCCCACGGACTTGAAGTTCGGCACTACGGTGAAGTACTGCCAGACCTTGCCTTCCAGACCGTTCTTCGCGAACTCTTCGCGCAGGATGGCGTCGGATTCACGCACGGCTTCGAGGCGGTCGCGGGTGATGGCGCCGAGGCAGCGCACGCCGAGGCCGGGGCCGGGGAAGGGCTGACGGTACACCATGCCGTCGGGCAGGCCGAGGGTCTTGCCCACCATGCGGACTTCGTCCTTGAACAGGAATTTCAGAGGTTCGACAAGGCTGAAGCGCAGATCTTCGGGCAGGCCGCCCACGTTGTGATGAGCCTTGACGGTGCCGCTTTCCAGAATGTCGGGGTAGATGGTGCCCTGAGCCAGGAATTCGATGCCTTCCTGCTTGCGGGCTTCTTCTTCGAACACACGGATGAATTCGGCGCCGATGATCTTGCGCTTGGTTTCGGGATCGTCCACACCGGCCAGCTTGTCCAGGAAGCGGTCCACGGCGTCCACATAGACGAGGTTGGCCTTCATCTGATTGCGGAACACTTCGACGACCTGTTCCGGTTCGCCTTTGCGCAGAAGACCGTGGTTGACGTGCACGCACACGAGCTGCTGACCGACGGCCTTGATGAGCAGGGCGGCCACGACGGAGGAGTCCACGCCGCCGGAAAGGGCGAGCAGGACCTTTTTGTCACCGATCTGTTCTCTGAGTTCCTTGACCTGTTCGTCGATGAAGGTTCGGGCAAGAGCTTCACTGTTGATGCGTGCCATGGATTCGGGGCGAACATTGTTGGACATCTTGTCTCTCCTCGAAGGTTGGGGGACGGCTATGGTCGGATTATTCCCATTCGGCAAATTCAAGTACATGGGAGTGTATTTGGGGTGATTTTATAGGCAAAACATTCGCAAATATGTTAATGTTTTGCCCGCTTATTTGAGGCAGTTCGCTTTCTTAGTATCAAAATAGTATCACAAAAACCGAGAAATTGTAAGGGTTTCAGGCCATAAACGGCCACAATCAAAACTTCTCTCAATTTGATGTAAGTTTCTGTCGAAATGGGTCTCAAATCGAGACCCGTTTCGACCACCGCCTGGGAGCGTAAACGCTCCCAGGCAATAGGGGATTGATTTCCGCCCCGGCGGAAATCAATCCCACCATGGGACGCAATTCGACCATTGACGACCCCGACGGGATTTGCGATGGTTCAAAATGTCGAAGTTATTGATGTAGCAAACAGGTTTTATTTCTAATTTTTTCTTTTACTGTGAGAACGGTATCGTTAATCGAAAGATTAGTAGTGTCTATAACATTTTTCTCGTATATTCCGAGATTGCAAAATTGTTCCCACATCGTTTCTACCAATTCGATATTTGTATCTCTATCTAATTTTGAGCGCCCAATCGCCCGTTTTATGGTTTCTTCTTTATTAGTTCTCAAAATGATGTAGTGTACCTCATATCCCTCTTGAACGACATTTAGCCACGGCTCCAGAAACCACGGGCCGATAATGCCATCTACAATTACATCATATCCACCGCGAGCAAACCGCTTTGCGGCTTCTAAGAAAGACTCAATCACTACCAAGTTTTGGTCGTTAGATTGCGGCAGATGTGGAGGAATGGCGTTTTTGCTCAGATAATGATAAAAGTCATCCGTATGCATATGAACAGACTTTTCCATGCTAGATTCTTTCGCAATAATAGATGATGTTGTAGTTTTTCCGGTTCCTGGAGATCCTGTAATCACAAGAATTCTTCCTTGTTCCATTTGTATTAGGCCCTCCATAACTCTCGGTTAATCTTTCCATTCCTTAAAAAGAAGTATATCATAGAATACCTTATAAATCCACTTTTTACCTTTCTCCCCGGTTAAGGGAGTGCCGTGGCCGTTTGCGGCCTTTCTCCGTCTGTTCCCTCTGCTTGTCGGCCTCCACAGCCGCTTCCGTCTGCTCCGGGCCGCCGTACCCGTTTGACCTGTGGATCGTCGGCGGAGCATAAAAAACCGCAAGTCCCGATAAAAGGGACTTGCGGTTTTCATGATTTATTCCCACTCGATGGTGGACGGAGGTTTGGAAGATATGTCGTACACGACGCGGTTGACGCCCTTGACTTCATTGATGATGCGACCGGAGATTCTGGCCAGAAGGTCGTCGGGCAGACGAGCCCAGTCGGCGGTCATGGCGTCCACGCTTTCCACGATGCGCAGGGCAATGACGTGCTCATAGGTGCGACCGTCGCCCATGACGCCGACGGTCTTGAGCGGCAGGAGAACGGCAAAGCCCTGCCAGACCTTGCGGTACCAGCCGGAGGCACGCAGTTCTTCCATGACGATGACGTCGGCCTTGCGCAGAATTTCAAGGCGCGGCTTCGTCACTTCGCCGATGACGCGGATGGCAAGGCCCGGACCGGGGAAGGGATGACGCCACAGAATGGATTCGGGAATACCGAGTTCCGCGCCCACGGCGCGCACTTCGTCCTTGAACAGCTCGCGCAGGGGTTCGATGAGCTTCATGTTCATCTTTTCCGGCAGGCCGCCTACGTTGTGGTGGCTCTTGATGACGGCGCTCGGTCCCTTGTAGGAGACGGATTCGATGACGTCGGGATACAGGGTTCCCTGGGCCAGGAACTTTACGTCGTGACCGGCGTCCTTGATAGCCTGAGCTTCCTTGTCGAACACGTCGATGAAGGTATGGCCGATGATCTTGCGCTTCTTTTCCGGATCATCCACGCCTGCGAGCAGGCCGAGAAAGATATCGGCCGCCTGTACGTACTTGAGGTTCAGATTGAAGTGTTCGCGCAGGTAGCCTACAACTTCCTCGCCCTCGTTCTGCCGGAGTACGCCGTTGTCCACAAAGATGCAGTGCAGCTGCTGGCCTATGGCCTTATTGAGCAGCACGGCCACCACGGTGGAGTCCACGCCGCCGGAAAGCGCGCAGATGACGTGGCTGTCGCCCACGGTTTCACGCACCTGTCTGACCACGCGTTCCACAAAGGAGCTCATGGACCAGTCGGGTTCGATGTGCGCCACCTTGAAGAGGAAGTTGCGGATCATCTGCGCGCCGTCTTCGGAGTGATGCACTTCGGGATGGAACTGCAGCGCATAGATGCGGCGCTCATCGCAGCTCATGGCAGCAACGTCGAGCGTGGCGGTGCGGCCGGTGACGATGAATCCGGGAGGAGGCGTCTGCACCTTGTCGCCGTGGGACATCCACACGCGGGAGGTTTTGCCTTCGGCCAGAGATTCGATGCCGTCCCAGAGGGGGCAGTCGGCCACCTTTTCAAAGTCGGCGGGGCCGTATTCGCGGGTTTCGGACTGGGCAAGCTCGCCGCCCAGTTCATGGGCGAGAAGCTGCATGCCGTAGCAGATGCCGAGCACCGGCACGCCGAGTTCAAGAAGCCCCCTGTCGAGACGGGGGGCATCCTTTTCGCCTACGCTGGCGGGGCCGCCGGAAAGAATGACGGCATCGGGCTGCATGGCGGCTACGTCCGCGGCAGAGGTGATGCAGGGATGAATTTCGGAGTATACTCCGGCTTCGCGCACGCGGCGGGCAATAAGCTGCGTAACCTGAGAGCCGAAGTCCAGAATGATGACTTTGGACATGGGCGGTTCCGGAAAAGTTGAGGCCCTGTTCCGCCTGCGTAAGGTGGAACAGGGCCGTGTTATTTAGTTTTCAACCTTGTAGTTGGGGGCTTCCTTGGTGATGATGACGTCGTGGACGTGGCTTTCACGCAGACCGGAAGCGGAAATCTCAACCATGTGGGCCTTTTCGTACAGTTCATCCAGCGTGGAGGCGCCGAGATAGCCCATGCCGGACCGCAGACCGCCGACCAGCTGGAAGATGGTGTCGGCCACGGGGCCGCGTGCGGGCACACGGCCCACGATGCCCTCGGGCACGAGCTTCTTGGTGGGGTTCTGGAAGTAGCGGTCGGCGCTGCCGGCGCGCATGGCGTCGATGGAGCCCATGCCGCGGTAGGTCTTGTAGGCGCGGCCCTGGTAGAGAATGGTTTCGCCCGGGCTTTCGTTGGTGCCGGCGAGCATGCTGCCGATCATGACGGTGTGCGCACCGCAGGCAAGAGCCTTCACGATATCGCCGGAGAACTTGAGACCGCCGTCGGCGATGCAGCAGCGGTCGGCTTCGCGGGCGGCGCGGCTGCCTTCCATGACGGCCGTGACCTGCGGAACGCCTACGCCTGCAACCACGCGGGTGGTGCAGATGGAGCCGGGGCCGATGCCGACCTTGACGGTGTCGGCGCCGGCCTTGATGAGGGCCTTGGCGGCTTCATAGGTGGCGATGTTGCCCGCGATGAGCTGGCAGTTCGGGAAGGTGGAGCGCAGCATTTCGATGCTGCGCAGAACGTTGGCGGAATGACCGTGCGCACAGTCGAGCACCAGAACGTCTACGCCGGCGGCCAGGAGTTCGGAGGCGCGGTATTCGCAGTCCTTGCTGATGCTCACGGCGGCGCCCACGCGCAGGCGGCCCTTGTCGTCCTTGCTGGCGTTGGGATACTGCTGCACCTTGTCGATGTCCTTCATGGTGATGAGGCCGCGCAGCTGGCGGTTTTCATCCACAACGAGGAGCTTTTCGATGCGGTGGGCGTGCAGGTGATGCTTGGCTTCTTCAAGCGTGGTGCCCACGGGCACGGTCACCAGATTTTCACGGGTCATCACTTCGCAGACGAGGGTGGTCTGCGGTTCGGTGACGAAGCGCACGTCGCGGTTGGTGAGAATGCCCACAAGAGCGCTGTTCTTCACCACGGGCAGGCCGGAAACGCGGAAGTCGGACATGAGTTCGAGAGCGTGCTGAACCGTGTCGTCGGGGGCGACGGTGACGGGATCGAGGATCATGCCGCTTTCGGACTTCTTGACCTTTTCCACCTCAAGGCGCTGGCGGGCGACATCCATGTTCTTGTGGATGATGCCTATGCCGCCCTGACGGGCCATGGAAATGGCCATTTCGGCTTCCGTAACGGTATCCATGGCTGCAGAGATGAAGGGTACGCCCAGCTTGATGCTGGGAGTCAGCCATGCCGACACATCAACCATGTCCGGCGTGACTTCCGAATATTCGGGAACCAGAAGGACATCATCGAATGTCAATGCCTTGCCAAGCACAGTGGCCATATTTTCCTCCGGGGTTGGATTAAATTCGGAAAAAGATAGGCCAGAATATCTAGGTGCCCTGTGCCTGTCAACCGCGACGGAAGGGTCTCCGAACGCGGGGAGAAGAAAGAATACGGGCAGATAACAAAGAAAGGCGACCGGAATTCGTTTTGCCGGCCGCCTTTTCTCTGATGCAGGATCGCAGGGGAAATCAGCAGTGGAGATTGGATGACGCGCTGGAGTTTCTGGAGATGGTCTCTTCCGCCGGATCACACTCGGCAGACTCTTCCTTTACGGGAGCCTCTTCTTCTCCACAGCGCAGATTGGAATCACGGCTGGAGTTTCTGGAAATGGCTTCCTCGGCGGGATCGCATTCCGCGTCGTCGGCAGGCTCGGCTGCCGCAGCCGCGTCGTTGCAGCGCAGATTGGAATCCTGGCTGGAGTTTCTGGAAATGGCGGATTCTGCAGGATCGCATTCATGATCGGCATCCGTGGCATTCATGGCGCGGCGGAGTCGTTCCTCGTCTTCATGGGAAAGCGACGTCTGAATGATGGTTCCGCCGGTGCCCGCCAGTTCCTGCAGGGCCTTGTCCATGGTGATGCTGCGGAAGAGAATGAACAGCATGGAACCGCCGGGCTTGAGGTTCCTGCCGAGATTTTTCATGAATTCATCATCAATGCCCACATCGGCCAGCGCGCCGGAAACCGCGCCCGCGCCCGCGCCGACGGCGGCGCCGAGCAGGGGATTCAGGAAGAGCAGGCCGATGAGCATGCCCCAGAAGCCTCCGGAGACCGCACCTGCGCCGGTGAGATTGTGGAGCTGGAGCAGCTTGATTCTGCCGTTCGGCTTGCGCACGGCGATGACGGCATCTTCCAGATCGACAAGATATTCCTTCTGCATCTTGAGCAGGCGCAGACGTACCTCTTCAGCCTGAAATTCATCGGGATAAGCGACGACAACAAGAGTACTCATGGAACCTCCTTTTTTTGAAAAGGTAGCATGGGAGAAAAGAAAAATCCATGAGTATTGTGCAGAAATATAAAGGGGATACGAAGTTATTTTTTACACTTTCAAAGAAGGAATGCGTAGTCTTCCTCTTTCTTGAAGAAGGTATTGATGAGAAAAAGAGCGCATTCAGGCAAGCCTGAGGTGAAGGATGGGAAAGGGACGCCCCTGAGCGTCTTCGGGACTGCGCCCGGCCACGACAAAGCCCATGTGACGGTAGAAGCCGAAAGCCTGAGGATTCTGTTCGTTTACATCCACCCGGCAGGCTCCTCTGCTCAGCGCGGCACGCATGAGAAGACTGCCCGCTCCGAAGCCCCGGAAGGCGGCATCGACGAAAAGCATCTCCACGTTCTCCCCGTCCATGCCGAGAAAGGCGACAGGCTTCTCATTCTCAAGAGCAATAAAAAGAACGGGAACATGGCGCAGGGCGTTCAGCACGTCGGGGCGCAGCAGGATGATGTCCTGTTCGGAAAGAAAGTCGTGGGTGGCCCGTACCGAGGATTCCCAGACGGAAAGCAGGATTCCGATCAGCGCTTCCGTACGGTGTCCGACTTCTTCAATGATCATGCAAGCCTCCTTCGGCATGAGGGCGCGTGGGAAAACGCGGAAAAAGGGTGCAAAAAAGGCCATGAAGCGCCTGAAACATGCTTCATGGCCCGGTTGGACTATTTCTTTTCTTTCTTGGTGTGGGCGGATCTCAGATGCAGGCGCATGGGAGCATGGCGTATACCGAAGATCCGGCGCAGAGAGCGTTCAAGGTAGCGCGCATAGGAGGGCGCCACGCGGTCGGCATCGTTGACGAAGCAGACGAAGGTCGGCGGTTCGCTTTCGGCCTGCGTGAGATAGAAGAACTTGGGACGCACGCGGCGGACCACGGGAGCCTGATGACGGGTGAGGGTCTCTTCCATGGCGCGGTTGAGCAGACCGGTGGACACGCGGGTGCCGCACTCGGTGTAGATGCGCTCGGCCAGAGGAATGAGCTTGTTCAGACCTTCGCCCGTGCGGGCGGACGTGGGCACCAGCGGCACATGATAGCAGAAGCTCAGTTCTTCCTGCAGGTTCTTCATGAGCTCGGTGCGGGCCTTCTGGGGAATGAGGTCCATCTTGTTCACGATGATGAGGAAGGGCGTCTTGCGCTCGTCCAGAAGCTCGATGAGTCTCTTGTCCTGCGTGGTGAGGCCTTCGGTGGCGTCCAGCAGCAGGAAGGTGACGTCGGCCTTGGTGGTGCTCTTCAGCGAGGAGTTCACGGAGAAGCGTTCCACGGTGTCGGTAATGCGGGAGCGACGCCGTACGCCCGCGGTATCCACGAAGGTGTAGGTCTTGCCGTTCTTTTCCACGGTGACGTCCACGCTGTCGCGCGTGGTGCCGGCCTGATCGCTGACGATCATGCGGTCTTCGCCGATGAAGGCGTTGGTTATGGAGGACTTGCCCGCGTTGGGACGTCCGAGCATGCAGAGACGCAGATGATCCGTTACCTTGCGGCGACGGATGCCGGGCTTGTCGCGGTCTTCTTCCAGATCTTCCGAAGCTTCTTCCTGCGTGTCGTCGTCGAAGCCGTCGTCTTCCGGCAGCATGTCGCGGATTTCTTCTTCAAGCGCGCGCAGATTGTGGCCGTGTTCCGCGGAGCAGGCGATGACCGGAAAGCCCAGACCGTGGAAGTCGGCCAGCATGAGCTCTTCCTTTTCTGCGCCGTCCACCTTGTTGACCACCAGCAGAATGGGCTTGCTGCACTTGCGCAGATACGAGGCCAGATGTTCGTCGAAGGGCATGAGGCCGTCTCTGCCGTCCACCACCATGCAGATGACGTCGGCTTCCCTGAGGGCCGCCTCGGCCTGACGCAGAATGTCGGCCTCGAAGCCGCGGATGCCGGCGGGACCTTCGGCCACGGATTCATGATGATCGAGCGTGATGCCGCCGGTATCGACGATGGCGAAATCGCGCCCGTAACGGGAACGCACCACGCCTTCCATGCGGTCGCGCGTAACGCCGGGCCGGTCGTGCGTGATGGCTCGGTTGCTGCGGATAAGGCGGTTGAACAGGGTCGACTTGCCCACATTGGGGCGTCCCAGCAGAACGACTTTGGGCATCATGGGCGGGCACCTCTCGGTAATGTATGTTGGGGGCTGACCGGAAGGTCGCCCGGACCTGAAAGGGAAGCGTCGGACAGAACGGAGGCAATCTTTTACGCCGAAGATCGACTTCTGTCCAACATTTTCAGGATACCCCCTCTGAACAGAGGAAATCAAGCGGAGAAAAAATTATATGCAACATATTGAAATATCATAAAAAATAAAAAAATCCTTGCAATATTTCTCCAATTCGTCTATAAAATCGTTCTTTCAGCTACAGTAAGGACATTTCCTATAACGGAGTTTCGCCATGACCCGCAAAGACCGTACGGAAGGCATCTACAGTCGCCGCGAAGTGCTCGACGAGAGCGAACGCCGTCAGTACAACCTCATCCAGCTCAAGGATCTGCTTTCCTACGCCTACCGCTATTCGGAAGACGTGAAGAAGCGTTTTGACCGTGCGCAGTTCAACGTTGAAAAGTTCAAGACGCTGTCCGACCTCAAACATATCCCCATCCTTAAAAAGAAGGAACTCATCTTCCTGCAGACGATGGGTCCCCGTCTCGGCGGCCTTCTGACCAAGGATATCGGCGAACTTCGCCGCGTGTTTCTTTCCCCCGGCCCCATCTTCGACCCCGAAGACCGCAATGACGATTACTGGGGCTATACCGAGGCGTTCTATTCCGTGGGCTTCCGCCCCGGCGACGCCGTGCAGGTGACCTTCAACTATCATCTCGCTCCCGCCGGCCTGATGTTTGAAGAGCCTCTGCGCAACCTCGGCTGCGCCTCCATTCCCGCCGGTCCCACCGACGCCGCCACGCAGCTCGACATCATGCAGAAGCTGCGCGTTTCCGGCTATGTGGGCACGCCGAGCTTCCTCATGCACCTTGCCCAGCGCGCCGAGGAAAAGGGCCTCAACCTTCGCAAGGATCTGTTCCTCGAAGTGGCCTTCGTTACCGGCGAACGTCTGTCGGAAAAGATCCGCAGCCAGATGGAGAAGAAGTACGACATCATCATGCGCCAGGGCTACGGCACGGCCGACGTGGGCTGCATCGGCTACGAATGCTTCCAGAAGAACGGCCTGCACATTTCCAACCGCTGCTATGTGGAAATCTGCCATCCCGATACCGGCATTCCGCTCAAGGACGGCGAAGTGGGCGAAGTGGTGGTCACCGCCTTCAACAAGACCTATCCTCTGATCCGTCTTGCCACCGGCGACCTCTCCTACATCGACCGCACTCCCTGCTCCTGCGGACGTACCAGCCCCCGCCTCGGCAGCATTGTGGGCCGCGTGGACACCACCGCCCGCATCAAGGGCATGTTCGTGTATCCGCATCAGGTGGAACAGGTCATGGCCCGCTTCGAGGAAATCAAGCGCTGGCAGATCGAAGTTACCAACCCCGGCGGCGTGGACGAAATGGTGCTCTACGTCGAAGCCAGCAACTTCAAGCGCAAGGAAGAGCTGCAGCATCTGTTCCGCGAACGCATCAAGCTGCGTCCCGAACTGCGCATTCTTGCTCCGGGCAGCCTGCCTCCTCAGATCAAGCCCATCGAAGACAAGCGCGTCTGGGACTGATGTGAGAAGTCTCGTCTGACGGGCATTTCTAACCATGCCATGAACAAGGGCGGCCGCCGCAGGGTGGTCGCCCTTTTGTCATGCTCTTTGCAGAAAGAAAAAGTCGCATGCCAGATCGGGCCTGAATCTGCTTTTCAGGCGGAACCCGTTGGACGCTTTCAGGTTTTTCGGAGAGCGTTGCCTGCGTATGCCCGACGCTTGTGATGCACGTTTTTCCTGTAGAAGCAGGCTGTTCGGTGTCTTCCGACAAACTGCTGAACCTGCCGGGAAGTTTCGTATCAGCTTGACAAAGGGGAAATTTTCACTAAAAATGTCGACATTCGACAACTCATCCGTATCACCTTTTACATTTCGAGGAAGCTATGGATATCAGCGTTGTTTCCACTACTGCGGCTCCTGCTGCCATCGGGCCTTACTCTCAGGGCATTCAGGCAGGGGGCATGACGTTCTTTTCCGGTCAGCTGGGCCTTGATCCTGCCACCGGAAAGCTTGCCGAAGGCGGTGTGAAGGCTCAGGCGGCGCAGTCTCTCAAGAACATTGCCGCGCTGCTCGAGGCCGTAGGAGCGGAAAAATCGGACATCGTGAAGACCACCATCTTCCTGGTGGACATGGCGGACTTCGCTGCGGTGAACGAGGTATACGGCAGCTTCTTTGACGGTACCTTCCCCGCCCGTTCCTGCGTGGCCGTTCATCAGCTTCCGATGAACGGCCTGGTGGAAATCGAGGTCGTGGTGGCAAAATAGTACAGATGCCCGGGTTCCGGCTTATGCCGGGGCCCGGGTTTGTTCTTACAGGAGGAACGCAGAAGAGAGAGAGAAAAGGCTGCAGGGACTGTTCGTGCCGGATGCTTTTGAAGCGCCGTTTTCCGGGCCGGCATGGATGAGAGAGAAGAATCCAACGTCACATTGAGAGATTGTATGGCAAAGCGTTTAGGTCTTCCCGCCCAGATGGGCATCGGTATGGTTCTCGGCGTCGTGGTCGGTGCCATGGCTCCTTCCTTCAGCATTGACGCCGGCTGGTTCAAGCCTCTCGGCGATCTGTTCATCACGCTGGTGCGCATGGTCGTCGTGCCTCTGGTGTTCACCACCCTCGTCGCAGGCGCCGCCAGCGTGTGCGACGTGAAGGAACTCGGTCGCGTAGCGTCGAAAACCCTCATCTACTACCTGCTCACGACAACCATTGCCGTCATCATCGGTCTTATTCTCGCAAATCTGCTTCGCCCCGGCCTCGGCCTGACCCTGTCGATGGAAAATCTGCAGGTCAAGGACGTGTCCGCCCCTCCGCTCATCAAGGTGCTCATGGACATCGTTCCCCTGAACCCCATTGATGCTCTGGCCAAGGGCAACATGCTTCAGGTCATCTTCTTCGCCATTCTTTTCGGTTTCGCCCTCAGCATGCTCGGCGACAGAGGCAAGCCCGCCTTCCTGTTCTTCGACTCCTGCGCCGAAGTCATGATCAAGGTGACCGGCATCGTCATGAAGTATGCCCCCATCGGCGTGTTCGGCCTCATGGCCTTCACCGTGGCCAACCACGGCATGAGCGTGCTTTTGCCGCTCATCAAGCTGGTCGGCGTCATGTATCTGGCCAGCCTGCTTCAGGTTCTGCTGGTGTATCTGCCCTGTGCCCGTGTGGCGGGTCTTACGCCCGGCGTCTTCCTGAAGGGGCTTTCCGAACCTCTCATGATTTCCTTCTCCACCTGCTCCAGCGCTGCCGCTCTTTCCTCCAACCTGCTGTCCGTGCAGAAGCTCGGCGCCTCCAAGTCGGTTTCCAGCTTCTCCATTCCCCTCGGCAACACCATCAATATGGACGGCGCGGCCATCTACATGGGCGTTGCGGCCATCTTTGCTGCGGAAGTGTACGGCATTCCCATGCCCATTGATAAGCAGCTCACCGTTATTCTGCTCGCCGTGCTTGCTTCCATCGGTTCCATGGGCGTTCCCGGCGCAGCCCTCATCATGATCACCATGGTGTTCACGCAGGTCGGTATTCCGCTGGAAGCCATTGCGCTTATCGCCGGTGTCGACCGCATCATGGACATGGCCCGTACCACCATCAACGTTCTTGGCGACGCCACCGGTGCCGTTCTGGTTTCCAAGCTGGAAAACAACGGTGAGTGCAGGGGATAGATCGTGATTCAGCGTTTTGCCGATCATCTGCCCGTGCCCCGCACAATAGGCATCGTGGGCGGGCTTGGTCCCTACGCCGGGTATGACCTCGTGCGTAAGATCTTCCGCTGGACGAAGGCCTCGAAGGATCAGGATCATCTGCCCATCATGCTGCACTCCTTCCCGGGGTGGATTCCGGAACGTCCCGCCTATCTTCTGGGACAGACGAAGGAAAATCCCGGGGAGGATATAGGCGGCATCATGGTGCAGCTTGCCGAAAACGGCGCAGGTGTCATAGGCATGCCCTGCAATACGGCGCACAGCCCCCGCATTCTCAATGTGGCTCTCGAGCGCCTGCGTCAGACCGGACGGGATGTGACCTTCGTATCCATCATCGAAAGTGCCGTGAATCATGTGCGTACACTCTGTCCGAATGGAGGACGCATAGGACTCATGGGAACGGTGGCTACGCTCCAGACCCGTCTGTATCAGGATGCCCTGGAAAAGGCCGGTCTTGAACCGGTGCTTCCCGATGACGACGAGTGTGCGCTCGTGCAGCGCGCCATCAGTGATCCGGAATTCGGGGTCAAGGCCTTTTCCGATCCCGTTTCCGCAAAAGCCCGTCAGATTCTGCTCGACACGGCCGGGCGGCTTGTGGAAAAGAAGAAGGTATCCGTCATACTCCTTGGCTGCACGGAAATTCCGGTGGCAGTCACCGAATCCGAACTGTGGAACATTCCCGTCGTGGACGCTACCAGCGTTCTCGCCCGGGAACTGATCCGGGCCAGTTGCCCGGAACGACTCAAAGAAGCTTCAACACTTCAATTTTAGAAGGAATCATCATGAATCTCGCCAAGTTCCCCCGTCGCGGCTACGTCAAGGAAGCTACTCCCATCGAGTATCTGCCTAATTTCTCCAAGGCTCTGGGCAACAAGGTCAACGTGTACATCAAGCGCGACGACCTGCTTCCCGGCTGCG
>OOCM01000298.1_pt1 | contig 52613 bp, 44 predicted proteins | sample 1671111 | NCBI WGS metagenome assembly OOCM01 (sample SAMN06348123, study PRJEB24527) | human gut metagenome | biome: human gut; feature: ankylosing spondylitis patient; material: feces | host: Homo sapiens | place: China | collected 2015-10 | reverse complement strand
CGCCAACCTAGTGATTAACAGTCACCCGCTCTGCCTATTGAGCTATCGGGGAACGAAAACAGCATCAGCTGCGAGGAATTACTTAGCGGATTACACCCCTGCCGTCAAGCATTTTTTCTATTTTCATAAAAAATTCAAGAAGACGGCATGCGAAAACGCCAATCAGCACGATTCCCGTTGAGCATGAACGCTCTACCCATAACGCAACGCGCCCTGCATACATGAGTTTATGGAGGGATGCCGCCAGACGGACCTTTGTTCCTTCATCGACGTTCCGACCTGAGGGATCCGCCTGATCAGGCGAAATCGGAATGTCGCCATCATACTCCGGCGCATGATAGTCCTGCCGTCTGAGGGATGTACACGGACCGCCCGTGCACAAGGCTGCAGTTCCATCGCCTGTCCTTTTCCGTACCGCCTGTTCGAGGGAGTTTCGCGTCGGACCGCCCGACGGAAGAATCAGAAGAACGGAAATGACAATCATGCTTCAGCAACCGAGGGACCGCCCCGGACCGTCCGGAACGGAATCACTGAAACAACGCCGCAGTGTGAAGGAATATCCGGTGTCTGCCGACACCCTCCCCTTCCATTCACGTATTGCAGGAAGCTCTGAGCAATGAGCTACCGTTTTTGCATGCGTCGGCCGGTCACACGGACAGGGCCGACGCGTGCGTCATGTTATTTCAGCACGGCGCCGGTATTGGCGCTGCTGACGAGACGGGCGTATCGTGCGAGCCAGCCGCTCTTGATGTTGGGCTCGCGGGGAACGAACGCAGCCTTTCTGCGGGCAAGCTCTTCATCGCTCACGTCCACATTGATGCTGGCGTTGGGAATGTCGATCCGGATGATATCGCCTTCCTCAATAAGTCCGATGGGGCCGCCGTCGGCGGCTTCGGGAGACACATGTCCGATGGAGGCTCCGCGGCTTGCACCGCTGAAGCGGCCGTCGGTGATGAGGGCTACGGTGGTATCCAGCTTCATGCCAGCCAGAGCGCTGGTGGGATTGAGCATTTCACGCATACCCGGGCCGCCCTTGGGACCTTCGTAGCGGATGACAACCACGTCGCCTTCATGAATATCGCCGTTGTAAATGGCGCTGATGGCTTCTTCTTCACTATTGAACACGCGGGCGGGACCGCTGTGCGTCAGCATTTCGGGGGCCACGGCGCTGCGCTTCACCACGCAGCCGTTGGGAGCGATATTGCCCCAGAGAATCTGAAGGCCGCCCGTCGGGCTGTAGGGATTGGAGAGAGGACGAACCGCCCCCGTATCCCTGATGACGGCGCCCTTGATGTTCTCGGCCACGGACTTGCCGGTGGCGGTGATGAGGCTCGTATCAAGATAGCCGCCCTTGGCAAGTTCCGCCTGCACGGCGGCGATGCCGCCTGCCGCGTACAGATCCTGCATATGGGTAGGACCGGCAGGAGCAAGATGGCAGAGGTTGGGCACTTCGGCGCTGACTTCATTGAACAGGGCCAGGTCGAAGGCCACGCCGGCCTCATGCGCAATGGCCAGCAGATGAAGCACGGTATTGGTGCTGCAGCCGAGAGCCATGTCGCAGGCCAGAGCGTTGCGCACGGATTTTTCGTTGACGATGTCGCGGGGCTTGATGTCGCGCTTCAGAAGCTCCATCACAGCCATGCCGGAATGCTTGGCAAGCTGCATACGGCGGGCGTGCACGGCGGGAATGGTGCCGTTGCCGGGAAGCGCCATGCCGATGGCTTCGCACAGGCAGTTCATGGAGTTGGCGGTGTACATGCCGGCGCAGCTTCCGCAGCCGGGGCAGACGCCGGTCTCGCATTCTTCAAGCTGGGCGTCGTCGATAAGACCGATCTTGCGCGCGCCCACGGCCTCGAACATTTTGGAAAGACTCACTTCCTCGCCGTTGTAGACGCCGGCCATCATGGGACCGCCGCTGCACACGACGGCAGGAATGTTCAGACGCAGTGCGCCCATGAGCATGCCGGGCACGATCTTGTCGCAGTTGGGCACGAGCACCAGAGCGTCGAGCTGATGAGCCATGGCCATCGTTTCTACGCTGTCGGCAATGAGCTCACGGCTGGCAAGAGAATATTTCATGCCGATGTGGCCCATCGCAATGCCGTCGCAAACGCCGATGGCGGGAATAAGAATGGGAGTACCCCCGGCCATGCGTACACCGGCCTTGACGGCCTCGGCAATCTTGTCGAGATGGGCATGCCCGGGAACGATCTCGCTGTAGGCGCTGATCACGCCGACCAGCGGACGATCAAGTTCTTCCTTGGTATATCCCATCGCATAGAACAGGCTGCGATTGGGAGCGCGTTCCACGCCCTGCGTGACATTCGCACTGCGAAGTTTCATGAGACCTTTTCTCCTGATTTCCTCAGAGCGTCGACGTGAGCCCCGTCCGCGATGACAGACACGGCTTTCTGCACGCCGCGGGCCTTCCCGGTGCGCACGCCACGGAAAAGCCCTTCGCTCAGCATCGCTCCAAGAGCGGATGCGGATAAAAATATAGAAAAATCGCCGGACAGCAGGCACTGCCCGGCGATGATTTCAAACAGATGCTACTTCTTGAGCCAGCTCATCATCTGGCGAAGTTCGGCGCCGACCTTTTCCAGCTGATGTTCGGATTCCATGCGGCGGGTAGCAAGGAACTTGCCCTTACGGCCGGCAGAGAATTCCTGCATGAATTCGGAAGCGAAGGTACCGTCCTGGATTTCGCGGAGCACCTTCTTCATTTCCTTACGGGTCTCTTCGGTGATGAGGCGCTTGCCGGTACGGTAGTCGCCGTATTCAGCGGTGTTGGAGATGGAGTAGCGCATGAAGCCGAAGCCGCCGTTGTTGATGAGGTCAACGATGAGCTTCATTTCGTGGATGGTTTCAAAGTAGGCCATTTCAGGCGCATAACCGGCTTCCACGAGGGTTTCGAAACCGGCCTTCATGAGTTCTGTCACGCCGCCGCAGAGCACGGCCTGTTCGCCGAAGAGGTCGGTTTCGGTTTCTTCACGATAGGTGGTTTCCAGGATACCGGCGCGACCGGCGCCGATGCCGGCGGCATAAGCCAGGGCATAGTCCTTGGCACGACCGCTGTAGTCCTGAGCAATGGCGATGAGGCTGGGCACGCCCTTGCCTTCCAGGTACTGGCTGCGCACGGTGTGACCGGGGCCCTTGGGGGCGATCATGATCACGTCGATGTTGGCGGCGGGCTTCACGAAGCCGAAGTGAATGTTGAAGCCGTGGGCGAAGCAGAGCACGTCGCCTTCCTTCATGTTGGGAGCAACCTGGCTGTTGTAGATGTCGGCAGCGACTTCGTCGGGCACCAGCATCATCACGACATCACCGGCCTTGGCGGCCTCTTCCACTTCCATGACCTTCAGACCGGCCTCTTCAGCCTTGGCCCAGCTGGAGCTGCCCTTGCGCAGACCGACGACAACGTTCACGCCGCTTTCATGCAGGTTCTGGGCATGGGCATGACCCTGGCTGCCGAAACCGATGATGGCGACAGTCTTGCCGTCGAGCATACCAAGGTTGCAGTCTGCGTCATAGTACTTCTTGATCATGATAACATCTCCATTTCAATAACTATAATTCATACCAGCGGCAAGGGATCACTTGCTGCTTTTCCACCAGTCACTCTGGGATCCCCGGGGCATGCCGATAATGCCGGAACGGCACATCTCAAGGATCTGATAGGTCGACATGACCTCAAGAAAACCTTCAATCTTGGAGGGCTTTCCGGTGAGTTGTATTACCATGCTACCAGAGGTAAGGTCAATAATCCTCGCCCGGTAAACCTCAACGATATCCTTGATGCGGGAAATGTTCGTTTCGCCGAAGGCGATGCGCAGCATCAGGGTTTCGCTCAGCAGACTTTCATTGGGGGGCAGAAGCGTAATGGACTTCACTTCTTCCATCTTGAGCGTCTGCTTGACGATCTGATCGAGAACGTGAGCGTCGCCTTCCGTGACGATGGTGATGATGGACACGGACGGATCGCTGGTCTGCGCCGCCGTGACGCTGGTCATGTTGAAACGGCGACGGGCAAAAAGGGAGGAAACGCGGGCCATGACGTTGGCGTTGTTATCCACCACGATGGAAATCACATGTTTCGTCATTTTGTTTCCCCCTTCTATTCCATGATGATGGAGTCACAGGTGCAGCCGCCGGGAATCATGGGAAGCACCTTTTCATCCCTGTCGATGCAGCAGTGGATCCACACGGGGCAGTCGCTGGTGAGCGCTTCGGCCATGGCGGCTTCCAGCTCAACCAGGGTTTCGCAGTGGAAGCCCTTGCCGCCGAAGCCTTCGATGACCTTCACATAGTCGGTGCGGCGATCGAGATTCGTGCAGGAATAGCGCTTGTCATAGAAGCTCGTCTGCCACTGACGCACCATGCCGAGAACATGGTTGTCGAGAATGACGGTAATGACGGGCAGTCCGAAGCTCACCGCCGTGCAGGCCTCGTTCATGTTCATGTGGAAGGAGCCGTCGCCGGTGAAATGCACGACCTTCTTTCCGGGGCAGGCGATCTGGGCGCCGATGGCGGCGCCGTAGCCGAAGCCCATGGTGCCGAGGCCGCCGCTCGTGAGGAAGTGGCGGGGCTTTACATGGTGCAGATACTGGGCCGCCCACATCTGATGCTGACCCACGTCGGTCACGTAGATGGCGTCGTCGCCGGCCATTTCGTTGACCTTGCGGACAACCTGATGCGGCTTGAGCACGGTATCGCTGTCTTCAGGATGGTAGTCTTCCTGCTTCCATTCGGCGATCTGCGCCAGCCATTCATCGCGGCAGGTCTGATGCACCTTGGGCAGCAGCGCGCAGATGACGTCCTTCACGTCGCCCACGAGGCTGACGTCCACACCGACGTTCTTGTTCACTTCGCTGGGATCGATATCAATCTGAATGAGCTTGGCGCGACGGCCGAAGGCGTCGGGCGAAAGGGCCACGCGATCGCTGAAGCGGGTGCCCACGGCAACCATGACGTCGGCATAATCGAGGGCGAAGTTGCTGGTACGGCAGCCGTGCATGCCCACCATGCCGAGGCTGAGCGGATCATTGCTGTCCACCACGCCGGAGGCCATAAGCGTATAGGCGCCGGGCATGCAGGCCTTCTTCATGAGAGCGCCGAGTTCCGCGCTCGCGCCGGAGGCGATGACGCCGCCGCCGTAGTAGATGGCCGGACGCTGGGCATTATTGATGATTTCCGCGGCACGATCGATGGCATCCATGTCGATCTTCGTAACATAGCTGTCGCGCACGGGAGCGGCGGGAACGAATTCGGCCAGAGCCGAGGTCATGTCCTTGGGAATGTCCACGAGAACAGGGCCCTTGCGGCCGGTCTGGGCAATGCGGAAGGCTTCGCGCAGGATGTCGGCAAGATCCTCCACTCTGTCCACCACGAAGTTGTGCTTGGTGATGGGCATGGTGATGCCGGCGATGTATACTTCCTGGAAGCTGTCCTGTCCGATGAGGGGCGTAGGCACGTTGCCGGTGATGGCCACCATGGGAACGCTGTCCATGTAGGCGGTGGCAATGCCGGTAACAAGGTTGGTCGCGCCGGGGCCGCTGGTCACCAGAACAACGCCGGTGCGGCCGGTAGCACGAGCGTAGCCATCGGCCGCGTGAGCGGCACCCTGTTCATGTGCGGTAATAATATGACGGATACGATCCTGATATTTATACAGAGCGTCGTACAGATTCAACACAGCGCCGCCGGGGTAGCCGAACAGCGTGTCGACTCCCTGCTCCACCAGCACTTCACAAAAAATTTCCGAACCGGTCAGTTTCATATTCTTTTATCCTTATAGGCTGAAACCATGCTGATCCGCACGAAGCGGACCTCTTCCCCCAGTCGCACGACCGCCCCGCAGGATGCCTGCCATCCCGCCTGTATGACTGCCGGCCCTGCGGCCGCATCTGCAGGTGAGGAGCGTAAATCGTAGAATAATACTGGACTGCTTTTTCTTTCCTTGTCAAGTGACTAATGACAAAATAAACAATCGAAAAAACCAAACCATTTTTTTCACATTTCCGGAAGATTTCCATAGCGTGCGCATTCCAGATCACCGATTGCACGGCACACTCACACATCTTCCCGCACTTTTTCAGAAAAAGCTCCGTTCTACTACACCGTCGGCCCGTTCATTTTCCGGCACGTCGTTTCCAAAAAAACGTCGGAACCTCATGCACTCGACAAAAAATCCGTCCTGTAGCATTCTTTCCGGCATGCTCTTCGTCTCTTCGGTGACGCCGGATCCGTCGACGCTTCCCGAACGAACGCCGAAGACGATGAAACGGCCCTGCGCTTTCAAGGAGCTGCCTATGAAAAACAGAATCTATTCCGGACTTGCCGCCCTTCCCCGCGGACAGGCATCAGACCGCATCACGCCGGGCTGCCTCGTTCTGGAAGGCGGCGCCCTGCGCGGTACCTACAGCGTGGGCGTCATGGACGCTCTGATGGAGCAGGACGTCAATTTTCAGTGCACCATAGGGGTGTCGGCAGGCGCGCTCAACGGCATAAGCTACGTTTCCGGTCAGATAGGCCGTTCGGCCCGCAGTCCCCTCACCTACCGGCATGATCCGCGATATTTCGGCGTGGGAGCCTTTCTGCGCAACCGCAGCCCCTTCGGATTCGACTTCATGTTCGGGGAGCTGTCCAGAACGCTGGATCCGCTGGATCGGGAGCGTTTTTTCCGGCCTGAACGCCGTTTCGTGGCCGTGGCCACGAACTGCCTCACCGGACAACCGGAGTATTTTGAAAAGGGAATCTGTTCCGACATCATGCTGGCCACGCGAGCATCATCCACCATGCCCTACATCTCAGAGATGGTACGGATGGACGGCAAGCCCTATCTGGACGGCGGCTGCTCCTGCAAGATTCCCTTCCGCTGGGCGCTGGACCAGAACTTCGGCGCCGTGGTCGTGGTCAAGACCCGCCCCGACGACTACCGCAGAAATCCTGCCGCCGGACGCAGACTCGCCGCCCTCGTTTACGGGAGAAAATGGCCTGCGCTTGCAACGTCGCTGGCGGAAAGCAACGCCGACTACAACAGGCTCTGCGACGACATCGACACGCTTCGCAGGCGGGGACGGATATTCGTGCTCAGTCCTTCCAGGCACATGGATATAGGACGCATGGAAAAAGATCTGGAAAAGCTGGGTGAGTGGTACTGGCTGGGCTACCGGGACACGATGGAGCGCATGGACGAGCTTCGTGCCTATCTGGCGGGCAGCAACGCCGCCACACAGCAGAAGGCTGCACAGGACTGAGCGCCGCGCGCCCGAGAGTCTTCGGACAACGTGCCTACGCTCCCGAAGAAGAACGCCTTTCAAACACGCCCCGCTCCCGCCATTGAAAAACAGTCGCCATGAAGAAAGGCGGATGTCTCTGCGACATCCGCCTTTCTTTTACTTCTTCATGGAAGCGAAGGACTCAAGCCCGAAGTGCGGCCGTTCCTGCACCTGCCCGGCATCAAGCTGGGCGCGGAGCGCCAGAAGGGCATTGCGCAGCTGCTCGGGGCAGGACGTCACCTTCGAGGTGGAGCATATCGGCATGTCGGCAAAGCGTTCGATCACCTCGTCGATATGCAGGCCACGAATCAGACGGCCGATGCCCTGAAGATTGCCGGGGCAGCCGCCCTTGAACTCAAAACCATTGATGATGCGCGTGTTTTCGTCAACATCTATCATGAACATCTTGGAGCATACGCGCTCCGGAACATATACAAACTGCATGGGAACCTCCCTTTTGTGGAAACACGAGTCATACGAAAAACTCGCAACTATGGCAAGATGAGAACAAAAAAGCCTTTCCGGCTTTCCAAGGGCGCCGTGCCCGGAACAAGAAAGACGCTCCGCTGCCACAGCGCGATGTCGTGCGCCGCATCCCCCCCCTCTTCCGGCCGCTCCGCCCTCCTTCAAGGTTGACGTTGCCTGATTTTGTCCTATCTTGAACCTGCCGCGGCGCCGATGCCGGGCCCGTTTTGCCCGCTCTCCTTTTCGCCGGTTCCGCCCGATGGGCGGGCTCGCCGATCGCGCCGCCATCAACGCGCACTCCGCGCCTCAGGAAGGTCATCATGAAGAAAAGAAAGATAGTTCCCATCACCGTTCTGTCCGGCTACCTCGGCGCGGGCAAAACCACGCTGCTCAACCATGTGCTTTCCAATCAGGAAGGCTACAAGGTGGCCGTCATCGTCAACGACATCGGCGAAGTCAATATCGACGCCAGCCTCATCGCCAAGGGCGGCAGCGTGGAAATGGACGACAGTCTCGTTCCGCTTTCCAACGGCTGCATCTGCTGCTCCCTCAAGGTCGACCTGCTCGAGCAGGTGCTCAACCTCATCGAGTCCGGCCGCTTCGACTACATCCTTATTGAAGCCAGCGGCATCTGCGAGCCTCTGCCCATCGCCCAGACCCTCTGCCTCGGCGACGAGTCGCTGCCCAAGATATGCCGCCTCGACGGCATCGTCACCGTGGTGGACGCCCGCCGCATGGTGGATGAATTCCTCGGCGGTCAGCGCCTTGTGGAAGAAGACATCGAAGAGGAAGACATAGCCAGCCTCGTCATCCAGCAGATCGAATTCTGCACCACCATCGTGCTCAACAAGGTGGAAGGCCTTTCCGAAGATCAGCTCGGCCTGCTCAGAACCGTCATCCACAAGCTCCAGCCCGAAGCGAACATCATCGAAACCAACTACGGCAAGGTGGATGTGAAGGACATTCTCGACACCGGCCGCTTCGACTTCGACCGCGCCTGCTCCTCCATCGGCTGGGTGCAGGCTCTTGAAGCCGACGCGCCCGAAGAGGACGAACATCACGACGACCATGATCATGACCATGAACATGATCACCACGATCATGAACATCATGACCATGAGCACTGCCACGAACACGGGCATGATCACGAACATCACGAGCACGACCACGACAAGGAAGAGCACGGTCACCATCACCACCATCATCACCATCACGGCGATCATGAACACGGTGAGGAATACGGCATCTCCACCTTCATCTATTTCCGTCGTCCTCCCTTTGATCAGAAGAAGTTTGAAGACTTCGTCAACGATGCCTGGCCTGCCAACGTGATCCGCTGCAAGGGCCTCATCTGGTTCCGCGACGAACCGGACACCGCCTATCTTTACGAACAGGCCGGCCGTCAGATGACCGCCTCGCCCTACGGCGAATGGGTGGCCGCCGCACCGGCCAAGCGTCAGGCCGCCGAACGCAGGGTGGACAGCCAGCTCGACGCCGAGTGGGACGACACCTACGGCGACCGCATGCAGAAACTGGTCTTCATAGGACAGCACATGGACAAGGACGCCATCTGTGCCGCCCTGGACGCCTGTCTGGAAAAATAATCCCGAGGGGTGGATCTGCCCCGTCTTCGGGCGGACGGCTGTCTGAAACGGCGCCGTCCGCCCCTCATCTTCAGCCTCGTGCCGCCCCGCGCGGCCTTTTTCTTCCCATGCGCAGAAACATCGTTCCCATCACGCTGCTTACCGGCTATCTCGGCGCGGGCAAGACCACGCTGCTCAATCACGTTCTTTCCAATCAGGAAGGCTACAAGGTTGCCGTCATCGTCAACGACATCGGCGAAGTGAACATTGATGCCGCGCTCATTGAAAAAGGCGGCAACGTGACCATGGACGACAGCCTCGTGCCGCTTTCCAACGGCTGCATCTGCTGCACGCTGAAGGACGATCTGATCCAGCAGATTCTGGACCTCATCGCCACCTGCCGCTACGACTACATTCTCATCGAAGCCAGCGGCATCTGCGAGCCCATGCCCATTGCGCAGGCCATCGCCCTCGGCGACGAAGTCATGCCCACGGTCTGTCGTCTGGACGGCATCCTCACCGTGGTGGACGCCATGCGCATGGCCGACGAATTTCTCAGCGGCAGAAAACTTCTCGACGACAATGACGACGAAGATGTGGAAAGTCTGCTCATCCAGCAGATCGAGTTCTGCACCACCATCGTGCTCAACAAGGTGGACGAAGTCACCGCGGAGCAGCTCGCCACGCTGAAGGCCGTCATCCGTCAGCTCCAGCCGGAAGCACACATCATCGAAACCAACTACGGCAAGGTGAATGTGAAGGACGTGCTCGACACGGGCGCCTTCAACTTCATCCGCGCCGGAAAATCCGCGGGCTGGATACGGAGCCTTCAGGCCTTCGATGCCGCAAACGCCGCAGGTCACGGCGATGAGCATGACGCCCGTCATGATCACTGCAATGCGCATCACCACGCCCATCACGAGCATCACGAACACGAAGAAGGCCATTCCCATACGGAAGAATACGGCATCAGCACCTTCGTCTACTTCCGCCGCGCGCCCTTCGATCAGAAGAAGTTCAGCGACTTCGTGGAAGCCGGATGGCCGGAAAACGTCATCCGCTGCAAGGGGCTTCTGTGGTTCCGGGAAAATCCCTCCATGTCCTACATGTTTGAGCAGGCCGGAAAGCAGACGGTGGCCACGCCCTTCGGGCGTTGGATGGCTTCGGCTCCCGCCGCGCAGCGCGAGGAGGCCCGCCGTGCCAACCCGGAACTGGACCGCAACTGGGACAGCCGCTACGGCGACCGCATGATCAAGCTCGTCTTCATCGGAAAGGACATGGATGAGCAGGCGATCTGCGCCGCGCTGGATGATTGCCTCGCCGAATCCCGGTAACGCAGCAAACGTTGCTCCCCTTCCGCGGGAAGGAGAAGAAACGATACGTTTTTCAGGCGGAAGCCCTCACGGCTCCGCCTTTTTCGTTGCCCGAACGCCTCCCGCCGCCGGGCAGGCGCCCCCCCTGCGGCTGCAGAGAAGCGTCAAAAAAGGAAGCTATCCCGAAGCCTTCTCATAATCATATCACCGCTCCTCTTTTATCTCTGTAACAGTTATGATACATTGGTAGCGAATTCAGGGGCGAAAAGTCCCCTCCACAGGTATTCCGTCATGCCCCCTGCGACGGCATCTGGAGCTGATTATGCTGAATGGTTACGATGTGATAGGCGATATACACGGATGTGCGGACCGACTGGAAGCACTGCTTTCCCGCCTCGGCTACGAAAAAAGCGGCGGCGTGTGGAAACATCCCGACCGCATGGCCGTCTTTCTCGGAGACTACATAGACCGCGGACCGCAGATTCTGGAAACGCTGACCATCGTCCGCAACATGAGGGAGGCCGGCGCTGCGGAATGTCTCATGGGCAACCATGAATTCAACGCCGTATGCTGGAATACGCCCGACCCCGAGCATCCGGGCGAATATCTGCGCAGTCACAACGAAAAGCATACCGCCCAGCACGCCGCCACGCTGGAACAGCTGGCAGGCTGCTATCAGCCCTGGATCAGCTGGATGAAAACGCTGCCCCTGTGGCTGGAGCTGGGCGATCTCGGCGGCCACGGAAGCCGCCTGCACATGGTGCACGCCTGCTGGTCTCAGGAACACATGGACATGCTCATGAACGGCGAATGCGGAGGCGAACGCCTGATCACGGGTCGCAGCGACGCGCCGTGCCTGTCCGAAGCCGGTTATCTGCGCGCCTGCGGCCCTGAGCAGAGCTGTGAACATCAGGCTGTGGAAACGCTGCTCAAAGGACCGGAAATCGCCCTTCCCGCGGGAGCCATACTGCGCGACAAGGACGGCAACGAAAGAGACCGCATCCGCGTCAAATGGTGGCTCGGCATGGGCGAACGCTGCCGGGACATGGCGCTCGTGGGCATCGACGATCTTGAATCCATTCCCGAAGAGGCCGTACCGGAACCCGATGCCTGGGATGCCATTCCCGTGGAATATCCGACGTTTTTCGGTCACTACTGGCGCAGTCCCGGCGAAACCGTAGGTCTGTACGCTCCCACGGTCGCCTGCCTGGACTTCAGCGCCGTCAAGGGCGGGCCGCTTGTGGCCTATCGCTGGAACCGCGGCGACACCTGCCTGCACAACGACCGCTTCGTATGGGTCGGAAGCGAGGCCGACGCCACTTCCCGCGGGAGACGCATTTTCTTCCCGTAATGCCGCAGCATGCCGGATGAGCTGCTCCCGAAGGGAACAAGGTTCATCCTTCTGCCGTTGACGCTCAAAAAAATTGCCCGGAACACGACAGTTTCTGCCGTATTCCGGGCTTATTCGTTGACACAGCCTGAAAGCCCGCGCGCCGTACTGATCCGGAAAGCCTTCTCACGTCAGTTTCTTGTCCCCTCTCATGAGAAGAGAGGAAAAAGCTGACGAGACTGCCGGAAAGAAGACCTGTTTTCTCTCCGGCAGCTCTCTTCTCCTGCAGGAAGAAAGGCGCTCTCCGCTCAATACGTTGTTCCTGAAAAGCCGTCCGCCATCCCCGGGAGAGAGAGGGAGGCAGGCAACCACTCTTCAGTACCGCCGAATCACGCTGCGCAACCGTTCCATATACAGGGACGGGCGGAAAAACACCGGACCAGTCCGCCGATGCATCGCCCTAAAAACGCAGATCGCGTTCTCCCTGCTCCAGCCTCTTCAAATACTGAACCGTCTGCTCTCTGCGATTCTCGCGGGTGATCTGGGCAAGCTCATCGGCAATCATGCCGTCGCCGAGGGCACGAAGCTCGTCGTCGGCGTAATCGAGCAGGTATTCCTTGAACGTCAGCAGAGCGTTGGGCTGGCAGCAGTTGCTGATCTCCCCGCTCTTGGCCAGCGGCATGAAGCGGTCGCCCGTACGGCCGGAACGGTAGCACGCCGTACAGAAGCTCGGCAGGTATCCGTCGCGAACAAGGCCCTTGAGCACGTCCTCCGGCTTGCGTTCATCGGCCAGATGGAACTGCGGAGCCTCGCCGGGAACCGTGCGGTCGGGATGGGCATAGCCGCCCACGCCCACGCAGGACCCCGCGCTCATCTGCGACATACCGATATCAAGCAGTTCGCGGCGGAACTCGGCGGATTCCCGGGTGGTGAGAATCATGCCGGTATAGGGCACGGCAAGCCGGGTAACGGCGATGAGATGCTTGAAGTCCCTGTCGTTCACGAGATTGTAGGCGGAATAGTCCACGCCCTCGGCCGGCAGCAGACGGGGGAAGGAAATGGTATGCGGGCCCACGCCGGCCACGGCTTCCAGATGCTCGGCATGCATGAGCAGGCCCATCACCTCGTAGTGCCAGTCGTACAGGCCGAAAAGCGCGCCGATACCCACGTCGTCCAGCCCGCCTTCCAGCATGCCGCGGTCCATGGCCTCGGTATGCCACTCATAGTTGGCCTTGGGACCGCCCATGTGCATGAACTCGTAGGTAGGCTTATGGTAGGTTTCCTGAAAAAGAATGTAGGTTCCGAGTCCGGCATCCTTGAGCTTGCGGTAGTTCTCCGCCGTCGTGGCGGCAATGTCCACGTTCACGCGACGGATGGAACCGTTGCGCAGCTTCGTGGTATAAATGGTGTGCATGCACTCGAGAATGTAGTCGATGGGGCAGTTGCGGTCGTCCTCCCCCGCCTCCAGAAGAAGACGCTTGTGCCCGAGCGCCTCCAGCGCCAGCACCTCTTCCCGGAGTTCTTCCTGAGAAAGCTTGCGGCGCAGCGTTTTGTTGCTGGCATGGAATCCGCAGTAGCGGCAGTTGTTCACGCAGTAATCGGAAAGATACAGCGGCGCAAACATGACGATGCGGCGACCGTAGATATGCTCCTTGATCTCCCGGGCCAGCGAATACATGCGGTGCAGCGATTCCTCATCGTCAACAAAAAGCAGCACCGCCGCTTCCCTGTGCGAAAGGCCGCGATATTCGCGGGCCTTGGCCAGTATGCGGTCAACTTCTCCCTTGTTGGAAGCCAGCTTTTTTCCTTCTTCCAGAGACTCCAGAATCTCGGAGTGGTCGATAAACTCATTGGAGTCAAGCGAACGGATATTATACATCTCCATCCCCCGCGGAATCATCCGCTCCGGCTCATGGCCGGTCATGGCAAAATGCCGTTCATCCTGGCGCGCTTAAACAAAAAAGGCGCCTGCCCGCAAGGAAAGGCGCCCGGCAGTCGACAGGCTCGGAACATGAGCGGAAGACAGGCGGGGACAGCACAGACCTTTCTGCCCGGAAAGACCGTAAGGCCGTTTCTTCGCAGTCGGGATACCGTAACAGAAGCCGCTCAACGCGGCGGGACTTTCCGGGAGATAAATCCACCGGTCAGACGGAAGGAGCATACGCTTTCTGGGCAAGGAGGCAAGTATCTTTATTCATCCGGCATTCACACTGCCCCGTTGCATCGTGCACGACGCCGTGACGCGCCGAATAAGCTCATGCATCCATCCTTGACAAGACGCGCCATTCCTGAAAGTCTCCTCCCAGCCGGGCAGAACGCCTCCAGGCCGCCCGGCATACTACTCCGCCTTTTCCGACAGGCGGTTTCATCAGGAGAAACATCATGGAAGAAAAACGCCTCGGCATCGTCGGCATCATCGTCGAAGATATTGAAGCCTCCGCTGCGCTGAACGCCATTCTGCATCAGTACTCCGACATCATCGTCGGCCGTCTGGGCATTCCCTATCGCGACAGGGGCGTCTCCATCATTTCCATTGCCGTAGACGGCAGCAACGAAGCCATTTCCGCCATGACCGGCAAAATCGGTCAGCTGGAACATGTGTCCGTAAAGTCCGTCATCACCAAGGGCTAGCTGATCGGACAACAGCTTTTCCGGCCCGTCGGATGGGCTTTCCGGCGGGCTTTTCTGTTTTTCCTCAGCATCGAAACTGCCGAAAGAAAAATCCGTCTTTCCCTGAACAAGTTGTATTTTCCAAAGGCCTGCGGTTCGAGCGAACCGCGCCCCAGGAGCCGATATGCGAGAAATTTCCGCTGAACTCATACGCGATACCGTGGCAAGACTGGCCGTCGAGGCCTGCTGCCGTCTTCCCGCCTCCACTCTGGCCGCCATGCACCGCGCCCGGGAATGTGAACTTTCCCCGACCGGCCGCGACGTGCTCGACCAGCTCATTCAGAATGCAGGCATAGCCGCCGAGGAAAACGTTCCCATCTGCCAGGATACCGGACTTGCCGTGGTCTTTGCCGAAATCGGGCAGGACGTACACATCACCGGCGGTCTTTTTGAAGATGCCGTCAATCAGGGCATAGCCAAAGGATACACGGAAGGATATCTGCGCAAGTCGTCGGTGGAAGAGCCGCTTTTCGAACGCAGAAACACCGGAGACAACACCCCTGCCGTCATTCATACGCGCCTTGTCGCCGGAGACCGCATCACGCTCCGCCTGGCCCCCAAGGGCGCGGGCAGCGAGAACAAGGGCGCCCTGTACATGCTTGTTCCGGCCGACGGGCTGGAAGGTGTGAAAAAGGCCGTCGTCGATACCGTGCGTCACGCCGGAGCCAGCCCCTGTCCGCCTATGGTCGTGGGTGTGGGCATAGGCGGCAACATGGAACTCGCCTGCCTGTGCGCCAAGAAGGCCTGTGCGCGCGACATTGAAAGCCGCAACCCCGATCCCCGCTATGCCGCGCTGGAAGATGAGCTGCTCGAGCTCATCAACGGCCTCGGCACCGGCCCGGCCGGACTCGGCGGCAGCGTAACGGCCTTCAAGGTGAACGTGGAATTCTGCGCCACGCACATCGCCTGTCTCCCCGTAGCCATCAACATCAACTGCAACGCCGCCCGACACGCCGAAGCCGTTCTGTAAGGAGTCCGCCATGTCCGTCGTTCATCATCTGGTCACGCCCCTTTCCAGGGACGACATCCGCCGGCTGCGGGCGGGAGACCGCGCGCTCATCAGCGGAACCGTGTACGCGGCACGCGACGCCGCCCACAAGCGCATGGTGGAAGCGCTCGACCGGGGAGAATCCCTTCCCTTCAACCCCGAAGGCCAGCTTGTCTACTATGTCGGCCCCACGCCTGCAAAACCCGGAAAGCCCATAGGATCTGCAGGGCCCACCACCTCGGGCCGCATGGACGCCTACGCTCCCCGTCTGATGGAACTGGGCCTTGCCGGCATGATCGGCAAGGGCAACCGTTCCCGCGCCGTCATGAATGCCCTGTGCGAAAACGTCTGCGTCTACTTCGCCGCCACCGGCGGCGCAGCCGCCCTCATTTCCCGCTGCATACGCTCCTACGAGGTGCTGGCCTGGCCGGAGCTCGGCCCGGAAGCGCTCGCCGTCATGACCGTGGAAAACTTCCCCGTCACCGTTGTGGCCGACTGCTTCGGCGGCGACCTGTATGAAGAAGGGAAAAAGCCCTATCAGAAAATCTGATCCGCCCTGCCGGGCGCCCCTTTCACAGAACCCTTTCTTATGGACGGAACGATGCGGCTGCCGCGTGCAGCGCTCGTTCCGTCTTCTTTTTTACGCTCTGTTTCCCGCATGCGCCGCCACGCTGCAACCAACGCTTCGGTCGGCAGGAACGAAGCAATCAGCGCAGACATCCGTCCTCCGTACAAGTCCGGAGCGGGCAGAACGGCGCATGGCAAGCACTCGGCTCTTCCTTCGTTCTGCGGCACACGCCCTGAGCGCGCCCGGCATCTTCAACTTCCATTTCCGTGTACAACGCCCTTTACGCATCGTTCCGCAGCGCAGAATTCCTCCGCAGAAGCATCCGGAACATGAATGACCGCTGAAGAACCCGCCTTGTGCATATCGTTTATATCTTCACAAAATTATAAAGAATCTGTCACAAAAATCCGCCCGTCATTGACTGTAAAGATTGTATGAACGTATATATGACAAATCGTCATAATTTATTCATTGCCCCTTCCGGGATCAAATGCCGGCGGTATTCCCATGCCCGATATGCTCTTTTTCGACAGGCAGGACAGAGCGCTGATGAAGATGATCAATGCGATCATCGACTACGGCCCCTCCTCCGACCTGGAACACAAAATATTCAATGCCAGACTGCATCCCCACGGCATTCTCAATCTGAGTACGGCTCACGAATTCAGAATGGCGCAGGCCGTCATCAACCTTCTTGGCAGTCTCACCAAAAGCGGCCCGGCAGAAGACCGTCTGGCCGCCCTGCGCACCCTGCACGACGAAGTGCTCAACAGCGCCCAGACCACGTTCCGCTACAATACCGGCCGCGTGCTCATCCAGATCATGAAGGCCATCATCCGCTCGCGCGACGACGAGGCCACCCAGCTCAGACTGATCCACGACTTCCGCAAGGCGGTTTCCGGCAATCCGCGCATCGTCAGAGAATTCCTTACCCGTCATCATCTCATGGAGATGCCAGAAGAATGGAATCAGCTCACGATGGACCATCACGTCCACGACGCCAACACCAAGGGACGCAAGAACGCCACGTTTCTCATCATGGACGCCTGGGTCAAGGGCATACGGTTCCTTACCGTGGTCTATTACAACTATGTGGATCTCGAGGTCGCCAGAGAACTGCTGAATGCCGCCGCCATCATGGGCATTTCCATCCGTATCGGCCTTGAGTTCCGCACCGCCTTCCGCGGCCGCTACGTAGACCTCATCTGGGCGCCGCGCGGCTTTTCCGACATCGAGGACTTTCTGGAATTTCTTTCTTCCGATGCCGTGCAGGCCTTTTTCGATGAAGGACGAAAAGCCTCGCAGTGGATCCGCAAGCATGTCATGGACACGCTGGAACTGTGGAACAGCAGACATGCCCATGCGCTGACCCGGGATCTCGGCATTCCGGTCACCACGCTGGATCCGGACGCCTTTCTGGCCTTTGTGGGCAACGGACAGCCTTCACTGCTGCATCTGGCAGAGTTCACGCATAAAACGCTTCTGCCCAAGTTCCGAAGCAAGATCGACGATCTGGTCATGGAACTCGAGGAGGCCGACGACGCCAGGCGTGCGGAGCTTTTGCGCCGCATGAAGCGCATGGATGAGTTCACCCCCTCGGTCATTCACGACAGCTGTCTTGCGCCCGACTGCAATCCCGAACTGCCCTCTCCGGATGAGCCGCCCGTCTCTGCCGACGACACGCGTCCGGAACTTCTGCGCCTCAGCGTATCGCAGCTTCTCGAACGGCTGACCTCCCTGCGCAGCGGTTACCGCATCACGCTTCAGCTCGCCGGACTCACGGCCGAGGACGTTCTGGAAATTCTCTGGGACGGCCAGGGATTCATCACCCATCTGGAACTTTTCAACGTCAAGGAATGGCACGACGGCAACCTTTCCCACCTCAAGGAAATCAACGAACTTCAGGTGGCCCTGAACAAAGGCGACGTCATGCTTCTCAAGCGCATCCTGCGCGGCATGCTCGAAAAGCTCGACTGCGACTGCTGCCCTGAAGCCGAAGCCCGCTGCCTGAAATTTCAGTCCATTCTGGCCGACATTCCCGCCCTGCAGGCGCTCTACAAGTACGCGCCCCTGTCCAGTCACATGGGTACGGACTCCACGAGTCATCTCGGCATACGCTACGGCATGGGACTGGCGGTTCCCGAAACCCTGCCCGGCTCCGCACGCAAGCAGCTGAAGGGCAACCGGTACATAAGCTCCGTCACCCTTCCCATGCGCATACGGCTCGGCTACAGAAAGGACTATCATCCCCGCAGTCAGGAGTCCTCCTTCCTTTCGTGGGTACGCAAATCCCTGGGTTTCGTCACCTGCGGCATGAACCGTTCGAGAGAGTGGACGCCCCTCTATGACGACGTGCACATCGAAGAGCCCGGCAATGTGATCACCATGGGCGGCCTTACCGTGGAACAGTCCAACGGACTTGTTCCCCCCGCCGTGGAAGCGCTTCCCGGTCCGGAGGAAAAGCCGGGGCGCGCCTATCTCAATACGACGGTCTCCAACATTCTGAAGGTGCTCTTCGGCTTCATCCCCGCCCTGCTCACCTTCCTCAATACGCAGGAGTGGTGGGTGCTCGCCTGGCTCGGCGCGCCCATCTGGTTCGGCATCACGGGGGTGCGCAACGTCATACAGGCCGTTATCGCAGGCGGCGGCATACGCAAGAACATGCTGCTTTCCTGGAAAAAATTCGTCAACTGGTCCAGAGTATGCGACTCGCTCATGTACACGGGCATTTCCGTCATTCTGCTGGAAGGCATCACACGAAACATCCTTCTGAGCAGAATGCTCGGGCTCACCGTGGAAACGGCGCCGCTTCTGGTATTTTCCATCATTGCGCTGGCCAACGGCATCTACATTTCCTCGCACAACATCTACCGGGGCTTTCCCAGAAGCGCCGTCATCGGAAACTTCTTCCGCAGCGTGCTGGCCATTCCCGTGGCCATGCTCTACAATACCGCGCTCTATGCCATCTTCCCGCTCATCATAAGCATACCGCCGGAACAGATCCTCATTCCGGCCGCAGCCATCGTCTCCAAGTTCGCCTCCGACACCGTGGCCGGCGTCATTGAGTCCATGGCCGACCGGCGCAACAACTACCGCCTGCGCAGCGGAGACTACGACACCAAACTCAAGCAGCTCTTCGACTGCTACGCAAGGCTGGAACTGGCCTTCCCCGACAAGGACATGCTGGCTCTGCTCGCTCAGCCCAGAGAGTTCATACGCTTCACCAGTCAGGAAAAGGCCCGTGCCCTGCAGGTGGAGAGCATCGTCAACGCTCTCGATCTCATGTACTTCTGGTATTACCAGCCCTGCGCTCAGCAGACGCTCACGGCCATGCTGCGCACCATGACCCGTGAGGAGCGCATCGTTCTTGCACGGTTCCAGAGCATTCTGCTCAACGTGCAGGAAGTGTGTCAGCTCTTCGTGGACGGCATGCTCGGCACGAACTTCTCCAGGGCTCTGTCGTTCTATCTCGACAACTATGAGGAATACATCGACACCATAGCCCGTCACTGTTCCGGCGTGGATGCCAGACGCCGGAAAAATCCCGAACCGGAAGAATGAACGCCTTCGGCCTGACGGCATCCGCCTCAGGCCGAGGCCCCCTTTTCAGCAGGATTCCAGGGATCCAGGCGAAATCCTACGTGCGTGACGGTTCTCAGGATCGGTCGTCCGACCTTCTGCAGCGCCTTGCGCAGAGAATGGATATGCGTGCGCAGCGAGTCGCTGTCGGGAGGAAATTCCCCATAAATTTCATATTCCAGATCCTTCTTCGTCACGATGCCGGGAGCCTGCCGCATCAGTCTTGCCAGAATGGTAAAGGCCGTGGGACGCAGCTGTAAAGGGACCCCTTCGCAGGTGGCCGTATGCGTCTGCGGATCAAGCTCCAATCCCGCCCAAGTCAGTCTGTGCGGGGCGTGCTGTGCGCGAAAACGCCGCGCCACGGCGCGAATCATGGCTTCCACTTCGCGCATATCGGCGGACTTGCTGATGAATCCGTCCGCGCCCCAGTTGAGGCACAGCACCCGCGTTTCCAGCGACTCTCCGGCCATGAACATGAGTACCGGACTCTCCAGTCCGACTTCTTCACGAAGCCGACGACACAGCGTAAGACCGTCCATTCCGGACAGGACCATGTCCAGAAGAAGTACCTCATAGGATCCGGAAGAGCCGCGGCTCCACCCCGTCATGCCGCTTGATGCCCGATCCAGATTATATCCCAGCGGCGTAAGATAATCATACAACGCCTGTGCAAGAGGCTCATCCTCAGTCACGATAAGCAGGCGAAGCCCTATTCCTGAATGCAATGATTCCATACAGCTGGTACCTCTTCCACTGATCATATCGTCGCACAATGCATGATAAAAAAACGGGAAAGGCCTTTTCCAACCTCTCCCGTTTTCTTTCATGATGCTAAGTTGCGCCTGAGCCTTCTTTAGAGTAGACGGTCAATAAAACCGTTCCGCTCCGAATTAGAACTTGTAGGCAAAGCTGAGCGCAACATCCCAGCCATCCTTATCCATCTTGACGCCGCTGTGATCATCCTTGTCGAAGTCGTTGATGATGTAGGCGAGTTCAAGATTTGCCGCAAGATTCTTGTAGATCTGATAAGTATTGGATATATTGAATTCAACAGCAGTATCAGAATTGGTCATGTAGTAGTCGCTCATAGCCATATTCGACGACCACTTGTCGCTGTTGGTACCCTTGAACATGGTCACGGTAAAGTCATGCGTCAGATCTTCAAGGAAGGACACGTCCTCAAGTCCGATCTGAACACCCCAGGTACCGGCGATATTATGGCGAACCGTAGGATCGTACAGACCATATTCACCGGCAGTAAAGCCGACGGTAGGATGAAAACGTCCGTTATTGGTAGGAATCCAGCCCTGACGCGCATACTGGGAGTCGCTGTCGTCACCGGATCCGTACCATGCGCCGAGAACGGGAGTACCATAGGCAGTCTTATAGGATGCCTTGGCCTGCACATACCAGCCGGAACGGTCATTCATGTTCATTTCGCCGACGACCTTGTCATCCTGCGACATGAATGCCGAACCTTCATAGCTGGTCAGACCGTAAGCTCCGGATATCTTCAGCACAAAGGGATCAAAGTACGTCATGGCGGCGGTAGCGCCGAACCAGTAGGCGTTGCCGTCTGCAGAAAGCGTCGCGGGTTTTCCGGAAACGATCGCAGCACTGGCATCCGTAGAGGCCTTGACATCCGCGCCTCTGTCCACCGCCCCGTACATCACGTACGGAGTGAAAGAGAATCCATCGAACTTCATGTCGGCAGCCAGTCCGAAGAAGTCGGTTTTCCCGGCATGAACAGTGTCATTGTTGAAGATATCGTCTTCACCGTTATCATAGGCGCCGCGATTCCAGAATGCCGTAAGACCAAGCCAGTCCGTGACAGGCGAAGTCAATACGATACCATCACGACCAGCCCAGCCCGGATGCATGATGGCGTTCTTTCCGAAGGCATCTTCCGGCAGACCAAACAGATGCTTACCCATGCGGACTTTAATGGTCGTCTGAGGAATCATCCAGTCAATGTACGACTGACGTACAGCCAGATAGGAATTACGACCGGTGTCATCCGTACCCCAATCATACCCGTTGTTCGCATTCTGACTGATGCCTGCCTGAAGCTGAAGATAACCGGAAAGATTCTCAGAGGCCGTAAACGTCATGCCGAGACGCAGACGCTGACCGGCCATATCATAGTTATCACCGGAACCGATACGTTCGCCGGAGATAAAGGTAAACAGATATTGACCGTCCATCTTGACGTCGACAGCAGAAGCGGGAGCAGACACAGCGCACGTCATGCCGGCCGCGAGAAGAAGTGTGACAAGCTTTTTCATTGCAGTCATTCCTTTGAAAAAAGTAGTTTAACCATACCGACGTGGAAAATCCCTCTTTTTCCACAGCTCGACACTGACACTCCTTTTCGCAATGAAACGACATAATTTTGTTAATGAAACGTTAAAATAATAGTTTTCCTGCAAAAATTTTTATTCGATCTTCGCCTCCAGCCTCCCTTATCGTCAAAAAAATTATTCCGTCTGCTTCTGGGGCGTACCAGAACATTACCCTATCCGGCACGTACCCCAAAACACAGTCATACATGACTGTCCCTTCTTTTTCATGTCTTAAAAAAACACAAGTTCACATTTTCATTTCATATTCGCCATAATTATACCTTATTTCCTGCTGTTAGTCATATTATTCACAAAAAAATAATATAAAAAAGTGTTTCAACGCCACCAAATCTAAAAAGAACCATCAAAAATATATGAATTTTCCATCTTTCAAGTTTCTTTCACCATCGAACATACTCCGTGTTCATCCGCCTTTTCGTCGATCAGCGTCTTTCACGCGGGAATATCGTTCGAAAAGGCATGGCCATGCCGCGCCTCAGACTCCTGTCCTCTCGTCTCAACGTTCGGAAACAACCTGCCTTCCGCACAACATCATCTGAGATGTTCATTAAATAAAAAATGTCCGGCACGACTGCTTTCGAAGCATGTACGCCGGACAAAGAAGGAGGTCGCCCCTTTCGGAGCGACCTCCTTTATCCGATATCGGTTACTCTTCCACTCTCTCGAATCTCAGAGTTCCACCGTCTTCCGTTCTGTCGACCACCACGCGCACCTTCCAGCCGTCACGGATCTCGCCGCTGATGACGGCCCGGGCGAGCTTCGTTTCCAGATTGTGCTGGATCCAGCGCTTGAGCGGACGGGCGCCGTAGGCAGGATCATAGGCCGTTTCGGCAATGAAGCTGCGGGCATCGTCGGAAAGCTCCAGCGTGATCTTGCGCTCGTCGAGTCTCTTCTGCAGACTCTTCATCTGCAGATCGACGATGGCACCTATCTGATCCGCGCGAAGCGGATAGAACATGACCGTTTCATCCACACGGTTCAGGAATTCAGGCCGGAAGAAACGCTTGAGTTCCGTCATGACGGCGTCACGAACGCCGGGCTTGAATTCGCCCTTCTCATCAATGCCGTCCAACATGATCGAAGAACCGATGTTGGAGGTCATGATGATGATGGTGTTGCGGAAGTCCACGGTACGCCCCTGACTGTCCGTCAGACGGCCGTCGTCCAGAAGCTGCAGCAGCGTATTGAACACGTCGGGATGGGCCTTTTCCACCTCGTCGAACAGCACCACGCTGTAGGGCTTGCGGCGCACGGCCTCGGTGAGCTGACCGCCTTCCTCATAGCCCACGTATCCTGGCGGCGAACCGATGAGGCGGGACACCGAGAACTTTTCCATGTACTCGCTCATGTCCAGACGAACCATGTTGTCCTCGGTATCGAACAACGCTTCGGCAAGCGTCTTGCACAGTTCCGTCTTACCAACGCCGGTAGGACCAAGGAAGATGAAGGAACCGAGCGGACGATGAGGGTCGGAAAGACCGGCACGAGCTCTCAGCACCGCGTCGGACACGGCCTGCACGGCCTCATCCTGACCGATCACACGTTCATGCAGACGGGCAGGCAGTTCCAGCAGCTTTTCCCGTTCGGACTGCAGAAGTCTCGTCACCGGGATACCGGTCCAGCGAGCCACAATACCGGCCACGTCGTCGGGGCCCACTTCCTCGCGGAGCAGGCGGCTTTCCTTGCCGTCGCTGACGGCCGCGGCCTTTTCTTCCGTTTCCTTGAGCTGCTTTTCCAGCTCGGGAAGCGTCGCATACTTCAGCTGAGAAGCCTTGGCCAGATCATAGGAGCGTTCCGCTTCTTCAATCTGATGCCGGGTCTGCTCGATCTTTTCCTTGAGCTGGCGCACGCCGTCGATGGCCTTCTTCTCCTCTTCCCAGCGGGAACGGAGGGCCGTCTGCGTACCGCGCAGATCCGCAAGTTCGCTTTCCAGCTTCTGCAGACGTTCGCGGGAGGCGTCGTCGGTTTCGCGGCGCAGCGCCTCGCGCTCGATCTCAAGCTGCATCACCTTGCGGTTGATCTCATCCAGCTCGGAAGGCAGGGAGTCGATCTCAGTGCGGATCATGGCCGCAGCTTCATCAATGATATCAATGGCCTTGTCAGGAAGCTGACGGTCGGAGATATAGCGCTGCGAAAGCACCACCGCTTCCACGATGGCCGAATCGCTGATACGCACGCCGTGATGCACCTCAAAGCGTTCCTTGAGTCCGCGCAGAATGGAAATGGCGTCTTCCGTATTCGGTTCGTCCACAAGCACGGGCTGGAAACGACGTTCCAGAGCCGGATCCTTCTCGATGTACTTGCGGTACTCGTCGATGGTGGTCGCGCCGATGCAGTGCAGCTCTCCGCGGGCCAGCATGGGCTTGAGCAGGTTGCTGGCATCCATAGCGCCGTCGGTCTTGCCCGCGCCTACGATGGTATGCAGTTCATCGATGAACAGGATGATACGGCCTTCCGCACGCTGCACTTCATTGAGCACGGCCTTCAGGCGTTCCTCAAACTCGCCGCGGTACTTGGCGCCTGCGATGAGCGCGCCCATATCCAGAGCGATGAGCTTCTTGTTCTTCAGGCCTTCGGGCACGTCGCCCTTCACGATACGGTGAGCCAGGCCTTCCACGATGGCCGTCTTGCCGACACCGGCCTCGCCGATGAGAACGGGATTGTTCTTGGTACGGCGGGACAGAATGCGGATGGTACGACGGATTTCCTGATCGCGGCCGATGACGGGATCAAGCTTGCCCTGTCCCGCAGCCTCCACCAGATCGCGGCCGTACTTGGAAAGAGCTTCATACGTGTCTTCCGGGCTTGCGGAAGTCACACGCTGACCGCCGCGGACTTCGGCGGTCGCCTGCAGGAACTTCTCCTGGTCGATGCCGTTTCTGCGGCAGATTTCGCCCATGGCGCCGCCGGCTTCAACGAGCTGCGCGAAAATATGCTCCACGCTGATGTACTCGTCCTTCAGGCGGCGGGCCAGTTCTTCAGACTGCGCCAGCGCACGGGCCAGACGCTGCGTAATGCGAATGGTCTGCTGATCCACACCGGAACCGGTGACGGAAGGCTTCTTGTCGAGAGCCTGTTCCAGTTCCGCGGCAACAACCTCAACCTTGGCGTTCATGCGGCCGAGAATGCCGGGCACCAGCCCATCCTTCTGCCGCAGGAGGGCGAGAGCAAGATGCTCGACGTCCACTTCCTGATGATTGCGCATGAGGGCGATGTTCTGGGCCTCGCCCAGAGCTTCCTGCGCCTTCATGGTAAACTTGTTCATATCCATAGAAAATCCTCCCTGCAAAGTGCGGAACCGCATGGCTGCGTGCCTCTTATCCCCGCCTCTTCCGAAACCGGGACGTGTTGCGGCTGTTCCGCTCTCCACACTTCAGAAATCGGTTCGGCATAACCGAATCCGTAAATTTTTTTGTCGTTGATTTCCGGAGTCAAAACTCCGGGGCAGCCCGCGCTATCCGCGTTCGAGCTCTCTCAGACGGGTTTCCAGTTCCGCTATGCGGTCAAGAAGATCCACGATGATGGTTCCTGCCACGCAGGGCATCTCGAAATCCTCGCAAAGACGCGTAAGCTTTCTGGTGCGGTAGATGTCGGAACGACGGAAGAACACGGCATGGGTCGCCCGACCTGCGGGTTCGAGCCAGCCCAGTTCCATAAGTTCCCGGACACGTTCCACCGGCGTGCCCGTCTGTTCCAGAAATTCGGCCCAGGCAACAAGCGCAGAGGCTGCGGGAGAGCACGAAGTTACTTTTTCAATCGCCATATCCCACCTCTCAATCACGCAAACAGCCTATTCCCGGCCGGCAAGAGCCTTCCAGTGGTTCAGCTGTTCGTCATTCAGGTCTTCCGGTTTCGGAACGCTGATGGCAACGGTAACATATTCATCGCCGCGTCCTTCAACCGGCCCCAGTCCGCGACCGCGAATACGCAATCTGCGACCGCTGGAGCTGCCGGCGGGAATGTGCATTTCCACCTCGCCGTCCAGAGTGGGAACCCGCTTCTTCGTTCCGAAAACGGCTTCCCAGGGCTGCAGCGTCACATCGCATGTCACGTCCAGTCCGTCCACACGGAAAACGGGATGTTTGGCATAACGCACGGTCAGATAGAGATCTCCGGCCGGATCGCCGGGATTGCCCTTTCCGCGCAGGCGCAACTTGCCGCCGTCACGTATACCCGCAGGAATGGTGATCTGCAGATTGCTCGAAGTACCGCCGCCGGAAAGCGTAACCTGCTTGGTGCCGCCACGGCGTGCCTCTTCGAGAGAAATCTCGATTTCTGCTTCCACATCGGAACCGCGGCGGGACCGGCGACCGTAGCTTCCGCCGAACGAACCGAAAGGATCCCCTCCCGCCTGTCCGCCGAAGCCTCCGCGCCCCATGTGACCGAACAGCGCTTCAAAAAAGTCGCTGTTCACCCCGCTGAAGCCGCCCTGCGTTCCATTGAAATTGAAGTTGAAGTTCTCAAATCCGGGACCGCCGGTGAACTGCTGGCCGTCTTTCCAGTTGGGGCCGAGCTGATCGTACATCCGACGCTTTTCCTCGTCCTTGAGCACCTCGTACGCTTCATTGACTTCCTTGAACTTCTCCTCGGCGTTCTTATCGCCGGGGTTCAGGTCGGGATGATACTTTCGGGCGAGCTTCTTGTAAGCCTTGGCGATCTCGTCTTTCGATGCCGAGCGCTCGACGCCCAGCAGCTTGTAATAATCCTTGTAAGCCACACCCATATCATTTTCTCCTGTGATGCATCATTCTTTCCGCATCGACATTCAGATAAGCATGAGCTTTCGGCAGTCAAGGGGGAATCATTCCTGATTTCGACAGAAAATGACAACTTTTTTCTCAGGAGGCCTTGGCCGGGCGCTCGTCACAGCGTCGCGTCTCTTTCCTCTACTCTCTTGAAAGACCTACGTTTTCCCTGATGAAGCGCCTGTTTTTTTTCGATGCGAAGCAAGGGATTTGAAAGACCGCTCCGCAGTGCTTCCCACCATTCACGGGTTCCTCGTAGCGAACAGAAGTTTATTTCTGATGATGCGGCAGGCACTTTCGAAAAAAACACGCCCGGAACAGCATGGTTCCGAAGCGCCCGCAGCTAGGTGCAGGAGCATAAAAAAGTCCGCCCGGGCACGGAAAACTGCCATGCCGGGGCGGACAAAATCGCATGTAAAAAGCAGGACGTAACAGCGCGCATGCACCGCGCTGTCCGGCGGCGGAAGCATCCTCTTTTAAAGGGCGATCTTCTCTGAAGAACAGAGAATCCATCCCCCGCAACAAGGACGTTCCGCCCGTTTTCTACCCGCTGCTCATCACCTTTCTGACCAGAATGTTCTGATTCGGGTACAGCGGAGTATCGGGAGTCAGCAGGGTATCTCCGCAGGCCACGATGGCCGTTCCCTGACGGAGTCCCAGAGTTTTCAACAGAATACCGACGTTCTTGGCCTTCACACGGGGAATGTCCACCCGGGTTTCTTCCGGCTGGCACGTCACATGCACCACCTTGGCAGGCCACGGCTGCCCTTCCGCCGGGCGTATGGAGCCAAGCAGCCCGGCACGGCCTTCGGCCGTCATAAGCTGCTCGTCGCGGTAGGGGCAGCGCCCCGGGCAACGGTCATCGGCACAGCGGCCGAACGGTTCCGGCTTGATATCCGTCATGACAACCTACTTCACGGTAAGGACGACAAAGCCCTTCTTGCCGTACTTGAGGGTGTACTCACCGGCAGGCAGAGCCGTAAGACCGTCCGTCATCTTTTCACCGTTGACCTTGAGCGAGCCTGCGGCGATCTTGCGCTTGGCCTCGCCGCGGGAAGGCACCAGGCCGGTGGCGGCCAGAATGGCCACGGGCGAGCAGTCGTCCTCGGCGGAATTCACGCTCCAGGTGATGGCGTCTTCGGGAATGCCGCCCTTCTTGAACACGTTGTTGAAACCGTCGCGCGCGGCAACGGCGGCCTCTTCGCCGTGATAGCGGGCCACGATTTCCATGGCAAGCTCTTCCTTCACCAGCTTGGGATGCAGAGAACCGGCCTGCACGCGGGCCTTCATGTCGGCAATTTCCTCAAGGCTCTTCACGGAAATGAGCTCGTACCAGTTCCACATGAGGTCGTCGGAAATGGACATGGCCTTGCCGAACTGATCGGAAGGAGATTCCATGACGCCGATGTAGTTGCCGTAGGACTTGGACATCTTGCGTTCGCCATCCAGCCCCACGAGCAGAGGCATGGTCAGCGCGCACTGGGCTTCCATGCCATAGTGGCCCTGAAGGGTACGGCCCATGAGCAGGTTGAAAATCTGATCGGTGCCGCCCATTTCCACGTCGGTATGCAGCATGACGGAGTCATAGGCCTGCAGCAGCGGATACATGAATTCATGAATGGCAATGGGCGTATTTTCGCGGTAACGCTTGGCAAAGTCGTCACGCTCCATCATGCGGGCCACAGTGCAGTTCGACATGAGACGCAGAAAATCGGCGGGAGTCAGCTTGTCGCCCCATTCGGAGTTGAAGCCCACCGTCGTCTTTTCCGGATCCAGAATCTTGAAGACCTGCTCCTTGTAGGTTTCGGCGTTGCGCTTCACTTCTTCTTCAGTGAGCGGAGGACGCGTCTTGGACTTGCCGGAAGGATCGCCGATGCGGCCCGTAAAGTCGCCGATGAGGAAGGTGACGTTGTGTCCCAGTTCCTGGAACTGACGCATCTTATGGATGACCACGGTATGGCCGAGGTGCAGATCTGGTGCGGTGGGGTCGAAGCCGACCTTGATGTTCAAGGGCTTGTCGCGGGCAAGCTTCTTGCGAAGGTCTTCTTCGCTTACAAGGTCCACGATACCGCGACGTATGATCTTCACCTGTTCGTCAATGGTCATCACTGTATTGCTCCTGCCGGTAGCGGCGCTGAATGATTATGAATCGGCCCTTCCGGCCTGCCGGAATAAGGGCAGCAGGCATTCTCTCAGGCTTGGGCAACTCTGTCAACGGCGGAAGAACGGACCGGCTGCAGCGCCTCTGCGTCACGACGCACGCGGCGCACGCCCGGCCTGCATTCCCGGATTCAAAACCAAAGAATATGCCGGAAGTTCCGTAGAAATACGACACGGACTCTTGACACCTCGCCTGAACGGATTAAAAAATAAGGCATATTTCTCAGGGCGGGGTGAAAGTCCCCACCGGCGGTGATCCGGCTTCGGTCGGAAGCCCGCGGGCGGCTCTTCACGGGAAGAGCTGCAGATCCGGTGAAAATCCGGGGCCGACGGTAACAGTCCGGACGAAAGAGAATGGATCCCAGGCCTCCAGGCGGAGGCACCCCCTCTCCTCTCTCCCAGCGCCTTATGCCGCCCTGATGCCGGATATTCTCCCAAAGGAGTTTGTCATGCGTCAGCTTTCCATCCTTGAATCCTTCGGAACTCCCCGTGAACGCGTTGAACGCGCCATCGCCTCGCTGAAAAGCGGCAACGGCGTTCTCATCGTCGACGACGAAGACCGCGAAAACGAAGGCGATCTCATCTACGCCGCCGAAACGCTCACGCCGGAACAGATGGCTCTGCTCATCCGCGAATGCAGCGGCATCGTCTGCCTGTGCCTGACCGACGAAAAGGCCAACGCCCTTGATCTGCCCCCCATGGTGCAGAACAACACCAACAAGAACCACACCGCCTTCACCGTGACCATCGAAGCCGCCAGAGGCGTGACCACCGGCGTTTCCGCTTCCGACCGCGTGACCACCGTCAAGGCTGCCATCGATCCCGACGCCAAGCCGGAAGATCTTCATCGTCCCGGCCATGTGTTCCCGCTGCGCGCCAAGCCCAACGGCGTTCTTGAACGCCGCGGCCATACCGAGGTGACCGTGGATCTGTGCCGTATGGCAGGACTCATCCCCGCGGGCGTTCTCTGCGAACTTACTCTGGAAAACGGCACCATGGCCCGCCTGCCCGAAGTGGCCGCCTTTGCCCGTGCCCACAACATGCCGCTGGCCACCGTTGACGACGTGGCTCAGTACCGCATGGAGCAGGAAGGCAAATAATCCGGCCTCCTTCCTTATAGAAAAAAAAAGAAAGCCCCCGTCCGTCTCCGGTCGGGGGCTTTTTTGTTATCCGTCGGAAAAAAGCCTACTGCATACGTCCGGCAGCGCCGTCCAGCGCCGCGCGCATGACCATGAAAAAACGCCCCCTGCGGGAACGGAACGTACGCCACGAAAAGGGAAGCGCCAGCAGCATGAACGGCAGCGCAAAAGGATGCGCCAGACGCAGAAGGTAGAAGCGGGCCCGGATAAAATTCATGTCGTCCTTGGGCGCGAGCTCCGGATCGTCCGTCACACTGAGGAACGGCGTCAGACCGGCCGTGGAGCAGTCCATGCGCCGCACCATGGCTCCGGGCGCCCAGTTCAGGGCATAGCCCGCCTTTCTGGCGCGCAGTCCGTATTCCACATCCTCATAGAAACCGCTGAAGCGCTCGTCGAAAAGACCGATGTCCTCGGCCATCGTCCGGGTGATGAGGCAGGATGCGTCGGAAACATAGTCGAGGCGCTCCGCAATTTCCTTCCTGTCGGAAAGGCCGTGTCTTTCAAGGCCCTTGTCAAGCGGAATCTGATCGCCGGTCCAACGGCTCCAGCGCCCTCCGGCGGCACATTCCAGCACATCGGAATCCTTTACGAGCTGCGTGGAGCCGACCATGCCTATGGGATGGCTGAGATCCTCGTCATCGAGATGGTGCAGAAGCGCCGCAAGCGCAAAGGATTCAGGGCGGGCATCGTTGCGCAGGAGCCAGAACCCGTGGCATTCCCTGTCGTACAGAAGAAAGCGCATGCCTGCGTTCATGGCCCCGCCTATGCTCTCCGGATCCTCGCGGCGAAGCAGTACCAGCGGAGCGGCGGAAGAATCCGAGCCGTAAACCTCCACCGGTTCCGGCAGACCGTCACGGGCCGCCAGCGCGCTCCATTCCTCAAGGATGCGGTCGGCCACGGCATTGTCGGACCCGTTGTCGCACACGATGATGCGACGGGGCAGACCGCTCTGGGCGTGAACGCATGAAAGACATTCCAGCGTATTTTTCCAGTCATTGTACGTCAGAATGATGACGCCGACTTCCGTATGCTCCATACTGCTCTCCTCGAGCTGACAACCTGAAAATACCGCGCCGCCGGAAAAACCGGAGACGCTGACGAAAAAGTTCCGCATCCGCATCGGCCGGATCTGCTGCAAAGCATTCCGGCCAGGGCTGAGCTCTTTCCTTCTCTACAATGGCCCGCCGGCCCCCTTTCCGTCAAGGGAGACTCCTTCTCCGGTATACCGGCTGCGTATGAAATCCACCACCTGCCGTTCTTCCTCGCTGAGCGCATCCTGTTCCAGAGAAACAAGATAGTGGAAGGACGGCATAAGATGCAGGCCTTCCACGGGCAGCGCCCGGATGAGTCCGTTGGTGATGTACCAGCTGTAGGCGGACATGCGATGCAGAAAGCATCCGGCCGCCTTGTTCTGGGCCACCATCTGCATGATGTTTTCCCGGCTGTTCACATAGGAATAGCGGGTAATGCCCACGACATCGAAAATTTTTTTCTGAAAGAGCTGATTGCGCTTGAGAATCTGGTTGGAATACGTGGCCAGCGTAAGCGTGGAGCAATCGTCGAGACTCAGCTTCTCCTTGCCGGCCAGAGGATGACGAGTGGAAAGAAAGATATAGTACTCATCCTCCAGCAAAGGCTCGCAGTGAAAGCCTATTTCCCGATACTGGGTAATGAGCTTTTCCGCCTCGCCGTCGGAAAAGGCCGTTACCCCGATATGGGCCGTTCCCTTCAGCAGAAAGGAATAAAGATCGTAGACCGTGGCTTCGTGAAGAACGATATCCACCTGCGGAAGCGCGGTTTTCATCTGCGAAAAAACGTGCTCGGCCAGATAATTGCAGGCCGAAGGAATGGCCACCACGGGAATGAGTACCGGATCAGACTTGGCCCGCCCCGTACCGAAGCTCCGCCATGAGGCCATCTTGGCCGACAGCTCCGCCAGAAGACTCTTGCAGTCCTCATAAATGCGTACGCCCCACGACGTGGGAACACAGCCTCTGCGGCTGCGTATCAGAAGCTGCACTCCCAGCTCCTCTTCAAGGGAACGAATGGAATTGGTCAGTGCCGGCTGGGTGATGTTGAGCTTCTGCGCCGCCCTGTTGAACGAATGCGACTCAACCACCTGCACGAAATACTGGAGCTGTTCCAAGCGCATATCAGCTTATCCCCAACGGCTATAAAAAAATTTATAACCAAGTTATAAGAAAAAGCAATTATACACAAGCCCTTCCATTCGGTATGTCTGTATCATGAAGGAAGCGTCCGCTCTCGGGCGCTCCGTGAGGATATCTACACAGGAGCATCGTCATGAAACAGCCTTCCGTCAGCGACAGCAGGCACATCCTGCATATCGTCATCTTCTTTCTTCTTACGTTCGGCACCGGTTTTCTGCCTCCCGTAGGCATCACCGCCATGGGCATGAAGATTCTGGGGGTCTTTCTCGGTATGCTGTACGGCTGGACCTTCATCGGCTTTGCCTGGCCCAGCATGATCTGCCTTGTGGCGCTGGGCTTCACGGGATATGCCGCGCCCGGTCAGGTCATAAGCAGCGCCTTTTCCCACCCTGCCGTGCTGTTCACCATTTTCGTGCTGGCCTTTACGACCTACTGCGACAAGAGCGGCATCAATGACGTCATGGCCAAGTGGTGCCTGAGCCGCCGCTTCTTTGCCGGACATCCCTGGCTGTTCACCGCGAGCGTACTCATCGGCACGCTCATCATCGGCTTTCTCGTGGACGGCGTTCCCGCGGCCTTCCTCATTGCGGGCATTCTTTACTCCATGTTCCACGACATCGACATGAAGCAGGGCGACGACTATCCCGCCTACCTTCTGGCCGGCGTCTACATGGCAGGCGTGCTTTCCTTTGCCTGCAAGCCCTGGGCCGGACAGAACCTCATGGGCATCAGCACGCTGGCCGATCTTTCCTCCGGCAGCGCGGTCATAAGCAACCTCACGGTCATTGCCATAGCCCTGCCCGTGTGCATCGCCACGCTCATTCTCTACACGCTCATCATCCGCTTCATTTTCCGTCCCGACATCTCCCGCCTTGCCAATCTTACGCCTGAGTATCTCGACACCATCAGCTCTCAGATCCATGTCGGCCGCAAGGAACGCATCGCCGCCTGCGCGCTCGTCATCTTCCTGCTGCTGATGTTCCTGCCCAACGTGCTGCCCGCCGGTTCCGCCGCCGCGGCCTTCTTCGGCAAGTTCAACATGGTGGTCGCCATCGTCGTCATTCTCGGCGTGCTTTCCTTCCTGCGCGTGGACGGTGAAGCCGTGTTCGACTTCCATCAGTGCTCCTCCGGCATCAACTGGAACATCATCTGGATGCTTGCCGCCTCCATTCCCGTTTCCGCCGCGCTGAGCAGCGACGGCGCAGGCCTGAGTCAGGTGCTCAGCGACGCTCTCCACAGCTTCGTGGGCGGCGGCAGCGTTCTCCTCTTCCTTGCCGGATTCATGATCTTCATCAACGTCATGACGCAGTTCACCCACAATGTGACCATCGTGCTCATCGCCATTCCCCTCATCTGGAACCTCAGCCAGAGCACCGGCATCAACCCCGTGGGCTTCTCCATCCTCACCTTCCTCGCCGCAGGCGCCGCCTATGCCACTCCTGCCGCCTCCACGGTGGGCGCGCTCTCCTTCGCCAACGGCGAATGGGTCGGCGTGCGTCGCGCCTTCAAGGCCGGTACCTGGGGCTGCGTGGCCGCCATCATCGTCATGCTTGGTCTCGGTCTTCCGCTCGTCATGGCGACCGTGGGCCTCTAAAAACGATTTTTTCTCCAAGGAGCCAATATATGGTCATCGACTTCAGAGTACGGGCGCCCTTTGCCGCCTACAAGGACAGTTTCTTCACGCCTGCCGCACTGGAACATCTGAACAGCGAAAGCATGCTGCGTGTGGATTCTCCCATATCCCCTTCCGCAACGCAGTTCTCCATGCCCCTGCTTCTTCAGGAAGCGGATGAGGCGGGCATCGACAAGCTGGTGGTGCCCGTGCGCAAGGCCACCGGCGGTCGCAACGAAGATCTGGAACAGCTCATCGCCCTCTACCCCGACAGACTCATCGGCCTTGCGGGCATCGACGTTCAGGACATAAACGCCGCCATCAAAGAAACCGAGCGCTTCGTGGTGAACGGCACCTGCACCGGCATCGTCATGGAACCGGGTCAGGATTCGACGCCCTGGCTGGTCAACTCCGCCTGGGCCTTCCCCCTGTACGACTACTGCCAGGAAAAGCACATTCCTCTGGTCTTCACCTTTGGCGGCATCATGACCCGCTCGCTGCGCTACTACGCCCCGGAACTCATCGACGACGTAGCCGCAGCCTTCCCCCGCCTGAACATCGCCCTCATGCACGGCGGCTGGCCCTATGTGTCGGAAGTGTGCCAGATCGCCCTGAATCGCCGCAACGTGTACCTCGCCCCGGACTTCTACATGCTCCGCTCTCCCGGCATGGCCGACTATGCCATGGCCGCCAACTATCTTCTCCGGGAAAGGGTCATCTTCTCCTCCGCCTATCCCATCATGCCGCTCATGGGCGCCAAGAAGGGATACGAAGCTCAGCTCAGAGAGGAAGTCCGGCCCCTCGTCTTCGGTGAAAACGCCGCCCGCTTCCTGGGACTTTCCGCGTAGTCCGAAAGCCCGTGCAGCGATTCTCTGCACGGACTCTGCCCTCCGTCGCTTCCTCAAGAAACGATACCGGCCGGGCTGCTTCCCTCCGGCATTTAATCAAGTCAGAAACACTTCCGTTTTTCCGAGGCGCTATGAATACTCAAGTCTTTACCTGGATGAAATGGCTCGTCACCATTCTGCTGCCCCTGGGCATCCAGCTCATTCCGGCAAGCGAGTCCTTCCCCGCTCCCATGCGGGAGTTTCTGGTCTCCACCATCTTCGTCATCCTGCTGGCGGCCTTCGAGCTTCTGCCCAACATGCTCGTGGGTCTGCTTCTGCCCGTGGCCTACGTCATAACAGGTACGGTTCCCACGTCCACGGCTCTGGGCATCTGGTCCGGCAACTTCATGATGTTCATGATCGTGGGCGGCATGATCTTCGCCAACGCACTGGATGAAAGCGGTCTGCTGAACCGCATCGTGCTCTGGGCCGGAACCCGCTGCAAGGGCAGCCTGCTCAAGCTTCTCATGGCCCTGATGGTCGCCGGCCTCGTGGTCATGATCGTGTCGTTCACCAACGGCTGGATGGTCACCATTGTGCTCTGCTACGGCGTGGTCAAGGCGCTCAAGCTGGAACATACCAGCGAAGGCATCCTCATCATGATCGTGGCGCAGATCGTTTCCACCGCCGCTCTGAACTTCATCTACAGCCCCGTGACCGTCGGTCTGTGGGGCGGCGGCGTGCAGATGGTCGTCAAGGACTTTCAGATGACATGGTGGACGCTCACCGTCTACAATCTGCCGCTCATCGTCATTCAGTTCATCATCGTCTATATCTTCTACAAGCTCTACAAGCCCTCCCCCTTCCTCAAGGGCGGAGCGCAGTACTTTGAAACCGAATATGCCAAGCTCGGCAAGCTGACCGTCAAGGAAAAGAAGGCCATCTTCCTGACCGTCCTCCTGTTCGCCTACATCATCACCCAGCCGCTGCACAAGCTTGACATGAACTACGGCTTCATCATCATTCCCATGCTGTTCTTCCTGCCCGGCATAGAGGTGGCCACCAGAAAGAAATCCCTCGATACGGTCAACTTCGGCTTCATCGTGTTCATCGCTTCCTGCATGAGCATCGGCGGCGTGGGCGCGGCCGTGGGCATCGGCCCGGCCATCAGCACCTACATCACGCCCATGCTCACCGGCTGCCCCATTCCCGTATTCCTGTTCCTGTGCATCATCTTCGGCATCATCATGAACGTTCTCATGACGCCGTCCGCCATGCAGGGCATGTTCCCCGGACCTCTGGCCGCTCTGGGAACGGGTCTGGGCATTTCCTACCCCCTGCTTCCCTTCATGTGCATGTTCTTTGCCAACGACATGGTCTTCTTCCCCTATGAAAACGCCTATCTGCTCGTGCTGTTCGGCTTCGGGGTCATGTCCATGAAGGACTTCATGAAGTACAACATCATCAAGATGGTCATCACCCTGATCCTGTTCTGGGTCATTGTGCTGCCCTTCTGGTACGCAATGGGACTGATCTGATTTCCTGCCGACGTCCGTATGCTCTCCCCTGCGCATGCGGACGTCTTTTTCCAGGCATTCGTCTTTTTACTTTTCAGCATCTGCAAGGAGTATCTGATGAAAATCATCGACGTTCGTCTGCGCCCTCCGTTTCAGCCCTATCTCGGTAAAGGCAACATGTTCGACATGGAAGCCGAAAATCCCTTTGCCCTGAAGCACTTCTACAAGAACTTCGGCATGAACCTCTCCGACTCCATGCGCGAAGCCTCCATGACGAAACTGTTTGAAGAAATGGACCGCGCCGGAGACATGACGGGCGTGGTCTCCATCCGCAAGAATGCCAGAGGCTACGAAAACGAGGCGCTGGTGGAACTTCTGGCGCAGTATCCCGACCGTTTTCTCGGCGCCTGCGGCATCCACCCCGACAGCAGCCCGGAAACCATTGCCACCCTTCAGCACTATGTCATCGACGGCCCCTGCATCACGGCCTTCATGGAGCCGGGCTTTCACGGCGTCATGATCGACGACGAAAAGCTCTTCCCCACCTACGCCTTCTGCGAAGAGCATCACATTCCACTGCTGATTTCCTTCGGCGGCTTCCACGGCCCCACGGATGAATTCTGCAGGCCCCTGCACGCGGGCAACGTGGCCGCAGCCTTCCCCAATCTGAAGATCGCGCTCTGCCACGCCGGCTGGCCCTGGGTGGAACACGCCGTATGGCTGGCCTTCCGCTACCCCAACGTGTATCTGTCCCCCGACATCTATGCCCTTCATGCGGCCGGAGCGCAGTCCTACATCGAAGCGGCCAACTACATGCTTCGCGACAAGATTCTCTACGGCTCCGCCTATCCCTGCGTGGACGTGGAAAGCTCCGTGGCCATGTATCTTGAAAAGCTGCGTCCGGAAGTCGTGGAAAACATCATGCACAAGAATGCCGAAACCTTCTTCGGACTGAACTGATCTTCCGGAACCTGCAGGCGGGACTGGTCCCCGCCTCGCCGAAGCCCGGCCATGAGCTTTTCCGGCTCCATACGAGGAGGGCGCTGCATGCAGCGCCCTCTTTTTTTTCCATGCCGATCGCCCATCGTACGAAACAGCCCGACCGCTGTCCGGACGATATCACCCTGCCGGTAAGTTGCGGACGTCGAAGTCCATCCGGCCCGAATTCTCGCCCGATTACGCCTTTCCGCCCGGCGCCCGTTCCACTCTGACACAGTATTTGCCGGCATAGCCCCCGTCGGATCCGAACAGGGCAAAGCTTGCCATGTCATAGGCATAACAGTCTCCGCAGACGCTCAGCCCTTCCCCTCGTATAAAGGACGACAAACGCTCCAGACACCGTCTGTGGCTTTCTTCCGTGCCCTTATGCAACGTAACGGCATAAAGTCCCGCCTTTCTCACATGCACGGCATGAGCGGGACTGCTTTCCCCTGCCTTCTTGAAATAGTACAGTTCCCGGTATTCGCCGCCATCAAGAATGCTCCCGTCCAGAATGCTGCCGAACGGTCGCCGCGACACCTCGCCCTCGCCGTAATAAAAATCAATATAGGAAGAAAAATCGGCAGAGCATCCGTCCAGTGAATCGGAGCGCTCCTCCGCCGGAGAGATGACTTCCAGACTCTCCTCTTCCAGCTCCTCCAGAGTGCACTCGTCATATCGACAGGACAACGCCTCACGAAGATTGGCGCTCATGTCGTACAGCATGACTTCCCGCCGGGCCAGTCTGGCCTGTTCCTGCTGAAGAAGAATGCGCTTCTCCTCCAGAATCTCCAGAAGATGCCCCCCGTCCTGCTTTTTCCGGTACTGACCGATTTCCTTCAACGACGACCCCGTATCCTTGAGTACGCTGATCGTATCGAAATCGAAGAACTGCTTGACGTCGTAATACCGGTAGCCGCCGGAAGAAACATGATGAGGCTTGAGCAGATCCTCCTGATCATAGTGAAAAAGCGTGGCCTTGGTGGTTCTGCACAGGGCCGCAAATTCACCGCTGCTCAAGAAGGCTTTTCTTTTCATGCAAAGTTCCTTGACTATAAGGTAACATGATACCTTATCATGGCAGAATTCATAACGATCCGCAAACAGGGCAGCGCTGCCCCCGGAAAACGTCATCCGAGGAGAACCATGTCCATTCATCTTTCCGATCACTTCAGCTACCGCAGAATGCTTCGTTTTTCTCTGCCGTCGGTATGCATGATTGTCTTCACCTCCATCTACGGTGTGGTGGACGGCTTTTTCATTGCGAACTTCGTAGGGAAAAGCGCCTTTGCCGCCGTCAACTTCATTCTGCCCTTCATACTCATCCTCGGCGCCGTGGGCTTCATGTTCGGCACCGGCGGAAGCGCCGTGGTGGCTAACGTCATGGGCAGGGGGGACATGGAAAAGGCAAGGCGACTCTTTTCCCTCTTCATTCTTTCGGCTTTTGTCGTTTCTCTTGTCTTCGCCGTTTCTGGCCTCATCTTCATGGAGGATATTGCCTCTCTTCTTGGTGCGGAAGGCGACATGCTCTCCTACAGCACAAGATACGGGCATATCGTGGTCTGCGCGGTTCCGGCTCTCGTTCTTCAGACAGCCTTCCAGAGCTTTTTCGTCACGGCGGAAAAGCCGAAGCTGGGACTTCTCGTCACCATTACCGCCGGGGTCACCAACGGTCTGCTGGACGCGCTTCTCGTGTGGGTCATTCCGCTCGGCGTGGAAGGCGCGGCCCTGGCAACAGCCGTCAGCGCCGTTGCCGGCGGCGGCATTCCCCTCATCTACTTCTTCCGCCCCAACAGCAGTACGCTGCAGCTGATACGTCCCGTCTTCGACATGAAAGCCGTATGGAAGGCCTGCACGAACGGCTCTTCAGAATTCATGACCAACGTGGCCACATCCGTGGCCGGCATGATCTACAATCTTCAGCTGCTCCGTTACGCCGGAGAAAACGGCGTAGCCGCCTACGGAACCATGCTCTATGTCGCCTGGATCTTCGCTTCCGTCTTCATGGGCTACGGCATAGGCGTGGCCCCCATCATCGCCTACCACGACGGCGCAAAGAACCTTCCGGAAGTACGAAACGTCCTCTGCAGAAGTCTGGTCATCATCGGCGCGACCTCTGCGGGCATGGTGGTCATCTCCCAGCTGTTTGCCGTGCCTCTGTGCAGAATCTTCCTGGGGCACGAATCCGATGTGCTTCAGATGGCCGCAGACGGCTTCAGACTCTATTCCTTCTGCTTCCTTTTCATGGGAATCGCCATTTTCGGCTCGGCTTTCTTCACTGCCCTCAACAACGGTCTTGTATCGGCGCTCATTGCCGTCTTGAGAACGCTGTTCTTTGAAATCATCACGGTTTTGATCCTGCCGCTGTTTCTGGGCCTTACGGGCATATGGCTTTCTCCCGTGTTCGCCGAGCTCCTAGCCGCGCTGCTGACCGTTCTTTTTCTGGTTCTCTGCCGCAAGGTAAAGGCATGACGGCAACACAAAAACGGCGCTGCTTCACGCAGACCGCAGCGTCTGACAGAGCGCCGTGCCGTTCCGCGCCGCACGACAGCGACCGGCGACAACAGGCTGATCCGGAAGCAAAACCGAAGCCTCGCCTCCCTTCTTCCCTCCTGAACCACAGCAGGAAAGCCATGGGAGTTTCGACGATGCCGCCTCTTCCGGCGCATGACGAAAACGCGGCAACGACCATGACATGAAAAAGGGCTTCGACGATTCCCGAAGGAAACGCCGAAGCCCCGGAAGCCTCACAAAAAGCGCGTTCTACAGAAGATGCGCACGAAGATCGGCGCCATCCCGCGGAGAAAGCATGGCGGGAGCAATGTCGAACACGGTTCTTGCGCCGCTTTCGCCCTTAAGAGCCAGGCGATAGGCCGCGCGTGCATAGGCAGCCAGCACGCTGGAAGTGAACTCGGGGTTGGAACCGAGCTTCAGGGAATATTCAATGACGTGCTTGGTCTCACCGTTGACGCCGGTGCTGCCGGTACGGATGACGAAGCCGCCGTGAGGAATGCCCTTGTGGTCGCGGTCAAGTTCTTCCTGCGAAATGAAGGTGACCGTGGTGTCGTAATCGGCAAAGTAGTTGGGCATGGTCTTGATTTCATGCTCAATGGCCGCCTTGTCGGCACCTTCCGCCGCCACGACGAAGCATTCGCGGGTATGCTTCTGACGCGTGGAAAGTTCGGGATTGCTGCCGCTGCGCACGGCATCCATGGCTTCGGGAACGGGCACGGTGTACTGACGGGCGTCAAGAACGCCCTTCACGCGACGGATGGCATCGGAGTGCCCCTGGCTGACGCCGCGGCCCCAGAAGGTATAGTCATGGCCGTCGGGCAGAATGCAGTTGGCATACAGACGGTTCAGAGAGAACATTCCGGGGTCCCAGCCCACGGAAATGATGCCCACGGTACCGGCATTGCGGGCGGCGGCATCCACGCGGTCGAAATGCGCGGGGATATTGGCATGCGTGTCGAAGCTGTCCACCACATTGAACATGGAGGCCAGAGCCGGAGTCTGTTCGGGAAGATCGGTCGCGCTTCCGCCGCAGAGAATCATAACGTCGATACGGTCCTTCCACTCGGCCACGTCGGCCATGGAACAGACCGGAACGCCTTCGGTAAGAATGCTGACGGAGGAAGGATCACGACGGGAAAATACCGCCACCAGCTCCTGATCGGGATTGGCGGCAACGGCCAGTTCAACGCCACGGCCGAGATTGCCGTAACCTACAATGCCGATTCTGATCTTGGACATGAATGTAAACTCCATCATGAAGGTTTTGCTGATTTTTTTGAAAGATAAGAAATTACCCTGAAATGTCAAGAAAAGATGACATTTTTGGCAAAGCGGACCACAAAGATAACGTTTTTCAGATTTATTATAACATAATTGTAAAATATATATTATTCCGTCCGGCATTATCCTTTTTCTTCGCCTGCCCCCTGATCCTCTTTCGGGCAAAGTCGTACATCGAAAAACGCCGACCAGTCCCCGCCCACTCCATCCGGGGCATGACGAACATCGCTCCGCCTTTTCCCCCGGATGGAAGTCTGCTAGGCTGAAGACTCAAGTTCTGCCCTGCAGGCAGATCAAAAAGACGGAGCTCTCATGCCTCATACCATGCGCTACCTCTCCCCCGTCGGAACGCTTCATCTTCTTGCCGACGAATCACACCTCCGCGGTCTCTGGATCGAAGGGCAGAAGTATTTTCCCGACTCCCTGCAGACCTTTCCCACCACAGACGGCGCTCATCCCGTACTCTCGCAGGCCTGTGCCTGGCTCGACCGCTATTTCTCAGGAAAACGCCCCTCGCCAGCGGAGCTTTCTCTTGCCCCGGAAGGCAGTCCGTTCCGCCGGATCATCTGGAAGGAGCTGTGTCTTATTCCGAGCGGCAGCGTGATAACCTACCGAGACCTTGCCGGGCGAGCCGCCCGCATTCTGAACAGGAAAAGCATGTCGGCTCAGGCCGTAGGCGGAGCCGTGGGGCACAACCCCATTTCCATCATCATTCCCTGTCACCGCGTCGTGGGCGCAGACGGAAGTCTGACGGGATACGCCGGCGGTCTCGACAGAAAAGAAGCCCTGCTCCAGCTTGAAGGCGTGGAGATACGCCGCTTTCACAGGCCGAAAACCTTATAACGAAGAAGGCAGGGCTCCGGAAAAGCAGAAACGCCGCTCCGTGCTTCTGTGGCGGCCGGATCTGCCTCGCGTCCCCCGGCGCTCCCCCTCGGCAGGCATGAGGCATCCTGCCCACCTCTGAATGCCGAAGCATAAAAGAAGCCGCGCTCCACAAATCACGGCCCGGCGACTGCTTGCCCATCCGCCCCGCGCATGAACTTCGTCCTCCCCCGTCTTCATTCGCATAAAGCAAAAGCGGCGGACACACGGGGCGTCCGCCGCTTTCTCAGCGTTTCAGGGAGCCCCCGAAGGGGGGCATTCCGTTATTTCTTCTCCAGATTCACGGTGATGAAGAAGCTCTCGCCGCGACGGTTGATCTGCAGCATGAGGGCGCCGCGTTCCTTGCCTTCCTTGCGGATGATGGAAAGAAGCTCGTCCGCGCTGGTCACGGGCTTGAGGTTGGCGGACATGATCACGTCGCCGGTACGCACACCGGCTTCGGCGGCAGGACCGTTACCGTTCACGCCCACCACAAGCAGGCCCTTCACGTCGCCGGAAAGCTGCAGCGCACGGGCATCCTCAGGAGCCAGAGGCTTGACGCTCACGCCGAGCTCGCCGCCTTCGCTCTGCTGTCCGTTGCCCTGCATGGCCGAGGTGTGAGACGCGCGTTCACCGAGCTTCACGGAACAGGTCACTTCCTTGCCGTCGCGGATGACCACCACGTCGACCTTGGTGTCGGGCTTGAGAGAAGCCACGCTGCGGGTCACGGCAGAAGCGCTGTCGATGGGAGTGTCGCCTACGCGGATAATGACGTCGCCCGCACGCAGACCGGCCTTGTCGGCAGGTTCGTCGTCCATGACGGAGCCGATGAGAGCGCCCTTGGCATCCTTGAGACCAAGAGCCTTGGCCATGTTTTCATCCAGATCCTGAATGGTCACGCCAAGCCAGCCGCGGCTGACCTTCTTGCCTTCGCGCAGATCCTTGATGACTTTGGAGGCAAGGTTGCTCGGAATGGCGAAGCCGATGCCCTGACCGTTGGCGGAAATGGCCGTGTTGATGCCTATGACCTCACCGTTCATGTTGATGAGGGGACCGCCGCTGTTGCCGGGGTTGATGGAGGCATCGGTCTGGAGGAAGTTATCGAAGGGACCGGCATGAATGTCGCGGCCCTTGGCGCTCAGAATACCCGCGGTCACGGTGTTGCTCAGACCGAAGGGGTTGCCGATGGCCACCACCCAGTCGCCGACTTCCATGGCCTCGGAATCACCGAAGCTGAGTACGGGCAGAGGCGTGGGGCTTTCCACCTTGAGCAGGGCAAGATCGGTTTCCTCATCCGTACCCACGATGGTGGCGGCAAGACCGGCGGACTTGTCGTCGTTGAGCTTCACGGTCACCTTGTCGGCGCCTTCCACCACATGGTTGTTGGTAACGATGTAGCCGTCGGCGGAAATGATGAAGCCCGAACCGAGAGCGCTGCTCTTCTGCTTGGGAGCGGGCTGACCGGGACGCATGCCGAAGGGACCGCCGAACTGTTCAAAGAAGCGATCCATGCCCGGGAAGTTGAACATATCCATGACGGGGCTGTTCACTTCGCGTTCCGTGCTGATGTTGACCACGGCAGGACCGGCCTTCTTGGCCAGCGGCACGAAGTTGGGCAGCATGGGAGCTGCCGACGCCGAAGATACCAGAAATACGAAACCAGTTACGGCAAGCGCCGTTTTTTTAAGGATGCCGTTCATAAGAACTCCTTGTACATTCGTCTTTAGAGCGTTGGTTGCTGAAATGAAACTTCTGTGCTGAGCCTGCCCTTACCCGGCAGACCCGCCATACGCCGCGCCTCTCCCGGCAGCACCTGCTGCCTTGCATGAGGCACGTGACCGGACCCCTTCTGGCAGAAATCTACTCCGCATCAAACGATCCCGCCATTGTAAATGGCAAAACATGATATTACTGCGCGGCTCCGTCGGTTCCTCCGCCGCAGGAGGAACAGTTGCCGTGACAGGGACTGTTGCGGTTGAGTCTCTTGTCGTTCATCCATGCCGGTCTCGGTCCGATCTTGAAAGGAAAGGCTCCTGTCTTGAGGGGACTGGGGGCGGAAACAAGGCGGGCCGTATTCGTCGACCCGCACTTGGGGCAGCTGATCACATCGTCGTCTTCAAAAGCCAGCTCCTCAAAGGTGTGCCGGCAGTCCTTGCACTCAAAATCATACAGCGGCATGGTAAAACTCCTCGCGAGAATGATGGAAGGTTATGCGTTGTTTCGCCTTCCCGTGCTGCTAGATAAGCACCCTACACCAGCTGGCAAGGTTAAGGCAAAAGGCCGATACTCCGCTTTTCGGCGTATCAGAAACATTCAGTAACGATTTTTATCAAATAAAAACCATCGGTTATATTTTTTCTTATCAAATTTTCCGGCACGTTTTCCCCGTTCTGGGTAATTCTTGCATAGTGTTACACGGCAGCATATTCCCTGTATTTTCCCCGTCTCAAAAAAAGCACTTCCGACTGGCCGGCATCCCTGCGGCCATGTTTTCTGCCGTAAAGAAAAAATACTTCAGGTCGAAAGAAAAACGCTGCGTTCTAGCGGCCCGGAGCGCGGAAAAACAGAAGTCCCTTACCGGAAAGCTCTGCTTTGACGCCTCCGCCGAAGGAAAAACGACGGGGAAAATGTCTGCGATGCCACGCCACTTCCACAGACTCCAGCGTGTCCGCGCGAAGCTCTCCCCCCATGCGTCGAAGAGCTTCCGCCATAAGACGCATTCTGTCGGATGCTCCCAGAGAACGAAGATCCTCATCCGACAAAAAAAGACCGCCGTTCCGTTCTTGAGGAAGATGCCCCGCCCTTTCATTCCAGTCGCGCTCATCCCTGCGGGCACAGCGCCAGAGACGGCGTATGCTTTCATAAAAGGACGGATTCTCCGCCAGAAACAGCGGCATGACGTCATGGCGCATCCGATTTCTCTTCCATAAACGGCTTTCATTGGAAGCATCTTCCTGCCATGAAAGACCGAGGCGCAGCAGCATGGACTCCAGCGTTTTTTTCTCCAGCATGAGCAGAGGCCGCAAAACATGCCTCCCCGGCTCGTCCACCACGGCCCGCATGCCCCCAAGTCCCGGCCATCCCGCCCCGCGGGAAAGACGCATGAGCACATCCTCCGCCAGATCCCCGACATGATGCGCCGTCAGCACCCATCGTGCGCCCTGCGTTATACGGCATTCCTCCAGAAAGGCGTATCTGGCCCTGCGACCGGCTTCCTCCACACCGCAGCGCCAGGCAAGAGCCAGCTCCCCCACGTTTTCGCGCTTCATAAAAAAAGGCACTCCGAAGCGACGGCAGAGTTCACCGGCCTTGTCCGCCTCAAGGGCACTTTCCGCACGCAGACCGTGATCCAGGTGAGCCGCAGAAAGAGAAAGCTGAAGGCTGTCGCGAAGCGCGCAGAACATCGTCAGCAGCGCGGTGGAATCCGCTCCGCCGGAAAGAGCGACCACAAGACGCTCCCCCCGGAGCTCCACGCCGAGGTCATGCCGTACGAAACGCGCAACGGCAAGCACCGTGCGCGCATCACCGGCGGAAAGATCCTTCAGGGAAAAAACGGACTGCAACATGCCTCTCCTCCACAGCCCGCCCCCACACACAGGGGCGGCCAAGCATCGAAGCTTTTTCTTATTCATCGGCCATGTGTCTTGTCAAATCAGCGCTCAGGCATGAAAAAAGGGCCTTGCGGCCCTTTTCGTCAGCATGCGGCTTCCTTCCTGCGGGAAAGGCAGGAGGCCGGATCATCAAAGATCGTGATGCATCATGCGGAAGGTCGCCATTTCCTCATACTTCGTGCCCGGGCGGCCGTAGTTGCAGTACGGATAAATGGAGATGCCGCCGCGGGGCGTGAATATGCCCGTCACTTCAATATAGCGGGGATCCATGAGCTTGATCAGATCCTTCATGATGACGTTCACGCAATCCTCATGGAAATCGCCGTGATTGCGGAAACTGAACAGGTACAGCTTGAGACTCTTGCTTTCCACCATTTTTACGTCGGGAATGTACTCGATGCGGATTTCCGCAAAGTCCGGCTGACCGGTGATGGGGCAAAGGCTGGTGAACTCCGGGCAGTTGAACCGAACCCAGTAATCGTGCTCGGCATGCCTGTTCTCAAAGGTCTCCAGAACTTCCGGAGCATAGTCCTGACGGTAGCTTGTGGCCGCCCCCAGAAGCGTAAGATTGTCGTCCTTTCTGTCATGCATGACGCACAGCTCCTTCGTGAACGCGGCAGGCTTCCGCCTCCGCCTGTCTTTTTTGTTCAAGATAGCGTTCCAGTCCCTGACGACGCAGCCGACAGGAAGGACACTCGCCGCAACCGTCGCCCACAACGCCGTTGTAGCAGGTCACCGTACGGGTACGCACCAGATCAAAGATCCCCAGACGATCAGCCATTTTCCAGGTCTGGGCCTTGTCGAGCCACATAAGCGGCGTATGCAGCACGAACTGCTCGCCCATGGCCAGATTGAGCGTCACATTCATGGACCGGATGAACGTGTCGCGGCAGTCGGGATACCCGGAAAAGTCCGTCTGCGAGACCCCTGTTACGATATCCCGTATGCCGTGCTCCCTCGCCCATACGGCCGCCACGCCGAGAAAGAACATATTGCGGCCCGGCACAAAGGTGTTCGGCCAGCCTTCTTCGGGCTTTTCGCTGTCCATGGTCATGCCGGTGTCCGTCAGAGAGCTGCGTCCGATGCGGGAAATGAAGCTCACATCCTGCACGTCCAGCGGAACGCGGGCTTCCTCGGCAATGGATCGGGCCATGTCCAGCTCGATACTGTGCCGCTGTCCGTAGAAAAAGCTCAGCGCACGCACATTCTCAAATCGCTCGCGCGCCCAGAACAGGCAGGTGGTGGAATCCTGTCCGCCGCTGAAAATAACAAGCGCTCCGGACATCAGGCCACCTCCCTGATCTTCAGAATGTTGTAGGAAATACCTTCGTCATAGACGTCGGTCTCCTCCACGCGTTTGACATGGTTCACCACGCGGATGGTCAGCGGAAGCACCAGAATCTCATACAGCGTCTTGAGCGCCGTCTGAGCCAGCATCATGGGAATCATGGCGGAGAAGGGAATCATGCCCGCAAAGGCGAAGGGGAAGAAAATAAGCGAATCCACGCCCTCGCCCACCAGCGTGGACAAGACGGCACGCACAGAAAAATGCTTTCCGCGGGAGGCCACCTTCATGCGGCTCATGACATAGGCATTGAGGAAGGAGCCTGCCAGAAAAGCCAGAAAGCTCGCAGCGGCAATGCGCGGCGCAAGGCCGAACAGATAATTGAAATGCGCTTCTCCGTCCCAGAACGGGGAGGAAGGCAGAAACACCGCCAGCTGCCCCAGAGCCGCCACAAGAAAGTTCATGGCAAAGCCTGTCCAGATGATGAAACGGGCCCGCCGGAAGCCCCAGACCTCGGCAATGCAGTCATTAATAATATAGGATACAGGGAAAATGATGACTGCCGCCGGAAGAGAGAGCGATCCCAGCATGAAGATCTTGGCGGCCAGAAGATTGGAAATGATGAGGCAGGTACAGAACAGAATACCGAGCAACATGAACGTTGCCGAAAAGGAATACTTCTTCATAGCTTGTTTTTTACGTGGTTTTCAAGCACACGGCGCTTGTTTTTAACGTGGTTCTCAAGCACACGGCTCAGGGTGAACATCCGGGGCCAGGGGACAAAAAAATGACGGCTTCCTCCTTGTCTGAAGTGAAAGGGTGCAGCCGGAATATGCCCCAAAGCCTCCGTCAAAGCAAATAATTTCCACAGGAAAAATTCTCTTCGTCATGAAGACGAACAAATGGCATTTTCTACAAAACAGTCATATCATGGCTCTGTCGCTGCTCCGTCGCTTCGGCTTGACAGCGTCATTCTTTCATGGAAAAGATGTCTGGCGCAACGTCTTTTTTTCGATTTTGTCAAAGACAGAACGCCGGTGAACCGGACGCAGTGCAGTCCTGTCTGCGGTCGGACGCCTTTCTGACACTTATCCCGCCGTTCTTCCGCGACGGACCTGTTTTTCCGGAGGAATCTTCATGAAGTCCCGCATCAGCCTGCCCGTGCAGATGGCCATAGGCATGGTTCTCGGCGTCGCCGCCGGTCTCGCAGCGCCCCTCGTGGGCTTTGATACCGCTTGGTTCAAGCCCATCGGTCAGCTTTTCATCAACCTCATCCGCATGGTCGTCGTTCCGCTGGTGCTGACCACCATCGTTGCCGGGGCCGCCAGCGTAGGCGATCTCAGCAAACTCGGCCGCCTCGCCTCCAAAACGCTCATCTACTATTTCTGCACCACGGCCGTGGCGGTGTTCATCGGTCTGCTGTTCGCCAACATTCTCAATCCCGGTGAAGGACTCAACCTCTCCACCGAAGGCCTCAAGGCTCAGGCCGTGCAGGCTCCCAGAATGATAGACGTCTTCCTCGACATTGTTCCGCTCAACCCCATCGACTCCATGAGCAAGGGCAACATGCTCCAGGTCATCTTCTTCGCCATGATCTTCGGCTTCGGCCTGAGCGCCGTGGGCGAACGCGGAAAAACCGTGCTCTCCTTCTTTGAAGGCTGCGCCGAAGTCATGATCAAGGTAACCAACATGGTCATGGTCTACGCTCCCTTCGGTGTCTTCGGCCTCATCGCCTTTACCGTGGCCAGCCACGGCGCCGCCGTGCTGCTGCCCCTCGTGAAGGTCATCGGCGTCATGTACGTCGCCTGCCTGTGCCATGTCCTTCTCTGCTATATGCCGCTCGTCAAGGCCTGCGGTCTCAGCATTCCCCTGTTCTTCAAGATGCTGGCCGCTCCCATGATCATTTCCTTCACCACCTGCTCGAGCGCCGCGGCTCTTTCCACCAACCTCATTCAGGTGCAGAAGCTCGGTGCCTCCAAGCCCGTCGCGTCCTTCTCCATTCCGCTCGGCAACACCATCAACATGGACGGTACCGCCGTGTACATGGGTGTGGTGGCCATCTTCGTGGCCGAGCTGTACGGCATTCCCATGCCCTTCGACAAGCAGTTTGAAGTCATTCTCGTGGGTGTGCTGGCCTCCATCGGTACCGTGGGTGTTCCCGGAGCCGGTCTGCTCATGAGCTCCATCGTCTTCACCCAGGTAGGTATTCCGCTCGAAGGCATCGCCATCATCGCCGGTATCGACCGCGTGATGGATATGGCCCGTACCTCCGTCAACGTGCTCGGCGACGCCACCGGCGCCATCGTCGTTTCCCGCTGGGAAGGCGAATTCAGCCCCGAAGCCGGCGCCCGCTTTGCCGCTGAAGAAGGCGACTGATAACAAGCCCGTATTCTGACACTTCAAACGCCGCCCGATGCCGCATGACTGCCGTATCGGGCGGCGTTTTCCTTTGCTTCTCGATCAACGCCGTCTTCCGTTCCATCATCCTGTCGTCTCTTGCCGGAAAAACGGCTCCATGCCATAAGAGAGGCATATCCCTTATCTCCCGGAGGATGCGCAACATGGATCTTCTTGAATCTGTTTTCCCCGTCGCCCTCTTCTGCCTCCTCCTTTTTGCCGTCTTCCATATTTTCACTCTTCCCATCGACATCGGCATTTCCAAAAATCTGTCAACCGATGCCATGCGATGGATCCGCATATTTACCTGGTGCGGTCTGGTCACGGGAGGACTGTGGTTCGTAGCTCTTTTCCTCGCAGTGACAGGAAAAACTTCCGACAGATAAAGGAAAACAACCAGCCTGACGCATTCCGTACCTGCGAACCGCCTCTCCATACAGAGGTCACTTCAGCGAATCACAGTACCGCTTCCCGCATCCATGGCGGAAGCTCCTTCCGCCATCGCCGATCTCGCCGCCGGCAGATGGAAAAACTTCGCAGTGACTGCCGCGGCGCCATCTCCCCTTTCCGTGTCATCCGTCACTTCCTTCTTGCCATAGCGCGGCCATACCGCTACAACCAGAAGCCGGAGGAGCATATCATGATAGCCAAGGCCCGCGCCGACCAGCTCGTCTTTGATCAGGGACTTGCCGAAAGCAAGGAACAGGCCCGCCGTCTCATCATGGCGGGCAAGGTATCTCTGGCACCGGACGAGGAACATCCCGAACGCACGCCCGAACTCGTACAGAAGCCCGGGCATCCCTACAAGATCACCACACGTTTTCAGCTGGTAGGCATGGAACGTTTCGTCAGCCGCGGAGCCTACAAGCTGCTTACCGCGCTCGAGCTCTATCATATCGATGTGACCGATTTCGTCTGCCTCGACGCAGGCGCCTCGACAGGCGGCTTCACCGACTGTCTTCTCCAGCACGGTGCCAAACGCGTCTATGCCGTAGACGTAGGCCATGCTCAGCTCCATGAACGCCTGCGCGTCGATCCCCGCGTTTTCTCCAGAGAAGGCGTAAACCTGCGCACCGCTCCGCCGGATACCATTCCGGAGCCCGTGGACATGATTGTGGCCGACGTGTCCTTCATCTCGCTTACGCTGGTTCTGCCGCACTGCCTGCGCTGGCTGAAGGACGGCGGCATTGCCGTCGGTCTCATCAAGCCGCAGTTTGAAGTCGGCCCCGGGCAGACCATAAAAGGCGTCGTACGAGACGAAGCCGTCCGTCAGGAAGCCGTGGACCGAGTGCTTGCCTTCATGCAGAACGAAGGCCTGCACTGCCTCGGCGTGACACCCGCCGCCATCAAGGGTCCTAAAGGAAATCAGGAATTTCTCGCCTACTGGCGCAAGGAATCCTCTGCTGTTGATTAACGGTGATCCCCGGGGAGAATGCCATGGCTGATCTTTCCACTCTGCATCCGAAACGGATTCTGGTCTGCCAGCAACGTCAGATCGGCGACGTACTGCTGGCCTCTCCGGTGTTCGAAGTTCTGAGAAAGCGCTTTCCCGATGCCGAGCTGCATATCTTTACGGAACAGAAGTGCGAGCCTCTGCTGAGACACAATCCCTTCATCGACAAGTTTCACCTCATCGACAAAAAAGGCGGCTTCTTCCGTCAGCTCGCTTTTTATCGAAAGGTGGCGGAGCACAGGTTCGATCTTGTCATTGATCTGCAGCAGCTTCCCCGCTGCCGCATGATGTCCCTCATAAGCCGCGCTCCCGTGAGGCTGTCCTTTCCGGCCTCCGCGCTTTCCCGATTCATCTACACCTGTCTTGTCACCCCGGAAGACGGTTATGCCTCACAAACCAAAATTTCCCTGCTGCGCCCCCTCGGCATTCTGTGGAATGGGGAAGGCCCCCGCATATTCCTGACCGAGGAGGAAAAAAAGCAGGCACACGAGCTTCTCTTCCGCTGCGGGCTTCGTCCCGGCCAGCAGCTTGTGGTCATAGATTCCACGCATCGCCGCCCGGCAAAGCGCTGGCCGGCGGAACGCTTTGCAGCGCTCATGAAACTGATGACGGAAAAGGATCCAACCTTTCGTTTCCTTCTGATGCGCGGCCCGGGAGAAGAAAAAGACATCGAACAGCTCCGCAGTCTGTGTCTGGAAGCCGGCCTTGCGTCGGAAACTCTTCTCATTCCAGAAACTCTGCCCGATATCCGTCTTTCGGCAGCCTGCCTTGCGGGAGCAGAACTGCACATAGGCACCTGCTCTTCCCCCCGGCACATGGCCGCAGCTCTGGGCATCCCCAGTCTCGTCATTCCCGGAGCATCGGGCACGGCGTGGCGATACCCTTCCCCTCTGCACTGTGAACTGCGCCCGGATCTGCCCTGCCAGCCCTGCTCTAAAACTGAGTGTGATGACCCGAAGTGTCTTCTTCAGGTCACTCCGGAAAACGCTCTTACGTCAGCGCTCGAGCTTCTGGAAGCTACGAAAAAGCAGAAGGAAGCATCCTGACGTTCTTTCCTCATCAGATATAATCAGACGCAAAACGGGCACGGCTTTCCCTCTCCGAGGCAGGAAGTCCGTGCCCCCACTCTTTGGATGCGCCTTTACTAAGGGGAAACAAACTCCCCCAAAAGAGCTATTCTCAAAATGCACCATCCAAAACGACTGTTCTTCCTGCCTCCGTTGCGTCCAATAAAACAAAGATAGAAGCTATAGCCACATTTCTTCAAATTCTCATAATACTGCACTGCTGAAAATCAGCTCCCCTGTAGCACGATTCTATCAGGAACACGGCAAAAAGACCGTTTTATGCGGAAGCAGCTATCATCCAGCTACGCATCTCCTGTTCTCCTCAAGAAGTAGAGGTGTACGCACTGCAAGGCTCTCAGTCCCCAAGTACAATAAGGAAAATCACAGTAGCCTCCCTCGACTACTCGAGTAAAAGTTGTTCTTCCGGCCGAAGGGAAATCTTGAGGAGGTCCAATTCTCAAAAGCTACTAGAGGGCAGCCTCAGCAAAAATACACGGAGCAGGCAAATTTCTCCGCTCCCCCTCCCCCAAAGAAAAGCGCAGACTTGGAGAAAAAACGCCTTCCGCTGCTGTTCACTCTACCCCCATCCACGGCCGTTGGATCCCCCAGAGACAACGTTTCTTTGCCTTTCCACCCCTGATTCAAAACCTACCGTCACCGATTCTGAGAATCGCAAACACACGGAGAACAGACGTTCCCCAAGAAAAAAGCCAGAGAGATTCTCCTGCTCTGAAAAAGCAAAAAGGGCCGCTCGTTGAGAGCAGGCCCTTAAACGACGAAAGGCTCCTGAATAGGAGCCTTTCTAAAGATAACCTTGGCATCGGCCTACTTTCCCACGTAAAAATGCGCAGTATCATGG
>OOCM01000274.1_pt1 | contig 55992 bp, 50 predicted proteins | sample 1671111 | NCBI WGS metagenome assembly OOCM01 (sample SAMN06348123, study PRJEB24527) | human gut metagenome | biome: human gut; feature: ankylosing spondylitis patient; material: feces | host: Homo sapiens | place: China | collected 2015-10 | reverse complement strand
GCGCTCCGGAAGGCAGGCGCGGGAGCGGGAGAAGGCTGCGGCGAAGGCTGGGCGGCAGGCGCGCCATACGGGGCGCGATACGAGCTTCCCTGCGAAGTTTTGGCTGCGGGCGCACGGGGAGGCGCCGCCGCGCGGGGCGCTGCGGGGGAAGGTTCCGCAGAGGCGTTCTCACCGCGCAGCTCGGCAACGCGCGAGGCGTTTTCCAGAAGCAGCACGGAAAGACCGGCCTTCAGCCACGGTCCTGCTATGACGGATCGGATCATCATACGAAAAGCGTACGCAGCCAGTCGATGATCTTCCAGGCCACCTGCGGCTTGGGCATGTCGGGCCACACTTCCTCACGCCCCTGCACGTCGGCCACATACACGCGGTTGGCCGCGCGACCGAAGCCGTCGGAAATGCGGTTGCCCACAATGATGTCCGCGCCCTTGGTGGACAGCTTGTGATGCACGGCAAGCCCGAGCGCATCCATGTCGGGCACGCTTTCGGCGGCAAAGCCTGCAATCACCTGCCCTTCGGAGCGCTCCTCGGCCAGCGTGCGCAGAATGTCCGCATTGGGCAGGAAGGAAAGACTGAAGCCGTCCGAGGCTCTGTCCTTCTTGAACTTGCCCGGTCCGTGCGGTTCCGGACGGAAATCGGCCACGGCGGCGGTGAATATGCCCGCATCGACCGAGGGCCAGAGCTTTCTTGCCGTATCCAGCATCTCAAGGGCGCTCGTCACGTCGTGTCTGTGAAAGGCCGGATCGTCGGGCATCCAGACATCCACGGGGCCGCACACCGCATGCACCTCCGCGCCGCGCAGCCAGGCCGCCACGGCCAGAGACGCGCCCATGACACCCGTGGAGGCGTTGGTCCAGAAACGCACGTCGTCCCACGTTTCGCGGGTGGGGCCGAGCGTGATCATGACGGTTCTGCCTTCCATGTCCTGCGGGGTGAGGGCCTTGAGTCCGGCAAGGTAGATCATGCGAAGATCCGCCAGACGCCCCTGCCCTTCGTCGTGACAGGCAACCACGCCCGAGTCCGGCCCCACGAAGGTGAAGCCGCGCTCGCGCAGGAGGTCCACATTGGCCTGCGTGGCCGGATTGCGCCACATGCGCGGATTCATGGCCGGAGCCAGCACCACGGGTCCGTCGAAGGCGAGCGCCTGCGCGGAGAGCATGTCGTCCGCAAGGCCGTGGGCAAGACGGGCGATCATGTCGGCCGAGGCCGGCGCGATGACCATGGCATGGGCGACCTGCCCGGGTTCCAGATGCTCGAAGGGCGATTCTCCCGAGAACATCGCGCCGTACACGGGCGACGCGCCGAGAGCCTCGAAGGTGAGCGGCGTAATGAATTTCTGTGCGGCCGCCGTGAGCGTGGCGCTCACCGCGGCTCCGGTATCCTGCCAGCGGTGCACAAGCTCGGCTGCACGGAACGCGGCCACGGAACCGCATACGCCAAGATGCAGCCTTTTATCCGCAAAGCGCTTGAACAGCAGATGCTTTTCCATAATGCACCTATTCGGTAAGACTCGTCACACGCCCGGAGGAGGCGCCGTCGTAGGAGGACGAAGCGCCGGAGTAGGACGAACCGGAATAGGAGGAGCCGGAGTAGGACGACGAGGACGAATAGCTGTTGTTCACGCTGTTGTGCACTTCAGGCACCAGGCTCAGAATGTCGACGTTCACGCCGTTGACGACCCACACGTCCATGGAGGTGGTCATCACGCCCTCGCGATAGAAGATGGCCGCATAGTGCGGGGACTTCTCATAGAGCTGCACCGAGCGCACGCCCACGCTGGAGCCGCGCAGCTGCCAGCCCTGACGGGCCATGTTCTGCATCATGACGTTGGCAAGAGAGGTGCCGTCCACACGGCCGCTGAAGGATTCCAGACCGAACTTGCTGCCGTCGGGACCCACGGTGACCAGCGTTTCCGAAGGAATGGTGCTCATGGGCGCGGGAATGGGCACGTCGCGGAACTGGGAGAAGTAGCTCTCGGTGATGCTGGGCTGTTCAAAGGGATTGCTGATGGAAGAAGACAGGTTGGAGCAGCCGGTAAGCATGAGCGCGGCGGCCACGCCGGCAACTATCGTGCGAACGTTCATGAAAACACCTCCGAAAGGGAAGATTCTGGCGATAATAAGGAACGAAGAAGCGGAAAAACGCCTGATTTTTCCGTCTTCCATCCATGAGTACCCTATGCCAAAACGCAGGGATGTGCAAACGCCTTTCCACGCCAGACGTCAGTGCGGAATCATCAGCAGCCGCCGCCTCCGCCGCCCCCGCCGCCGCTTCCTGCGCCGCCGCCTCCGCCGTCGAACGAACTCGACGAAGACGAGCGCGACGAGGCATGGGAAGCCATGCTCCTGTCCGCCTCGGAAGCAAGGGATCCGGCCAAAGCCGGCGTGATTTCCCGCGCGCCCGAAGAGGCAGCTGCGGAAAGAGCGGCGGCAAAGTGCGCGCCCCAGGCCTGTTCGAGACCGAGGGCCACGGCGTAGGGAAGAAGCTCCCGGTAGTGGGCAAGCGTGCGCTGTGGCGGATTGAGGGCGTTCAGGGTCGGGCTTTCCGCCATGCGGATGTAGAGCGCAAGTCCCTCGATGGCGTCGAGCATGTCGCGCCCCTCGCCGGAGGGAGCGTCCATGACGAGGGAAAAGCCGCAGGGTATGAGAAGCGCGAGCAATGCAAGGCAGAGTTCCGCATTCGAGAGCACGGCCAGATCATCCCGGAAGGCGCTGAACAGGAAAAAGCCCATGAAGCCCAGCACCGCCGCCTGAAAGATCAGTGAAAACACAAAAGCGCCGCGGCGGCCCGACCGGAAAAGCGACGCGGAGCCCTGAAGCCCCTTGCGGAAGAAGAAAAAGAAGAAAAAGAGGATCATGAGAAGCGCCGGGAACTGTTCGGGCAGCGCTCCTCCCGTCACGAAGGCGGTCACGGCCGCAAGACCGAGGAGCGTGGCCGCAAGACCGAGGAACATCCAGACCGAACCGAACAGGCCTCCGGTTCCCTTCCACATGCCGCCGTAGTCGCGGCGAAGCTGATCCTTCAGGGCGGAGCGCATGGCATACAGCCGCTCGCCGTCCGAGCAGGAGATCGTCTCCCCTTCTTCCATAAGATCAAGGATACGGTTCTCCTCGGCATGGGGAGAGCGGCCTTTGCCCTTCTTCAGAGAAAAGCCTTCCGAAGCGCTGCCCTCGATGATGCAGCAGCCCCGCCCGGCCAGCGATATCACCGCCGCGCCGAAGCAGGCCGCCGTCATGTGCATCTTCTGGAAGACATAGGCGGCTGCCGCGGCGGAAAGCTCCTTCTCCTGCGCGTCCCCCTTCTTTCCCGTGCAGACGAGGGGCGGATGGAACCGGGGCACGATGACGCCCTTTTCCGGATCCCTGCCGGTCATGAACCATACGATGATAAAATAGAGGAGCAGCAGCGCGTCCAGCACGGCGAACAGCACGACGCCGGAAAACAGGCCCTGCCCGTTCTCCACAACGACGAATCCCTTCTGCCAGCCCGCGGCCACGGTGAAATCCTCTCCGGGCTGCACGGGACGCTGTGCCTCAAAGCGCATGATGAGACGGTCATTTCTTATTTCGTACGACATGGCGACGGGGGATTCATGGCTCCCCGGCTTTCCCAGCCATGCCGTCTGTCCGAAGAAGGGCGCGCCCACCGGACAGAGTACCGTACAGGCGGCACGGTCGATGGGAGCTTCCCAGCCCGGGCCGGTCACGTTCCAGGTCAGCTCGTCGTTGTTTTTAAAAAGCCACGTCTGACCGGTCATGCGGTAGGAAAGAAAGAACTCGTGCCTGCCCGGCGACAGCGTTTTCTCCCTGTCGCGCTGATACACGCGCAGAAGGCCGCGCTCGCGGCGTATGTCGTCCACGGCAAGATCCCGCCCGTCCAGCCGGACGGCCAGCACCTCAACGGATGCCGCGCCCTGCCCCGGACGTCTCGAACCCAGAGGAATGTCGCGGAAAATGCCGTGGAACGTTCCCTCCGCGGGAATGTCCACGCTCAGCGATTCGCTGACCACGATGTTGCCGTTCTTCTCCACGTCGACAAGCACGTCGAAGTTCCGCACATGCACGGGCGCGGCCGCACACTCCGCCGCCAGAAACAGCCAGAACAAGAATGCCGGAAACCAGAGCCTCATGTTTCCTCCACGGAGCGGATCATAATCCTTTAATGAATGAAAGCCCGCCTGAACGCGCGCCTCATGCCGGAAAGATTTTTCCCCATTGTGCCGGAAAACAGGCCCCTCCTGCAACGGTCCGCCTGCGTCCGGGCACAAAAAAAACGGGAAGAAGCCTTCTGCCTCTTCCCGCGTGTGTGCGTGCCGTGTCCGCCGCAGACATTCTCCGCCTGCGGCTCTGCCGCTTCTCTCCGCCTTCTAAAGGTCGGAATAAAGCGGCGGTGTTCTGCCTTCCTTTTCGTCGGAAAGCTCGAAATATTCCAGCTTCTCAAAGCCGAACCATCCGGCCACCAGATTTCCCGGGAACTGCAGGATGCGGTTGTTCTGATCGCGCACCGTGCCGTTGTAGTAGCGGCGGGCCATCTGAATGTCGTTTTCCAGTTCGGAGAGCGAACGCTGCAGATGAAGAAAATTTTCGTCGGCCTTGAGGTCGGGATAGGCTTCCGCCACGGCCAGAAGACGACCGAGCGCGACATCCAGCCCCTTTTCCGCCGCGCCCACGGCCTGCGTGCCGTGCCCAGCGGCCTTCATGCCCGCCTCGCGGGCGCCGGCCACGGCGGCAAGCACATCCTTTTCATGGGCGGCGTAGCCCTGCACCGCGGCCAGAAGCGCGGGCACAAGATCATGCCTGCGTCGAAGCTGCACGTTGATGCCGCTCCAGGCCTCCTCGGCCAGATTGCGCCCCCGCACGAGGGCGTTGTAGAGAAGAATGAGGGCAAAGCCCAGAGCCAGGGCAAGAACAGCGACGATACCGGCAACGATCATGAACACTCCGGGCGGGACAGACTCAGGAAGGCTCCTGCTCAGAAAGCGGCGCGTCCCCTTCCTTCCGGGAAAAGGGCCAGGACCGCACCTCGAAGGGCACCGTGCTCTTCATGCTCTCCAGAAGGGCGAGCAGATCCTCCTTCTGATGCGGAGAGAACAGGAGCTTGAACAGGGCCGCGGCAGGATCGAGCACCGTAAGCATGGCCAGATGCCCGCCCCCGCCTTCCAGAAGATAACGAAAAAGACCCGTATCACGCGGAGCAATACGGATCAGCAGCATCTCGGATGCGCGGGCCGCAGGAAGCCGTACGGGCTTCCGCCTCCTTGTTCCCGTACCGGAAGGCGAGGGCGTCCGCCTTTCCTCCGGAGGAAACGTTGCGGAAGCGCCCATGACTACTTCATGCGGTAGGTGATGCGGCCGCGGGTAAGGTCGTAGGGCGAAAGCTCGACCTTCACGCGATCGCCGGGCAGAATGCGGATGTAGAACTTGCGCATCTTACCGGAAATATGGGAAAGCACTTCGTGGCCGTTTTCCAGCTTCACGCGGAACATGGCATTGGGAAGGGCTTCTTCCACGATGCCGTCCACTTCAATGGCGTCTTCTTTAGGCATGGTTCCTCCAAAAAAACTATCGAGACACCTTCCCTGAATATGCCTCCGCTGTCAAGGAAAACTCGCTCTCCGCCGCCCTTTTCCCCCGCGTTGCCCATCTTTTTCTTCTGTCCTATACTTTCCGCCGCCCCGCCGGGGCCGTCATACCCGCTTTTTTCCGGAATCCTGCCATGTCCTTTTCCGCCTCCTCTTCCCGTCACGCCCTGCGCCTTCTTCTGCTTCTTGCGGGTCTGTACGCGTGTTTCGCCTCGCCGGACGCCTTTGTTTCCGGCCTGCCCGGCCCGGGCCTCTGGCCCCGCCTTGCCGGCGCGGGCCTTGCGCTTGCCGCGCTGCTCATGCCCGGCGGCAAAGAAGGCAGAAAAGGCCCCGCTCCGGAAGAGAAGAAAGGCGCGTTCGGCCTCGTGGCGGCCTGCCTTGTCTGGATTCTCACGCTGCCTCTGGCGGGCTGGATGCCCGCCTGCGTGCTTGCCGCCTTCACGGCCTGCCGCAGCGGAGGCTGCTCCCTGAAGGAAAGTCTTGCGCTCCCGCTGCTGCTCACGCTGGTTCTGTGGCTCGGCATGGAGCGTCTTCTGCACTGGTCCATGCCGCAGGGTCTGCTGTTCTCTGCCGGAGGCTTCTGATGGATGCGGCCCTTTTCGATCCTTCGCTGTTTGCCGGCGTGTGGGCGGGACTTTCCTCCGTGCTCTCGCCGGAGCTGTGGCTTCTCGTGCTCACGGGCGTCTTTCTCGGCATGACCGTGGGCGTGCTGCCCGGTTTCGGTCCGCCCGCGGCCGTGGCCCTGCTCTTTCCTCTCGTGTATGTGCTTGATCCGCTGCCCGGCATTTCCCTGCTTTCGGGCATCTTCTACGGCGCCAAGTACGGCGGCGCCGTCACCTCCATACTCATAGGCATTCCGGGCGAGGCCGACGCCGTGGCCACGCTCTTTGAAGGGCATCCGCTGGCCGCGGGAGGAAAGGCGAAGCAGGCGCTTGCCGCCGCCACGCTGGCTTCCTTCACCGGCGGCATGTGCGCCACGTTCGGCATGGTGCTGCTTGCGCCCGTGCTTTCCAACGTCGCCCTGTATCTCGGCCCCTCGGGGCGGGCGACCGTCATGGCGGGCGCGCTTCTTCTCGTGGCCTTCACAAGTCCCGGCGGCTTGCGACGCAGCCTGTGCATGATCTTTCTGGGCTTCGTTCTGGCGCTGCCCGGCGCGGATCCCGTCTACGGCGCCTCCCGCCTCACCTTCGGCACATGGCAGTTCTCCGACGGCGTGGAGCTGACGGCCCTTCTGCTCGGCGTCTTCGGACTCGGCGACCTGCTCGACTCCTTCCGTCTGACAGGCGCGGGCGCAAGGAAGAACGGCGAAGCCGACGTTCCGGCCCTTTCGCGGCGCTCCGCCTTTCTGGCCGCCCTGCGCGGCAGTCTGCTCGGCTTTGCCACAGGACTCATTCCCTGCGGCGCGGGCGTGACCGCAAGCTTTGCCTCCCACTCGCTGGAAAAGAAGCTCAGCCGCCGTCCCGAACAGTTCGGACACGGCGCATGGGAAGGCCTTACCGGCCCGGAAGCCTCCAACAACGCCGCGGCCATCGCCTCGTTCGCGCCGCTGCTTCTGCTGGGCCTGCCCACCAATCCCATCATGGCCGCCCTGCTCGGCGCGCTCACCGTGGTGGGCGTGGTGCCCGGCCCCATGCTGTCTGCCGAACAGCCCGACTTCTACTGGGGGCTGATCTTCTGCCTGCTGCTCGGCAACGTGCTCCTGCTCGTGCTCGGACTATGCCTGTCCTCATTCTGGGCGCGCCTCGCCGCCCTGCCCCTCCGCCTGCTGCGCCCCGCCATCCTCGTGCTGTGCATGGTCGGCTCCTACACGGGCGCGGACGGCATTTCCGGCCCCGTGCAGTGCGTGCTGTTCGGACTGCTCTCCGTCGTCCTTAAAAGACACGGCTTTTCGCCGGCTCCGCTGGTGCTCGCCTTCGTGCTCGGACCCGCTCTGGAAACCCATCTTCTGCAGGTGATTCTTTCCACATGGTAGAAGCCCGAAAAGCCTTATCCGGCCTGTTTTCTGCCCGACCGACAAAAACTGATTGAACACTCAATGAACCACTTGTCTTAATTATTTTGAAATTATAATAAGTTATCGTAAAGTCGCAAAAGCGCTTATGTGAAAAAATTTTTTATGCTTGCCGATTTTCTTTTTACCTGTAGAGATAGCGGCTATGAAATGGAGTAGATTAAAATTTTTCCGTGCAGCGATCACGCTTTTTCTGATATCCATGCTCAGTACGTCGTACGCTTTCGCCGGCAGCGGCCCCGTACGACTTTCCATTGCCTTCACTCCGGGAGGCGCTCTTGATGCCGCAGCACGCGTGCTTGCGGGAGAGGCCGAAAAGGAACTGGGGGTCGACATCATCGTACAGAACACGCCGAGCGGCGGCGGCAGCACCGCGGTGGCCAGACTGGCTTCGGCAAAGGCCGACGGCACCCAGCTTGCCGCGTGCGTGAGCAATGCCCTCATCTTCATTCCCCAGCGCAACAACGTGCCCTACCGGCCGCTGGAAGACGTGGAGCCTCTGCTCATCTTCGGACAGGCCTCTCCGGTGCTGGTCACGAAGCCCGACGCGCCGTGGAAGGACATGGACGCCTTTCTTGAAGCCGCCCGCAGCAGCGAAGACGGTCTGCGCATAGGCGTTCCCGGACTGGGCACGCCTTCCCACATCGCCCTTGCCGTCATGGCCGCAAAAGATCCCTCGCTGAAGTGGCGCTTCATTCCCTTCGGAGGCCCGGGCGAGGCGGAAACGGCTCTGCTCGGCGGTCATGTGGACGCTGCGGCCAGCGGCGCCCTTCCCCGCGTGAAGAAGGGACAGCTCAAGCCGCTCATGGTTCTTGCGGGCACCGGCATTCCGGCTCTGCCCGGCACTCCCTCGCTTTCCGAAAAGGGCTTTTCCGATCCCGGTCAGGGAGACTCCTCCTTTGTTCTTCTCGCCCCTGCGGGCGTGCCGGACGAAGCGAAGGAACGCCTCTGCCGCGCCTTTGAAAAGGCGGCCGGAAGCGAAGCGTACCGCAAGGCGCTCGCCAACTATTCCGTTTCTCCCGTTCTCATGAACGCCGGGGAGGCTGCGGCCTTCCTGCGCCGGGCATGGGAAGAGGAAAAAGACAATCTCAAGGCGGCAGGCATTGCCGACATGCCCGCCGCTTCCCCCGCAGGGGGAAAACGCTGAGCCATGCCCTGAGGCAGCGCTCATGCCCGTTCGACCCTGAAGACTCCCCCGAAACAGAAGCCTCGTTTCTGATGAGAACGCCGGTCATGCCGGCGGGGAGCCGTCCGGTCCGAACACGTCCCGCAAGGGACGCAAGCTGTACCCTGCGCGTCACCGTGATGCGCACGATCCAGGAATGTACCAGGAGGATACCAACATGTCTTGCAACTGCACGGCCGAACCCATTGACCTTGCTCCGCTCAAGGACATCCTGAAACCCTACCTGCAGAATCCGAAGGGAGCCCTCATTCCCGTTCTGCAGCAGGCTCAGGACGTCTACGGCTATCTGCCGCAGGAAGTCCTTGAATCCATCGCCTCGGAACTGCGCATTCCCGTTGCGGAAGTCTTCGGCGTCGTCACATTCTACGCCCAGTTCCATCTCAACCCGCGCGGCAAAAACATCGTCCGCGTCTGCCAGGGTACCGCCTGCCACGTCCGCGGCGGCGCCGCCGTTCTGGAAGCGGTGAGCCATCACCTCGACATCAAGCCCGGCGAAACCACCAAGGACCTGAACTTCACGCTGGAAACCGTGGCCTGCCTCGGCGCCTGCGGTCTGGCTCCCGTCATGATGGTCAACGACCACACGCACGGCCGACTGACCCCCGACGACATTCCCGGTATTCTCGACAGCTACCTGGCATAAAGGAGAGGACGACATGCTTGAACTCAAACGACTCACTTCCGTCGACGCCCTCAACAGACTCCGGGAAGAAGCCGCGCCCCTGCTCAGTCTGCGTCACTACGAGCGCACGGACCACGAAAAGAAATATCAGATCCTCATCTGCGGCGGCACGGGCTGCACCTCCTCGGGCAGCATGAACATCCGCGACGCCCTGCAGAAGGCCATCGACGACAACGGTCTGCACGACAAAGTAAGCATCGTGGTCACCGGCTGCCACGGCTTCTGCGAACTCGGACCGCTCGTCATTTTCTATCCCGGCGGCATTTTCTATGTGCGCGTGCAGCCCGAAGACGCCGATGAGCTCATCAAGACCACCGTGCTCGAAGGCAAAACCGTGGAACGCCTGCACTATCAGGGCCGTACCGGCAAGACCCCGCGTCACAGCTACCGCGACATGCTCTTCTACAACCTGCAGAAGCGCCTCGTGCTGCGCAACTGCGGCCGCATTGATCCGGAAAACATTTTTGAATACATCGCCAACGGCGGCTATCAGGGCATAGCCAAGGCCCTCAGCATGGGCCGCGAAGCCACGCTTGAGGAAGTGTATGCCTCGGGCCTGCGCGGCCGCGGCGGCGCCGGCTTCCCCACCGGTCTCAAGTGGAAGTTCATGGCTTCCGAGCCTGCCGAACCCAAGTACATGCTCTGCAACGCCGACGAAGGCGATCCCGGCGCGTTCATGGACAGATCCGTCCTTGAAGGCGATCCCAACGCCGTCATCGAAGGCATGCTCATCGGCGCATGGGCCACCGGCGCCACCGAAGGCTATGTGTACGTGCGCGCCGAATATCCGCTTGCCATCAAGCGTCTCGGCATCGCCCTTGCCGAAGCCGAAGCCCTCGGCCTCATCGGCGACAACATTCTCGGCACCGACTTCAGCTTCCATCTGAAGATCAAGCAGGGCGCAGGCGCCTTCGTGTGCGGCGAAGAAACCGCCCTCATGCGCTCCATCGAAGGCAAGCGCGGCATGCCCCGCGTGCGTCCGCCCTTCCCCGCCAAGCAGGGCCTGTGGGAAAAGCCCACGGTTCTCAACAACGTGGAAACCTTTGCCAACATCGCCCGCATCATCACCGAAGGCGCAGCCGCCTTCCGTCAGGACGGCACCGAAAAGTCCCCGGGTACCAAGATCTTCGCCGTCACCGGCAAGGTGCGCAACACCGGTCTTGTGGAAATCCCCATGGGCGTTTCCATGCGTCACATCATTTTCGACATCTGCGCGGGCATCAAGAACGAAAAGAAGTTCAAGGCCGTGCAGATCGGCGGTCCTTCCGGCGCCTGTCTGCCCGCCTCCATGCTCGACAACCCCGTCGACTATGATTCCCTCACCGCCGCAGGCGCCATGATGGGCTCCGGCGGCCTGGTCGTCGTGGACGAAGACACCTGCATGGTCGACCTCGCCCGCTTCTTCCTCACCTTCACTCAGGCCGAAAGCTGCGGCAAGTGCACCCCCTGCCGTGAAGGCAGCAAGCGCATGCTGGAAATCCTGGAACGCATCTGCAACGGCGAAGGCCGCGAAGGCGACATCGAGGAACTCGAAAGACTCGCGCACACCATGCGCACCTCCTCGCTCTGCGCCCTCGGTCAGACCGCGCCCAATCCCGTGCTCTCCACCCTGCGCTTCTTCCGTTCGGAATACGAGGCACACATCTACGACAAGAAGTGTCCTGCCGGCGTATGCACCAAGCTGCTGCAGTACAAGATCGATCCTGAAAAGTGCAAGGGCTGCACCCTCTGCGCCCGCAACTGCCCCGTGAACGCCATCACCGGCAAGGTGCGCGAACCCCACCTGATCAATCCCAACAAGTGCATCAAGTGCGGCACCTGCATGGACAAGTGCAAGCACGGCGCCATCAGCCGCGTGTAAGCCCGACCTCGAGGAGAATCATCATGAGTGATACCGTTACTCTGACTATAGACGGCCAGAAAGTGACCGCCCCCGCGGACGCCACCATCCTGGAAGCCGCAAAACTTGTCGGCATCAACGTTCCCACGCTCTGCCACCATCCCCTGCTGCGCCCCGAAGGCTCCTGCCGCGTGTGCGTGTGCAAGGTCACCAAGGCCCGCTCCTTCCTGCCCGCCTGCATCACCAAGGTGAGCGAAGGCATGGAAGTGTTCACCAACGATCCCGAAGTGCTCGAAGCGCGCAAGAACATCGTCGAGCTGCTGCTCGCCAACCATCCGGCCGACTGCCTGGCCTGCTCGCGTTCCGGCAACTGCGAACTGCAGCGCGTGGCCAACAACCTGGGCATCCGTCGCGTGCGCTACGAATACAACCGTCCTGAAATGGAAAAGGACGAAAGCAACCCCTGCATCGTGCGCGATCCGTCCAAGTGCATTCTCTGCGGCCGCTGCGTGCGCATGTGCGCCGAAGTGCAGGGCGTGAGCATCTACTCCTTCGCCTACCGCGGCCTCAACGCCCGCGTGACCCCGGCCTTCAACCTCGGCCTCGGCGAAGTGTCCTGCACCTTCTGCGGTCAGTGCCGCAAGGTCTGCCCCACCGGCGCCATCACCATGAAGAGCGACATCGACCGCGCCTGGAAGGCCCTGCGCGATCCCGACAAGATCGTCATGGTGCAGACCGCTCCCTCCGTGCGCGTGGCCATCAGCGAGCCCTTCGGCGGCAAGCCCGGCGACATCGCCACCGGTCAGATGGTCAGCGCCCTGCGCCGCCTCGGCTTCGACAGAGTGTTCGACACCAACTGGTCCGCCGACCTCACCATCATGGAAGAAGGCCATGAACTCATCAGTCGCGTGAAGAACGGCGGTCAGCTTCCCATGATCACCAGCTGCTCGCCCGGCTGGATCAACTTCATCGAGCTGTACTACCCCGATCTGCTGCCGCACCTGTCCACGGCCAAGAGCCCGCAGTCCATGTTCGGCGCCATGCTCAAGACCTACTATGCGCAGAAGCAGGGCATCGATCCCTCCAAGATCGTGTCGGTCTCCATCATGCCCTGCACGGCCAAGAAGTTCGAAGCCGAGCGCCGCGAACTCTCCGCCAGCGGCTTTGCCGATACCGACATCGTGCTCACCACGGCGGAACTGGCTCAGATGATCAAGGAAGCCAACATCAGCTTCTTCGCCCTGCCTGAAGAAGAGTTCGATCCCATCATGGGCGCCGGTTCCGGCGCGGGCAACATCTTCGGCGCCACCGGCGGCGTGATGGAAGCCGCCATGCGTACCGCCTACAAGGTCATCACCGGCGAGGAAATGGAACCCATCGAGCTGGAAGCCGTGCGCGGCATGGAAGGCATCCGTGAGGCCGAAGTGGACTTCAACGGCGCCCTCAAGCTCAAGGTGGCCGTGGCCCACGGTCTCGCCAACGCCCGCAAGATCTGCGACATGATCCGCGAAGGCAACCCGCGCGGCTGGAACTTCATCGAAATCATGGCCTGCCCCGGCGGCTGCATCAACGGCGGCGGTCAGCCCATCAACCTCGATCCCGACACGCCCCGTCTGCGCATCGAGGCCCTGTATCGGAACGACCGCAATCTGCCCCTGCGCAGAAGCCACGACAACCCCGAAATTCAGGCGCTGTATCGCGACTTCCTCGGCGAGCCCAACAGCCACAAGGCGCACGAGCTGCTCCATACCCGCTACTATGAACAGTACAGAGACTGCCGCAGCAAGTAATCTCTGCCGCTGAAAAAAAATCAGGCGTCCCGGTCTCGCAGGCCGGGGCGCCTTCTTTTTTGTTTCCGGCCCGGAACAGGCGAAAGTACGGCGCTCCGCCGCACGCCCGCGCAAAAACGAAAGGGCGTATCCGCCGCCGGAAGCAGGCGTCTTGCTTCATGCCGGGCTTTGACTTTTACTGCGCTTGTCGCCAATATGGGGCACACAACGGATTTCACTTTCTGGAGGATCTATGTCCGACACCCGTTATCTTTCCGAAATGTTCAACATCCAGCCCCCGAACTGGGGGCTTCGCGGCGATCCCTATCTCTGGCAGGACATGAAGAAGGCCTTTGCCGATACTCCCTTCCCCTACAGCGCCCACGAGATTGTCGTGGACGTGCACCGCATCTTCCTTGAAAAGACCGGCGAGGAGCTGAGCAACACCGCCCGCCCCTATGTGGAGGCCTACGATCACGGCGGCCCCTCCGCAGGCAAGGTGTCCGGCAAATTCTGGCTGGGCACGGCCATTCCTCTGCTTCTGGCCATGCGCGACGTGGCGGAAAACAACATGGAGGAATTCGACAAGATTCTGGCCGAGGGCACGGCCCGCTTCGCGCTGCGCAGCCACCCCTGCACGCCTCAATGAGATGCCGCGTTTCCAGGGCCCGGCCTTCCCCCCGGCTTCGGAAACGCTTTCTTCAGGCATGAAAAAAGGCGCCCATCCCTCTGGATGCGGCGCCTTTTTTCCGTCGGAAAACGGTAAGGATCAATGAACGTGTTCACCACGCTTCACACGATAGATGATGGCGCAGATCATGACGATGAAATAAATGAAGATGCAGCCCACGCCCACGAAACCCTGCGGGGTGGAATGCATGGCGCTGGTAAAGAGGGTAGTGATGAACTCTCCCATACTGTGCTCCTCGAAAAGTCTGGACGGGCCTTCCGGCGAATGTTCCGGAATCAGCGTACATTGTTCCCCAAGCCCGGCAAAAAGTCAAGGCGGTCCGCACGCAAAAGCCGCTTGTCCCGCGCTCGTCAGGGCGGAAAAAAGAGGCCTGCTTCCGCCGGATCGGGCATGAGGCGGACACGGCGCTTTTGCCTTTCCGCGCCGCCCCTGCTATGATGCCCCATCAGCTCACAGGAGAACACGCATGGAATACAGAAGGGACGATACGCTGGAACTTGATCTGCACGGTCTTTCCCCCGACGGCAGAACCGTCGGCCGGAGCAGCGACGGACTGACCGTCTTTGTTCGCGGCGGTCTTCCCGGAGAACGCATTCTGGCAAAGCTCACCGCCGTCAAGAAGCGCATGGCCGAAGCCGAGCTCGTGCAGGTTCTCAGGCCTTCCGACGAAGAGCGTCCCGCGCCGTGCCCTCATGCGGACGTCTGCGGCGGCTGCCCCTGGCAGCAGCTTCCCTACGCCCGGCAGCTCGAATGGAAGGGACGCATCGTAAAGGACGCCCTGCGCCGCATAGGCAGGCTGGAGCTGCCGGAAGGCATGATCCGCCCCGTGCTCTCCTGCGGCGAACGCTCGGAATGGCGCTACCGCAACAAGATGGAATTCGCCTTCGGTCGTGGAGACAACGGAGAAACGCTGCTCGGCCTGCGCTCGCGCGCCTCACGCAGCGTCACGGAAGTGACGCAGTGCCTCCTGCAGTCGCCGCGCACCATGACCGTTCTTGCCGCCGTGCGGGAACTGTGCCGGAAGTACAACCTTCACGCCGCCGTTTCGGAACGCGCTCCGCAGAGAGCGGCTGCGCGCAAAGCCGCCTTCAGCAGCGCCGTACGGCAGAACGACATTCTGCGCTTTCTCGTCATCCGCGAACCATGCGACGGCGGCTGCCTTGTGGAACTCATCACCCTGCCCTCCCCGCAGGAGGCGGGCACGCTGAAGAAGCTCGGCCGCGACCTTCTGGACGGCCCCGCGGGCGTGACGGGCTTCGTGCACAGCACGCGCACGAGCCCGGCCGACGTGGCCTACGGCGAACAGACCGTTCTTGCGCTCGGCGAAACGGAGCTTTCCGAAACGCTGCATCTGCAGGGGCGGGACGTGACCTTCACGCTGGACCACAATTCCTTCTTTCAGGTGAACAGCCGCGCCGCCGAGCTTCTGTACAACACGGCTGCCGAACTTGCCGCGCTGCTCTTCGGATCCGACAAGAATTTCCGGGGGCGGGAATGCTGGGACATTTACTGCGGCGTGGGCGGACTTGCGCTGACCATGGCCCCTCATTTTTCCCGCGTGTGCGGCATGGAAAGCGTGGCGCAGGCCGTGAATCTTGCCGCCGCGAATGCGGAGCACGCCGGAGAGGACACCGCGTTCCACTTTGAATGCGGCGACGCCGCAAAGCTCGAGCGCCTTTTCCGCAGCCGTGGCGTGCCGGATCTTCTCGTCACCGATCCGCCGCGCGCGGGCATGGATGAAAAGACCGTCCGCGCCATTCTCGATCACCGTCCGCCGCGCCTTGTGCTGGTGTCCTGCAATCCCGCCACGCTGGCGCGCGATCTGGCCCTGCTCGCGCCCTCCTACCGCATCCTCGCCGTGCAGCCCGTGGATCTCTTCCCCCAGACGCCGCACGTGGAAACCGTGGCCGCGCTGGATCTTCTGTCCTGACGCCGCCAGGGAGCCGACCGTGAACGCCCCGCATGAGATCGTCATCCGAAAGGAAAGGGAAGAAGACTGCCGGAGAACCGAGGAAGTCGCCAGAGACGCGTTCTGGAATCTCTACCGTCCGGGCGCGGAGGAACACTATGTGGTCCACCGGATACGACAGCACCCGGACTTTCTGCCGGAACTCTCCTTCGTGCTCGAAGTCGACGGGCTCGTGCAGGGAGGCATCTTCTACACCCGCTCAGGCATCGTGACGGAACGGGGAATCTTTCCCACCGTCAGCTTCGGCCCCGTGTTCATCGCCCCGTCCCATCACAGGCAGGGCCTCGGCCGCATGCTCATCACGCATTCCATAAACGAGGCGCGCCGCCGCGGACACTCCGCCATACTGACGCTCGGCTATCCGTATCACTACAGTTCCTACGGCTTTCAGGGCGGCAAACGCTTCGGCATCACGCTGGACGACGGAAAATATCACATCGGCCTGCTGATACTGCCGCTTCGGGAAGGCGCGCTCGACGGCGTGCACGGTCATGTTGAATTTTCCCGCGTGCTGGACGCGGACCCCGGCGAAGCCGAAGCCTTCGACGCCGCTTTTCCCTTCCGGGAAAAACGCGTTCTTCCCTGCCAGAAAGTCTATGAGGAAGCCTGCGCCATGCTGGAAGAATGACGGTCTTTCGCCAGCGCGCCTCGCTCTGCTTGGAGGCCATGGCGAGGAGCCATCCCCCAGACGCATGCCCCCGGGCCTTCCTGCCGCCGTGCGGCTGCCGGGGCGGAAGGACGCCCTGCGAGCTGCCGTTGTTGCAGAACGCGCCCGAAAAGAACGTCCGCTCACAAGTCGCCTCCGGAAGCAACGCAACGCCCGTGAATCCTCCCCGGGCATTGCCCATGAAAAAGCGGTTGCACATTCGGCCCCTACTCTCCCGAGGGATACGATGGCATAAGCCTCCGGCAGCGTCGCTCTCCCCCGCGGCAAGACCCGGCGCTTCCCGTTCGGCGGATCAGGAGGCGCTTTTCTTCTCCCGCTGAAAACGAACCACGAGGAAACTGGCCAGTACCCGCACCTGCGTATCGTCCTCGATGGCAAAACGGGGATTGTCAACGCCGATGAAACCGACAATGCGCCCTTCTTCCATGAGCGGAACGGCTATCAGGCGCTGGATGTCCTGACTTTCCAGAATTTCCCACTCGAGGGGAGCAATCTTCTTCAGCGGCTCCTTATTATAAATAATAATGGACCCGCGGCTCATGAACAGCTCCAGCCACCGCGTCATTGCTTCCGGGGGAATCATCTGCAGATTTTCCTTCTGGGGGGTGATGCCGGGCGCGCACCACTCAAACGTATTGTCCCAGAATCCGCTTTGCCGGGGAGAAGGCTCAAACAGATAGGCCCGGTCTGCCTTATAGAACTCTCCGGCCGAAGCCAGCACCAGATTGACGGCCCGTCCCCAGTCCTGCTGCCGGTGCAGCACGTCCACATAGCCGGTAATGCGCCTTGCAAAATCCAGACGCTCCTGCGTTTTCCGGCTGACGTTCTCCCGTCTGGTGATATCCATTCCCACGCCGAACCGGAGCGTGCGGCCTCCCATGTCCAGCAGCTTGCTCTTCAGAAGAAAATGTCTGTCGCAGTAGCTGTTCCAGTCTTCCCATGTATGGAAGGAATCGTGCCGCAGTATGGCGTTGGGACATACCTCGCAGGGGGCGTCCCTGCCGCGCAGCACCTTGTAGCACTTCAGCCCACGGTAGTCCCGGATCCCGAAAAGACGCTTTCCGGCCGCGTTGAGATAGTACATCTCGCAGGTCTGAACGTCGCTCAGGGAAAGAATGTCCTCGGTTGTTTCCATAATCATGTGCTCAAATTCCAGACAGGAGCTCTGCCCCTCCGCTCCCGGCAGAGAGCGAAGCCCGCTCCGCGCATGGCGCCCGCTCAGAATCTGGCCCCTGCAGCCGTTGCCAAGGTCAAACTGCCCGGGAAGAACGGGACGGGCAAAAAAGAATCCCTGATACAGATCCGGATGGAGCCTTTCCAGCTCCGCCAGCTCCTCCGCCGATTCCACACCCTCGCAGCATACCCTGACCTGTGCGCTGTCGGCCAGCTCAATGATGTTGGACAGCAGACGAAAATTATAGGCGCTGTGCTGAATATCCCTGACAAAGCAGCGGTCGATCTTGATTTCATCGATGGCCAGCTCCTTCAGCCAGCTCAGACTGGAATATCCCGTGCCGAAGTCGTCCACCGAAATCTCGATCCCTTCCCTCTTCCATGCGCTGAACACCGTGTTCAAATGCGGATAGTTCCGAAGCTCCATGCCCTCCGTCACTTCAATGGTCAGCGCGCTTCCCGGAACGCCGCTCTCCTTCACCATTCTCAGCACGTCGGCCTGTATTTCCGGGTGCCGCAGCTGCACATAGGACATATTGACGCTCACGCGAAAATCCGGAATGACCTTACGCCATGCCCGGCATTGCTGCAGCGCGGTTCGGATAACCCAGAGTCCGACCGGAACAATCAGACTGCTCTGCTCCAGAACGGGAATGCATGCGGCAGGAGAAACCATGCCGCGTCTGGGAGATTCAAAGCGAAGAAGGGCCTCCGCACCGGAAAGTTCAAACGTTTCGGAACGGACCTGCGCCTGATAGAGAAGAAAAAACCTTTGAAGTCGTCCTTCGCGGCAGCTTCCATCTCCTCCAGAAGCTCGAGGGCGGCGAGCTTGCGCTCATAGTCTTCCGGCTGGAAGAAGCCCAGACGCCCCTGTCCCTCCATTCTGGCCGATTCCAGAGAACTTTCGGCATACTGAAGCAGAACCTCACTGCGGGGAACCCGATATTCCTGCCAGGATACGCATCCTCCCGACAGCGTGCACTGTCCCTCCATTCTTTTCCGGACCGTATCAAAGTACGCTTCCACTTCAGCCTTTTCCGCATCCGGAAACAGAACGCCGAAACCGCTGCTGTTGACTCGGAACGGCAGAAGCGGTCGAGGGCCGATATCGCTCATGACATCCCTGAGTCCCTCCAGAACGCCGTTGCCGAACTCGCGGCCATATTTCAGATTGACTCTGCCCAGATCCTCCATGTCCACCAGAAGCAGATAGCCGTCGCGCCCCTGTCGATGCATCTGCTCCAGTTCCTTCAGCAGGGCGCTCTGTCCCTCATGTTCTCCAGGCAGGCTCTGATTTTTCTGCGAGGAAAGGTGCCCCAGAAAAAAGAGCGGTTTTCCCTGCTCGTCAAAATAGCATTTTCCCTTGCTGCTCACCCATGAAATCTGTTCATCGTTGACGTATATTCTATAGTTGAAGTAATAATTTTCCTTTTCTCTTTTGAACAACTTATCAATACGGCTCTTAATTCTTGTTCTGTCATTGTGATATATAACACGATACCATTCGTTCAGCGAGCATTTATGAGATGATACAAGATCGGTCATCTTTGTAATGTTATCCGAAAAATAAAACATCTTCTCCTGAAACGAATAATACTGATAACAGTCTCCCGTACTGTCTCCGAAACGGTTCAGTATCTGCTGACGAAGCTCACTATTTTCCCAGAGGCTGTCCATCGACTCCGTTCTCCATACGCTTAGAGACCAAACGTGTCCGAAGCATGTCGAACATGAGCGCTGTCCCTTTTTCCTTATTTTTCCATCGACATACCGGGAAGCATATCGTCGACGGACGCATCAGGCAACCCACTGCAGTGAAGAAAGCCGCTCCTTCATGCGTTCTTTCCGCACCGGCAGCAACGTCATGCCTCTCCGGCAAGACGACTTTCAGCCGGTTTTCCCGTTCCCGCCGCCGGCAAAGACGTCTGCCCTCCCGTATGACGGAGGAAAACGGAACTTGATGCGCGGAGCGACCGGGGGTATGATGCACCATAAAACGCAGAACAGAACATGCAGGGAAACTTCGTTTTCATGCGTCGGCCTCCGATCCGCAGACCAGGCGACACGACAGACCGGACAGGCCCCTTCCCTGCAAGACGGACGGCCCGCTCCGTACGGATTTCAGGTGCGTCACGACGTCGAATCCGCCGGATATGTCCGGGCCGGTCATCCGTCGGAGAAGCCGGCATGGCCCCATGCTCCGTGCTCATGGATGCCACGCGTCTTTGCCCTCGCCCTGTTCTGCAGAACGCCTTCTGCATTTCCCTAAAACAGATCGGCGCACGCCGCACAAGGAAAGCCCTGCCGAAACGGAACGCACCTTCGGCAAGACAATGAGGTAACGATATGAGACAATGCATGGATGCCGACAACCTGCACCGCAGACTGAAAAAGATCATCGGTCAGGTTCAGGCCATTGACCGCATGATCGACGAAGACATTCCCTGCGAGGATGTGCTCGCCCAGATCAATGCCGCCAAATCAGCCCTGCACAAGGCCGGACAGGTCGTGCTCGAAGGACACATCCGGCACTGTGTCCGCGACGGCATTGAACACGGCGACGCCGACCAGACCATCGCAAACTTCACCAAGGCCGTGGAGCGCTTTGCCAACATGAACTGAAATGCCTCCTGAGAACCGGCCGTTCCTCCGGCCGGTTTTTCTTTTCCCGCTTGACAAACCCATACCCCCATAGGTATCTTTCCGACAGTCTCATCGATACAGGAGTCGTTATGACCAAACACGATATGCTGTCGCTCTGGCGAGATTTCCGCACGGAAATCATCTTTCTTGCGCTCTCCGGCCTGTCGCTGCTCATCAGCATGCTGGCCGAAAACCGTTTTCCCGTTGATCCGGCCTGGGTGGCCATCGTGCTCTGCGGCGTGCCCATCGTGAAAAACGCCGTGATCGGCCTGGTGACGGCCTTCGACATCAAGGCCGACGTGCTGGTGGCCACGGCGCTTACGGCCTCCGTCATCACGGGCGAGGACTTTGCCGCGGGCGAAGTGGCCTTCATCATGCAGCTCGGCGCGCTTCTGGAAGAAATCACCACGGCTCGCGCTCAGGCGGGCATAGAAAAGCTTGTCCGGCTCACGCCTACAAGCGCCAGAGTGCTCCGCGACGGCGGAGAAATTTCCGTACCCGCCGAACAGGTGCGGCAGGGAGACCTCATCCGCGTATTGCCCGGGGAAACCATTCCGGCCGACGGCGTTCTTCTCTCCGGCCGCAGCTCCGTGGATCAGGCCACGCTTACCGGCGAATCCCTGCCCGTGGACAAGGCCGAAGGCGACGAAGTATACGGCGGCACGGTGAACCGCTACGGCAGCTTCGACATGAAGGCCACCCGGAACGGCGAAGACAGCGCCATTCAGCGCATGATCCGTCTCGTGCAGTCCGCGGACGCGGGCAAGGCGAAGATCGTGCGCATTGCCGACCGCTGGGCCACCTGGATCGTGGCGGGCGCGTTCAGCGCCGCCGTGGCCGTGTGGTTCGTCACCGGAGACATCATGCGGGCGGTCACCATTCTTGTGGTCTTCTGCCCCTGCTCGCTGGTGCTGGCCACGCCGACGGCCATTGTGGCGGCCATAGGCAATCTGACGAAGCACGGCATACTGGTGCGTGAAGGCGACGCGCTGGAGAGGCTCGCGGACGTATCGCTGTGCGCCTTCGACAAGACCGGAACCCTGACGGAAGGCAAACCGAAGGTGGTTGCCGTGCGCAGCGTGCAGGACGACATCTCTCCGGAAGAGCTGTACCGTCTTGCCGCCGGAGCGGAACGGCGCTCGGAGCATCCGCTGGGCCGTGCCGTGGTGCAGGGCTTCTGCGACAGTGCCCCCGAAGGCATGCCCGACGTGGAAGACTTCAGCATGCTGCCCGGACGCGGCGTAAGAGCCGTGGTGGACGGTCGCCGCGTTCTGGCCGGAAGCGCCGACTTTCTGGCCTCGGAAGGCGCAAGCGAGAGCGATCTTTCCCCGGCGGACGCCTATCTCAAGGAGGGCTGCACCATCATCAGGCTGGCGGTGGACGGCCGCACGGCGGGCTTCATCGCCCTTGCCGACACGCCTCGTCCCGACGCGGCGCGCGCCGTGCAGGCCCTGAAGGACACCGGCATTCGACCCGTGCTGCTGACGGGCGATCACGAAAACGCCGCCCGGCACATCGCAGGGGAACTCGGCATCGAGGAATTTCATGCCGGATGCCTGCCGGAAGACAAAATGCGCTTCATGGAGAAACACGACCGCACCTGCATGACCGGCGACGGCATCAACGACGCCCCGGCCCTGAAGAAGGCCTATGTGGGCATGGCCATGGGTGGCATGGGCAGCGACATCGCCGTGGACGCGGCCGACATTGTCCTCGTGCGCGACGGCCTGAGCGAAGTGCCGCACGTTTTTCAGCTTTCCCGGCGCATGATGAAGGTCATACGCTTCAACCTGAGCTTCTCCATGCTTCTGAACTTCGTCGCCATCGTGCTGGCGGCGCTCGGAGTGCTCAATCCCGTCACGGGCGCGCTGGTTCACAACGCCGGATCCGTGGCCGTCATCGTGCATTCGGCGCTGCTTCTTTCATGGAAGAAGGCGCAGGCCTGAACCGAGCAGAACAGGCTCAGAAAAAGAGGCCCCGGCAAGGGGCCTCTTGCTATTTTTACAGGAACCCGTAAAGAAGATTCATCATCCTTAACCTTCTTTCAGGGGTTCCCCATGCATTTCAGCTGGAAAAACGACATCAAAATCATTCTTGTCGTCTGTCTTGCTTCGGTGATCATGGCACTCAACATCAACACCTTCGTGCAGACCGGCGGTCTGTATCCCGGAGGAGCCACCGGTCTCACCATTCTCATTCAGCGTCTTTCTGAGCGTTTCCTCGGCATCCATCTTTCCTTTGCCGTGGTCAACTTTCTGCTGAACATGATTCCCATTTACATCGGCTTCCGCTACATCGGCAAAAAGTTCACGCTCTACTCCTGCCTCATGATCGTGATCACCGGTATTCTCACCGACATCATCCCGGCCTACATCATCACCTACGACACCCTTCTCATCAGCATTTTCGGCGGCATCATCAACGGCTTTGCCATCAGCCTCTGCCTGCGCATGGATACCACGAGCGGCGGCACCGACTTCATAGCCATCTATCTTTCCCGCAAGAAGGGCATTGATTCCTGGAACATCATTCTCTACTTCAACGTGGTCATCCTGCTTGTGGCGGGCCTTTCCTTCGGCTGGGACAAGGCGCTCTACTCCATCATCTTCCAGTACACCACCACGCAGGTCGTGCAGACCCTCTACAAGCACTATCAGAAAAAAACGCTGTTCATCGTCACCGACAATCCCCACAAGGTCTGCGAAGTCATCTATGCCGTTTCCAGACACGGCGCCACCATCATCAAGGGCGAAGGCTCGTTCCATCACAACGAGCGCAGTCTCGTCTATTCCGTGGTGTCGAGCGATGAAAGCAAGAAGGTCGTTCACGCCGTGCGGGAAGTCGATCCTCATTCCTTCATCAACACGGTAAAGACCCAGGAACTGGCCGGTCTGTTCTATCAGCGGCCTACGGAATAGCACGACGGATGCAGTGTCGAAACGGCGCTGCATCCCCGGTCAGGCATCCGCGCCGCCGCTCTTCCGCAGGGCGGCGAGCGCAAAGCGGATCAGCGCCCTTCCTTCCGGCGCTCACGCCTCACGCCCTTGCCGATCTTCGGATCGTGCCCACGGACACAGCTTTTTTCTCCGTTCCGACATACCGTCGCTCCGCAACCGGAAAACATCCGGACGGAGGACACCTTGGAATCCATTCTTCAGAAAATGCTCGGGAGCGCACAGGCCCTGCAGCGGACAGACTGGCGCGACATTGCGCTTGCCTGGTTCGGCAGTTCCCTGGCCATAGCGCTCATTGCGTATCTTGAGCGCATCGTCACGGCGAACACGGGCTTTCCCCTGCTCATCGGCTCGTTCGGCGCCTCGGCGGTGCTGGTGTTCGGCGCCGTGCAGAGTCCGCTGGCCCAGCCGCGAAATCTGCTGGGCGGCCATGTGATCTCGGCGTTCACCGGCGTCAGCATCGGACTGCTCTTTCCCGACATTCCCTGGCTTGCCGCCTGCCTTGCCGTATCCACGGCCATCGCCCTCATGCTGCTGACCAAAACCCTGCATCCTCCCGGAGGCGCCACGGCTCTCATCGCCGTAACCGGCGGAGAAGGCATCAGGCAGCTCGGCTACTGGTACGTTCTTGTGCCCTGCCTTGCCGGGGCCTGTCTCATGCTGCTGACAGCCCTTGTCGTCAACAACATGACAAGGTTGCGCCGCTATCCTCTCTCCTGGTGGTAGCAGCCGAACGAAAAACGCGCCGGACGCAGCGTCCGACGCGTTTTTTTATTCATGACTGCGGCAGAACGGAACAGTCGCTAGTTTGCCTGCCCCTTGCGGAACGAACGCACGGGCGTTCCGTCAAGTTTCCAGATGCCGAAACCGGTCACGGCACAGAGCAGAGAGAAGATCGGCACGAACCAGTTGAGGAAGGCATAGGGAACAAAGTCATAGGCGCTCACGCCGAGCACACCGGCAATGTAGAAGGCGTGCACGCTCCAGGGAACCAGCGGACAGCCGATGGTACCGGCGTCCTCGCAGGTACGGGAAAGCACCAGCGGGCTGATGTCGGCCTTTCTGAAGGAATCAAGGAAGGCGCGGCCGGGCACGATGACGGCCAGCATCTGGCTGCCGGTGCCGAAGTTGATGAGGTAAGCCGCCGCCAGAGCGGAAGCCACCAGACGCACGGCGGAACGGGCGCCCTTCAGAATGTATTCGAGCAGCACTTCAAGCACCTTGGAGCGTTCAAGGATGCCGCCGAAGGCCATGCCCGAGCAGAGCAGAAGAACCGTGGGCATGATGCTCATGAGGCCGCCGCGGGAAAGCAGCGGATCCAGCTGCTTGATGCCGGTCTGAGAAACGTAGCCGGAGGTCAGCATGGTGGCAAGCTTATTGAAGGGCACGCCTTCCATGACGGCGATGATCATGGCGGACAGCAGGCAGACCAGCATGACGGGAAGCACGGGATAGCGCCTGTAGGCCAGCACGATCATGAGCACGGGAGGAATGAAGGCCACCGGTCCGAGACTGAAATTGGCCTCAAGACCGGTCAGAATGACGTTCAGACTCTCCAGGGAAACGCCCTGCTGCGCGGCGACGGAGCTGCCCAGGAACGTATAGACCACGCCGGCCGCAATGAAGGCGGGAATCGTGGTCCAGAGCATGGACATGACGTGCGAGAAGAGCGGAACCTCGCAGACCGAGGCCGTGATGTTGGTGGAGTCGGAAACCGGAGACATTTTGTCGCCGAGATAGGCGCCGGAAACAATGGCGCCCACCGTCATATAGACAGGATAGCCGAGGGCCTGTCCCACGCCGAGCAGGGCCACGCCGATGGTTCCCATGGTGCCGAAGGACGTGCCCGTGGCCACGGAAGCCACGGAACAGAGCACCAGGGCCGAAAGAAGGAAGTGTTCGGGCGCAATGAGCTTGAGACCCCAGTAGATGATGGCCGGAATGGTGCCCGAAGCCAGCCATGCGGCAATGATCATGCCGACCATGGCCAGAATGGCAATGGCGATCTGGATGCGACCGAGAGCTTCGAACATGCCGTCCTGCAGCTCGTCCCAGGTGTACCCCGTTTTCAGGGCCATGGCGGCGGCAAGAGCCACCGCGCCGAGAAGAGGCAGCACCGGAGGCCGCACTCCCACGACCAGCGTACCGTAAAGAATCATGGCCACGGGCAGCAGCAGCGAAAGCGCCGCCCACAGAAGCGTGGGTTTCTTGTTCTGCGTTTCCATCTGTGAATCCTTGTTACATATGATCCTTGACCTTCCGGATGGAAGGCCTTCCTTCTTCAGGCATGAGACGCTCCGCCGGGCGGAACGCATCTCTCCGCACAGCTACAGTTCCAGACGCGTCGCACGACCTTCCTTCATGTCGAGCAGGCTCTGAATGCCGCAGTCCACCATGCTCACGATGGACTCTTCCGTATAGAAGGCCATGTGCTGCGTGAGCACCACGTTGGGGAACTGGCGCAGATAGACCATGTCCTTGTTCTTGAGGATGTCGGTCTTGCGGTCGGCATGATAGATGCCCTGCTCATGCTCGAACACGTCCATCGCCAGAGAGCCGATCTTTTCCGTTTCCACGCCCTCGGTCACGGCGTCGATGTCCATGAGCTCGCCGCGCGCGGTATTGATCAGGATCACGCCGTCCTTCATGATCGAGAGCGTTTCGCGGTTCACCATGTGCTGCGTTTCCGGCGTGAAGGGCACATGGAAGGTGATGATGTCGCATTCGCGGTACAGGGTTTCGAGATCGACGAAGGTGGCGTACGGACGCAGCTCCTCGCATTCCACGAGGTTGTAGGCAAGAATGCGGCAGCCGAAACCCGACAGTTCGCGGATGACGGCCGCGCCTATGCTGCCCGTGCCCACCACGCCCACGGTCTGTCTGCCCAGACTGCGGCCCATGAGGCCGTTCAGGGAATAGTCGTTCACGTTCTGCCGCCACATGGCGGGCTTGTAGCGGCGCAGCACGAGCAGCATGAGCATGATGGTGAAGTCGGCCACGGCATCGGGCGGATAGGCGGCATGGCTCACGCGCAGGCCCAGACGGCGGGCGGCGGCCACGTCGATGTGATCCACGCCGATGGTGCGCGTGGAAAGGAAACGGACGCCGATATTCTTCAGCTCCTCCAGGATGGCTTCGTCCGCCAGGCTGCGGCCGAGTATGGATACCCCCTCGGCACCTTCGGCAAGATGCACGGTTTCCGGGGTGAGACGCTCCTCGATAAGGCGGAGCGACACGGGAAGAGTACGGCCGAGCAGATCCAGTTCCTGCCTTTCATCGCGGCTGACTTCAAAAACGGCAATGTTCATGGATGTTCTCCGAAGAAAAAAGAGTCGGTAGAAAAACGGTCTACAGGAACGCGACCGCGAGTCCGTATAAAACGACGCTGACAAAGAGCGAAGGAAGCATGTTCAGCGTCTTGCAGTCCTTGATGCGGAGCATGGATACGCCCGACACCAGAATAAGTATGCCGCCCACGATGGAAACTTCGGTCAGAAGAGCGCGGGGCACGAAGGATCCGAGCCACAGGCCGAGCAGGTACAGGCCGCCCTGCCAGCAGAAAAGCACGGGAGCGGAAATGGCTATGCCTATGCCGTAGGTGGAGGCGAGCACCATGGAGGTCACGAAATCCAGCGTAGCGTTGGTGAAAAGAAAGGTATGATTGCCGTTCACGGCGCTTTCAATGGGGCCGAGAATGGAAAGCGTGCCTATGCAGAAAAGCAGAATGGCCGTGGCAAGACCTCTGCCCAGATCGGAACTGCCCATGCGGCGGGCGAAGTTCTGGAACTTTCCGTCCCAGTCCCACACGGCGCCGAGAAAGCTGCCGAGCGCCAGACTGAGAATGAAAAGCACGGGATATTGACTGTTCGGCATGTTGGAGACCACGGCGTTCACGCCTATGGCCACGGCTGCAAAGCCCATCGCATCGAAAAGAGCGTGCTGATATTTTTCCTTGATGCCCTTGCGCAGCACGCTGCCGATGACGCTTCCGCAGAGAATGGCCGCAGTATTGACTATGGTACCTAACATGTATGACCTCCGAAACAATGCGTTTCTGCATATCATACATTGCGCCGGTACGTCACCCCTTTGGATGCCCTTCCGGCGCAGAATGCGGCGTTGCCATTCTTCGTCTCTTCCTATACAAGAAACAGGCGACGCATCCTTCCAATGCATTATGGAGATATGATATGCGCAAACTCTTCATGTCCTGCCTGCTGCTGGCGGCCGCACTCGTGCTCGGTCCCGTAGCGCAGGCCCAAGCCGGAGGAAAAACCATGGTCACGCTTCAGACCAACAAAGGCGACATTGTTCTTGAACTGGATGCCGAAAAGGCCCCCAACACCACCAAAAACTTTCTGGAATATGTGAAGTCCGGTTTCTACGACGGCACCATCTTCCATCGCGTCATTCCCGGATTCATGATTCAGGGCGGCGGCTTCGACAAGAACATGGTACAGAAGCCCACCCGCGAACCCATTGAAAACGAAGCCAACAACGGCCTGAAGAACGATACCTACACCATCGCCATGGCCCGTACTCAGGCTCCTCATTCCGCCACGGCCCAGTTCTTCATCAACGTGGCCGACAACAAGTTCCTCAACTTCACCGCTCCCACCATGCAGGGCTGGGGCTATGCCGTGTTCGGCAAGGTCGTGAAGGGTCAGGAAGTCGTGGACGCCATTGCCGGCGTGCCCACCACCTCCCACTATCCTCATCAGGACGTTCCGGTGGAGCCGGTCATCATCACGAAGGCCGTCATCGACTGATGAAACTTCGGGCGGCCGCATGACGGTCCGCCCCTCTGTTCCGAAAAAAAGCCCTTCCGACATGCGCCGGAAGGGCTTTTCTGTTTTCTGTGAAACCGCCTACGCGTCGGAGGCGGCAGCGGAAGAGGCGTCGGAAGACGCGGCGCGCTCCTGCCTGACCGGCTCTTCGGAAACGGCCTTATCAGAGGCCTCCTTCCGCCGTCCGGCCCCGAAGGACTCCATGACCGCGTCGAAAAACACGCCTGCGGCCTCGCCGCCCTGCCGGGCATACCACTTCAGAGGATGCGGCAGAAAAAGCACGGCCGAAAGCAGCGCAATGACAAGAACCGCCAAAGCCTGCACGAGCACGGCAAGCGCCATGAAAAGAAGCGCGAGACAGAGCGCCCCGCAGAAAGATGCGGCAAGAATCCGCCCTGCCCGCCTCACGCCGTTCTGAAAGGAGTCCGCCATGACGACCTACCAGAGCGCCTTCCGGTGCGCGGCCAGATGCTGAAGGCCGGCAGCCGTGAATACGGCTCCCGCCACGCGGTGCACGGAGCCCGATCCGGCGGCAAGACCGGCAAGGCAGATCAGAAAGGAAGCCAGCATGGCGCGATCCACCATGCGCGTGGCACGGCGGCCGAGCAGGCACGAAAGCGCATCCCCGCTCCGCTTCGTTTCCGTCGAAGCATTCTGAGGAAGCAGCGCCATTCCCTGTTCCGCCAGTTCCAGCAGCTTTTCCCGGGAAAGCACCTCGGGATCGTAGAAAAGCAGCAGAGAGCCGGTCACGGAATTGACCTTCACCTCCGTCACGCCGTCTACGGCGCCGAGAGCGGCGGCCGCCATGTCGGCCGTCTCTCCCTGCTTCAGCGCCGGATGGCGCAGACGCACACGCCCGTCAATGAAGCTCGTGATGCAGTTGGAAACGCAGTCCATGTCATTCCTCCCTGGGAAGTGCCGGGCGCATGGCGTTCAGCGACACGCCCAGCGTGGTGAGATTGTGAAGCACTGCCGAAACGCCGGGTCTGAGCAGCCCGGTCAGCCCGCCGAACAGGAAGGCCGAATTGAGCGCCATGGTGGCCGCAAAGTTGAACTGAATCCGCCTCATGGCTCCGCGGCCGAGCTCCAGAGCCGTCACGAGGTCATGGAGAGAGCCGCCCATGAGCACCACGTCGGCCACCTCCCGCGCAAGATCCGCGCCGTCGCGCAGCGTCACGCCCACATCCGCGGAGGAAAGCGCCGGTGAATCGTTGATGCCGTCGCCGAGCATGAGCACGGTACGCCCTTCGGCCTTCAGCTCCCGCACCACGCGGGCCTTGTCTTCGGGAAGCACCTGCGCGCGGAACTCCGTGATGCCGAGCCTGCCGGCCACGGCCGACGCCGTGCGCACGTCGTCGCCGGTGAGCATGAGAATGTGCTCCACGCCCATGAGACGCAGACGGCGGATCAGCTCGGGACTTTCGGGCCGCAGCGGATCCTCCATGACGATGAGCCCGGCAAGCTTTCCGTCCACGGCAAGATAGAGCAGGGAATAGCCCTCGCCCGACGCGGCCTCGATCTCCGCCTCCATGGGGGAAACGTCCACGCCCTCATCCTGGGAAAGATAGTGACGACTGCCGAGAAGCACGCGTCTTCCGCGCCACATGGAGGCTATGCCGTGCGCCACCACATATTCCACCTCGGTGTGCTCCTCCTCGTGGCGAAGTCCGCGCTCTTCGGCGCAGTGCACCACGGCACGGGCCACGGGATGGGGAAAATGCTCCTCAAGGCAGGCGGAAAGGCGGAGAATGTCGTCTTCGGCATAACCTTCGGCGGTGATCACGCGCGCCACCTGCGGCCGCGACTGCGTCAGGGTGCCGGTCTTGTCGAACACCACCGTATCCACCGTGGAAAGCGCTTCCAGAAAACGACCGCCCTTCACCATGACTTTGTGCCGCACGCCCTCGTTCATGGCCGACAGTATGGCCAGAGGCGTGGCCAGACGAAGCGCGCAGGAATAGTCCACAAGCAGCACGGAGGCGGCGCGGGTGAGGTTGCGCGTCACAAGCCAGACCAGCGCGGCCAGTCCGAAGGTGAAGGGCACGGCGCGGTCGGCCAGACTTTCAAAGCGCCCCTGAATGCCCGCCTTCATCTGCTCGGAATTCTCGATGAAGCGCACGATCTGCTGCATGCGGGTATCTTTGCCGAAGCTTGTCGTGCGGACGAAGACCTCTCCGTCCTCCACCACGGTTCCGGCATAGACGGAAGCGCCCCGGCCGCGCATGACGCCCATCGGCTCGCCGGTCATGGAAGATTCGTTCACCGAGGCGACGCCCTCCTCCACCACGCCGTCCACGGGAACGGCGGAACCGGCCCGCACGATGACAAGATCGCTCTCCCGCAGCTCGGAAAAGGGAATGAGCATTTCCTCGCCTTCGCGGCGCACCCAGAGTCTGTCCGCCTGAAGCGCCAGATGCGAGGCAAGATTCTCCAGCGACTTCTTCTGCGTATAGCGCTCCAGCGAGTCGCCGAAGCCCAGAAGCAGAGTAAGCAGTCCCACGGTGCCGAAGTCACGCCGCAGAAGCGATATGGCTATGGCCGCGCCGTCGAGGGCGTCCACGTCCATCCTGCCGTGCGCAAAGGACGACAGACAGCGGCGCAGATACGGCATCGCGCTGGAAAGGGCCGTGCCCATGTTCACGAGCATGGGCAGAAAAGGCCGGATGAAAAGATAACGGAAAAAAGGAAAAAGACTCGGACGCTCGCCCTCACGACGGGTCGGAACCGGCACCTGCCGCTCCTTCCGTCTTTCGGCTCCGCCGAGAAAGGCAAGGGCACGGCTGAGCGCATCCTCACCGGCATAGAGAAGCAGAACGCTCCCGGTACGCGGATTGACGCGCACTCCTTCCACGCCTTCCAGGGCATCCAGACCGTCGGCCAGGGCCGTAGCCGTAGCCAGCCCGAAGCGTTCGGCGCTGCGCAGTCTTGCACGGCCGGGGATGCGATGGACCAGAACAAAATTCATGAACATCTCCCGAATGAGCGGAGGTTGCCCTCCGAAAAAAATCCGGCCGACACCGGATGAACGGCGACCGGCCGGATCGGAAAGTCAGGCGACACGGACAAAAAATCAGGCGTGGTTCTCTTCCTGCTGTTCGCGGCGCTTTTCGGAAGCGTGCTGAGCCTCGGCCACCAGATCCTCCACGTTCTCGCGCACGGTTTCGGCACGGGCCATGAGGGCGTCCTTCACGTCGAGTCCGCGGCTTACAAGTTCGGTGGCAAAGGGCTTGAGATCCAGCTTGCCGCGGCTCACCGCCACGGCGCCCACAGCGCCGAGAGCCACGCCGCCGAGAAAGAACAGACCGTATTTGAGATTCTCGTTCATCACATTATCCTCCTCTTTGCAGATTCCCCTGCGTATCCTTGGCAAATACCCGAAAACATGTCCGGCTCATCCGGCCCGGAGCCGGAAACGCATGCCGGAAGATTGGTGAACTATATTGAAACAGATTTTCATTGTCAACTATAAAGAAAAGGAATTTCATTATCATTTACTGGGGAACCGAATCGCATCCGCGCCTGGCCGCGGCAAGAAAACGCTCGGCAAGCAGCGCGGGAGCCGCCAGACGACGGGCTTCGTCGCCGGAACACAGGCTTTCCTCCTCGTTCATGGGAACGCTCGCACAGGCCTCGGCCAGAAGCGCGTCGAAGGCATCCCGGAACGCCTCGAAGGACGCGCGCACTTCGGGATAGGCGTTGTTCTCGCGCCAGGGCAGACGCAGCGTCTGCGGCCAGCTTTTTCCGCGATGCGAGGGCGATTCCAGATCGTAACATGAAATGCCTTCCGGCCCTCCGGAGCGTTCGAGACATCCCGGATAGCAGTACTCCTGCCAGGAATCCTGCGGCTCGGGAATGGTGGAACGCAGGCGCAGCGGCGGCAGAGCCAGCGCCTTTTCATGCTCTTCAAGCACCATGCTGTAGATGAGCAGCGGACGAAGGTTTCCCCGTTTCTTGGTAATCTTCCATTCTATGCGCATGACGGACTCCTTTTCTTCGGCCTGCATCTCAAACGACGGAATGTTCAGGCATGATGAGCACTTCTCCGAACGGCGGCCGGATCTTCGGTTCGGAAGGACAGACCCAGAGCACCGGACAGGGCATTTCTTCAGGAAAGCGATCGCATTCCATGTCGGTGAACCACAAAAGACAGGCCGGCGTCACGCCGGTTTCCTCCAGCGCCTCCGCCACGGGACGGTAGTCGGTTCCGCCTCCGCCGGAAGGCAGGGGCGTGACTGGCAGATCCTGCCGTTCGTACACGGCACGCCCCGTGACGGTCATGTCGTGCCAGAACACCAGCAGCGTGGTGTCGAACGCCTCAAGAATGCCGGACAGCTCCGTACAGAAACGGGAAAGCAGCGCCGCGTCCACGGAGCCGGATGCATCCACCGCAAGAGCCACGGTCGGAAGACGCATTTCCCGGCGGGAAGGCAGGTACAGCCCGGCATGCACATGGCGTCGATCCGGCTGCGACCAGGAATAGTCGTTGTCCGAGCAGGACTCGATGAAACGGGAAAGCTGCTCCCGCCAGTCCATCGAAGGATACAGCCGCGACCTCACGAACCGGGCCAGACCGGCGGGCATGTCGCCCATGCGCAGCGCTTCCTGAAACGCCTGCGTCAGTGCCATGTCCGCTTCCTGCTCCGCCTTCTCCCGGGCCGCGTCGCCCCTGCCGTCACGCAGCAGAGGATGATCGCGCACCTCGCCGCAGTCATTCCGCTCCGCATCGCGCTCCCGTCCCTGTTTCCGGTCCGACGCCGAGCCTCCCCGCTCCTGCAGAGCGCCCTTCTCTTCTTCTCCGCTCTTCGGCGCGGCGGAAGACGCCTCGTTCTCCACGCCCTGCTCTCCGCCGAGGCCGTCGCTGCCGCCGTCGCCCTCCACGGAAGCGCTCTCTTCTCCCTCCTCGGAAAGAACATGGGCGCGGTGACTCTCCCCGTCCTGAAGCACGGCAAGCCAGCCGTAAATCTCATCCGCGCTTCTGTCCGCGTATTCGGGGCGGTAGAGCGCGCCTTCCGGCAGCGAAAAGCCCGATTCCAGGAGCAGATGATTCACCGCATAGTCGCAGGCCCTGTTCCAGAGCCGCTCGTCGCGCCCGGCGCGGCGCACATGATGTCCCAGCGCCACATGAAGCACTTCATGGGCCAGAGCCGAGAGCAGCGCCTTGTCGGAGGCGGCGCAGGCATACGCCGGATTGCAGCCCAGCGTGCGCCCGTCCACCCAGAGCCCCGGGCAGCTTTCATCGCAGACAGGGCGAAGCCGCAGGGCAAGGGATCCGAAAAAAGGATGCGAAAGCACAAGAGCGGCACGGGCGCGTTCCAGCGCCTTCAGAGCCTCGACGCTCCTCTCGCATGACGACGACATGGTCGACCCCCTCACAGGAGCACGTCCGCATGTTTCTGCGCCCAGTTTCCGAACGCGGCGCTTTCCACAAGGCCGGGATCACGGCATACGGCCTGACGCATGCACAAAACGCCGAACTCCACGGGAAGCCTGTCGAGATACGCGCATGCCTGAGAAAAATTCTCACGGGAAACGCCCGAGGCCAGCGCCTCGCTCACGGCATACAGAGCCGCAGGTTCCGCAGGCACCGGAGCCTGAAGCGGCGCCGCCAGCACCTCTTCCACGGAAGGCAGCTCCCGCCATACCTGAAGAAAGCCCATGAACTCCGCAGCTGCGCCGTCTCCCACCGCACCGCGGTAAAGACCGTATTCCACATCGCGCGACGGACGGGCGTTCATGATCGCCGACACGAAGGCCCAGGACCGCGGGGACGCAAAGGCGCGGGAGGCGGACTGCGGGTCGAAGTCATGCAGCAGCTTCGGACGGAAACGAAGAAAGGCCGTCACCTCGCTGCGGACGCCGGAGCGCTCGGCCCAGGCCAGCCAGTCGTCAAGATGGACGTCGAATTCCAGATGCACCATGCGGTTGGAAAGCGCCGCGGGCATGCGATGCGTAACGGATCTGTCCTTCTCGCGGTTGCCCGCCGCCACCACGACCCAGCCGTCGGGAAGCTCGTACTCGCCTATGCGCCTGTCCAGAATGAGCTGATAGCAGGCAGCCTGCACCAGAGGCGGCGCGGCGTTCAGTTCGTCGAGAAAAAGAATGCCGCGTTCTTCGTCGCCCGGGCCGGGCAGAAAGGACGGCGCGCACCACTCCGTGGCCCCGTCGGCCGTGATGCGGGGAATGCCCCTGAGATCCACAGGATCAAGCAGCACCGCCCGGATATCCCGAAGCACATAGCCGAGCAAACGGGCCACGGAAGCCACAACCTGACTTTTGCCCACGCCGGGCGCTCCCCAGAGAAACACGGGCTGACGGATGGAAAGAAGCGTATGAAGCGAAGAAATGATGTGCGATGGTCTCATAGTGCGATGGTTCGGCCGATGCCGGATGAAAAATGCGATGGTGCGGAATACGTTTTCCTTCTTTATTGAAAATGAATTTCATTGTCAATATCTGTTTTTTCATTCCGATCCCTCCCGTCGTGCCGAAGGCGGTCGCGGCGGAAAGGCGTTCCGCCGGGGTGTCCTCCCCCGCATGAGCTCCTTCCGGCTGCCACATTTTTCGTCCGCCGCCGCGCATGCGTTTTCTGAAGCTCGCTTTGCCGCAAGACGCCGCCGGGAACCTGCCGGACGACGGGCTTCATTGCCGGGCAATCGCCGGATCCGCCCTTCTCCCTCACGGCCCATCCACCGGCCCCTGCCGCACCATGTTCGAAACAATCAAACATTCTCGTGAAGCTTTCAACTTTACACCACACTTCTCAGATGCGATAATAAAGAAAAAATTTCTGCCCGGGAGAAAGTATGACAAGAAAATATCCGCATCTGAGTTCCCCGATCAGGCTTGGCCGCGTCACCTTCCGCAACCGCATGTTCGCAGCTCCCACCGGAGCCACCGACATCACCTGGGACTGCTGCGCAGGTCCCGGAAGCCGCGCCTTCTATGAAAACAGAGCGAAGGGCGGCAGCGCCAACGTCACCGTGAGCGAACTTGTCGTGCATCCCGCCACGGATGCCTCCCACATGCTGCATCTTGAGCTTCAGACGCCCGGTTCTCTGGCGAGCTTCACCATGATGGCCGACGCCATCCGCCGTCACGGCGCCATTCCCAGCGTGGAGCTTTCCCATTCCGGTCAGTACGCGGGCACCTATCTCGTGGACAAGGACAAGAAGGCTTCCCTCTCCCAGTACGGTCCCTGCGACGGCGTGCGGCCCGACGGCAGACCGGTGAAGGCTCTCACCAGAGAGCAGATCGCCGAAATCGTGGCCTCCTACGGCGAAAAGGCGGCTCTTGCCAGGCGCGCCGGCTTTGAAATGGTGATGATCCACGCCGGACACGGCTGGCTCATCAATCAGTTCCTCTCGCCCTATTTCAACAAGCGCACCGACGAATACGGCGGCGATCTTGCCGGACGCGCCCGTCTGCTGCTCGAAGTGGTGGACAGCGTGCGCGCCGCCGTGGGACAGGGCTTCCCCATTGAAGTGCGCATGAGCGGCTCCGAGCTCTTTGAAGGCGGCTACACGCTGGAAGACGGCGTGGAAATCGCCAAGCTTCTGGACGGCAGAGTCGATCTCATTCATGTGTCGGCCGGTTCCTATCAGTTCGGCTTCTTCGACACGCATCCGCCCATGTTCTCCGAACACGGCTGCAATGTGTATCTTGCCGCCGAAATCAAGAAGCATGTGTCCACGCCCGTGGCCACCATCGGCGCGCTGAACGATCCTGCTCAGATGGAGGAAATCATCGCCTCCGGCAAGGCCGACGTGGTGGAAATGGCCCGCGCGCTCATTGCCGATCCCGAACTGCCCGCAAAGGTCATGGAAGGCCGCGACGATGAAATCGTGCGCTGCCTGCGCTGCTTCGTGTGCATGGCCGAACGTCCCACCACGGGCACGCGCCGCTGCACGGTGAATCCGCAGATCGGCCGCGAACAGGATCTTCCGCCCATGCCCGCCCGGAAGCCGAAAAAGGTCATCGTGGCCGGCGGCGGCTGCGGCGGCATGAAGGCTGCCATCACGGCGGCCCAGCGCGGTCATCACGTCATTCTCTGCGAAAAGGAAGCGGAACTCGGCGGCATTCTCCGCAGCGAACAGGCCATTCCCTTCAAGCATGAAATGTATCAGCTCGGCCTCACGCTGGCCCGGCAGATGGAAATCGAAGGCGTGGACGTGCGCCTGAACACCACCGTCACGGCCGACTATGTGGAAAAGGAAGGCGCGGATGCGCTCATCATCGCCACGGGTTCCGCGCCCATCGTTCCGCCGCTGCCCGGCATGGACGGCAAAAACGTCATCATCGTGAACGACTACTACAAAAGAAGCGGCGAATGCGCGCAGAACGTGGTGGTGCTCGGCGGCGGTCTTGCCGGATGCGAATGCGCCATTCATCTGGCGCAGGACGGCAAGAAGGTCACGCTCGTGGAAATGCGGCCCGAAGTGGCTCCCGACGCCAATATCCGCCATCGTCCCATTCTGCTGCGCAAGCTGAAGGAACTTGTGGACGTGCATACCGGCTGCACCGGCCTTGCCGTGCGCGAAGACGGCCTGCTCGCCCGCGACGCGGAAGGCAGGGAAGTGCTGTTTTCCGCGGGCACGATCATCTGCGCCGTGGGTCAGCGTTCCCTCCCCTGCGATGATCTCATCGACGCCGCGCCCTTCGTGCGCATCATAGGCGACGCCGTGCGTCCTTCCACCATCACCACCGCCGTATATCAGGGCTATCACGCCGGACTCGACGTGTAGTCGGCGTCTTCAAAACACGAAAGGGCCGCCCGGATATCCGGACGGCCCTTCTTTTTTTCATGATTCCATCTCAGACCGGTCTGCCGACGGCCGGAAGAAGCGGCGTCATGAAACGCCCGCTCAGCACGGCCGCCACGGCAAGCGCCATGCCGATATAGCCGAAATGCGGCTCTCCGCTCACGGCGGAAGCAAGCCCTCCCGCGCCGCCCGCGAGCATGGCCGCAAGCGCCGCGCCGGAAGGAACGGCTCCCCGCTTCATGAGCATGGCCGTAAACACCGGAACAGCCACGCCGCACACATAAATGTCGTTGGCCATGAGCAGAAGATCGAGAATGCCGTGTCCGCGACCGGCAAGCAGCAGGCCGCAAGCGCCGAAAAGAAGCGTCACCAGGCGGCAGAGCGCCACGCTTCTGCGGTGAAGAAGATCGTTGCACAGCACCGTGGACGCGGTGACGAGGCAGGAATCCGCCGAGGAAAGCACCGCGGAGAGCAGCGCCACCAGAAGCAGCATGCCCGCCCACGGCGGCAGCAGCGTCATGGCCGAGGAAAGCACCGCATCAGGCGCGGTACCGGCAGGCACGATGTTCCGGCACAGAATGCCGAGCGCGGTCACCACCCCTGCGGCAAGAAAAAGCATGATCACGGCAAGACCGCAGCCGCGCACGGCGCAGGCGCTGCTGCGCGCGCTCAGAATGCGTCCGAACAGCATGGGACAGACAAGATAGCTGCCGCCCATGATGATCATGAAGTAGGAGAAACGGTCCGGCCCGAAGTCTTCGTTGACAAGTTCCAGCGGCACGGCCGCAAGCGGCGAGGCATCCTGAACAAGCAGAAGCAGCAGAACCGCCGCAAGACCGGCAAAAAGCAGCAGGCACTGGGGCAGATCGCTGCGAATCACGGAGGCCTGCCCGCCGAGGCAGGAATACGCCACGATGACGGCAGCTCCCACCGGAAGCGCCGCCTCCGGCGCAAGGCCCGTCAGCGCCGCCGTCAGACCGCTCATGGCCGTGAACTGCGCCGCAAGAATGGCCAGCCACGCGGGCATGATGATGAAGGAAACCAGCGCCGCCGCCCGGCTTCCGAGCCAGGCGGACACGATTTCCGGCATGGTGTAGGCTTCGGAAGAGCGCACCTTGCGGGCAATGAACAGCATGAGCAGGCAAAGGCCGCAGGCTCCGGAACCGAGCCACCAGAATGCGGGCGTGCCCACCTGCCAGGCCAGCCCCGCCATGCCTATGGTGGCGGAACCGCCTATGCAGGAGGCCGCAAGGGAAAAGCCCGTATGCCAGGTTCCCGAGGAGCGGTCGTTCACGAAAAAGGCCGAGGAGCCGCGGCTGCGGCGTGCATCCAGCACGCCGAGCGCAAGCAGCACCGCGGCATAAAGGCAGAATATCAGCACGTTTCTCTCCTCTGTTCCGCAACGGGCGTTCCGCCGTTGCGGGAGGCGGAACGCACGGCTCCGCACACGGCGCAGACAAGCGCGTCGAGTTCCCCGTCCGAAGCGACGAAGGGCGGCATGACGTACACGGCTCGCCCGAACGGCCGTATCCATACGCCTCTCGACACGAAGAAGTCCTGCCAGGCCTCCACGTTCACAGGCTCCTTCGTTTCCACCACGCCTATGGCGCCGAGCACGCGCACGTCGGCCACGCCGGTAACGTTCCGGCACGGCGCAAGGCCCGCCTTGAGCTTTTCCTGAATATGCTCCACGCAAGCCTGCCAGGGTGAGGCGAGAAGCTCGTCCAGACTCGCGCAGGCCACGGCGCAGGCCAGAGGATTAGCCATGAAGGTCGGCCCGTGCATGAACACGCCCCCGCCGTGCGCCGCGTCGGCCCCGGAAATCACCTCCGCCACGCGTCGGGAGGCGGCCACGGCGGAAAGCGTCATCATGCCGCCGGTCAGAGCCTTGCCCACGCACATGATGTCCGGCGCGATGCCCGCCCACTCGCAGGCGAAAAGACGCCCCGTGCGTCCGAACCCCGTGGCGATTTCATCCGCAATGAGCAGGATGTCCAGCTCATCGCAGAGCCTGCGCAGATCCCGCAGGTATTCGGGATGATAGAACCACATGCCGCCCGCGCCCTGCACCACGGGTTCCACCACCACGGCGGTCACTTCCTGCGCATGCTCGCGCAAAAGCCGCTCCGCCGGCGCAAAACTTTCCGGCAGGTAGGGTTCGTCGAAACGGCAGGTCGGACGCTCCACAAAAAGCTGACCGGCCAGCACCCCGGAAAAAAGCGTATGCATGCCCGTGACCGGATCGCAGAGCGACATGGCTCCCAGAGTGTCGCCGTGATAGGCCCCGCGAAGCGCCACGAAACGGGTCTTCTTTTCCTGCCCTGCGGATCGGCGGAACTGCACGGCCATCTTCATGGCCGCTTCCACGGCCACGGAGCCGGAATCAGCGAAAAATATGTGCTCAAGGGAAGCGGGCAGCACCTTCAAAAGGCGTCTGCCGAGCTTCACCGCAGGCTCATGGGTAAGCCCTCCGAACATGACGTGGGAAAGCCTTGCGGCCTGCTTCTGCAACGCCCGTACCAGACGCCCGTTTCCGTAGCCGTGCACCGTGCACCACCACGAGGACATGCCGTCCACAAGGCTCGTGCCGTCCGCAAGGAAAAGACGCGCGCCGACTGCGCCCGTCACCTCCCGCACGGGAAGAGGACGCATGGCCGACGTGTACGGATGCCACAGATGTTCCCGGTCGAAGGCCAGAAGATCCGCGTCGATACCCCGGGCCGGGGAAAAGGCCGCCAGCGCGCGGGCCGCAGGTTCCAGCCTGTCTGCAAGAGCGTCCCAGAACGCGTCGTGCGCCGGGGAGGCGTTCTCCATGTAGGGAATGTCGGCCAGAAGAGGGATGCCGCGCCTTTTTCCCTCTTCGGCAAGGCGGACGGCGTTGTCGCCGAGAATGAGCGCCTCGGCTTCCGCCGTGGTTCCCGCATCGGTATGCGCGGAAGGCACGGTACGGCAGAGCACCATGCCCGCCACGGAAAGTCCCGCCATCTCCAGCGCATCCAGCGAAAGCAGCGCATGATTGATGCAGCCGAGCCGGTTGGCCACCACCAGAAGCACGGGAAGACGGAGACTGCGCATGAGATCAAGCATGCTCTCTCGTTCATTCAGCGGCACATACAGCCCGCCCGCTCCTTCAAAAAGCGTCACGCCCGGCTGATTCATGCGGCTTCGGCACTCTTCGGCCACGACAGAGGCATCCAGCTCCGCGCCTTCCATACCGGCCGCCAGATGCGGCGAACAGGGAACGCGGTACATAAAAAGCGCCTCGCCCTGTCCGCCCGCGCTGTGCCAGAGCGCCATGTCGGGAGCTTCCAGGCCGTCCGCCGTTTCCGTGCAGCCCGTCTGCACGGGCTTGATCGCGCGGGCAGGCACGCCCGCCCGGGCAAAGGCGCGGAGAAGTCCGGCCGTTATCGTGCTCTTGCCGGCATCCGTATCGGTTCCGGTAACGAAGAAGGCAGGCATCAGGCCACTCCGAGGGTATGCATCATGGCGCGATCCGCCGCAAAGGCCGCGCCCGAGGTGGTCAGATAGTCGCCCGTCATCATGCCGTTGGCTCCGGCGGCGTACAGCCAGCTCTGCCACTCGCCGAGCACATGAGCGCGGCCGCCGGCAATGAGAATGTCGCGGGAAGGATGCATGATGCGGAACATGGCAATGGTGCGCAAAGCCTCGGTCACTTCAAGGCGGGGCATATGTTCAAGGCGCGTTCCGGCAATGACGTTCAGAAAGTTCAGCGGCACGGAATCCACCCCGACCTCGGCAAGCGTGCAGGCCAGCTCCACGCGCTGCGCCCTGCTCTCGCCAAGTCCGATGATGCCGCCGGAACACACTTCAAGTCCGGCCTCGCGGGCCACGCGCAAGCTCTCCACATCCTTTTTGTAGTCATGCGTGGTGCAGATCTCCGGGAAAAAGCTCTCCGCCGTTTCCAGATTATGATGATAGCGCGTGATGCCCGCCTCGCGGTAGCAGACGGCCCGGCCGGGCGTGAGCATGCCCAGCGATCCGCATACGGAAAGTCCCGTTTCCCGGATGATGCGCTCCACAGCCCGGCACAGAGGCTCCACGTCCTCCTCGCCCAGCATGGTGCCGCTCGTTACAAGGCTGAAACGCTTCGTGCCGTGCGCCGCGGCCTCTTCCGCCTTGCGCAAAATGGTGTCCTGATCCACAAAAGGATAGACAGGCGCGGCCGTCTTGTGGTGTGCTGACTGCGCGCAGAAGGCGCAGTTTTCCGGACAGCGGCCGGACTTGGCATTGATGATGCCGCAGTTGAAGAACGACGGCGCCCGCGCCGCCCGCACCGCGCCTGCTACGGCAAGCATGTCCGGCGTGGCGGCATGGGGCAGTTCCAGAAAGGCTTCGGCCTCGCTGCGGGAAAGAAGAGGTCCGTCAGTGCCTGCGGCAAGACGGTCGAGAACAAGGGAAAGAAGAGTATCCATAGGATGGTCCGGTGGGCAAAAAGGTGATGTCGGATGTCTCCTTGTACTGCCGGATATAAATATGTCAACTTAAAATACTGCAAATCAAGGTTGACGTTTTCATAACGGAGCAGTGAACATGCCGCATGAAGAAGCTTCCATGCGAGAACGCATTCTGAACTGTCTTGTGCAGGAAGGGTCCGTACAATGGCTTTCCGGGGAAAAGCTTTCCGGGCAGCTCGGCATCAGCCGGGCGGCGGTGAGCAAGCACATCTCGAGCCTGCGTGAGGAAGGGCACATCATCGAATCCGTGCCGAGGCGGGGATACCGGCTCATTTCCCGGGCCGATCCCTGGGCGGACAGCGACGCAGGCGAGGGGCTGCAGACGAAGATTCTCGGCCGGAACACCTGGATATGGCTCAAGGAAACCGGATCCACCAATCAGGTGGCCGTGCTGGAAGCGCTGAACGGCGCAAAGGAAGGTCTGGTCGTGGTGGCCCGCAGGCAGAGCGAGGGGCGCGGCAGCAGAGGGCATCGCTGGCTCAACCTGCCCGGCAGCCTCTGCTTTTCCGTGATCACCCGCCCCAATCTTCCGCCGGAGCGGGCGGGAGAGCTGCCCGGACTCGTCATGGAAGCCGTAGCCCGCGCCGTGCGCCGAAGCGGCGGCCCGGAACTGGAACGGCAGCCACCCAACGATCTTTTTCTCAACGGCCGCAAGGTGACGGGCATTCTGGTGGAAACCATGTTCCATAACGCCGAGCTGCAGTGGGCCGTGGTGGGCATAGGAGTGAACGTGAACGTGCCTGCCGAGGCTCTGCCGCCGGAGCTTTCAGGCATTGCCTCCTCGCTGTACGCGGAAACGGGAAAAGCCTTCAGCGTGACTGCGCTTCTGCGTCACATTCTGGAAGAGCTGGAAAAAATTCTGAGTCGTGCCCGCTCCGTCCGGAGCGAAAAAAAAGGAATCCGCCCCTGAAGGACGCTTCCTTTCCCTGAATGCTGAAGAGGGGCCGGAATGACCGGCCCCTCTTTTCATCAGCAGTAGTATTCGTTTTCCCGTCTTGCCTTCAGCTTTTCGGTGAAGGCCACGGCAAAGTTGCGGTAAGCTTCCACATCCATATTCTTTGCGCCCTTCGGGCAGTTGCGGATGCAGCGGAAGCAGGAGATGCACGCGTCGGAAATGGTCCGGCAGTCGTCGGCAATGGCGTGCATCGGGCACTTTTTGACGCACAGACCGCAGCGTATGCAGGCATCGGACGTCAGCGGCCGGAACATTCCACCGGTTCCGCCGTCACGATAAGGGCGGTTTCCCGGCACCTCCACGGCGGGAGCATCCTGTCCGCGTTCAAGGGCGCGCGCGGCAAAATCCCTGTCGGCGGCAAGGTCGTTTTCATCGGGGCGATCCGTCTGAATCTCGCCGTAGGTATGGCGTCCGATCAGAGCGGCCGCGCCCTTCACCTTGAATCCGTGCTTTTCCGCCCAGTCGGCAAGTTCCAGAAGCGCGTCGTCATAATGCCGGTTGCCGTAGGTCACCACTACAAGGCAGTCCGTGCCCTCGCCGCTTATGCCCTCAAGACGTTCGCGGGCCACGGCGGGAATGCGTCCGCCGTACACGGGCATGCCCAGAAGCACCACGTCGTCCTTCCCGAAGCGGCGCTCGGGCGCCTTGTCCGTTACGGTGAGATCCACCCGCTCGTCGATGCCGCCGAGCGCTTCGCTCATGGCTTCCAGGCTCTTCTTCGTGTTTCCCGTCGGGGAAAAATAAACAAGCGTTACCTTTTTCATCTCTCTTCTCCCGGTACTTTTCCAAAGCTGTGCCGTCCGAACCGACCCTTTACCGGAAAGAACGGCTGCTCTACGCTAGCCGACCTGCCCTGCTCTTTCAAGCCGTGTTCCACGACCGCTCAGGCCGAACGACGCTCCGACCCGAAAAAAACGCGGAGCGTGCCCCGGCCTCATTCATGCAGGCCCCTCTTTCGGGCTGCCCTCCCCCCTGCGGAAAGGCATCAGAAAACGTCCGGAAGAAGCTTTTCCGGCTCCAGCGGCAGCTCCATGATGACAAGAAGACCGCCCCCTTTTCTGTTTTCGGCCCATATCCGGCCGCGATGGGCACGCACGGCGCTCTCGGAAATGGAAAGCCCCATTCCCGTGCCGCCGCTCGAGCGCTGCCTTGAGGCATCCACACGGAAAAACGGCCGGAAAATCTGTTCCAGCGCCGCTTCCGGCACGCCCGGCCCGTTGTCCTCCACCGTCAGGCGGCAGGTGTCCCGCTTCTTCTCCAGACGCACGCCTATTCTCCCGTCATCCGGGGTATGCCGCAGCGCGTTGCGCAGCACGTTTTCCACCGCGTGACGCAGCATTTCGGCATCGCCGGAAATCATCAGCGTTTCCGGCGCCTGCTCCTCCACCTCGCAGCCACGTATGCTTCCCTCAAAGCGCACATCCTCCACCACTTCGCGGACCAGTCCTGCCAGATCCACACGGCTGAATGGCTGCAGACGCGCCTCCATGCGGGAATACTCCAGAATGCTGCCGATAAGCGCTTCCATGCGCTCCGTTTCCAGACTGATTCTGTCCAGAAATTCCGCGGGAACATGCTCGCGGCGCAGAAGCTCCACCGAAACAGAAAGCCGCGTGAGCGGTGAGCGCAGCTCATGAGACACCGCGGCAAGCAGCTCCCGTTCCCGCACGCTTTCCTGTTCTATCTGACCCGCCATATTGTTGAAGGCCCGGGCCAGCAGGCCCAGCTCGTCCTTTCGGCCCGCCATGTCCGGCGCAACGCGCGCCGACTGCTCGCCCGCGGCAAGACGGCGTATCACCGACGTGAAATGACCGATGACGTTCTTGAGCAGACCGATGAAGACCAGCGCCTCCAGCGCCGCCACAATGATGGTGAACACCGCCCAGAGCAGCACCTCCTGCGTGGAGGAGAACACCAGTCCGTCGCTCTGCAGAAGTTCGGCCGCCACATATTCGCCGAATTCGCCGAGCACGGCGAACGATCCGATGAACAGAATGCCGTAGACGTATATCTTGCGGAACAGCGACTGGGACGTCCAGAACTGCATGAGCTGCCAGAACATACGCTTCATGCGCGCTCATCCTTGCGGATCACGTACAGATATCCCGCTCCGCGTATGCTGCGGATGCGCTCCGAGCCGTCCTCGTACGGCCCGAGCTTGCGCCGGACCCGGCTGATCTGCATGTCGAGTCCCCGCTCCAGAGGCACGGCGTCGCGCCCGAAGACGGACCGGCTCAGCTCATCGCGCGACACCACCTGCCCCGGCGAGGAAAGAAGCGCCTTGAGCACGCGGTACTCCTGCCCGCTCAGAGCGATTTCCTCCGTTCCCTTCCAGGCCTTCATGGCGCCGTCGTCCAGCCGGATGTCGTCGAGGCCGTATTGCTCCTGCGCCGGACGCGAACGACGCAGCACCGCCCATATGCGCGAAAGCAGCTCCCGCGGATTGAAGGGCTTGGGCAGATAGTCGTCGGCCCCCATGTCGAGCCCGCGCACCATGTCTCCGGCATCGCCCCGCGCCGTAAGCATGATCACGGGAAGCGCATGCAGCCGGGCATCCTTCCGTATGTCCCGGAGCACCTCGAAGCCGTTGCGCTCGGGCAGCATGACGTCGAGAATGACCATGTCCGGTCTGTTTTCCCTCAGAGCGCTCAGCCCCGACTTCCCGTCGAAGGCAAAGCGGCAGGCAATGTCTTCCGGACGAAAATAATCTTCCAGCAGATGACAGAGTTCCTTATCATCATCAATGATCTGCAGCTGAATCATGTTCTTCCCCGTCGGGCGGCGCGGCGGCCCAAGCTCCGCCGAAAGGCTCGCTCTGCCCGTTTTTCCCGTTCATAGCACTTGTGCCGCACCGGCAGCAACGGCAGAGCCGAAGCTGTTACGCTTCGTTACACAATGCCTCGGCAGCGAACGTAAAAATTTTATTACCAACCATATCTTTTCGACAAAAATAACGTTACACTCCGTTACATTTTTCAAAAAAACATAAATGAACCTCAAAAAAATCATACCTTCATCGACTTTCTGCGTATAATTTCTTGAAATGTATCTATCAAAGAAGCGACGTTACGCTTTGTTACACGGGAAGCTATCTCCATTTTCTGTTTTTCTCTCTATAGTTTCGGCGTTGCTTTTTTCCACAGGAGACTTCCATGATCCGTTTCAGAAACGCCCGGGTTCAGTATCTCGTACTGCTTCTTCTGTTCTGGCTTTTCGTCAACGCCGCGATAAGGACGATACTGCTCGTCATGGTGCACCGCTCCCTTTCGGAGACGTTCGGCATGCCCTCACTGATCGCCGTCTATTTCCGGGGCGCGGTCAACGATCTTTTTCCCTGCATTCTGCTTATGCTGCCGCTTCTGCCGTTTCTGCTGCTGAAAAAGCGTCTCTGGGGAGGCCGAACGGGAAGAGCGCTCGCCTCGCTGGTATTCTGGCTGTACGGCTGCGCCTTTCTCTTCGACGCCGTGGCCGAAACCCTGCTCCGGGATGAATTCGGAAGCCGCTTCAGCTTCATTGCCGTGGACTACCTGATCTACACCACGGAGGTCTTGCGGAACATTATGGAATCCTATCCCGTGCTGCCGCTGCTTGCGGCCGTAGCCGCCTCTGCAGCCGTGTTCACCCTGATCTTCCTGCGAGGATTTCTGAAAAGCGCTCGACTGCCCGCTCCCCGATCCGGTGTACTTGCCGCAGTCTGCCTTCTTCTCATCCTTGCCGCTTCCGTGTACACACCGCTCTCCTCTTCCGACAGGGTGGAGCGAGAGCTTTCGGCAAGCGGGGTCTGGTCGCTGTTTTCCGCCTACAAAAATAACGAAATCGACTACCGGCAGTTCTACCCCGTGATAGACGAAGACCGGGCGCTTCGCCTGCTGCATGACGGTCTGCGGGAGGATCACGCATCCTTTCTGACGCCGAGCGACAAGGAATGGCGGAGAAAAATAGCACCGCAGCGCCGGGAATGGAGGCCCAATGTCGTGCAGATCGTGGTGGAGAGCCTGGGCAGCGGACTACTCGGCGAACACACGCCGCACCTGAACGCCATGCTGAAGGACGGCGTGTATCTTTCCGGACTCATGGCCACAGGAACCCGGACGGTGCGCGGCATCGAAGCGCTTACGCTCAGCCTTCCACCCACGCCCGGAGCCTCCATCGTGCGCCGCCCGGAAAGCGAAGGTCTGTTCAACATTGGTTCCGTGTTCCGGAGCAAAGGGTACGACACTGCCTTCATTTACGGCGGCTTCGGCTACTTCGACAACATGAACGCCTTTTTCTCCGGCAACGGCTTCCGCATTGTGGACCGGGCCTCCATTTCCAGAGAAGACATCGCCTTCACGAACGCCTGGGGCGTATGCGATGAAGACCTGTTCCGCGCCGCCCTGCGCGAGGCCGATGCCTGCTTTCAGGCAGGCAGACCCTTCTATCAGTTTGTGCTCACCACCTCCAATCACCGTCCCTTCACCTATCCCGAAGGCCGGGTATCCATTCCCTCCGGCACCAGTCGTACGGGAGCTGTGGCCTACACCGACTACGCCCTGGGTATGTTTCTGAAGGCGGCCTCCACCCGTCCGTGGTTTGCCGACACCGTGTTCGTGCTTTCCGGGGATCACAGTTCCGGAGCCGCCGGACATACCGATCTGCCGCCGGATCGCTACCGGATTCCGGCCGTGTTCTACAGCCCCGGTCATCTGACTCCCGCGCGTACGGACACGCTGTGCAGTCAGGCGGACATCGCCCCGACGCTCTTCTCCATGCTCGGTTGGACTTACGACTCCGGCTTTTTCGGACGAAATGTTCTTGACATGAAACCCGAAGAAGGACGAGCGTGGATCAGCACCTATCAGATTCTGGGCCTGCTGAAACCGGACAGTCTTACCGTACTGGAACCGCTGCGCGCGCCGGTGACGGTCATTCCCGACGCCGACGGCAAAACGCTCCGGCCTCTTGAGAACAAAACTCAGACGGAAAAACTCGTGGACGAGACCATCTCCTGGTATCAGTCCGCCCACGATCTGTACAAGCGCGGATCTCTGAAGGAAAACGTTTTCCTGCAGAGGGCCGGCAAGTGACGACAACAGGCCCTTTTCCGGCCGACTGCGGTCTTATCATGCGGAAGGATACAAAAAACATGTGGCTCATACTTGCGCTTCTGTCCGCCGTGTTTGCGGCGCTCACCTCCATTCTGGCCAAAATCGGCATCGAGGGCGTGGATTCCAACCTCGGCACCGCCATCCGCACGCTGGTGGTCTTCTTCATGGCCTGCGGCATGGTGTACCTTACCGGCGCGAAGGTAAGTCTGGCGGAGATCAGCACGAAAACCTGGGTCTTTCTCGTGCTCTCGGGACTGGCCACGGGAGCCTCCTGGCTCTGCTACTTCAAGGCCCTGCAGATCGGCGACGTGTCCAAGGTGGCGCCCATCGACAAAACAAGCATCATCTTCACCATTCTCATGGCCGTCATCTTTCTGCACGAGCAGCTCACCCTGAAGGTGGCCGTGGGCGGCGCGCTCATCGCCGCAGGCACGCTCATCATGGTGCTCTGAACGCCTCTCCCCGCCCGCCCCGGCTTCTGCCCTGCTCCGCTCCGACTCGCCCCGCCCGCAGAAAGCCTCGGGCACGCGTTGACTTTTTCTCCTCAATCGTGAATTCTTGGACGAATTTTATCCCTATTTCCATATCAGAGAGGAGAACGCATGGCGTTTCTTGAAAATTTCATCGCCCTGTCCAATGATGTCCTGTGGTCCTATGTTCTCGTCGTCATGCTCATCGCGCTCGGCCTCTGGTTCTCGCTGAGAACCGGCTTCGTCCAGCTGCGCATGGTCAGAGAAATGATCCGTCTTCTGAAGGAAGGCGTCAGTCACGACGGCGGGCACGCCCATATAAGCTCCTTTCAGGCCTTCTGCATAAGCACGGCCTCCCGCGTGGGCGTGGGCAACATTGCCGGCATAGCCATCGCCATCATGGTCGGCGGTCCGGGCGCCGTGTTCTGGATGTGGATCATCGCCATCATCGGCGCCGCTTCCGGCTTCACCGAAAGCACGCTCGCCCAGATCTACAAGGTGCGCGATCCGAAAACCTTCGGCTTCCGCGGAGGCCCCGCCTACTACATCCGCAACTGCCTCGGCAGCAGCAAGGCCGCCGCGCTCTTTGCCGTGCTCATTTCCGTGACCTTCGGCCTCTGCTTCAACTCCGTGCAGTCCAACACCATCTCCCTCTCGCTGAACGCCACCTTCGGCATCGACCGCACGCTGGCGGGCGCCTTCATCACCGTGCTCTCGGCCGTGGTCATCTTCGGCGGACTCAAGCGCATCGCGCATCTGAGCAGCTGGCTCGTGCCCGTCATGGCCACGCTGTATCTTCTGCTGGCTCTTGTCATCATCATCATGAACATCACCCACATTCCCGCCATGCTGGCCACCATCGTGACGCAGGCCTTCCATCCCGACGCCGCCGTGGGCGGCATAGGCGCGGCCATTCTCACCGGCGCCAAGCGCGGACTCTTCTCCAACGAAGCGGGCATGGGTTCCGTGCCCAACGCCGCCGCCACGGCCTTTGTTTCCCATCCTGTGAAGCAGGGTCTCGTGCAGGCGCTCGGCGTTTTCGTGGACACCCTCCTCGTCTGCACCGCCTCGGCCTGCATCGTGCTCCTCTTCGACGGCTATGCCGACACCGGAAAGACCGGCATCGAACTCGTGCAGCTCGCCCTTACCGAACATCTGGGCGGCATGGCCGGCATTCTTCTCGCCGGCATGGTGTTCATGTTCGCCTTCAGCTCCATTGCGGGCAACTACTATTACGGCGAAAGCAACATCCAGTTCTTCAGCACCAATCCCGTTTACCTGCTCGTGTTCCGCATTATGGTGGTGGCTATGGTGGCCTTCGGCTCCGTGGCCGACCTGCCCTTCGTGTGGAACCTCGCCGACCTGTTCATGGCTCTCATGGCCATCGTGAACCTCGTGGCCATCACCCTGCTCGGACGCAACGCCTTCATCGCCCTCAAGGACTATCAGGACCAGAAGAAGGCAGGCGTCACCGATCCGGTCTTCCATCCGGAACTGCTGGTGAACCGGCGCGGCATAGAGGCCTGGGACGAACCCGGCCGTTCGTAGTCCGAGCCGCTCAGGACCGCCTCCGGGCGGTCCTTTTTTCTGCTCCTTCCGGCGCGGCAGGAACCTGTGTCCGGCGGATTGACAAGCGCCTGCCGGAATGGAATATTTTCTTCATTCCTCCTGTCTGCAGGAAAAAGCGCCGAACGCTGCAAGGCTACGCCATGACGAGTTCCCTCAACGCCACATCAAGCCCGTTCTGCCCCCTGGGCGACGGCTCGAAACGACTCCCCGATCTCGAAGCCTGCCGGCAGTATCTCATGGGCTTCAGCAGCGAGATTTCCGTCCCCCGGGGAACCAAGCTCACCGTAGGCCGCATCTATTATCTGCTCGAGGGCGCCGTTACCCTGACGGCTCTGCCCGTCACGGGAGAGAGACTTTCCCTCATCTATTTCCATCCCGGCGACCTGCTCAGCTTCATTCCCGCCGTCAATCACGCCTATGCCATTCCTCACGAGGCCTACGATCTTCTTCTGATGAGCGAAAACCTCGCCATGTTCACCAAGACGCCGTGCCGCCTCATGAGCATGGAACCGGAAGTATTCATCCGCCACATGGACGAGGAACCGCTGAAAACTCTGCTTATGCACGGTCTGGCCGGAAACCTCATGAAGATCATCGTGCAGTCCGTGAACAACAGCACACTTCCCGCCACGGTGCGGGTATGCCGCATGCTTGCCGTGTTCATGGACAAGGAAGCTCCCCATGTTCTGCCGCGCTACCTGACCTACCAGGAAATCGCCGGACATCTTTCCATGCATGTCATGACCGTCACCAAGATTTTTCAGACGCTGCGCCGGGAAGGCATTCTCGACAAGAAGGACGGCGTCACCTTCGTAAAGGATCCCGACGCGCTCATGAACCTCTCCTCGCAGCGCAGCATGCTTTCCTATGCAGGAAGCGAAAAAAGGCCCCGCGACTGACGCCGTCCGCCTGACGACGCGCGTTTTCCCATCCTCCCGCCACCACTCCCTCCCCTCCAACGCCCCCATGCCCGGCGCGCATCGGGCCGGGCCGCATCTTCCCCTGTGCCGTGCCGCCAGAAAACGCGCTGCCGCAGTCTTCATTGAGAAAAAACACACGACTGTCTTCTTCCACAACATGGCAAAACCGATCCGTTTTTTTCCCGAACGGGAAAAAAATCTTCCGAAACTAGTTTAGACTAGTTTTTTTTATCAGCCGTCCGTCTATGTTAACCAGCATCGGCAAAAGTGTCGGGCCGCACTTTCTTTCATTCAGGATATGGTACCCTTCCTGAAAGATCAGCAAAACGCTCTGCTTCACAGCCAGAGGTAATCATGCCTTCCACAAAGAACCTTCCACTGTCCACCATCATCCATACCGTCATCGGTATTGCGCTCATGTTTCTTGGACATGTGCTTCCGTGCCCGTCTCTCGCCGTTCCCGTCAATGACGCTCTCGTTGCCGCCGGTTTTCCCGTGGCGGACGGCAACGCCGTCATCACCATCACCCGCATGGGTATGGTCAATGCCATGATCTTCCTCGGCGTCGTCTATCTCTGGACCTTCGTCGATACGCTCTGGCCCTGCTTTTTCGGCGTGCTCATGCTGGCCTTCAGCGGCTTCACTCCCGCGCCGAAAGTGCTTTCCTCCTTCCTCGGCAATCCCATGGTGGTGATGATCTTCTTCACCCTCTGCTTCGCCACCGCCCTCATCAAAAGCAACGTCGCCTCCTGGCTGGCTCAGTGGATTCTGCGCCGCAACTTCATCATCGGTCGTCCGTGGGTGTTCACCGGCGTGCTTCTCGTCGCCACCTATCTGCTGGCCTTCTTTGAACAGACCTCCATCTGCTTCCTCATCTGGCCCGTTCTCTACAGCATCTTCGACCAGGTGGGCTTCAAGCGCGGCGACAAGTACGTTTCCGTCATGCTGGTGTATATCATCATCATGGCGCTGCTCTCCTTCGCTTCCGATCCGTTCAAGACCGGCGCCTTCCTGCTGCTCGGCAACGTGTGGAGCATGGCGGCAAACAATCCCGGCCTGAACGTGCCCGCTCTGCCCGCCGCCTCCTACTTCTGCTTTGCCCTCGTGGTGTCCCTCGTCTCCATCGGATGCCTGATGCTGGCCATGCGCTTTATCTTCCGCGTAGACGTTTCGCCCCTCATGAAGCTCGATCCCAAGGTGCTGCACAGCAAGCCCCTCGAACCCATGACCGGCTATCAGATCGGCGTGCTCGCGGCCTTTGCCCTCTTCGCCAGCTGGATTCTTCTGCCCGGCATCATCGGCAAGGACAACATCATCGGCGACTTCCTCAGCCGCAACTCCCTGCTCGCGCCCATGGTGGCCCTGTTCGTCGTGGGCTTCGTGCACCTGCGCGGCAAGCCCATCGCAGACATCAGCGAAACGGCTGCGGCCTATCCCTGGCGCATCTTCCTGCTCATCGCCGTGGCCATGCTGCTCGGCGACGCCATGACCGGCAAGGGCACCAACGTCACCATATTCATGGAATATGTCCTGCGCGGCGCTCTGGAAGGCTTCGGCTACATTTCCCTGTGCATCGCCGTCGTCCTGCTCGGCATCATCTTCACCAACTTCTGCAACTCCGTGGTGCTCGGCCTCGTGCTCACGCCCGTGCTGCTCGCCATGTGCAACGCCTTCGGCATGAACGCCGGCCCCCTCATGGCCTGCTTCATCTACGCCGTGCTCATTGCGGCCTGCACCCCCGCCGCCTCGCCCTTCGCGGCCATGCTCTTCGGCAATTCCCAGTGGCTCAGCCCCAGAGAGGTCGTCACCTACTGCGTGTCCGCCTCCCTCATCATCGCGGTCATCATCATCGTTGTCGGCATTCCCCTAGCCATGATCATCTTCTAACCGGGCTTTTCGGCCGCTACCATCCGAACGCAAGGCTTTCCTTGAAGAGAAAGCCAAAACAAGAAAGGAGCTTCCCATGAACAAGTACGACGTCATCATCGTAGGCGGCGGCCCTGCCGGTCTCACGGCCTCCATCTATGCCGTGCGGGCCAACATGAAAACTCTGGTGCTCGACATGCTCGCCCCCGGCGGTCAGATCATCAACACCAACGAAATCGCCAACTACACCGGCTTCGGCACCATCAACGGCGCGGAACTGGCCATCAAGATGTTCGAACACTCCCAGGAAGTGGGCGCGGAATTCGACTACAAGACCGTGACCTCCATCATCGACGAAGGCGACGTGAAAAAGGTGGTCTGCCTTGAGGACGACACCGTCTACGAAGCTTCCGCCGTGATCATCGCCACCGGAACGCGTCCCCGCCGCCTGCACATTCCCGGCGAAGACGCCCATGCCGGCGCTGGCATCAGCTGGTGCGCCATCTGCGACGGCGCCCAGTACCGCGGCAAGGACGTGGTGGTCATAGGCGGCGGCAACTCCGCCGTGGAGGAATCCATTTATCTTGCGGGCATCGTGAACCACCTCACCATCGTGACCATGTTCGACCTCACGGCCGATCCCATTGCCTGCGACAAGCTGCGCGCCATGCCCAACGTGACCATCTATCCCTATCAGGACGTGCTCGAATTCCTCGGCACGGACAAGCTCGAAGGCGTGCGCTTCAAGTCCACGAAGGAAGACGCCACGGAACGCACCGTCACCTGCGACGGCGTGTTCGAGTACATCGGTCTTGAACCCACCGCCTCGTTCTGCGCCGATCTCGGCATTCTCGACAGAACCGGCTGCATCGTGACCGACGCCGCCATGACCACGTCCCGTCCCGGCATCTTTGCCGCCGGCGACATCATCGTGAAGGGTCTGCGCCAGGTGGCCACGGCCTGCGGCGACGGCGCCATAGCCGCCAACTCCGCTTCCAAGTACGTTGAAAAACTGAGAGGATAGCCTCTCTTCCGGCAAAAGCCCCGCCCTCAGGACACTCACCCCAGAAGGAGATCTTCCATGATCAAGGAAATCGATACCGCCGCCTACGACGGCATGGACAAGTCCGGCGTCATGCTGGTGGAATTCTATTCCAAGACCTGCGGCCCCTGCAAAATGCTCTCGTTCGTGCTCAAGGACATCGACAAGAACGATCCCGAATTCCGCATCTTCACCGTGGACTTCGACGCCAATCAGGACCTCAAGGAACGCTGCGGCGTGAAGGGCTTCCCCACCATGCTGTTCATGAAGGACGGCGTGGAAGTTTCCCGCCTCGAGGGCCTCAAGCAGAAGCCCGCCATCATTCAGGAAATCGAAAAGCTCAAGGCCTGAGCACCATCCGGCAGAAAAACTCGCCGCAGCTCTCCAGCGTCTGCGGCGGCCTCCGGCAGGCGGCCTCTTCGCCGCCCTTCCCGGAAACGGAATCCTTCCGGTTCACCACGCTTTTTTGTTCCGCAAGACGAGCAACACTCAAGAAGGAGTTTTCCCATCATGAGCAGCAAAGTGATGCACACCTACAACGACCATCTCATCACCCGTCAGAACCGCGCCGAAAAGGAATTTCTCGCCGCCTTCGAAGCGGAAAAGCCCACGCTCGAAAACGCCCATGTTCTGGTCAACCCCTACTTCATCAACCCCCTCTGCGCGCTGATTCTCTTCAAGAGCGAAAAGCCCGCCACCGCCACCATGACCCTTCACGGCAAGCGCAACGACCGTGAAAACATCGTGCATACCTTCCCCGAAGGCACGAGCCACGCCATTCCGGTCATCGGCCTTTACGAGGGCATCGCCACCAACGTGACCGTGGAACTTTCCACCGGCGAAAAGAAGACCTTCTCCATTGAGTCCCAGCCGCTGCCCGAAGACGTGTGCCGCTGCCGCAACATCAACACGTCCATGGACTACTTCGGCAACAACTTCATGTTCCTGACCCCCGCCGGCAAGAACCTGCCCACCGCCTACGACTACATGGGCGACATCCGCTGGCTGCTCACCGAAAACACCATGTTCGACATCAAGCGCGTGAAGAACGGCAACATCATGACCGGTTCCCACCGCTTCTGCCACATGCCCTACTGCCCCACCGGCGTCATCGAACTGAACCTGCTCGGCAAGATCTACAAGGAATACCGCATGCCGGGCAACTATCATCACGATCACTTCGAAATGCCCGACGGCAACATTCTGGCCCTCACGCAGGACTTCCGCACCGATACCGTGGAAGACATGATCGCCCTGCTCGACCGTGAAACCGGCGAAGTGCTCCGCACCTGGGACTACAAGACCTTCCTGCCCCAGAACGTGGGCGGCTCCGGCTCTCAGGACGCCCACGACTGGTTCCACAACAACGCCCTCTGGTACAACGACAAGGACAAGACCATCACCATTTCCGGCCGTCATCAGGACGCCGTGGTGAACTTCGACTACGAAACCAGCAAGCTCAACTGGATCATCGGCGACCCCGAAGGCTGGCCCGAAGATATGCAGAAGTACTTCTTCAAGCCCGTGGGCGACGTGGCCAACTTCGACTGGCAGTATGAACAGCACGCCTGCGTGGTCTGCCCCGACGGCGACATCATGTGCTTCGACAACGGCCAGTACCGCTCCAAGGTGAAGGAAAAGTACATCCGCAACCGCGACAACTTCTCCCGCGGCGTGCGCTACCGCATCGACACCGAAAAGATGGAAATCGAACAGGTGTGGCAGTACGGCAAGGAACTCGGCCAGAGCTTCTTCTCGCCCTACATCTGCAACGTGGAATACTACGACGAAGGTCACTACCTCATCCATTCCGGCGGCATCGGCTGGAAGGACGGCTATGCCTCCGACGCCCTCGGCGCCTTCATCAACCCCAAGAAGCAGCCCGGCACCGACATCTGCGCCAAGACCGTGGAACAGAAGAACGGCGTTGTCATGTACTCCATGGAAGTGGACGGCAACTTCTACCGCGCCGAAAAGCTCTTCCCCTATCATGACGGCGACAACGCCGCCTTCGGCGAAGGCAAGCTCCTCGGCCATCTGGACGAGACTCCCACCTTCGACACCATTCCCGACGTGCCCGAATCCCAGCAGGTCATCGACTCCTGGCATCAGGTGAACATCGAAGAAGACGAAGACCGCATCGTCTTCCACGGCCGCTTCGCCCGCGGCTCCCTGGTCATGGTGCTGCTTGAAGGCGAAAAGGAAACCCGCGGCTACTTCATCAACACCGCCGCCTCCTATCACCTTGCCATGTGCTCCGGCGCCTACCTCGAAGACGACGACCGCGTCATCAAGCAGAACATCAGCAAGGAAGGCCTCTCCGGCAAGTACGAGATCAAGGTTCTCGTGGAAGACACCAAGTATCAGACCGGCGTCTCCCTCTTCTGCTGATCAGTAACGACCAAACACGGGAAAAGCGCCCTTCCCATGAGGGGCGCTCCCTGAAATAAAAGAAAGCGGAGGTTTTCCTCCGCTTTTTTTATGGCTGACTGACGATGGCGTCTGGCTTCCTTCCCGCCGGAGCCGTTCCGTCTCCGGCCGCGATCGTACGAGCGGCCGGACCGGAAAAAGACAGGCCCGCTCCGGAAAAGGCGCGGCACACAAAGAAAGCGCGAGAGCAGAAAAGGAACGAGCGCGAACGAAAGAAAAAAGGGGGAAAACTCCTACAGCGCGAAGAGCTTGCCGCACTTTCTGCAGCGGTACAGATGCCTGCCGTGTTTGTTGTCCATGGAGTGGCCGACCTGATGCCCCAGCACCGCGCCCGAGGCTCCCCCGGTCAGCGCGCCGATGAGTCCGCCCGTAATCGCGCCTATGGCCGTGCCGAGCACGGGCACCACGGAACCTATGGCCGCCCCGGCCGCCGCGCCGACACCGACGCCGGAAAGTCCGGCCGCAG
>OOCM01000260.1_pt1 | contig 57251 bp, 57 predicted proteins | sample 1671111 | NCBI WGS metagenome assembly OOCM01 (sample SAMN06348123, study PRJEB24527) | human gut metagenome | biome: human gut; feature: ankylosing spondylitis patient; material: feces | host: Homo sapiens | place: China | collected 2015-10 | reverse complement strand
GGATAAATCTTTTACAGAATGGGATTAGCCATCAACACGTTTTGTCCTATAACCCAAAAAAATAGAGCGGATAAAGAAAAATAAAAGAAGCTGCCAAAACCGGCAGCTTCTTTTTTGCAAGTGGCTTAAAAATGATTTAATCGTCTTCACCATTCATCCAGCTATCGAATTTTTCTAATACTTTATCATAGGTCTGCTGGGAAATATCAGGAAGCTTTCCACCCCAGGCTTTGGTAGCCTGATCGAAGCCCTTTTTAAAAGCATCTGCTAATTCCTGGGCTTTGGACTTATCATTACCGGATAATGCTTTTGCAAAATCTAAAATACGGTCAGAGGTCTGGTTTACACCCCAGTATCCGTCTTCTGCAATATCAGCCTGTGCCTGTGCCTTTACATCAGCAGAAACAGTGAAGTTACCGCCTGCAAGGAAAGACCACATATCATCGGCTTTGCCAATGGCTGCGCCCTGTTTGCTCATCATCTGTTCTACAATTCCGCGAAGCTGTGAAATACGGCTGTCAGAATCAGCTTTCATTTTTGCAATGAGAGCAGAGTTCTGTGTCTTTTGGGAAGAACTGCTCTTGTCACTGGAGCCTTTTTCATAGATAACACCAGTAGAGGTGTTATTCTTCGAAGATTCGGTCTTCTTAGAAGAAACTTTGGAATCTGTGGCAACAGTGGATGCAGCAGATACATAATTGTTAATAGAATTAATTGCCATAATCTTAACCCTCCTTGGTCAAATGCTTACTAAGTATCCATTCTTAGTCTTATTCATATATTTTATCGGTAAGAATGGGACAAAATATAAGAGGAAGAATTGACCTTTTTTAGAAAAAATGATAACATAAATTTGTATCATGTATACAAAATACAGGAGAAAAACAATGGACGAACTTGCAGTAAAAGCGCTGGCAAAAATTAATCTTGGATTGGACGTATTACGTCGGAGAGAAGATGGGTATCATGAAGTAAAGATGGTTATGCAGACCATTCATTTATATGACCAGCTTCATCTTAAGAAAATAGAGTCTGGCATACATTTAGAGACAAATCTTGGATTTCTTCCGGTAGATGAAAGTAATCTGGCTTACCGGGCAGCGAGACTTATGAAAGAAAAATATCAGATTGAAGAAGGCATTGATATCCGGCTGAATAAGCGGATTCCTGTTGCTGCCGGGATGGCAGGTGGAAGCACGGATGCCGCAGGCGTGCTTTATGGAATCAATGAATTATTCAATCTTGGAATAAAGCGGAAAGAACTGATGGAACTGGGCGTTCAGATTGGGGCTGACGTACCGTATTGCATCATGCGTGGTACAGCTTTGGCAGAAGGCATTGGAGAAAAATTAACTTCACTGCCACCGATGGTGAAGTGTCCGGTAGTGATTGCCAAACCGCAGGTCAGTGTATCTACTAAATATGTCTATGAGAATCTGAAGTTGGATGAGCATACACAGCATCCTGACATTGATGCCTTAATACAGAATATCCGCACAAAGGATTTGCCGGCAATTGCAGGTAGTATGGGAAATCTTTTAGAAACGGTTACTGCAAAGAAGTATCCGGAGATAGAGAAGATAAAAGAACTGATGCGGGAAAATGGTGCATTGAATGCCATGATGAGTGGAAGTGGTCCGACAGTATTTGGACTTTTTGATGAACTGGAAACGGCAAAAATGGCAGCAGCGATTGTACGCCAGAGCGGGCTCGCAAGGCAGGTCTTTGTAACAGAGATTTATAATAATAGAAGATAACAACATGCTCTTTATAAAAAGGGTTGGAGGGTTAATATATGACAGATAATCTGGAATTAAATATGAATGCATATCTTCCTTTGCGAGATGTTGTATTTAATACACTTCGTGAGGCAATATTAAAAGGAGAATTAAAACCGGGTGAAAGACTGATGGAGCTGCAGCTGGCATCTAAGCTTGGAGTCAGCCGGACTCCGATTCGTGAGGCCATCCGGATGTTAGAGCAGGAGGGGCTTGCTGTAACCATACCGAGAAGAGGAGCCGAGGTTGCCCGCATGACAGAAAAGGACATGGAAGATGTGTTACAGATCCGGGCAGCATTAGATGAACTGGCAGTGCAGCTTGCAACAGAACAGATTACAGATGAACAGTTTGGTGCATTAGAACAGGCAAGACAGAATTTTGAAAATTCTTTAAAAAGTGATGATGTAAAAGAAATTGCACAGGCAGATGTAGCATTTCATGATGCTATTTATAATGCTACCGGAAATGCAAAACTGGTATCCATGCTGAACAATCTGCGGGAGCAGATGTATCGTTACCGTGTAGAATATTTAAAGGACGAGACGATTTATCCGAGATTATTAAAGGAACATAAGGATATCGCAGAGAGTCTTCGCAGGAAGGACAAGTCCCGTGCTTCAGAAACCATGCGGGAGCATGTGAAGAATCAGGCAGAAGCAGTCAAAGATATGATTCGTCAGCAGGAACAAGACCAATAGCATAAAGAAACAGGAATAAAAAAACAAAATACGGAAACACTAAGGACAGACCATACAGGGTCTGTCCTTTTTGCATATGCACAGGTGACTGGAAAATCGCATGCTTATATGCAGAGTTGGCGGACATCCGATACTATAAAAATTATGCCAAGGAGTTGATTTATGCAGCAGAAAGAAGAAAAAATCGCAGGGCACACTGCAAAGCATATCGCAGGACATACCGCAGAACATACAACAGAACGTAATGCAGAATACAATGATGAAATTACAACCAGTTTGCAGGAAAATACTGCACGTTTTCAGAAGATATTTTCCGGGTGTGCGGATATTAAAATGCGAACCATGAAGATAGGACAGAAGCAGCAGATTGCATGTATGGCAGCATACATAGAGATAACCGGTGGTGGAGCAATTTTTGAAAAATCTCTCGTTGGCAGGCTTTTAAACGAATTGTGTCATTATAATGAAAAAGAAGTCTATGAGCGGCTGTCGCAGAATGCCCTTGGATTATCGGATGTTACGCCCTTTGATACTTTTTCGGATGCAGCGGCAGGTCTTCTGACCGGAGATACCATTCTATTTATAGATGGCTATGATAAAGCATTAAAGATTCCGGATAAGGGATACCCGTCTATGGGAATTTCTGAAGTAAATTCAGAAAAGGTAATCCGGGGCTCTAATGAAGGATTTACCGAGTCCGTAAAAGCGAATACGGCATTGGTACGTAAAAGGATTCGTTCTCCGAAAGTAAAGGTAAAAGAGAAAAAGGTAGGGCTGCGCAGTAAGACCAATGTGGATTTGATGTATATGGAGGATTTGATTTATCCCGGAGTTTTAGAGGAGGTAGAAAAGCGGCTTGACGGATTTGAAATTGACGGAGTCTTAGACAGTGGAATCATTGAACAGCTTACAGAAGAAAAATGGTATTCTCCATTTCCGCAGTTTCAGACCACACAGCGGCCGGACCGGGCAGCCATGGCAATTTTAGAGGGAAGGGTAGTACTGATTGCGGATAATTCACCAATTGCACTGATACTGCCGACGGATTATAACTCCTTCATACAGACCAGTGATGACTATTACAACCGCTGGGAAATTGCATCATTGGGAAGAATGTTACGTTTTCTGGCTTCTTTTTTTGCCATGACATTACCGGGACTGTATCTTGCAGTCTGTAATTTTCATACACAGATACTGCCGACGAAATTGCTGTTATCCTTTGCAGCAGCAAGACAAGGAGTGCCGTTTCCCGGGGTGGTAGAGGTACTTTTGATGGAGTTATCCTTTGAACTGTTGCGGGAAGCAGGCGTGCGCCTTCCGGGAGCTATGGGGAATACCATAGGAATTGTCGGTGGGCTGATTATCGGACAGGCGGCGGTGGAAGCAAATCTGGTCAGTCCTATCGTGGTAATTGTGGTGGCATTTACAGCACTTTGTTCCTTTGCGGTACCCAATGAAGAATTTGCAACAGCATTTCGCATCTTGAAATTTTTCTTTATTGCCATGTGTGCGTGGCTGGGCTTTTTCGGCTTTTTGATGGCTTTGCTTGCGGTACTCATTCATCTGTCACATCTTAAGAGTTTTGGCATTCCATATCTGATGCCCTTTGTAGGGGCAGATGTAACGGATTATCAGGATGAGCGGGACAGTCTGCTGCGTCTGCCATTATATCAACTGCGGCACAGACCGGTTTTTGCGAGACGCCACAATCGTCTGCGGCTTAGGAGGAAAAAGTAATTATGTTTTCAGAAAATCAGAAAATATCAGAGAGGCAGATGGCGAGGCTCCTGATTTTTGATATGTGCGGAATCAGTACGTTGCTGCTTCCCGGACTGTTAGGAAAAATGCTTGGGACAGACGGCGTATTTGCTATATTGCTGGGAGCAGTGCCGGTGTATCTATTTACCTTTCTTCCAGAGCTGCTACAGGAAAAGCGGAAAAACAGTAATACCAGAAATGGCAGTAATACCAGCAATATCAGTAATATCGGGAAAAGTTATCCGGAGATTTTAAAGAAGCAAGGAAATGGTTTTATTCGCATTTTTGTATTGGTAGTCTATACAGTCGAGGGAATTCTGCTGGCGGGCTATGGCTTATTTCTTTTAAGTGACCTGATGGTGAGTGAATTGTTAAAGGACAGTTCATTTGTGCTGGCAGCAGTTTTACTAATGCTTTTATGTGGCTATGGAATCTGGCAGGGCATCGAAGGGCGTGCCCGGGTGTATGAAATCCTGTTCTGGTTTGTATTTCTTCCACTTATTTTAATGTTGCTTCTGGCAACAAAGGATGTCAATACGATTTACTGGACTCCGGTAATGGTACATTCCTGGGGAAACTTTGTGAAAGGGACAGCGGCAGTCGTGCTCCTGTATGGCACAATGGCATTTGTTTTGTTTTTACAGCCCTATCTTGCAGAAAATGTCCGTGTAGGACGGACATGCCGGAAAAGCCTTTGTGTTACAGTGATTTTTAATGCTGCAATCTATCTGATTACGCTTGGCATCTTTGGCAGTGGCATGCTGCCGAAAATGAAATATCCGGCAATTACATTAATGAGCATGATAAAACTGCCAGGCGGTTTCTTCGAACGGCAGGATGCCTTTATGGTAGCAATCTGGTTCTTTACAATTTACGCATTTATCAATACCGGAATGTTTTATGCCTCAGATTTGCTGAAAGCTGTATGGCAAAAGGAAGGGCACCAAAAAGCGGATGGGAAAAATGAAGCGATTCAGGGAAAAGCCGATGCGAAAAGTATAGAAAAATTGATAATACCAATTGTAATGGTTCTTACATTTGCAGTCACATTACTTTTTTACCGGCTACCGGAGTGGAAAATAATGTTTATATGGATTCAGGCAATTGCATTTCTTCCGTTGACGGTAATTCTTCCGCTGTGCATTGGAGAGATAAGGAAATGCCGGGAAAAGGGATAGTGGAAAAGATAGCAGAAAAAATAGCGGAAAGGAGCAGCAGTATGAAAAATAGAATCGTGACAATTGTTTCCATGATATTTTTGGCAGTCTTATGCCTTGGCGGCTGTGGAAATACAGAGTTGGAAGAACGGAATTTTCCATTGGCAGCAGAGGTGACTTTGACAAAGGAGAACTATCAGATGGCATTTGGCTTTGAGCAGCTTAAGAATGTGGCAGATGAGAAAAGCGAAAAAGAGAATACATCGGTACTTCTGGCGGAAGGAAAAGACTGCATGGAGCTGTTTTTACATGCAGATGGGGAAAATCCTGGAGAGATGGATTATAACCATTTAAAGGCATTGATTCTAAACCGGTCGCTTTTAGAGAATGAAAAGCGGCTGGGTGCATTTCTTGGGTATCTGGAAGAGGAAAATCTTTTTTCGAGGAATACGCTGCTTTTTGTTACGGAGGATGAACCGGATCAGGTGATGGAGATGGATACAGTTTTAAAAGAGCCGGTAGGAACTTATCTGAATGAAAGAATTGCCTCGGATGAGCGTTTTAAGGACAGTGAGGCAGTTACTCTGGGCAGCCTGTTCCGGATATGGGAAAATGAGAATGAAAATCTGTGGATTCCCTATATTAACTGTGCAGAAGATAAAATGATACTGGAAAAATATTATCTGATGCAGGGCAGGACGGCAGCAGGCAAAGTGGACCGGGAAACGGGAGAACTGGCTTTGCTCTCAGAGCAGAAGATGAAAAGCTACAGCATTTCACTTGAAGATGCAGAAAGTGTAACACTTAGTAATTTATGCTGCAGCTATGCTTTTACGGAGCAGAATGGCCAGGTGACGGAAACTGTTACAATAAAGGCAGATGGAAAGTATCAGGGCAACAGGGAACTGCTGCAGAAAACAAAGCACAGGGATGAAAAATTGGAAGACCTTCATACAGACAGTCAGGATGAAAATGCACTGCTGGAAGTGGAAGCAGAAATAGAGCAGACTTTGGAAGAAAAGATGGATGCCATGACAGAAAAATTGCAACAGAATCAGAATGCAGATGGAACAAACAGTTATTATAAATTAGGGGCATATGCAAGGGATATTTATTTGCAGTTTCAGAAGGATTGGAGCGGTTACCGGAAAAACCTGACAGTGGAATATCATTGGGATGTCACGCTGGTGACATCTCCGTAGGATGCTGGACACCCGGTTACACTGGTAACATTGGCAACATCTTTGTAAGATGTCTGGTTCTGGTGATGCTGACGGCAGCCTATTATTTCTTAAGTTAATTTATTAATTTGACTTAGATTGGGCAAAAACAGAAAGATTACATTACTTTTTGCCCAAAATGAGTTGCAGAAGGAAGCATAGTCTTTGTTATTTGCTTCTGATTGGGTAAAAAGACTTCATTTTTCTAGAATCTTACCCAAACCGAGAGAACTTCGGAGATAACAGCAGAGGAGATTGGGCAAAAAAGAGTCATTTTTCTTAAATTATACCCAAATCAACTTCACCAGCGACTTTTGAGAGAAAAGTCGCAAACTCAACCGTGTCCCCAAAAAGAAAAGTTACAAGCTCAGCCGCATCCCACCAAGAAAAATTTACAACCCCACCCCATTTCTACATAAAATTTTCTCCCCCAAAAAGTTATCAAAATGTATAGAAAAAATTTTTTCGGTTATATTCCAGATAGAAAGTCAGAATAGTATGGCGAAAGAAAGCGTAGCAAGGAAAAGCAGAAATAAGAAATCAGAAACATGAAAAGGAGTTTTACCATGAAAGAATATAACCGAAAAAAATTGTATTTAAAAAGGGCGTTGTTCTATGGCATGCTGTTATTACTGTTGGTATTTACGGCAGGCAGTGCGAAAAAGGCTTATGAGGGGCGAAGAATGCAGGAGGACATTGCAGAAAAGATTCTGCGTTTCCATGTCAGGGCAAACAGTGATGGGGAAGCAGATCAGGCACTGAAGCTTAAGGTGCGGGATGCGGTTGGAAAAGAAATGGGAGAACTTTTGCAGGATGCTAAGACAGCCGAAGAAAGCAGCCGGATTGCAAGAGAACACTTCCCGGAAATTATACATATTGCAAAAGAAGTCATCCGGCAGGAGGGCTATGATTATCCGGTAGAGGTGAAATTATCTTCCGTGGAGTTCCCGGTAAAGACCTATGGCAGTTATACGTTCCCGGCGGGAACTTATCAGGCACTGGAAGTGATTATCGGAGCAGGCATGGGACATAACTGGTGGTGTGTCATGTATCCGAATATGTGCTTTGAAGGAAGTGTCTATGAGGTTGTGGATGGTAAATCAGAAAAGGTGTTGAAGGATACCTTGAGTGAGACGGAATATCAGTCTCTGATGGAAGAGAAGAATTATAAGATTTCATGGAAATGGCTGGATTTCTGGGATAAATAGTGCTATACTGACCTGGATTTCTATAGAAGGAGCGGATTAGATGACAAAAGATGTAATTGTATCAATCAGCGGATTACAGATGCCGGCAGAAGGAGAAGCAGAGCCGGTTGAAGTGATTACAGTAGGGGATTATTACCAGAAAAACGGAAAACATTATGTGCTGTATGAAGAAGTAAATGAAGGTTTTGAAGGAAGCACAAAGAATATAATCAAGATGCAGGAAAACTGTATTGATATTACAAAAAAAGGAGTTTCCAATGTACACATGGTCTTTGAAAAGAACCGGAAAAATATGTCTTATTATGGAACGCCATTTGGAAATCTTCTGGTTGGAATTGATGCAAAGGATATTAAAGTGGAAGAGACAGAACATTGTATTGATGTGCAGATAGATTATGCATTGGAGGTAAACTATGAGCATCTGGCAGACTGTACCATTAAGATGAAGATTGCATCAAAAGAAAAAGGCGAATTCAGTCTTGCGTAGCTGGATGTATAAAAATAGAGCTGGGTGAAAACCCAGCTCAAGTTATTTTATTTACCAGCTTTTTCTTTTAACTTTGCCATAAAGCCTTTTTTCTTTTTGGCAGGCGCTTCGATAGGGCCACGCATTCCTTTTACTGCAGTAATGTAAAGCCCGCTGACAGTAGCTTTTACTTCCTTCTTAACCGGAACGGAATCAAAAATCTGTCCGTCACAGATTAAAGTCATAACCTTTGGACCAACCTTTGCTTTGACGATTGGAAGTTTGGAACGGCGGAGCATTTTCGGGGTCTGGGCAATGACATTTGCCGGAAGACCGGAATCTTTAAGCCGCATCTTCTTCTTATCGATAATCAGCATGGAAATGGTCTGTGCTGCTGCTGCAATCTGGGCATCCTGTTCTTCTTTCTTTTTCTGAGCTCGTTTGCCCACAAAATAAAGAACAATCAGGGCAATAATCATAATAATCAGTATTGTTAATAATACAATCGCAAATTTTGGCACGATGAAAACCTCCTTAAGTAAAATCCAAATATGATTGTATCATTGATTGGCAGGATTGACAACCTGCAAATGCGAAAAATTCTATGAAATGCTTTTATTTTCGGTGAAAATGTGGTATCTTTAGAAAGTATGACTGACTGGAAAAATCCAGCCTTTGAATGAAAGACAGAAGGGAAATAAATATGAAGAAGAAAATAGTGGCAGTATTGTTATGCCTGACACTGGCATTTTCAGTAACTGGCTGTGGAAAAGACAAGAAAAGTGAATCGGTAGAGAATACAGAGAGCACAGAAGTGGTATCCAGTGCGGCAATTGATTTTGACCCGCTTGATTATGTGGAACTGGGCGATTATATGGGATTGTCAGTAGCTTTGACAGACGATTATTCCGTAAGTGATGATGATGTGAAGACTTTTATTGAGAATAGCGTAATTACCAACTATCCATACTATGTAGATACGGATAAAACAGTGGTAGAGGATGGAGATGCTGTAAATATCGATTATGAAGGATTAAAAGATGGTGTGGCATTCAGCGGTGGAACTGCAACAGATACGGTCTTAGAGATTGGAAGCAATACGTTTATTGACGGCTTCGAAGAAGGACTGATTGGTGCAAAAGTAGGGGATAAAGTAACCTTGAATCTTACATTCCCGGAAAGCTATAAAAATACAGACCTGGCAGGACAGGCGGTTGTGTTTAATGTAACCATCAATAAAATTGTTGAGAAGCAGGATATTACTTATGACAATATGACAGATGAATATGTGGCATATGTCAATGCTAAGGCCAGCCTTGGCTATGATACGGTAGATGAGATGAAGGCAGATGCACGCAATTATCTGGAATCTTCTAAGGAATCCTCCAAGAAATCTGCAATCCGTTCTGCAGTAATGGACAAGTTAGGAGAGGTATGTACCGTAAAGGAAATTCCGGATGGACTTCTGGATGCCCGTATGGAAGAGGTAATGGCACAGTATGAATCCTATTACTGCAGTGATGGAAGCAGCCTTAAGGATTATGTGGAAAATACAGCAAATCAGGATTATGATGAATTTGTAAGCAATGTAACTGACGAAGTGACATCAGATCTTAAGACACAGATGATTTTAGAGGCAATTGCAGAAAAGGAAGGCATTGAGTTTGACCAGGATGGCTTTGACAGCTACGTTGGAAATCTTATGAGCAATTACAGCTACAGCGATGAATCCACATTATACAAATCATATGGATTGAGCGCAGACAGCGGAAAAGAATATTTAAAGAAAGTATATGTATGCAATCTGGCACTTCAGAAAGTAGTTGACAGCGCAACTGTTGAAGATGAGGCAGGAACAGAAAATGTTACAGATACTGAATTAAATACAGAAAACTAAAAAGGATTAGAAAATTTTTTATCTAAGGGGGATAGAAAAATGGAACTTGTTGACATCAGAGATTTATTTCACCATCAGGAAGATTATGTAGGTAAGAAGATTACCGTCGGAGGCTGGGTAAGAAGTAACCGTAATTCTAAAAACTTCGGATTTATCGTAGTAAATGACGGAACTTTCTTTGAGCCACTGCAGGTAGTATATGCAGACGGACTGGAGAATTTTCAGGAGCTTACCAAAATTAATGTTGGTGCAGCTATTGTTGTTACCGGAGTGCTGGAAGCTACACCGGAAGCAAAACAGCCATTTGAAATTCAGGCAGAGGAAATCGTAATTGAAGGCGCATCTGCACCGGATTATCCGTTACAGAAGAAACGTCACAGCTTCGAATATTTAAGAACTATTTCACATTTAAGACCACGTACCAATACCTTTGAGGCAGTATTCCGTGTACGTTCCCTGATTGCATATGCAATTCATAAGTTCTTCCAGGAGAGGGACTTTGTCTATGTACACACTCCGCTGATTACCGGAAGTGACTGTGAGGGTGCGGGAGAAATGTTCCAGGTTACTACCATGGACTTAAATAACATTCCACACAAGGAAGACGGAAGCATTGATTATACACAGGATTTCTTTGGAAAACCAACCAATCTTACCGTAAGTGGACAGTTAAACGGAGAGACCTTTGCACTGGCGTTCAAAAATATTTATACCTTTGGACCAACCTTCAGGGCAGAGAATTCCAATACTACAAGACATGCTGCAGAGTTCTGGATGATTGAGCCGGAAATTGCATTTGCAGATCTGGAAGATGACATGGTACTGGCAGAGAGTATGCTGAAATATATTATTTCCTATGTTATGGAACATGCACCGGAAGAAATGCAGTTCTTTAATTCCTTCGTAGACAAGGGACTGATTGAACGGCTGAATAATGTATTACATTCCGATTTCGCAAGAGTGACTTATACAGAAGCCATTGAACTTCTGGAGAAGAATAATGATAAATTTGATTATAAGGTATCCTGGGGCTGTGACCTTCAGACCGAGCATGAGCGTTTCTTAACAGAGCAGGTTTTCAAGAGACCGGTATTTGTAACAGATTATCCAAAGGAAATCAAAGCCTTCTATATGAAACTCAATGAGGATGGCAAGACAGTTGCAGCAGTTGACTGTCTGGTGCCAGGAATCGGAGAAATTATCGGAGGAAGCCAGAGAGAGGATGACTACGATAAATTATTAGAAAGAATCCATGAACTTGGATTAAAAGAGGAAGATTACAGCTTCTATCTTGATTTACGTAAATATGGTTCTGCAAGACATGCAGGCTTCGGACTTGGATTTGAAAGATGCGTTATGTATCTTACCGGTATGGCAAACATCCGTGATGTCATTCCGTTCCCAAGAACCGTTAATACCTGTGAATTGTAAGAGCAGCAGGTTATAAAAGAAGTATATAGAAGAAGGGCGTATGAAAAAACTTTCGTTTTTTCATACGCCCTTCTTTTGAATCATGGATTGATTTTATATAAGATAAATAAAGGGAGGTATTTTGCTTAACCCATAATTACTTCAACAGTAACTTCTTTCTTAGACGGATCAAATGGAATCATATTGCCATCAGCAATAACACCATCCACAGTAAGAACCTTGACACCTTTCTGTACGCCATTTGGATTCTTTACCTGAATGTGATAAGTTACACCACGGAAATCACGTTTTGCGGTAAAACCGGATAAAGTAGATGGAATACATGGGTCAATTACAAGACCATCATAATCCGGACGGATACCTAAGATATACTGGGATACATCAAGGAAAGTCCATGCAGCAGTACCGGTAAGCCAGCTGTTCTTTGCTTCACCGAAGTTTGGCGCATCTTTTCCGGCAATCATCTGAGAGTACACATATGGCTCAGTGCGGTGGATTTCGCTGATATCTTCGATATAAGCAGGACAGGTTCTGGTGTATACCTGCCATGCACGGTCGCCACGTCCAACGACTGTTTCTGCAATGGAAATCCATGGATTGTTGTGACAGAAGATACCTGCATTTTCTTTGTATCCAGGTGGATAGGAAGAAATTTCACCGAGCTCTACATGGTATTTGTGATAAGGTGGCTGCAGCAGTACAATACCGTATTTGGTATCTAAGTATTTTTCAACAGACTGCATTGCCTGAAGACAATTGCCTTCTTTCAGTCCGATTTCTGCCATAACACAGAATCCCTGCGGCTCGATAAAGATTTTACCATCGTCACATTCTTTGGAACCGATTTTCTGTTTGTAGTGGTCGTAAGCTCTTAAGAACCATTCGCCATCCCAGCCGGCATCGAGAACGGTTTTTTCCATGGAAGCAATTGCTTCTTCCGCTTCTTTGGCTTCTTCTTCCAGACCTCTGTGTTTGCAGATTTCTACATAATCTTTACCATATTTTACAAACATGCCTGCGATAAATACAGACTCTGCATTTGGTCCCTCAGATGGTCCGAAGGTCTGGAAGGATTCACCCGGCTCTTCTGAGAAGCAGTTTAAGTTCAGACAGTCATTCCAGTCAGCACGTCCAATCAGAGGAAGTCCATGTGGTCCTAAGTGTGTTCTGGTATAGTTGAAGGAACGTCTTAAATGTTCCATAAAATCGGTTGCTTTGCTTTCGTCATTATCATAAGGAGTGATTTCATCTAAAATGGAGTAATCTCCGGTCTCCTTGATATAAGCAGCAGTACCGGCAATGAGCCATAACGGGTCATCATTGAATCCGCTTCCGATATCAGCATTTCCTTTTTTGGTAAGTGGCTGATACTGATGGTAAGCACTTCCATCCTCAAACTGGGTAGATGCGATATCTAAAATACGCTGTCTTGCACGGTCCGGAATCAGATGAACAAATCCTAAAAGATCCTGACAGGAATCACGGAAGCCCATGCCTCGTCCAATTCCGGATTCGAAATAGGAAGCGGAACGTGACATATTAAAGGTAACCATACACTGGTACTGATGCCAGATGTTTACCATACGGTCTAACTTCTCTTCGGAAGAAGATACGGTAAAGTGGTTTAAAAGATTATTCCAGTATTCTTTTAATTCTGCTAAAGCAGCGTCAGCTTTTTCTGTGGTATCAAAACGTTTTAATAATTCTTCTGCCGGTTTTCTGTTGATGCTTCCGTTTTCAGCAGGACCATCCCATTTCTCGGCAACCGGATTCTCTACATAACCCAGTACAAAAACAAAGGATTTTGATTCGCCCGGTGCAAGAGAAACCTTGATATGGTGGGAACCAATCGGAGACCAGCCGCTTGCTACAGAGTTCTTAGAGGTTCCGTTTATGACAACTTCCGGCGCGGAATTTTCGCCATAAGCACCAAGGAAAGATTCACGGTCGGTATCGAATCCGGCAAGCTGGGTATTTACAGCATATACCGCATAATGATTACGGCGTTCGCGGTATTCTGTCTTATGATAAAGGGCAGAGCCGTGAATTTCCACTTCACCAGTACTGAAGTTACGCTGGAAGTTTGTCATATCATCCATGGCATTCCACAGACAGAATTCTACATAAGAGAATACGGAAATTTCTTTGTGTTCGCTGCCGTGGTTGGTCAGTGTCAGTTTGTTAATCTCACAGGTATTTCCCATAGGAACAAACATGGTCAGCTCTGCGGATAACTGATTTTTGCTTCCCTCAAAAACAGAGTAGCCTAATCCATGCCGGCACTGATAGGAATCTAATTCAGTCTTGGCTGGCATCCATCCCGGATTCCAGATGGTGTCACCATCTTTGATATAGTAATAATGTCCATTGCTGTCATAAGGAATATTGTTGTAACGATATCTTGTAAGACGAAGGAGCTTGGCATCTTTATAGAAACTGTATCCTCCGCAGGTGTTAGAAACCAGTGAAAAGAAATCTTCACATCCTAAATAGTTGATCCATGGAAGTGGAGTCTTTGGGGAAGTGATGACATATTCTTTCGCTGCATCATCGAAATGTCCAAATTTCATAATTAAATAACCTCCTTAAATACAATAAGCCCGAAAACGATTAAGAGAGGTATTTCTTTAGGTTGAGTATAATATAAGAATCAGGAAAAAGCAACAGAAATATTGAAGAAAGTATGTATTTTAGGAGAAAAGAGCGAAAATGACAGCTTTTTGTCATATGAATCGAAAACACCGAGTGATAACGATTAAGTAAAGAGAAAGAAAAAAATCGGCTTAATATAGAAGGAAGAAAACAAGATTAGTAAAAAATGCACAAAACTGACGACTTAAAACTGGATAACTGTTACAAATATACAAAAAATAGTTGCATTTCACAATGAATATGTTATGATAAAGCTACGAAAACGATTAAGAAAAGCAACTCGAAACAGTGAGGTGCAGAAGATGGTATCTTTAAAAGACATTGCGAAAGAATGTGGTGTATCAACTGCAACAGTTAGCAAAGCACTGAATGGACAACATGATATTGGAGAAGAAACAAAAGCAAGAGTAAGAGAGACAGCAGAGCGGATGGGGTATTTTCCAAATGCAGCTGCCAGAGCATTAAAGACCAACCGTTCCTACAATGTAGGAGTCCTGTTTCAGGAAGAAGCAGGAAGTGGTCTGACACATGAATATTTTTCAGGTGTGCTAAATGGAATTAAGGTGCAGGTTGAGAAGATGGGATATGATGTAACATTTATCAACAACAGTTACGGAGTAAAGAAAACCTCATTTTTTGAACATTGCAGATACCGGAACTTTGAAGGAATCGTTATCGTGTGTGCTGATTTTGCCAGCCAGGGAGTGCTTGAATTAATGAACAGTGCATTCCCGGTAGTGACCATTGATTATACACATTACAATTGCACAGCAGTTTGTTCCAATAATGTAAAAGGAATGGAAGAGTTGCTGAAGTATATATATAAGAAGGGTCACCGAAAAATTGCTTACATACATGGACAGAAAAACTCGAATGTAACAAGAGAAAGACTTACAAGCTTTTACCGGACGATGGAAGAACTTCATATTAAGGTAAATGAAGATTACATTCGGGAAGCTGCTTATCTGGAAACAAAGGGAGCGGCGGAGCAGACAGAAATTTTACTTGATATGGATGACCCGCCAACCTGTATTCTTTATCCGGATGACACCTCTTTAATCGGAGGAAAAAACGTGATTATGGAACGTGGGATGCATATTCCGGAAGATGTTTCCATTGCAGGATATGACGGAACAAGAATTTCCCAGTTATCTCATCCGAGAATCACAACGATTCGTCAGGATACAGAAGAAATAGGAAGAGAAGCAGCACGGCGTCTGATTGATGCCATCGAGAAACCGAGAACTACTCTCATAGAGAGAGTCGTTATAGAGGGCACATTGATTACCGGCCAGTCGGTAGGAGAGCTGCCTGAAACAACATCCGAAGAGGATGAAAAATGAGAAGGAGGAGAACTCAATGAAAAAGAAACTTATCAGTACTTTATTATGCGTATCCATGGTAGCAGCTATGGTAGCTGGATGTGGATCAGGGGATGACACAAAGGATGCGAACAATGATGCATCCAACACAGAAGGAACAGCAGATGCAGATACGGACACAGACAGTGGTTCTGATTCTACAGAAGTAGAGAACACCATCACCGGTGATCCAAGTGCAGATGATGCATTCGTAGTATGGGGCTGGAACGATGACATCAAGAACATTTTGGATGGACCGTTTGCAGAGCAGTACCCAGACCTTGCAAAACGTATCGTATTCGTAAATGCAGGTGGATCTGATTATTATCAGACAAAGATTGATGAAATCTTAGATGATCCTGATAATGAATTGTATCCAGACCTGATGGGACTTGAGGTTGACTACGTTTTGAAATATGTAAACAGTGACTGGCTGACCTCAGTTGGTGATTGTGGAGTTACAGCAGATGATTATGCAAATCAGTATCAGTACAATCTGGATCTTGGTACCGTAACCGGTGAGGATTCATCTGATGCAAACAATGTAAAAGCATTATTCTGGCAGGCTACTCCTGGATGCTTCCAGTTAAGAGCTGACCTTTGTGAGAAATATCTTGGAACAACTGATGTAAATGAATTAAGTACAATGTTCTCTACATGGGATGGAATCCTGGAAGCAGCAAGAAAAGTAAATGATGCATCAAGCGGAAAATGTAAACTGTTCTCTGGTTATGATGAGTGCTTCCGTGTACTTTCTAACTCAAGAGCAACCGGCTGGTATGGCGATGACGATGTTATTTCTGTTGATGATAATATGACAGAGTACATGGATCTTGCTAAGACAATGGTAGACGAAGGATTAACCTATGAAACAGACCAGTGGTCAACAGACTGGTATGCAAACATGGAAGGTGACGGCGAGACATCTAATGCAGCAGTTGCTTACTGTGGATGCCCATGGTTCACATACTGGAGCTTAAAAGATACCTGGAAAGGTAACACAATCCTTGTAAATGCTCCGGAACAGTTCTACTGGGGTGGTACAGGACTTGCAGCAACAGCTAACTGTGCAGACAAAGAAATGGCTGGAACAATTATCAAAGCATTTACCTGTGACACAGACTTCATGGTATCTATCAATGCAAAGAACAGTGATTTCGTAAACAACAAAGAAGCTGTTAAGAAGATTTCTGAAGCAGGCGCAACATGTGACTACTTATATGAAGCAGCTGGTCAGGACATCATGGCATTCTACTTACCAATGGCTGATTCCATCAGTGCTAAGAATGCAACAGCAGAAGATCAGAACATCAACGCTTCCTGGGCTACTCAGGTGAAAGAGTATGCAGCAGGAAACAAGGATAAGGATACTGCAATCGCAGATTTCAAATCCGCAGTACATGACTCCTATTCATACTTAAAAGCTGAATAATCAGTAAAAGAACAATAACTATGCTGCCCTTTCCGGCATGGGAAGGGCAGCATTTATAAGCAAAGCAATTGGAGAGTTATTTCAAAATATAGGGAAATGGAAGATGGATTGAGAGGAGTTGGCAAAGATGGACAAAAAGAAAAAACGTAAACATATTGAATATGGCAGATATGGATACTTCTTTATCGCCCCATTCTTCATTGCATATTGTCTGTTTCAGTTATGGCCGTTATTTAATACATTTTACTATAGTACATTAAGCTACTATAAGAGAAACGGTAGAGAATTTATTGAATTTTGCGGATTAGACAATTTCAAAAATATTCTCGGGCTGACAGCCGGTGAAAAAGGATATGCATTGATTTATTTGAAAAATACACTGGCAATGTGGGTATGCAACTTTATTCCACAGATTTTAGTTTCATTGTTACTGGCAGTATGGCTGACTGATAACATTGTAAAATTAAAAGCTCAGGGCGCATACAAAATTATTATTTACTTACCTAGTATTATCACAGCAGCGTCTGTATCTGTTTTATTCAATGCAATGTTTTCCCAGTATGGACCAATTACACAGACTTTACGTGATATGGGAATCATTTCACAGAAATTTAACTTTATGACAAGCGTCGGCGGAACGCGGGGATTAATATCATTTATCCTCTTCTGGATGTGGTATGGAAATACAACCCTGTTGCTGATATCAGGAGTTTTGGGAATTGACCCAAGTCTTTATGAAGCGGCTGATATCGATGGAGCAACCGGATGGAAGAAATTCCGTTATTTAACACTTCCATTATTAAAACCGATTATGTTATACGTATTGATTACTTCCGCAATCGGTGGTTTACAGATGTACGATATCCCGGCATTATTCAATGTCAGTAAGTCAGGACTTATCGGACAGCCGGATGATTCATCCACAACAATGGCAATGTACATCATGAGATTATATCAGAGTGATGTAGGTAAGGCAGCAGCAGTATCTGTATTCCTGTTTATTCTGACCTTGATTATCAGTCTTATCTTCTTCGGAACGATGACGGATCGGAGCGAGAAGAAACATAAGAAAGGAGGGAATCGATAATGGCAAGTTTTGATATGGCAATGAGCGGACAGACATCCCAGCCAAAACAGAAAAGTTATTCGAAAGTATTACATACAAAAAGAGCAATCCGAGGTTTGATTTGTATCCTCTTCTGTCTCCTTAGTTTACTGCCATTCCTTTTAATGGTTATGAATGCGACCAGAACTTCTGGAGATATTCAGGCAGGTGTATCCTTGATTCCTTCCTCCCACCTGATGGAGAACTGGAACATGCTTCTTCAGAAGCAGAATGGTATGAGATTAACATTAGGAAGAGCAATGATTAACTCCTTATGTATCACAGTACCAGGTACCTTCCTTGCAGTATATTGTTCCTGTATGACAGCTTATGGAATTCATGTATATAACTTCAAAGCAAAGAAGTTTGCATGGGCGTTCATCATGGCAATCATGATGGTGCCGAACCAGATTACAATCATTGGTTTCTACCGTTTTATGTTAAAACTGAATCTGGTAGATACTTATATCCCATTGATTATTCCTTGTATCGCAGCACCGGCAGTTGTATTCTTCATGAAACAGTATATGGAAAGTACCTTATCCATTGAAATGATTGAAGCTGCACGAATTGACGGAGCAAGAGAATTCCGGATTTTCAATACCATTATCATGCCGATTATGAAACCGGCAGTAGCAACACAGGCAATCTTCCAGTTTATTGCACAGTGGAATAACCTCTTTACCCCAACCATCATGTTAACAACTGATGAGAAGAAAACACTTCCATTGTTTGTACAGATGCTGACATCTGATCAGTTCCGTGTAGATTACGGTGTTGTATATGTAGGCCTTACCGTAACGGTACTTCCATTAATTATTGCTTACCTTATCCTTTCAAAGTATATTGTAGCAGGTGTAGCACTTGGTGGTGTAAAGGGCTAAAACAAAGATAATTCTTTTTTCCATTTCCTCATACAAAATATAATTAAGCGCAAAGAGAGGTTGCCGAAAGGCAGCCTCTCTTTGCGGTCTCTTTGTGGGTGCATACAATCGCTTGCAATTATACAAGTTCTGTGATACACTGTCAGACGTTGCAAGTACCCCGTAAAACCAAGGTCTTTGGGGAAGAAGAAACCGAGTGTTCGAGACCTTCCACTCGTAAAACAAAACTAGAGGAGACAAAAGAATATGAGAAACAAAAAAGTATTATTTATTGTGCAGGCTGCGTTAATTGCAGCAATCTATGTGGCACTGACTTATCTTAGCAGTATTGCAGGACTGGCATCCGGTACGATTCAGGTGCGTATTTCAGAAGCATTATGTATTCTGCCAGTATTTACGACTGCAGCAATTCCGGGATTATGGCTGGGATGCTTTCTGGCAAATATGCTGACAGGCGGGATTCCGGTGGATGTTGTGTGCGGAAGCATTGCAACTTTGATTGGAGCGTTTGGAACTTATGCATTAAGAAAGCATAAATTCGCATGTACATGGCCGCCGGTTATTGCAAATATGGTGATTGTACCTTTTGTATTACGCTATGGTTATGGCTTTATTACAGAATATAAAGGCGTTGACTGGTCGATTCCATTTAATGCACTTACTGTCGGAATCGGAGAAGTTATCACTTGTGTGATTTTAGGCAGTGTATTACTCCGGGTACTGAATAAGTACCGCAATGTAATCTTTCATGAATAAAAATAAAATAATACTTGCAATTTAAAATGCCATAAAATATAATGGTTTTAGACCAAAGAGGGTATATTCGAAAGAATATGCCCTCTTTTTACATCTGAAAAATACTTAAAGAGGGTGATTGATTGAAAACATTAGAGACAAATGACTGGATGATTTTAAATAGTATTATTTATAAGATTTATACGACGGAAGATGCAGATATTATGCGGGAGCAGTTTTTAGAGCAGATGAAGATGGTGCTGGATTTTGACAGTGCAGATTTTTTTCTCGCAGACAGCCAGGAGAGCAGGCATCTGGTAAGACCGGTCACTTATAATTGTGATGATGAATCCCCGATGTATGATGAAATGAATTCGAATCGCGGAATTGTATATAGCGGAAAGAGTCTGGTGTACCGGGAAACAGATATGATATCGGATGAAAAAAGGGTACAGACAGAATATTATCAGAAGGTGTACCGGCCAAATAACTGGCATTATGCAATCCAGATGATATTGGGAAGAAATAAAGAATTTTTAGGCGTTGTCACTTTTTACCGGACAATCGGAAAAGATAATTTCCAGTATGATGACATTTTTATTCTGGACATGTTAAAAGATCATCTGGCATTCCGGTTATATAAGGACGGACAGCAAAAGGATGAAAGGGCAGAGAAACTAACGATAACAGAAGTAACAGAGAAATATGAACTGACAAAGCGGGAGCATACGATACTGCAGCTTCTGATGCAGGGAAAGGATAATCATACCATCTGTGAAGAATTGTCCATAAGCGTAAATACATTAAAGAAGCATATCTTAAATATCTATCGGAAGCTTGGTATCAGAAACCGTGTTCAGATGTTTAAAATGATTAAAGAAAAAGAGTGATTTTTCTATATCGAAAATCTGATGGATATTTTTGCATTGCCGGAAGAGGAAGCAGAAAATTTATTGCAGGGTGGTAAAGAACAGTAAAATATATATTGGAATAGCATGATTTAAGGAGAAGGTTCGCTATTGTCATAACTGATGGAAGGAGACAATAGGGAATCTTTTTTTACTTTACAGGAAATTGCTTTCCTGTAAAGTAAAAAACGCTCCGCGAGGACGCGCGCTGCGGCGTATAAGGTAGATGTTGCAAGCGGCCGCCGCAGGCGCGAGAATGTGCCAAGGCACATTCTTTGTTACGATAAACTTGAAAATATGTTTCAAGTAGTTTATGGCAGGAGCAGAATTTGACAATCTGGGGTATAATAATTGAGGAAGAAAAGAGAATGAGGAAGATGATATGATAGAATTTAGACCAATAACCATAGATGACAGAGACTGGATGAGTGAAAAGCTCAGGGAAGATAACCGACAGGGCTGCGAATACAGCTTTGCAAATAACTTTATCTGGTCTGTGATATATAAAGTGGAAGTGGCAGAAGTCTGCGGCTGCTGCGTGATAAAATTCGATGCAGAAGGGGAAGACTGTTATGCATTCCCAATTGGAGCAGGAGATAAGAAGGCAGCAATTATGCAGCTCCTTACACATGCAAAAGAAGATAACAGCAAGCTCTATATTGAAAGTATTGAGGAGGCAGACCGGGAGTTTTTAGAAACGTATTTTTCCGGTATTTTTCAGATCGAAGAAAACAGGGACAGCTTTGATTATATTTATACAGTGGATAAGCTGACCAGTCTGGCAGGAAAGAAGCTTCATGGCAAACGAAATCACATTGCAAGATTTAAAGATGACGAGGATTGGAGTTATGAGCCAATGACAGCGGAAAATAAGCAGGAATGCTATGATATGAATCTTAAGTGGTGCGACCGGAGAGCCTGCAAGTGGAATGAGGATATGAGTGATGAGCAGTGTGCCCTGAATCAGGCAATGAAATATTTTGATGAGTTGCATTTAGCGGGCGGCATATTGCGTAAGGCTGGAGAAATCGTAGCATTTACCATAGGAGAACGATTAAATTCCGATACTTATGTAGTGCATTTTGAAAAAGCATTTCCGGAAATACAGGGTGCTTATCCAATGATTAACCAGCAGTTTGTAATGCATAATTGTCAGGAGTATAGTTATGTAAACCGAGAAGATGATGCCGGGGATGAAGGACTGCGAAAGGCAAAATTATCCTATTATCCTGATATTTTGCTGAAAAATTATACTGCACGGGAGATTTAAGATGGAAATACGGTTTGCAACAAAAGAGATGATTCCACAGATAAAAGAGATTTGGCATCGGTGCTTCGGGGATGAAGAGGACTATATGGAATTCTATTTCACGCACCGGTTTGCGGAAGAAAATATGCTGGTGTGTATGGAAGATAAGAAGCCTGTGGCAATGACAACATTTCTTAAGGCGTATCTTGTGACCGGGGAAGGTGAGATACCGGTACATTATGCTTATGCAGTAGCAACCCTGCCGCAATACCGGGACAGGGGCTATGCAAAAATGCTGTTAGAAAAAGGAAAACAGCATTTTCAGACACCGATTGTCTTAGAACCAGCCAGCGAAAGCCTCATATACTATTATGAGAAGCTGGGATTTTGTATGGCATTTTGCGTAGCAGAGCGAACCATTCTTCCGGATGAAATTGCAGAAGCAAAAGGGGAAGAAAAAGGGCAGCAGGAATACTGGCTGCTTACAGTGACACCGGATGAGTATGTGCAGCTTCGGGATGCTTATTTTATGGGAAATGGTTATATCCGCTGGGATAAGGATGCAATCACTTATGCGTTGCTGGAAAATGACTATGCAGATGGTTATGCTTATAAAGTGCAGCACCATGGCAGAGAGGATCTTTTATTATTCCGGGAAGAGGAAAATGCAATCGAAGTATTGGAAACAACTTTGTCAGAGCAGGATTTGCTGGCGGTATTAAAGCGTCTTCGGATAAAAGTTCCGGTCAGAGTCAGAAAATCTTTGGCGGCAGTTGAAAGAGAAGAACGAGTCGGAAATGATAAAAAAGAACAGGGCTATCAGAAAGAAGATTTTGGCATGATAACCGGCTGTGATGAGGTAAAGAATGGGTACTTGAATCTTACGCTGGAGTAGAAACTTTATGAGATAAATTCTATATGAGAGAAGAATTTTATAAGAAGATAATGAAATGCTGCTTTAGAATAGCAAGTGTGAAAGGAGGTTTTATATGATTGGAATATATATCTGGATTCCGTTTGTAGGAACATTTTTAGGAGCGGCCTGTGTGCTGTTTATGACTGGGGAGTTGAAGCCGCTGGTGCAGAAATCCCTGCTGGGATTTGCATCCGGAGTCATGGTGGCAGCGTCGGTATGGTCGCTATTGATTCCGTCTTTGGAAATGTCAGAAGAAATGGGAAGGTTGTCATTTATTCCGGCAGCAGTTGGATTTGCTCTTGGAATTGCATTTTTGCTGATTTTGGATAGGATTATTCCGCATTTACATTTAAACAGTGATGAGCCGGAGGGAATTAAAGCACACCTAAAAAAAACAACCATGCTGGTACTAGCAGTTACCTTACATAATATTCCGGAAGGGATGGCAGTGGGTGTAGTATTCGCAGGATTTCTGATGGGCAGTGGAAATATTACTTTGACAGGAGCACTTGCCCTGGCAATCGGTATTGCCATACAGAATTTTCCAGAGGGTGCAATTATATCCTTGCCACTTCGCAGTGAAGGAACCGGAAAAGGAAAAGCATTTCTTTACGGTGCATTGTCTGGCATTGTAGAGCCGATAGCTGCAATTATAACCATTGCAGCAGCATCCATAGTGATTCCGATTCTGCCGTATCTGTTATCGTTTGCAGCAGGCGCCATGATTTATGTGGTAATCGAGGAATTGCTGCCGGAGGCATCCACAGGCAGCCATTCGAATATTGCAACCATATGGTTTTCAGTAGGATTTCTGCTGATGATGATACTGGATGTGGCACTGGGATAGAAAATGCGTGAAGGTACTAGTTTGGCAGAAAACAGAAGTATGAAAAGCTTGAAGTTAGATAGTTTTATTACAGAACTGAATAAGAAACAAAATAACAAAGAAATAAAGAGAATAAAGTTGGATAGTTGTGAGGGCGATTATTCAGGAATAGCTGCAATCGGTAAGTTTATTGGATTTTTCGTATTACTATTTGGTGTGTTATGGTTATCTATGGTATTATATAGAAGAAGCTTTTAGTTTTATTGGGGAGTTTGGAGGTACAATATGCCTAAATCATCAAATCAGAAATTGAAACTGATATATCTTATGAAAATTCTTCTGGAGCGGACAGATGAAACACACAGTATTACTATGCCAGAGATTATTGATGCACTTGCAGCATATGACATAAGTGCTGAGCGAAAGAGTTTATATAATGATATTGAAAATCTTAGAGTGTATGGTCTGGATGTTATAGGAATGCAGGAAGACAGGACATATTCATATCATATAGGTAACAGGCAGTTTGAATTGGCAGAGTTAAAATTATTAGTTGATTCTGTACAGTCGGCAAAATTTATTACTGCTAAGAAGTCAAATGAGCTTATTAAAAAGATAGAAGGACTTGCTAGTAAGTATGAAGCATCTCAGTTACACAGACAGGTATTTGTAGCTGGTCGTGTAAAGACAATGAATGAAAGTATTTATTATAATGTTGACAGGATACATACAGCAATAGCAGAGAATTCAAGGATAACATTTCAATATTTCCAATGGAATGTTGATAAGAAAATGGAGCTGCGTCATGAGGGGGCACCTTATGAGGTTAGTCCATGGTCTTTATCATGGGATGATGAAAACTACTATCTTATTGCATATGATAGCAATGATGAGATAATAAAGCATTTTCGTGTAGATAAAATGATTTCTATCAAGTTAAATGGCAAAGTAAGAGAAGGAAGACAGGCGTTTAAATCCTTTGATATGGCTGCATATGTCAGAAAAACATTTGGCATGTATGGAGGAAAAGAGGAATGGATACGAATTGAATGCGATAATTCTTTTGCAGGTGTGATGATAGACCGTTTTGGCAAAGATGTATCCATGATCAGACTGGACGATAAACGTTTCGCAATCAATGTGGAAATTGCTGTTAGCAGACAATTTTTAGCATGGATCATAGGGCTTGGTGAGGGTGTAACACTTACAGGACCAGATAATGTTGTTGAAATGATGAATGCTGAAATAGACAGATTGATAGAACAATATAAAAAATAAGAACAAAGATTCGATATGCAAGGTGTGTTTATGGGACACCTTAGTTTTTATAATAAGAATCAGATAAGAGATAAGCTCTTACTGGTTCTTGTTTTTTTGAAACAGGCAAGGTTATGGTATTAGATTAGAAAAAAGTATTACATTTTAAGGATTGTATGGGATATTGCATTATGTGTGAATATTATGAGGTATGTAGAAATGATAGGACATTTAGAATAGGAGGTGCCTATGGAAACGGATTCTTTATATTACATAATGGATTATAGTGGTCACTATTATAGAACCAATAAAGCAGATCAGTTGGTAGCTGTGGCGGGGGAACAGGACGCAACAGTATTTACATTTGCACAGGCAAACAGCCGAATATGTGTGGGCAAGAAAGCAGCATTTTATTGTATGGTTCCGATTGAAGAAAATGTGGAAGATATGAGCCGGGAAGTATCTGGCAGTGATGAAATAAGTGACAATTTCAGTGCATTACCGGTAGAAGAGCAGGAAGAAAATAATGATGAATATGTTTCACCAATAAAAGAACTAACATATGATGAGGTAATGGAACCGATTGAGAAAAATGTTGCATCATATGACCTATCAGAAATGGACTGGGCAGAATATCTTACACATTTTACATACCTGGTAGAAGGCCTAAAGGATTATAGGGATGAATTGTCAAAAAAACATTCAGATATAGAACAGAAGATATGCGATATTCTTCATTATATTGAATTATGTGAAACAGATGATAATGAAGCAACTGATTTGATTGAGCTGTTAAGAGTGTGCAGGGAAAACAGAAGAGATATCAAGGATGAACTGCAAAGAATTGAATATTTTCAAAATAGTTTTGGGACGAATACAAATGTCACTAAGGCAAAGCAGGCATTAAAAAGTATCAAGGGTCTGGAAAAAAGAAAGTATAAACCTAGAAAATACGAAGAATTGTTTGAAAACTGTATACTTAAAGACAGACGGTTACAAAAAGATGATATACATGGAACAGTTCATATTAGCTCAGATACAAAGCAAAGATATAGTATTGAACCTACATTTGATGAAAAGGATGGCGAAGTAACAATGGTAGAAGAAAGAAGTTATACTCCGTTGGATGAAAAAGAGAATGACTGGGTTTCATTTGCAAGGCAGCAGGCAGAATTTTATAGAAATGCCGGGCAATATATAATAAATCTTCAGATAGATATCAAAGAGCTAGATACTGAGATTGAAAATATCCTTTTGGAAATAGAAGATGCTAATTGTAATGTGACTCAGGGGTATAAAGTATTTAAGAGACTTAAGGAGCTGAGGCTTGAGAAAAAAGCAAAAATAAAAGAACTTAACTGCCTGTATGCATTGACAGACTACATTGATTGTGAATCCCTGGCTGATACCTGTGAAGATAATCTGGCGGAAATTGAAGACATAATGGAAGTCCCGGAACATAGTGAAGTAACCAAAATGCAGCTTGTAGATGAAGGTCAGGAAGAGAATATGCATATAGTAGAAGATATGGTTGGCTGAAAATAAGGAGGATAATTACCATGATAAATAAGACAATATTAAGAGAAATTCATAGAGAAAATAAATCTATAAATAGGAATTTACAGCGATTGGCAAATATAGGATTGATAGGTCTGCTTGGAAAAAGTGTTGAGGCGGCAAAGAAAACAGATGATCTCGTTGGAAAGACACTGGCAAAGACGGGATTGATACTAGTGGTAGTGTCAGAGATAGTACTTATGATTGCGGATATTATTGATTACAGAGAAGAGAAAATAGAACAGCAACTTGAAGAAGATGATGAATAAGCATGCAAAAGAACAAAGATTCGATATACAAGTGATGATTATAGGACAGCATAAGTAGTACTATGTAATCAGAAAAAACAAATAACCTTGATAATTCTTGATTACAGGAGGTATGGCAATGAAAAATTGGATGGATTTAAATGGCGATGGCAAAATAGATGGTGCAGAAATGATGTTTACAGGAGAAATGCTTTGCACCAGCAGGGAAGAACATGAAGCATTATTTGGAGATGCCGGAGACTTCGGGGATGACGCAAAGGAGGACTTTGAGATTGATGCAATGGCAGCAGGACTTGATGTTGATGAATTAGAACTTATGGATCCTGATGACAGGGCAGAGGCATTGGAAGATGCAGGGTTAGACCCGGATGATTATGATTTTGACTGAGTTTTTTGCAAGGGAGGCTGATTTGTATGAGAAAAAATTCATTTGGACAAGGACTGGCAATATTTTTTGTGATAATAGGTGTTCTGTTTGTAATAGGTTCAATAGGTGAAGCAAGTGAGCCTAAGTGCATTAAGGCAGGGTGTGATAATAAGCAGGCAAGTGGAAGTAGTTATTGTTATCTGCATAAACCATATACTGGAAGCAGTACATCACATAGCAGTTCATCATATAGCAATAAATCATCCAGCAGTACTTCTAAGAGTAGTACAAGTAGCTCTGGTTCAAGCAGTAGTTACAATAGTAAATCAAATTCAACAAATAATTCATCATATAGTAGCGGCACAAAGAAAAGCACAACGACAAAGAAGAGTACATATGACTCTTATGATGATGGCTATGATGATATCTATATGGATGGCGATTATGACTATGATAGATATGACAGAGACAGCGATTATGCAGATGGTGTAGATGATGCAATGGATGAGTACGGAGAAGATTGGTAAAGCCGATAAGATGTGTGGAGAGGAGACCACTATGGAAGAACTTTATTTTACAATAGCAGGTTGCAGCCATTATTTTGGCAGTGATTTTATGGAAAAAGGAATGAAAGTCAAACTTGAGAAAGAGCCGGATAATGAGTACGACAAGGAAGCAATACAGGTAAAGATAAAAGGACTTGGAAAGATAGGATATGTGGCTAACAGCCCTTTTACTGTAAAGGGTGAATCTATGAGTGCAGGCAGGCTGTATGATAAGATTGGAGATAAGGCGAAGGGAAAGGTAGTATTTGTAGTTGATGGCGGGGTTGTGTGTAGAATAATTAACACTGACAAAGAGCAAAATTTGGTGATAGAAAAAGAACAAAATAGCGATTGAGTAGTAAGGTAATAGGTTGGTTAGAATAGCCAACCTATTGCTATAATATTTGAAATGGTCAAATGAAAAACTAAATTCCAGTTCTAATATTTGAAATATAGAAATTTATAAAAATAAAATCAATCTTTATATATCTAAAGATTATGCTGGCGGAATTAGTGTAAACATGATATAATGTAGATCAAGTATATAATCTGCGATTAAGATGAAAGGTGTTAATTATGGCAGTATCATATAATGGTCTATGGAAAATTTTAATTGATAAAAAACTACAAAAAAAAGATCTTACGGAGCAGTTAAATATTAGTTCTACAACTATCGCAAAGATGGGAAAGGGCGAAAAGGTGTCTATGGATGTCTTGGAACGAATTTGTAGATATTTGAATTGCGATTTAGGAGATATTGCAAGTTTTGAGATAGAGGAGAATGACAATGGTTGTAAATAAGCATGGCAGTTTTTATATGAGAAGTGGATGGGGAACAAAAATCATTCAGGCAGTAGAGCAAGATGCCATGATTTTTACTCCTAGTAGTGAACAAGAGGCAATTGATAATATTGGGTTAGGTCGAGTAATGATAAAAGCTCTTAGATATTGGTCTGATGCTATGGGGTTAACTCACGAGGAAAAGGAACAGGGAGGTATACGTCTTGTTCCAGAAGCAATTTATACGAGTATTCTTCAGCATGACTTGTATTTTCAGAGGCAAGGTTCTCTTCTTTTGATGCATAGAAATTTAGCTCTTAACGAAGAGAATGCAACTGCCTGGTACTGGATGTTTAACGAATGGAAACAAAATGTTATCACAAAGGAAGCATTTGTAGAAGGTTTTCACTCCTATTTGTCAGTAAATGGAATGAAAGTCAAAAAAGCGGCAGTAGAGAAAGAATTTAATTGTTTGAAGAATACATATGTAAGTGATGCTAAGTTCGATAAAAATAGCATTATGGATGAAGATACATATCCTTTTTTGGCTCCATTACAGATTATCAGGGAGACTGAAAAAAATACATATGAAAAAAGAAGTCTAACAGGCAGAGAAGTTCCGTTAGAAATACTTATTTATGCCATAGCGATGGATAATTTAGCTGATAGTCAGCAAGGAAAACAGATTAACATCGACAAGTTAATGGAAGATAAACGACAGATTGGAAAGTACTTTGGAATGAAGTATTCAAAACTGCTTGAGTTACTTGTAGAAGCAGAAAATAAGAAATATATCAATCTAAATAATAACTTTGGAAATCGTTTTATTGAGTTTAATGGTTATAATTACGCTGGATTGGTAGAAAAATATTATGTTGATAAGGAACGATAAATAATGAATTATACAAGTTTAGTTACAAAGAAAAAGCAATATAAGTACTCTGCCAATATCTGCTTTGACATGAAGGACGACGAAAAATTAGCAGGTTTTATTCCGAATGTTACGACTACAGAAATACTGAAAGAATACTTACTTGGAATTATAAATCGAAATGCAGATGTTCATTCAAGAATACTTTATGGTTCATATGGAACAGGAAAATCACACTTACTTACTGTATTAAGTGACTTGTTAGGACATGTAAATACAGATGGAAAGGGTATTGTGGAATTTCTGAAAGCTATATCAAAGTATGATAAAGCTCTCGCTTCGGAAATTAATAGATTTGTAAAAGAGGAACAGCCATATCTTGTAGTTCCAATATATGCAAATTTTGGTGATTTTGATAAATGTATCACATATTCGTTAAAGAAAGAATTAGAAAGAAACCAAATAGACATTTGTTTTAAAAGCTATTTCGATGATGCGTTAAAGTTGATTAACAAGTGGAGAAATGGTCAAGAGTCAAAAACAAGATTAGAAGAAATTTACAAGGTTAATAAAATTGATGAAGTGGAACTTTTGAATGGTTTGGAGAATTATGATACCAAGTCAGAAAAAGAATTTAATATAGTGTTCAGAGCAATGACGTATGGTGCAGAGTTTGTAAGTGAAGCCGGTAACTTGATTGACAATATTACGTTGGCTAATACTATTATTGCAGACAATTATCGAGGCATTATTTTTGTCTTTGATGAATTTGGACGTTATATTGAGGATACAGGAGAGAATATAAAAGTTAAGGACGTACAGGATTTAGCAGAGTTCTGTGACCACTCGGATTTCGACGATTATCTTATTCTTGTATCACATAAGCAGTTGTCACTATATACAGACAAAATGAAAAAATCTGTGAGTGATGAGTGGAAGAAGATAGAAGGACGCTTTAAATCGACATCAATTAATATAAAGTATGATCAATGCTTGTCATTAATTCCTCATATAATTCCTAAAAAGAAGGAATGGAACGAGTTTAAACGTAAGTTTAGAGTGCAACTTAATGAGTTATATACGCAAGCGTATGATTTTAAGGGATTTCTATTACCGCCTGAAGATGAAGGAATAAATCCGTTTGAGGGTGGATATCCGCTGCATCCGATTACTTTGTATGCTTTGGATAGGTTGTCAAAGAAAGTTGCACAGAATGAGAGAACATTTTTTACTTATTTAGCTAGTGATGAAGATTATTCATTATTTTATCTGCTTGAGAAAATGAATTTGAATGAATTTCATTTCATTGGTCTGGATGCAATTTATGACTATTTTGAAGAAAATATATATTCTTATAGAGGTGGTGAAGCTAGAGAAATCTATAAGAAATATCAGGTGGCTATTAATAAACTTGGACTAGGTGTAGAAAGGACTGTCCAAATTCGTGTCCTTAAGGCAATGGCTGTTATTTACATTATTAACGATGCGGGAACGCTTGCTTCAGATGAAGAGACTTTGGTTAATGTTATTGATGCTGATAAAGAGATAGTGAGAGCGGCTATAAATGATCTTGAGAAACAGAAGATTATTAAGTATATGAGACAGTATGGCTACTTTGATTTCCTGGATAGTAGTATTTATGACTTTGATTCAATGATTGAGGAAAGAGTTTCATCAGTAACTGATGAAACAGCAGTATCTGTCCTCAATGAGGAATTTGCAGAATTTGTAATATACCCATATGACTACAATTGGCATTTCCACATGAATCGTATATTTTTACCAATTTTTGCTTTGAAAGGGGATTTAACAAAGAAAACCTTACTAAGATTTCTTCCTAAATACTACGATGGAATGATTGCATTTGTCTTGGATAAAAAGTTTGAAATCTCCGATTACCTAGTAAAGGAAGGATTACCAGAAAGAACAATACTGGTGATTAATCAGAATGAAGAATCTATTCTTAATGAAGTAAAGAGATATGTTGCAATTAAATATTATTATTCTATACGTGAAGAATTAAAAAAGGATGATCCGACAGTAGAGAAAGAACTTGAATTATATCTTAGTGAACAGAAGAGTATTCTTCGAGATGTTATTTCTGGATGGCGAAATATTGAAGCAGATGGAATTGCAGTAGTTTCCAACGGATGCGAACATGTTGTAAAGAGTGGAAAAGACGTGTCGGATATTGCGTCTGAGATAATGATGAATAGTTTCCCTAGAACTATTATTGTGAACAATGATTTGATAAATAAAAATACAGTATCGGGTGCGATTAGGTTGGCTAGAACGAAGGCACTGTCTTACATTATGAATAATAAAGAAGATATGCTTGAAGAGTGCAACTTGATGTCTCCTGAGCATTCGGTTATTCGTTCGGTATTATCAAAAAATGGTTTATATGATGGTGAAGACAATATAGGGAATCTAAATACATTGCCAACAGGAGAAGTGTCGGGTGAATATGTATATAGAGAAGTTCAAAAATATATTCACAAGTGTATAAAAGGACAGACAGGTGTAAAGGAACTGTATGAGACATTAAAGAAAGCACCATATGGTTTACGAGATGGATATCTCTCGATTTTGCTTGCGTTTTGCTTGCGAGACTATGAGAACATTTCTATTTATTTTCATGGTTCGGAACACGATTACTGTGAAGAAGAATTATTAAAAGCTCTGGAAAGTCCTGAAGATTATAGTTTGTATATTTGTAATTGGAGCGACTCAGAACGTGAATATATTGAGTGCTTGGAAAAAATATTCGCTCGATTTGTTGATGAAAAGGCAAAGAATAGATTAAAAGAGCTATATGAAGCTATGAATAAGCATTTTGTTTCAATTTCTAAAGCTGCTCGTACTACAAATAAATATGTTTCTGATAAAGCCAAAATATATAGAGAGATTATGAGCATTACTCATAAAGATTATAATAAATTTTTCTTTGAAACTTTATTACAGTTGGATGATGATTTGGCTGAATTACAAATGTTAGTTCAAAAAATAGTATTTGAGCTAGAAGGAGTTACAAAACTTCAGATTCAGACAGTCGAAAAAGCAGTGAGAAGCATTTTGGAAATTGACTCTGACATTTCAATTACTGCTGAATTGAATAGATTATATGAATCTGATTGGAAAGAAAAAAGATTCAAGTCATTTGACTATCAGACAAGTATGATGCTTGACTATTTGGCCAATATGAATTTGTCTACAAATGATGAGGAAATCATACAAGAGTTAGGCAAAGTAGTTACTGGATTTGAAATTGAATATTGGAATGATTCTAAGATTGAAGATTTCTACGAAGCATTTTCAAAGATGGTAACTCAATTAAATAATTATCAAGTGCAAGATAATGTTGGTGCTGATGAAATTAAGGTAACTATTAGTACTGGAAATGAAGAAGAAAAAATCACACAGTTCAATAAAGGAGAATTGTCAGGTACAAGTCAGCTTATGTTTAATAAGATTAAATCCACAATTGATAACTTTGGCGAGTCACTTAGTTATGATGAGAAGATGCAAGTGCTTGCAAAGATTTTTTCGGAAATTATGTAGAAATGGAGATATTTGATGATCTACTGGTGTGAGAAATGTAACGAACCTATTTTTGATAAGAAATTGCATGAATTAACATGTAAAGGAAAATTGAAAAAACTATCTGAAGGTTCAATTTGTAACCCTGTTTTTATTCAAGAAAGAAAGCTATTGAGTAAGATTGTGGGTGAAGATTTGACAGATAAAAAAGTGTGGTATTTCGGCTCCAGTAGATATCTATATGATGGAGAAATTCAGAGAATACCATACATAGAGTGGTATAAAAACAAAGAGCATTTGAAATATGCTGAGGAGTTAAGAGACAATATTGAAGTAGAAAGAGATTATGCTCCTTATATGGGCGTGGTAAAGGCTAATGAAGCGTATATTAAAGGTCTTGTATATGAGGCAGAAAAATATATCTCAGACATTTATACAAAGTATTCATCAGGAGAATATGCTGAAAACAAATATATTCCTACAGTGTCATTTTCAGGAGGAAAGGACTCAACTGTTGTAAGCAGGCTTGTGAGAGACGCATTACAAGATAATTCAGTTATTCACTTTTTTGGAGATACAACATTGGAATTTAGAGAAACGTATGAATATGTACAACATAAATTTCGAATAGAAAACCCACAAGTTCCGATGATACCAAGTGAAACAGAAAATGATTTCTTTAAACTTTGTAAAGTGTTTGGCCCCCCAAGTCAACATGAGAGATGGTGCTGTACAATATTCAAAACAAGTAACTTGAATAAGGAGTTGGAAAATTTACCTGGTAACAGCTTGTCATTTTTGGGTATTAGGCATAGCGAGTCTGCTGCGAGAAAAGGATACGAGAGAACACAAGAACATTCTAAAATATCGACGCAGGTAAATGCAATGCCGATAATAGAATGGACTGATTACGATGTCTGGCTTTATATATTATATAAAAATATTCTGATTAATGAATGCTATGAGTATGGGTATAAGCGAGTTGGATGCTGGTGTTGTCCAAATAATTCAGATTGGTCGATGATGTTGACTGAAATTTATCATCCAGATGATATGCAGCGATGGAAGGATATGGTTCTTGATTTTGCAAAACGAGCAAATAAAACAGATCCTGAAGAATACTATGAGGAAGGTAAATGGAAAGTTAGAAGAGGTGCCAGTGGACTAAAAGTTAAGAATGTTACAATTATGGACACCGCATGCAATTTATCGGATAAGGCAAGAAATATTATTATTGAGAAAAAAATTAATAAAGATGTGATTGAATTATTTAAGCCACTCGGAGATTTAAAAATAATTGAAAAAAAGGATGCAACTTATATTTCGGTTTATGATACAGATAAGTCTGGGGAATATAGGAAATGTTTTGAATTAATTATCACATTCGGGACAAATGTAGTGAAAGTATTACCGGAGGAACGTATAGATGTTACGAACTTGGTGAACAGAATTAAGTGTCAGCTAAGAAAATATCAATTCTGTATACGTTGCTCTGCCTGCGATTCGGTTTGTCCGTATGGAGCTATAGATACAATACATGGACAATACAAAATTGATGAAACTAAGTGTAAACATTGCAAAAAGTGTATTGCAAAATTTTATAATGGATGTATTATTTGCGATAAGGTTGCAGGAAAGAAGGAATCATAAGTGATTTATTTAGATAATGCTGCGACAACTAAATATAAACCAGATGAAGTTTATGATGCATTCAACTACTATGTAAGAGAGATTGGTGTGAGTCCTGGGAGAGGTAGCTATCAATTGGGCATAGAAGCATCAAGAATGCTATATCAAACAAGAAAACTGGTTGGAAGATATTTTGGAATAACAGAACCCAATGTCGTGTTTACGAAGAATTCAACAGAAGCAATCAATTTATTCTTTAGAGGTATTTTGAAACAGGGAGCTCATGTTGTAATTACCTGCTATGAACATAATGCTGTGTTGAGACCTCTTCATAAGATGAAAGAAGAAGGCATTATTGATTATTCAGTGATTGATAGAAATGATCTTCTGCTATCACCAGAGGAAATATTTAAAAAGTATGTGAGAAAGAATACGACTTTGTTTGAGATGACTCTAGCAAGTAACTTGACTGGAAGAATTGTATTTAATAGAGAATTGCTTAAGTTTATGAAGGCGAAAGGTATAAAAACATTTGTAGATTCTTCTCAAGGCGCTGGAAAAATAACAATCAATATGGTCGAAGATTCGGTGGACTATCTTGCTTTTACTGGACATAAGGACTTGCTAGCTTTGCCAGGGGTTGGAGGACTGGTATGTTTGGAGAAACCAACATGGAAACCTCTTATTCAAGGTGGAACTGGCGTCCTGGGAGATGAGTACATCAATCCGGATGTTTTTCCAGAGGGCTACGAAGCGGGAACACTTAATATGCCAGCAATTTGGTCTTTAAACGCAGCAATTAAATGGTTAAACGAAAACCGAGAGGTTGTAAAGGCAGAAGAACTTAAGTTACAGCAAAAATTACTGACTGAGTTACAGCGATTAAGTAATGTTACTGTATATGATGCAGATTTTGAAAGATTAGGCGTTGTTGGGATTAATATTGATGGGATGAAATCAAATGAAGTCGTACAGGCATTTGATAAATATGGAATATGCACGCGAGGAGGAATCCATTGTGCGATATTAGCACATGAGGCGCTACATACAAAAGAAATAGGAATTGTGAGAATGAGCCTTGGATGGAAAAATTCTTTGAAAGATGTAGAAGCTGTAATTGATGCAGTTAAGAAGGTAGGTTGATTATTAATGTACATAGTATTTTATAGTACAAGTCATGTATTTGAAGCGGAGGAAAGGTTAAAAGAACAAGGAATAGAGTGTTCTGTTGTTCCGACGCCTGTAACTGATAAGGCTTATTGCGGTGTATGTATTGAAACTCAAAATACAGATGCCGAACAGTATGTTTTAGAGTTAGAACACGATTTGATTCAGTAAAGAAGGTGATTAAATGGCACTGACAGATCTTTCATTAAAGAGAGAGTATCGGTCATATAAAAATAATGTAGTCAAAGAGTTTTATATACCAGTTTTAAAGGAAGCAATATTGTATAGGAGAGCAGTTGGCTTTTTTACTTCAGAAGCATTGGTTGAGATTTCAAAAGGAATCTCTGGTTTAATTGAAAATGAAGGCCATATACAATTGATAGTATCTCCAATTCTAAATAAAGAAGATATAGAGGCTATTGAACAGGGATACAGTAGCAGGGAAATAGTTGAAAAATCATTACTTAGAGAGATGAAAGATCCTCAGGATGCTAATGATAAAGAGCGACTTGCTTGGATTTCTTATTTAATTAGTATAAGTAGACTTGACATAAAGGTGGCGTTTACAAAGAAACTAAGCAGTAAAGCGATGTTTCATGAAAAAATGGGAATCGTTTCAGATATGTATGATTCGCATATTGCATTTACCGGATCAATGAATGAAACGGTTAATGCCTTCTTTAATAATTATGAATCATTTGATGTATATTGTTCATGGAATGAATATGAGAAGGAACGAGTTCAAGATAAGATAGATGCTTTTGAAAAAATATGGAACAACACAGAAAATAATCTTGATGTTATAGATTTTCCGAAGGCTGCAAGAGAAAAGCTCTTGAAATATAAAGTTGAAAAAATAGATTCACAGTTAGATAAGAATTTAGCTGATGCATACAGATGTGAAAGAAATGAAGTAAAGTTCGGAATTAATGAGGATATTGAACTTTACGATTACCAAAAAGAGGCGATTTTAGAGTGGGAAAACCAGGGATATCGAGGAATATTCGATATGGCTACAGGTACAGGAAAGACGTTTACAGGATTAGGCGCAGCAACATGGCTTTTAAAGAATAATAAACGTCTTGCTGTTATAATAGTATGCCCTTATCAGCATCTAGTAGAGCAGTGGGTTGAAGACATAGAAAGATTTGGGTTTAGGCCAGTAATTGCGTTTTCTTCATCGCCACAAAAAAAATGGAAAGAAAGATTAAAGGATGAAGTAATTGATTTTAACTTGGAAATAGAAGATACTTTTTGCCTGGTTACAACAAATGCAACATATACATCAAAGCATGTTCAGGAACAGATTGGAAAAATAGAGGGAGACATACTAATAGTAGTAGATGAAGCACATAATTTTGGTGCGATGAGACTAAGTAGATATTTACGCGATGATATCAAGTATCGTTTAGCACTTTCGGCTACGCTGGAAAGACATGGCGATGAGGAAGGAACTCAAGCACTATACAGTTACTTTGGTAATAAATGCATTGAATATGACTTAAAGAGAGCCATAGATGAAGATAAACTTACAAAGTATTATTATCACCCGATCATAGTAAGCCTCTCTGATGATGAGTTGGAGAAATATCGAGAGCTTTCAGCTAAGATATCAAAAGCTTGTAAGTTTAATGAGGATGGAAGGGCTGAACTTAGTGAAGCGGCAAAAACACTTTTGATTCAGAGATCCAGAATTGTTGCTGGAGCAATAGAAAAGATTGCGGTACTGAAAGAATTAATGAAAGATTATGTGAATGACAATCAGATATTAGTTTATTGTGGAGCAACAAAACCATATAATCCTGCACTAGATGAATCAGAATCTGACGATGAAGGGGAACGACAAATCGTTATGATTTCTAAAATGTTAGGATTAGAATTAGGCATGGCAGTAAGGCATTTTACATCTAACGAAAGCGCAAAGGAAAGAGAAGAGATAAAAGCACAATTTGCTGAAACAAATCCGTATCAGGCACTTATCGCAATTAAGTGTTTGGATGAAGGTGTAAATATTCCGAGTATCAAAACTGCTTTTATATTAGCAAGTAGTACTAATCCAAAGGAATATATTCAGAGACGAGGTAGAGTACTTAGAAAATATCCGGGAAAGGATTATGCTGTAATATATGATTTTGTTACTTTACCAAGACCGTTAAACGAAGTGGATGCATATGAGGATAATAAATCCGAAATATCGCTTGCAAGACGTGAAATTGCAAGAATGAAGGAGTTTGGGTATATTTCACAGAATCCGCAGGAAACGGACAAGCTGATAAAAGAAATTACAGTAGCATATGGTTTGGATATGATCAAGAATCAGGAGGTAGATTATGAACTTTGAAACTGACGACATGGATATGAACCAGAGTATTTTAAAGACAATGAAGAAGATTGTTGAAAAAATGGAAAAAGAAGATGCACGTACAAAAAAGATTGGTGATGATATGATGCCAAACGAAATCAAAAAAAAGCTGGAAGGGATGGTTAATGCGGAATGAAAATTGAAAGTATTACATTACATAACTTCAGACAGTATATTGGAACGCAGACAATCGAATTTTCTACAGATGAAAATAAGAGAGTTACCGTCTTAGTAGGTGATAACACATCAGGAAAGACAACTTTGATACGAGCATTTGAATGGTGCTTATATCGTAAAAATGGATTTGATAATCCAATATTGCTAAATGATGAAGTGGCAAAGCAAATGGAAGAGTCTGAAACTCAAGATGTCATTGTCACAATTATTTTGCGAAATAGAGAACAGACGGATGATGGTTTTTGCGATGTTAGATATAAGATAACTCGAACACAAAAATATATATGTGTAAAAAAAGATTACGATTCCACTGGAAATATAACTAATAATATATCAGAATCAGGACAAATGAAGGGAACTATAGAAAGATTGGGAAGTGATGGCCAAACAATTTCTTCTGTTGATCCTGGATTAGTAAGAACAGTTATTGATGGTATCTTGCCGGAAGACTTATCTCCATATTTCTTCGTAACAGGAGAGCGATTAGGTGCAATTACAGATAATGCAGATTTGAAAAGTTCAGTACGAGGATTAATGGGCATTGATATATTAGAAAATTCGAGACGTCATCTTAGAAAGATTGTAAATGATTATAATGGATCGCTTAAAAAATCTGGAAATGTTGATGTTGAAAATGCGCAAAGCACGAAGGAAACAAAACAGAAGCAACTAGAAGCGATAGATAAAGAAATAGATGATTTAAAAGATGCCATTTCATTTTATGATAATCAAAAGATGGAATGTGCGGCTAATATAAAAAAGAACCAGGCGGCAATTGATGATCAAAAGAGAAGAGAACAATTAGAAAGACTTCTGATGGACCTTGAAAGGGATACTAATTCTGCAAAAGTAAATGTTGTAAGCGCGTTTAATTCACCTAATGCCTATGCATTTTTCTTGAGACCATTAAAGGGAAAAGTGGTTGAATTGATGGAAAAACATTCTAACGATGTTGAGACAGTACCTAATATGACGCAGGCATCTATTGACTATATAATTAATAAAGGTGTGTGTGTGTGCGGTACGCAGATATCTGTTGGTTCAGCAGCACATCAATGTTTATTAGCTGAACGTAAGAAAATGCCACCGGAAAATATTGGTTCTTTAGCAAGGCGATTTAAGGGAGATACTACAAGATTCACAGAATCGTCGGATGGCTACTTCTTAGCTGTTGATAGTCAATATAAAAGTTATAGAATGTCAAGAAAACAGTTGGGCTATCGAAGAGAAGAAAAGCAAGAACTTGATAAAAATATTGGTCAAAATGATGTTGATGTAAAAAAATTAAATGAAGAGTATAATGCTGCCGTAAGAATGCTAGAACAGAAAAATAGCGAACTTAGAAGAAAATATGAGTTACAAGGTTCGATTAAAAAAGAGATATCAAATTGTGATAAAACAATTACCCAATACCTAAAGAATGACAAGACTAATTCGAGATTGAGAAGATATCTTGCTTATGCTCAAGCATTATATTCTGAATTTAATGAAGAATACATGATGAAAGAATCGACAGTCAGATCCCAGCTTGAGTTAAAGGTAAATTCTGTTTTCAATCGAGTTTATCATGGCACTAGAACTATTATGATTAACGGAAAGTATCAGGTTCAATATTTAGAAAAACTTGATGAATCCGATGGCTTAAAAGCTGTTAAGAACCTTTCGTTTATTTCGGGATTAATAGAATTAGCGAAAGAAGATATGGAATCAAGTGATTTAGTGGAGGTGACAGAGTTTCCACTTGTAATTGATGCTCCGTTTTCTAATATTGACGGAACACATATAAAAAATATTTGTACGATTATTCCGGAAACTGCAGATCAGGTTATCATAGCAGTTATGAAAGAACATTGGGAATCTGCCCGTGCTGAAATGGAACAGTATTTAGGTAAGAGCTATATGATTTGTAAAGATATTGATGTTGCAGGCAAAGAAAAAGAGACAGCAACTCATGTCAAGATGTTGGAGGGATAATATGTTTGATAAAGATTATAAAGTAACAGGTATTTATGCAACATATTGGAAGGATTTGTGCAAAAGACAGATTCGAAAAGATGAAAATCCGGAAGATTATAAAAAAGACAATTTCAAAATATTTAATACATATATGGATTGTTATAAAACTGCAATAGCATTGGGAATTAGATATGGACGTTTAGGAACTCTTAATGATCCTGATAATAAAGATGAAGCTGGTATGCTGACGGGTATCATGAACAAAAATCACGATAAATTAGTGTACTTGTATCAGGTGGCTATGCTGTTAGAAAAAGAAAGAACTCTATCTGAAGAAGAACGTATTGAAAATGCGTTTCAGTTAGAGGAATTTGACGACGAAGGAAATGAAATCCCTGAGAATGTGGCAAGAATCAAGGAAAATTTACAATTGTTTGAAAAATATTTCTTTGGTGGATTAGAAATTTTGCATGAAGAATTTGTTGAAAGGTGTACAACCGAAGATGACTATTTAGAGAGAATTCATTCGTTTACGAAAGATTATCTCGAGGAAATCCAGAGTTTAGAAGAAGTAGACGAATAGAGAAGGTGATACGATGTGGCGCTATTATTTGGATGATAAAAAAATTGAAGAGACAATTTCAAATAGGATGAGATATCAAGATTCTGAAAAAGTAGCGTCTCAACTATTAAAAAGCCTAGGCTATGAACAAGAAATAATGGTAAGAACCAATTTTGACGATTTGATTTTTACATCGGGTTCTATGGATGAAACTTTCTCATCTAATGAAATACAATTAGCTGAAAATGTAGGGAATGTATTTTCATCTAGATGTAAAGATATGTTCGATTTTTATCTAATTGATATTGATGAGGAACATTATACAGATGAAACGTATATAGGTGCTATTATAAAAATTATAAACAAGGCATTTAAAGGGAATAATTTCATTATATTTCAGAATGAGAACAAATTAATGTTTGCTAGTCGGTATATAAGTCGATTTCCTGGTAGAGATTATCATTTTACTTATTGGATCTCGGATATTTCTAGGATAAAAGATTTCTCTTCTTATAGTGTGTGTAAGAAGAATTCGAGATATTCGTATACAGTTTATATGTCCATTGTTGTTCAGCTGTCAATATTTAGACATCGTTGGTGGAGTGATGTTAAAGAGGAAGCAGAAGAACTTAATTTTAATTTCATAAAGCTGACTAGAGAATTATCCTACATTGTATCAAGGCAGTTTGATTCTTTCGAATTGCTTGATAAGGCGATGCAGGCATCTGAATTTATCAAAACAGATGCGAAAATGCAGGAATATGCAGAAGAGATTGATAATGAAGAGGATGATAGACTTAACGAAGACTCAGATATTCTTTATGAATTACTGAGAGAATACTAAATACACAGAATGGAGAAGGCTATGGGCGATATGTTAGTCGAGGAAAATACAGGTATCCGAGAACAATTTCATATGAAGATTAATATGCTTTCACCGGAGCGTGTATATGAACTTTCATCAGGGGAAGTAAAAACATCGGAAACATTAAATTATAAAGATAATCATCCGGCAAGCGATGGGTTATTTTCTGAAAGAATATTTGGACCAATGAAAGATTGGGAGTGTCGCTGCGGAAAATATAATAAGAAATATTTTGCTGGAGTAATATGTGATAGTTGTGGGGTAGAAGTTACTACTTCTAATGTAAGGCGAGAAAGATTTGGCCATATTGAGCTTGATTGTAATGTTGTTTTGCCACAATATTTCTATGGAGAACCATCTATATTAGCTACCGTATTAGATTTGCCTCAGAAGTATGTTGAGCAAATTGTTTTAATGGATCTTCCTGTAGATGCAGAAGAATATTGGTCGTATGAGAATAAAATGAAGGCGTTGGTAGAACAAAAAGAACCAACATTTACTTTTTATCGGGGAACAGAAGCAATTAAGCATATCCTACGAAATATAGATTTAAATGAAGAACTGAATAAAATAAATGAGATTTTAGAGATTAGTTACGGTTATTTAGCACAACCTTATTTGCATAGAAAAGAAGTTATTGAATGCTTTATCAAGTCAGGTAACATGCCGGAGTGGATGATTACATCTAGAATTTTAGTTCTACCAGCAGGGTTAAGACCGATTGTTGAATTTAATGGAAAAAAATACTCATCAGATCTAAATGGCAGATATAAAGTTATAATTGACAGAAATAGACTTTTACATAGATTTCTCGATATGTCTGCTCCTGAAGTGGTATTGCGTTCACAAAAACGTATGGTGCAAGTGGCTGTCGATGCTTTATTTGATTCCAAGTTGGAAAAGGAAGATTATGAAAAAGTATTAACTGAATCATTGATTAATAGAAGACAATGTAAGATAAATCGTTATGTAGATTATTCTGCTTCAGGTCAAATCATTGTAGATAGTAGAATTAAAATTGGTTATTTAGGAGTGCCTGAATTTGTGGTGAAAGAATTATTTAAGCCATTTATAGCAGCTCAGATGGTTAATAATTCATATGGAAAGGTAACGAACATAAAAGGTGCTTTTAAATATTTAGATAAATATAAGGATGAAGGTTTTGAAGCAAAAAAGGATAAAGAAAAAACCATAAATGATGCGGTTTTAGATGCATTAAATGATCTTGAGAAGACATTTGTTGTATTGGTAACAACGCCAAGTTCATTTATTACTGCACTTAATATTTGTATAACGAGTAATAGTTGCTTTACAGTAAATCCAGCAATATATCGAATGTGGGGGCTGGAGTACGAATATACAAAAAACATAAAAGTGTTTGCACAACTATCTGATGATGCATCCGAGGAATCACTAAAAAAATTTGGTATAAGAAATCAAGTATTATCGGATTTTACTGACGATATACAATTAAAACCAAGTGAATTTACAATTCGATGGCTGGTTCAGATGTCTAAAATTGTTGCAGATAACAATAGAATGGTAATCAGTCAGGGAGAGGCATATTGTGCCTATGAAAATAAGTGCTTATCATTAAATGAAAAAATTACGATACATTGCCATACCACAAATGGATTTGATTATAAAGAAGAAACTTCTTTGGGACGAATAATCATTAATGAAATTTTGCCACAGAATATGGGGATTGTAAATAGAGCTAGTTTTAAAAATAAATATTACTTAGAACATAACTACGAATTTGATGAAATAAAAGTTAAAGTTTTGCTTCGACAAATATATGATAAGTTCGGAGCAGATACCTATATTAATGTGATAACTAAACTAGAGAGTGCAGCAGATAAATATAGTAATGTAATCCCAATGGGAACAGAATCAAGAATAATTGGGGATAGCAGAACAAAGAACTCTGATTACTTGAAAGATGAGTTGCAGACAATAAAACAAAAGTGCAGAGATTTGTGTTTTTCGGAAAAGGCATCTGATGCTATTGAAATGAAAACTAAATATCAAGACTGGCGAATGACTTCTTATGTAAGAAAGTATTTGCAAAATAGAACTATTTCACAGGATATATACGATTTTGCAGATATTCTGATAGCTAAGGGGGAACAAATTACGGATAAAGTATATGATATTCTTGATGATAAAAATATCAATGCAATATCTGTGTATGATGGGGATATTTCTTCAAAAGGAGAGTATCCTAAAAAAGCATATGGAAAGTCTATAAATGGGAATCCATTTAAGATTGGTGTAATGGCGCTTATTTATTTTATTGATAAAGTAGATTATGATTCTGCGAATGATGTTGTGCGACTATTACTAAATGATATTGTTGAAGAGGATGATGTATTATTAAAAGTTATAAAGGATGCACCAAGAGAAGGTTTTATTGGAAGTGCTATTACTAAAGCATGTCAAGAGGATGGTGTGATTAAAATGTCTTTGTTAGTAACATCAGAGCAAGTACAGCTAAAAACATATTTGATTTTCAAGTTATTAGAAACAGATGAAGAACAAATATCTTTAAGACTGTTGGAATTATTGGTAAGAGCTTGTGTTGAGAGTGATATTGAAACAGCAGACGGAAGACAGGTGATTTTACATTCTGAGGATAATAACTTGCAAATGTTTGGCGAATATGCTTTAAAAACAGTTTACATACCATTGAATAGTGAAAGCATCATTGAAGAATATGGAGCAGTTAATATAATTAAAGAAGAGAAGCATGTTAAATGTGGAAATTCGTGTTAGTGGCGATGGTGACGAATATTTTCCAATTGTGATGAATTTTCGCTTGAGGAAGAAAAGCTGATGGATGATGAACTGTACGATTTTGATAATTTTGAGTAGTGAATATCTATTGTGAGGAAAAAGAATGGCAGGATTTGATTTAAAGGAAGGGGAATATATAAAATGTATAATGTCCGACGATGATATGTGGTCAGCATTGAGTTGTGTATTTTCTGCTAAATCCAGAAACGATACAAGCTATAAATATGGTTTCCTGAAAGCACTATTAGATAATTTATATAATGTTGATGAGAATTTAAAACTTACATTTGATCAAGTATTTAGTAAGTTCGGAGAGATATACTGGAATTTGATTTTAAAACATGGTTTAAAGCAAAAGGCATCAACCAATGATAATCGTCAATCATATCTGGAGCAAGTATTGTATTGTGCTGCGAATAAGTACAACATTGTGGAAACTATACCCTATGAATCATTAACGGTGGATATGATGATAGATATATCTCATCAGGTTAAAATGAAATGTAAAAAGTATGTCGTTGGAGCACTTTTTGAAGATACAAAAAGAATGTTTTACTCTTTTTCAAAAAAGGAAGAGTATATTCAGTTCAATCCAATAATGTATGAGTTTGTATGCAAACATAAGGTTGTCATTGAAAAATTAAATTATTATGAATGGGCTAGATTTCTAGAACGTGTTAATGAGGAGAAAGATACAGTTCGTTTATTAGATAAAATTGATGAAAGTGCTAAGCGTAATAATTTAATATACTACAGGAACCTGTTATTTAATGAGTTTGAGATGCATAATTGTTTTTATTGTGGAAAACTTCTTAAGCCTGACAAGATTGATGTGGATCACTTTATACCATGGTCATTTATCAAAGATGATATGCTGTGGAATCTCGTCTTATCGTGCCCTCATTGTAATCGCCAGAAAAATGATAAACTTCCAGAAGAGACATTCCTTTATGCTTTGCAAGAACGGAATAAAAAAATAATCGTTGAGAGACAGGTGTCAGATTTAGTTAATTACAAGGAACGTGTTCTTACATATGCTTATAAATGGGCAGCTGTTAATGGATATAATAAGGTGTGGAATCCGAACAATGGAGGAGTACAGTATGAGCAAAGAAAAACACCAACAACGTAAATGGGTAAGAGAAGAAGTTATCATTCTTGTGACAGAATACTTTAAAACCAAAAATTTATCTACGGAAGATATTGATGAATCTTATCATAGGATTAGTGATTTTCTAAGGAAAAGAGAAGAGGCGGAGACTGGATTACCCGTTTCAGATACGTTTAGGAATTACGCAGGAATTAGGATGCAATCTGCAAGAATATGTTGCTTGGATCCAGCCACAAATTTAAGTGGAATGCAGGGTACGAAATTGCAAAAAGAAATAGTATCAGAATTCTTAGAAAATCCAGAAGTAATGTATAGAGAGGCTGATAGAATATATGAAAAATACAACAGCTGAAACTATGCTGTATTATGCAAAAAATGCGGATAGATATGTGGATGAAACAATAAATTGCGACTTTACAGATATTGAAAAAAAGTTCTGTAAGTATGTTAAACCAGGTGGTCATATTTTAGATGTGGGCTGCGGCTCTGGAAGAGATGCAAAATATTTTATCAATAAAGGATATCAAGTCACTGCATTCGATGGCTCAGAAGAAATTAGCAAAAGAGCTTCTCGGTATTTAGGTATGCCGGTTGAGACGGCTCTAATTCAAGAGTATTCTTTTCATGAGCAATATGATGGTATATGGTGTTGTGCTTCACTTTTGCATTTAGCATTATCTGAAATACAGATATTTTTATTAAAGGCAGAGAAGTTTTTAAATAAAAATGGAATTGTCTATGTTTCTTTTAAATATGGAACATGTCAGGAAATTAGGAATGGTAGATACTATACGGACATGACAGAGGAATCCTTGGAGAAGATGATAAGCAAACTACATCAGTTGGAAGTTTCTGAGATGTTTCGGTCAAGCGATGTGCTGAGAGATAGAAAACAACAGTGGCTTAATGCTATTTTAAAAAAAGTTGATGATAAGTATCCAACAAAGAATTTAGAATAAGACAGATTGATTCAAGTAGAAGATTAGAACTTTAAACTGCATGATCATAGAATACCGAATGCAGATGAAAAGAGTAGCATTTGCAAAAAGCTGTTTGCAATAGTACAAGCGGTTGCTCCAAAAACAGAATATGAAGAGTTTTGCAATATTGTGTATAAGCGAGAAGCAGGCTATGAGGAGCATATTTCGCGAGATATTCAGAATGGTGTTACTATTGAAAAACTGAATATGAAAAAGCATAAAAATCTCCAAAGGAAAAGGCCGATATTTTAATTCTATGAAGCTGGCAATGGATAATGGAATAAGGTCTATTGAATTTCCTTCCATATCAACGGGAGCATATGGTTTTCCGGCTGAGTTAGTAGGCAGCAAAGATTGCAGTACATACAGTAAATAGATTCCGGCAGGCTAATCCGGGCAGCTTTGATTTGGTGGAATGGGTACTGTTTGATACTCATACTGAATCGGTTTATGAAACTGAGGTTGATAAGATATATAAGCAATAGACAATTTATAATTTGATGTTTTGGAGGATGACTATTGAAAATAGATGAGTATTTACAACTTCTTTTTGATGGCAAAATGGGTGAGGCTAAAGCTGTTAGGTTTTCTACTATTCCAGATAGATTAGTAAAATTTATATGGCTTGATGGCTCAGAATCTGATCATAAGAAATTTCTCTCATTAGGAAGAAATGAGATATGGTTTGCACAAAAAGATTATTTGAATGATCCATACGAGTATAAGGGGATGCTGCTTGATAGAAATAAGCTACTTAATGCAGGATATAGCAATGATATCATAGATTATTATCAGCAATTATTCGATTTTAGTGATTATGGTATAACATGTCTGTCAGCTAATAGTATTGATTATTTACCAATGTGGGCTTATTATACAAATAACCATAAGGGATTTTGTGTCGAATACGAAGTAATCAAAAAGGATTGCATACATGAAGTATTATATGAGCCAGAAAGGATCAAAGTAGCGTTATTAATATTTCAATATAGAGATGCTATCAAGAAAGCCATTATTTTAGGGCAAAGGGAACAAGCAGAGTTCTATTCAACCTTATTTTTACAGAACTTATTTATCAAAGCAAAGTCGTGGGAATATGAGAAGGAATATCGCATAGTTTATCCTTTAGATAACGATATAGGAATTAATATACCAGTAAGCAATTTAGGACTTAGAACAAGTCGAATTGTTGCCGGTATAAATTGTTCTAAAAATGATATTGTTAGATTGAATGAGATTTCTAATGAGCTTGGATTGGGTAATGTTTACAAAAGTAGAGTACATTCTGAAAAATATACATTAGATTATATTAGGTGGCGTTGATTGGAAGTTAATGAGCATATGAAGTCTTACAGTATAAATTTGAAGGAAGGTGAGCAGGTGAAATTTTTTGGCTATGATAAAAATGTGAATAATGTTGAATACTATGAGATATTAGAGGATTTAATGGAGCGCTGGGAGCATGAAATTGTAGAATTCAAAGAGGCAAAAGGTGGCTATGATACAGATAAAATTGGACGGTACTTTTCGGCAATTAGCAATGAAGCGAATCTTAGAAATCAGCAGTATGGCTGGCTTGTGTTTGGCGTAAGTGAAAAGGATAAGGTTAAACATGTTGTAGGAACTGCTTATAAGAAAGGTGACAAAAGTCTTCTTGAAAAATTCAAATATGAAATTGCAAGGGACACAACCAATGGTATGACATTCTACGATATTATTGAGTTGTTGCCAGTTGTAAATGGAAAAGAACTGCGTGTGTTGATGTTTAAGATACCCGCTGCAGCAACAGGTATCCCAACAGATTGGAAGACCAATTACTATGAAAGATCTGGAGAAAGTCTTGTACCTCTAAAGCAGTATAAGATTGATGCAATCAGATCGCAAGAAAGAAAAGACTGGTCTAAACAGATTATAGAAGGTGCAACTATCGACAATCTGGACCAAGGTGCGATTCAGTTAGCTCGTGAAAAGTACAAGGAGAAGATGGCACAAGAACCAATTTCTAAAGAAGTTGACGGCATGTCAGATGAACAGTTTTTGACGAAGATGAAGCTGTTAATAGGTGGCAAGGTTACAAATGCTGCAATGCTTTTGCTGGGAAATTCTGATTTTGACTATTTATTCACAGCCGCTCCAAGTATTATGTGGCGTCTCTATGGTGTGGATGGAACAGACAAGGATTATGCAATTTTTAAGATTCCGTTTATCAATGTTGTTGATAAGGTATTTGCAAAGGTAAGAAATCTGACATATCGGTATATGCCAAATCAAATGACGTTATTTCCTATGGAAACAGAACAGTATGATAGTTGGTTGATGAGAGAGCTTTTAAATAACAGTATTGCTCATTCAAATTATCAATTAGGCGGTAGAATTTATGTAAACGAATTTGATGACAAAATTAAGATTACTAATCCGGGAGATTTTATTCCTCAGAAAATAGAGAATGTTTTGGAAGTTAGTTATAATCCGCCATTTTATCGTAATCAGCTATTAGCAGAGGCAATGGTAGCTTTTCATATGATTGATACGGCAACGCTTGGAATTAGACGGGCTTATAACATTCAGAAAGCAAAGTATTTTCCAATGCCAGATTATGATTTTTCATCAGGAGTTCAAGTGGAAGTAACAGTTTATGGCAAGACCTTGGATGATAATTATATGCATATTTTGTATGATCATCCAGAATTAAATTTACAAGATGCATTTTTGCTTGATAGAGTCCAAAAAGGTGTTCAAATTGAGAAGAAGGATGCTGATAGGTTACGAGCATTAAAACTTGTAGAGGGAAGACTTGGAAGCCTATATTTGTCAGCATCGGTTGCAAAAAGTATTGAGGATCAAGCAGGTTATATTAAAAATAAAGGCTTGGATGATCAGTATTATAAGACATTGATTATTGAGTATCTAAAACAATATTCAAAAGCAAATAGAAAAGAAATTAACAAATTGTTATGGGACAAGTTACCAGATTCATTGTCTGATGACCAAAAGAAACATAAGGTTCACAACTTATTAACTGCCTTAAAAAATAAGAATATTATTGAAAAGGATGGAGAAAACCAGCGTAAAGCTAACTGGATATTAAAAGATTAATCGGTTTAGGATTGGTTTAGTTTACTGTGCTTAAACCGATTATTAAACCAATCAATACTTCAAATTACTATAAAATAGGGATTATGATTGGTTTAATATGGTCAAATTCAACCGATTTCAACCGATAATTTAACCGATTGAATCCGTAATATATACTTTTACTATTTGAAAGCAGAGAAATAGAGCAGGAAGTAAGCTCGGTACAGATTATGAATTATTTGCATAAGCATTAGTAATGCAGACTGACATTAAGAAAAAAGGTTACAGCATAAGCAAGGAGAATAAAAAAGATGGAATTTATTAAAGAGACAAATAGAATTTATGCGACAAACGAGGAAGGTATGGTTGTAGCTGAGATTACATATTCTGAGACAGGGGAAGGTGTATGCACTATTGAACATGTAGAAGTTGATGAAGCCTTAAGAGGACAGGGAATTGCAGGAAAATTAGTTGAAGCGGCAGTTGCTGAAATTAAAGTTCAGAATAAAAAAGTTGCAACTACTTGTCCTTATGTACAGAAATTGATAGATACCTATGTAGAAATTGAACCATTGTTTGAAGAGCAGGTTGATTTTGAGACTTTTAGTAAGTCAGATTTTCGTGTCGTAAAGGTTAAGGAGTGTATTGCGGTAAAGAAAAGTAAGAAGTTATTACAGTTTACATTGGATGATGGAACGGGTACAGATCGTACAATTCTTTCGGGTATTCATATGTTCTATGAACCAGAGGAACTTGTTGGCAAGACGTTGGTTGCTATTACAAATCTTCCACCAAGAGCAATGATGGGAATAGAATCTTGCGGAATGCTTTTATCAGCAGTATATAATGATGTAAATGGCGAAGAGAAGCTCCACTTAGTTATGGTTGATGATCAGATTCCAGCGGGTGCTAAATTATACTAATAAGTATCTGTGCGAATGGATACGAATAAAAATGAATAGATACAACTTGACATTACAGAAAATATGAGATATGATTTAACATAAGAATCGGACAAGATGGAAAGTCTCATGGTATATGCTGTGGGAATAAAAGATATCAGGACGGTGTACGTAAATTGAATATTTGAAAAGTATTGTGTTCATTTATAGGGATAGTTTATAGTTCTATAGATGTGCTTTACTTTCATATAAATTCCGTTGGTATATTGTATAATGATATAAATGAGACCTTTCATCGTAACTGATGCAAGGTTTTTTTCTATGTCCGAAAATACAATCAAGGAGGGCATTTATATGTCAACAGAAATAATGAGCGAAAAATTCGCAAACGAAGCAGGTACAGATTTAATTGATGTATCGCATATGTATGAATCACTACGTTACAATGATTATTCTGTAGAAAACGGATTAGGAGAAATCGTTGATAATGCAGTCGAGGCTGGTGCGAGAGAAATTAGAATTGATTTTGAAAAACAAGCAGTAAAGATTGGAAAGAGACAAGCTGAGGAAATTGTAAGTATTGCGGTAGCAGATAATGGCATAGGAATGAACGAGCATATATTATCACAGTGCTTGAAGTTAGGATGCTCTATGAGAGATCATAGAAATGGAAGGTTGGGTATAGGTAAATTTGGAGTTGGCATGACGTTGGGAGGAATATCTCTTTCCAGAAAAATAGAAGTGTATTCCAGGGATGAAGAAACAGATGAATTCTTCTATACATACATTGATCTTGATGAGATAAAGGCAGGAAAAACCACTATATCTACACCAATCCCAAAAGAGATACCAGATAAATACAAAGAGTTCTTTGAGGAAAATACGGGAACACTGGTAATCCTTTCTAATTGTGATCGTATGGATGGAACGGGAAGAAGAATTGATCCAAATGAATTTAATGGTCTCATTGCTAACTATCTGGGAAGGACTTATAGAAAGTTCATCGAAACTGGTTTGAAAATTTATTTAGATAACAGAATTGTTTACTTGCATGATCCATTGTATATGGCAGGCCCCACACAGTTTGATACAAAGGAATCTCAGGATCCAAAAGCACAGTTGTATAGCGAGTATGCATTTGATTGGGATGTACCGGGAAAGCCGGGTGAAAAGGCAACAATTCGTATTAAGCTATCATTGTTACCTCTGGAATGGAGAGCAAACATTGGAGATGGAGGTAATACTGATGCAAAAAGGAGAAAGATAGACCAGAATGAGGGTGTTTCAATATTAAGAGCTAATAGAGAGGTCCTTTATGATAAGATTCCATACCTGATTGGACAGAAAAGGGGACAATTCTCTTATCAGGATAATGATAGATGGTGGGGATGCGAAATCTCATTTCCTCCGGAGCTAGATGAGTGTTTTCAGGTTAGATATATCAAAAGAGGGGCAGAGCCAATTGGAGCACTTAAAGATAGGTTGAAATCAGAGCTGACGGGGGCAATTATATCTCTCAGAAAGCGTATTAAAGAAGATCGTTCGGCTGAGAAAGCAAAGCAAAATCAAGCTAAAAATCATTTTGATAATGTAGCTGAGATTATGACGGATTTAGATGATGTTCTTCCAATGAATCAGACGAGAAATAACATGACTCAGGAGGAAGAGGCTGATAGAATTGAAAAGATTTTGGATGAAACAGCAGGAAGTACAGGAGAAACAGAAGCTTCAAGAGAAGCACGTAAGCAAGCAATTAATAATAATATGTATTCGATTCTTACGGTTGCATATCCCGCATCGGTTCTTTTTGAAACAGAAACATTACTAGGAGATAAAATGGTAATCAAATTAAATACAAATCATCCATATTATCAAAAAGTGATTGAACCATTGTGCGGAGAAGTTCTTAAGGCGGATTCGGCTGATGATTCGGTAGATAAAACCAAGGCAAGAGATGCTATTATGCTTTTGATTTTAAGTTATGTGAAGGCAAGAGCAGCAATGAAAGATACAGAAAATAATAGATTATTGTTTGATAATTTAGAATCCCAGTGGGGAGCAATTCTTTCCGCAGTATCAAGTAAGATTGATGCTGCGGAGATGTAAGGAGGGATTCTATTGTATATGGAAGATGTTACTTTACAGGATAAAATATATACTCATGGAGGTACCGAAAATGGCTTTTTTATTGGGACTCCTGGTGTTAGAGATGGAAAAGCTGTTCTGATATACGGAAGACATGGGCATCTTGATTACATTGATATAGATGCGCTTGGCAGTCAAGTAAGAGAATGTCTGGATAGATATATGACAAATAAATAGAATATGATATACTTGGACGAGCTAGTTCTTAGATATATATTGTAAGAAAACAAAGCCGGAGTAGTACACATGCATTTGACAATGCGTGAGTTCTACTTCGGCTTTTTGTAGTTTGAAAGTTTCAAAAATAGAAAAAATAATACTTGCAAGAACAAAACATATGTTCTATAATTTGATTACGCTATCTTAGCAGGAGAATAACAGTTGCCTTACGTCGCAAGAGGAGGTGCAAGTGTGGAAGATGAGTACATTCACGTTGCCTGTCCTTGCTGTAAGAACAAGCGATTGTTTGATTTATTGCGAGGATCGAAGGGCATCGTCTCAATAAAATGTCCCTTATGCAAGGTTGTTGTGGCAGTTTCCCTCCATGATGGTCGAGCATCAAGTAATAAAAAATTATAGAAGAGAATCGTACAGAGCAAATCGGAGCATAGGATTCTATAGCTACCAACGCCTGACGAAGATATGTTTGTAATGCAGGTTACAAGTATATTTTCGTTGGGCGTTTTTTAATGAAAAAAGGAAGGAGGTGAGACCAGATGGCTGGAAAGGCTAAAGATTATGATAGAGGAACACGTATAGCTGATAGGCGAAAAGAATTGGGATTAACTCAGGATGAATTAGCAGACCGTATAGGAATTGGCCGACAGGCGTTATCTGCTATTGAAAATGGTGGTGAATTTAAGGTTCAAACTTTAGAGCGTCTGGTCTCATCTTTGGATGTGTCAGAACAGTATATTATGCATGGAAAAACTGAGAATACAAAAGTTTCATTAATATCGGAATCAATTAATGTTCTTTCAAATATGAGTGAACTTCAAATTCAACAGTGTCTGGCGATGATGAGAGCTTTAAAAAATGTTCAAATAACTGATTAAATTATGTTTTGTTCAAATTAATGTCGTGTTTACACGACATAACTGTCGCCTGTACACGGTCGGCAATTAGAGTGGGGCAAGTTACAATATAAATGTGCTAAGGAACAGCACACCACGAGAGTGGAGGCGCCCAAACTCTCCAATACGAAGACGTAAAGGAGACAGCAAAATGAATAAGAGAAACTTTAATGTAGTAGGAAACAATGAAACAGAGAATCAGGAGCTTGCTAAGGGAATTGCATTTGCAAAGTCCCGCAGAGCAGAAATTAATGTAGTTCAGATGGTCGAGCATATGCGTGATCAGGCATTGCCAAATGGAGTAATCATCAATGATGTGTATTGTGACCGCTCAATGACAAGAGACTATGACAGAGAAGCACTGAATGCTTTCTTTGCAACACTTAAAGAGGAAGATTTTGAGGTTGTAGTAGTCAGAAGCTTGAATGAGATCACAGACGATATTTATGATTTGGAAGAATTTGTAAAGAGCATCACAGATATGGGCATATGGCTCTATTCTCTTGCAGTCGGTCCGGTGCCAATTACTGTATCTCATGCAGAGGACTTTGGATGCTAACGGAGTCCTTTGGTAGAGCGACAACAGGAAATCATTCCGGTCGGGATAGAAAAGTCCCGGCTGTGAAGGATTGTAGATTTACACAGACTGCATTTGAAACGGTTGTACATGATTCGAGTGGGAAGTGGATTGGACAGTATGAGACAGAAGATGCAGCAGTTGAGATGATCAGAGAAATGGCACAAGGCATTGGAGGACACGATAATGAAGTGTGAAGGCTATAAAATCGGACCGGTGATTCGTGACATTCGTAAGGACAAGGGGCTTCTTATTGAAGAGGTTGCCAGCAAAACCGGAATAAGTGTTTCGACACTTGGACAAGTAGAGCAAGGCGGAAGAAATTTAAGCATGAAAAATTTGTACAAGCTTATGGATCTGTACGAAACAGATGCCAATACCTTGCTGGCGATAGAAACCACACCGGATTCGTTAGAATCAAAACTTAACAGATTACCTGTGGATAAGCAGAAGTATCTGAAGGATACATTCAACTATATGATAGAGCAGGCATTGAAGTCTGCATAGGAGGCGTAATATGAGAAGACAGATAAAAAAGATTGACTGCATAGAGTTTCTTTCTGTGCAGGCACCATTGGAAAAAGTAAATATGCTTGAGGATAAGCAGAGCAGATATATACATGATCATGTAAGGAAGAGCGGATATGCTATTGTAGGAAAGATAAGACGCAACGGATTTTCACAGAGAGATGTTAATCGCCAGTGGATGCAAATTGCTAATATGATTCGTAAAAAACGAATTGATGGCGTAATTGTTGCTAATATGGCAGCAGTATCTAGCAGTATGGCAGATGCTTATTACAAGGTTGGTTTAATTATTGAAGCTGGTGGCATTGTAGTCACTGTCGATGAGGGCAGATTAGATATGCATATTAAGGAGGTGGCTTAGTCATGAGAATGAACAGAGATAACCATAAGAAAAGATATGGAAAGTATAAAAAGTTTGATGTGGTATATGCAGACTTTGGCAGAAATCCTCATGGAATACAGGGAGGAATCAGACCGGGAGTGATTATTTCGTGTGATGCAAGCAATCACGACGGAGCACCGCAGGTTTCGGTAGTGCCATTAAGTACAAAGCTAAAGGATATACCGGTGCATGTAATTCTTAATCCAAAAGATGTGAGTGGATTTGGAATAAGTGCAATGTCGGATTTTATGCCTGAAGATGCACAAACAATATCTAAGAGCTGCATTAGAGCTAAGAGCGGTTCTGTTATAGAGGATTCTGGCATAAGAGAAGAAATAGACAGAGCTTTGATAAGACAGTTTGATCTGTTACCTGTAGCTCGTAAGATGGTAATGGAGGAATTGGCAAATGGACAGCAGAACTAAAAAGACAAATAATAAAAGATTTGTCAGATACTCGGAAGGTGCAGAAATGTATTCAATGAGTACATCCAAGTTTATGCAACTGGCAAAAGATGCAAAAGCCTGTTATAAGGTAAATCAGCTTGTACTTGTGAACTTAGATATCATTGACGAATATCTGGAGACATTTCATATCGTAGATGACGAGTTTTATAAGTAGCAATGGGAAATGACGTATTTATTATAGAAGAAATACGAACAAGTATGGAGAAAAATGAGCCTGAAAAGAAAAAATGCATTGACTTTTGGTCAGACCAAAAGCATAATATAGACAAGATATGAAGGAGGCATACAGATGGCAAGAACTGGAAGACCAAAAGCAGAAAAACCTTTCGATCATAAGGTTACTGTTAAATTCAAAGAAGAGGAATACCAGATAATGGTTGAGTATGCTGAATCTCATAATCTATCCATTTCGCAATTGATTAGATTAGGTGTTGAGTTACAGATGAAACATCAGTCTAAAAAGTAGAATAGGCTCTTTTCTCCAGAAAGGAGAGAAAGATGGCTTGTAGAAAAGACGGCAAAGGTAGAGTATTAAGAAAGGGTGAGGGTTGCAGAAAAGGCGACGGAAGATACTCTTATGTATATGTTGATCCATTAGGCAAGAAGAGAACAATTTATGCTAAGTCTTTAGTCAAGCTTCGTGAAAGAGAAGAACAACTAAAAAAGGACCAGTTAGATGGACTCGATGTCTATGTTGCAGGAAAGGCGGATGTGAATTTTCTGTTTGATAGGTACATATCAACTAAAACAGAATTGCGTAGCACGACTTACAGTAATTACTTATATACATGGAATCGCTTTATTCGTGATACATTCGGCAAGAAAAAGGTCAAAGATGTGAAGTATTCAGATGTATTATTCTTTTATACAGACCTGATTAATAATCAAGGCTTACAGATTAATACGCTAGAGACAATTAATACAGTATTAAGACCAACATTTCAGCTTGCGGTGCGTGACGATATAATAAGGAAGAATCCAGTAGATGGTGCATACTGTGAAGTGAAAAAACGTAATGGAGGCTCAAAAAAGAGTCGTAGAGCATTGACTGTGGATCAGCAGAGAAAGTTCATGGAATATATTGCAAAGAATCCGTTCTTCTATCATTGGTATCCGTTCTTTGTGTTTTTACTTGGAACCGGATGCAGAATAGGAGAGGCAATAGGAATACGCTGGGATGATATTGATTTGGAGAATCGTATCATAGATATTAATCACAGCTTAACTTATTATCAGAGAGCGGATGATTCATACAAATGTGAGTTCAGAGTTTCGTTGCCAAAAACAGAAGCAGGAAATCGTAGAATACCAATGATGCAACAGGTATATGATGTGCTTCAGGAAGAATATGACAGGCAGAAGCAGGAAGACTTTTGCACAGAGAATGTAGATGGTATGACTAATTTTGTATTTACAAACCGATTTGGAATGCCACATAATCCAGCAGCAGTTAACCAGGCAATCAAAAGAATTGTGGATACACATAATTCTGAGGAAGAGGTGGCTGCTAAAAAAGAGAAGAGAGAACCCATTATGATTCCAAGATTCTCTTGTCATATTTTCAGACACACATTTGCATCAAGATTTTGCGAGAATGAAACCAACATCAAAGTAATTCAAGAGGTAA
>OOCM01000255.1_pt1 | contig 58023 bp, 47 predicted proteins | sample 1671111 | NCBI WGS metagenome assembly OOCM01 (sample SAMN06348123, study PRJEB24527) | human gut metagenome | biome: human gut; feature: ankylosing spondylitis patient; material: feces | host: Homo sapiens | place: China | collected 2015-10 | reverse complement strand
GCACGAATTTTCCATATCAGAATTGTCATATTTGCCATACTATAAATGTGATACTTAATTTGTGAAAACCAAGCATATCAAAAATGATATAGGATGCACATAAAAAGCCTCCCCTTGCTGTGCGCATCGCACGGCAAGGGGAGACTTTGGCGCGCTGCTTATGTCAGCGCATAGAGCGCGGAGAATTTTTTCTCCAGATAGGTCAGGAAATAGTCCGGGTTCAGGCTTTCGCCGGTGATGGCGCGGATCCATTCATCCGGCGTTGTGACGGAGGCGATGGAAAATACGTGCGATTTCAGCCAGTCGCGGATGGGGAGCAGATCGCCCTTTGCCGCGCAGGCAAAGACGTCGAAGTCCTTCTCCATCGTCCGCAGGATCTGCACGCCGTAGGCAGAGCCGAGCGCGTAGGACGGGAAGTATCCGGCGGGCATTGTCCAGTGGACGTCCTGCAGGCAGCCCTGTGCGTCGTCCGGGACGGCGACGCCGAGATAGTCCTGATATTTCTGATTCCAAAGCGCGGGAATTTCATCGACCGTGATCTCGCCGTTCATGAACGCCTTTTCCAGTTCATTGCGGATCATGATGTGCAGGCAGTAGGTCAGCTCGTCCGCGTTGCAGCGGTTGAGGCCCGGCGCGGCGGCGTTGACGGCCTCGTAAAGCTCACGCTCGGTCACGTCGGCGAACGTGCCGCCGCTCAGCTCCTGCAGCTTGGGATAGATGAAGTGCACAAACGCCTCGCTGCGGCCGATCAGATTTTCGTAGAAGCGGGAAATACACTCGTGCATGCCGTTCGTCATGGAGTTTGCGGCGTGCTCGCGGTAGAATTCCTCCGGCTCGTTCTGCATGAACAGCGCGTGGCCGCCCTCATGGAGCGTGGTGAAGATATTGGAGACGAAATTGTTCTCATAATAATGCGTCGTGACGCGCACGTCCCTGGGGCCGAAGTTTGTGGTGAACGGATGCTCGGTCGTCATGAGGACGAGCGAGTCCTGCTTTAAGCCCTCCAGCTCCAGCAGGTATCTGGAGAACGCCTCCTGCTGCGAAATGGGGCACGGGCGGGACATGAAATCCGTGCGGATGGGCTTGCCCTCCGCCTGAATGCGCCGCACCAGCGGGACGATCCGCGCGCGCAGCGCGTCAAAAAACGCGTCGAGCTGGGCGATGCTGCCGCCCTTTTCGGTGTCGTCCAGCAGCGCGTCGTAATACGTCGGCTTTTTGTTTTCACGCAGATCGAGCGCCTTGTGCGTGTAGGAAATGATCTCGGCCAGCGAATCGCGGAACAGGGAAAAATCCGCCGCCTGCTTCGCCTCCAGCCATTTGGAATAGGCGCGGTTGTAGGCGAGGCTCATTTCGTAATTCAGCTTTGCCGGGATATTCTTTTCCTTCTCCCATGCCTCATACAGGTGTTCCACGACCTTCTTCTGCACCGGCGTCAGTCCCTCACTGTCCGCGTGCAGCTCGGTTACAAGCTGGGCGTAGCGCTTGGTGTGCGTGAGCCGGAAATGCCGGTCGGACAGAACGGCCATATCCGCGCCCGCCTGCTCCATGCCGTCCTTCGGCGCGCAGCACTGCATATCGAAGTCCAGCTTGCCCACGGCACGGGCATAGACGCTGGCTTCGTCGAGCAGTTTACGCAGACGGTCAAATTTCTGCTGATTTGTCATAGGGATCCCTCCTTTTCTTTCATCGTACCACGATTTGTCTGCGGATGCAAGACACGGGCATTGCGAAACATGGACGGGATATGCTATAATCCCAACAGAGTATTATATTAATGAAGGGAGATTTCCATGAAATTTTCTGAAATGCCGTATGCACGGCCCGATCTGAACGAGCTGAAGCAGCAGCTGCAGGCGCTGACCGACCGGCTGAAGGCCGCACCGGACTATGCCGCCGCGCGCGAGGCGTTCCTCGCCCAGCAGAAGCTGTCGATGCACATCGATACGCTCGCCACGCTCTCGAGCGTCCGCAACTCTATCGACACCCGCGACAAGTTCTATGACGCCGAAGAGGAGTTCTGGAACGAAGCCGGGCCCGAGCTTCGCGCCTATGACGACGCGTGGACGGCGGCCATGCTGGAAAGCCCGTTCCGCAAGGAATTCGCGGCGGAATACGGCGAGCTGATGTTCCTCAACGCCGAGATCGCCCGCAAGGCGTTCTCTCCCGCCATTGTCGAGGAGCTGAAGCAGGAAAACCAGCTTGTGCAGGACTATCAGAAGCTGATCGCCAGCGCGCAGATCGAGTTTGAGGGCAATACTTACACCATTTCGCAGCTGTCCCCGTTCAAGAACGACCCGGACGATGCGCGGCGTCTGGCCGCGTGGCAGGCCGAGGGCGGCTGGTACAAGGCGCACCAGACGGAGCTGGACGAGATCTATGACAAGCTCGTGAAGCTGCGCGACGCGATGGGCCGCAAGCTGGGCTACGACGGCTATACCCAGATGGGCTATTACCGCATGGGCCGCAACTGCTACACGAAGCAGGACGTGGAGGAGTTCCGCGCCGCCGTCGTCAAGTACGTCGTGCCCGTCGCGGCCTCCGTCTATGAGGCGCAGGCAAAGCGCCTTGGCAAGACCTACCCCATGACCTTTGCCGACAACGCCCTCTCCTTCCGCAGCGGCAATCCGAAGCCCTGCGGCACCCCGGACGACATTCTCGCGCAGGGCAAGCGGTTCTATGAGGCGCTTTCTCCCGAAACCGGAGAATTCTTCAACACGATGCTCGATAACGAGCTTCTCGACGTGCTGTCTACCCCCGGCAAGCGGGCCGGCGGCTACTGCACGAGCCTTGGCGAGTACCGCGTTCCGTTTATCTTCGCCAACTTCAACGGCACGCAGCACGACGTTGAGGTCGTAACGCACGAGGCGGGCCACGCCTTTGCCGCGTATCTCAACCGCGACCGCGTCCCGACCGAGACGATCTGGCCGAGCCTTGAGGGCTGCGAGGTGCATTCCATGTCCATGGAATTCTTCGCGTGGCCGTGGGCAGACGGCTTCTTTGGAGACGATACCCGCAAGTTCCGCTACAGCCATCTGGCGGGCGCGCTGACCTTCATCCCCTACGGCACGATGGTCGACCATTTCCAGCATATCGTCTATGAAAAGCCGGAGATGACCCCGGCGGAGCGCCATGCAGTGTGGAAAGAGCTTCTGAGCGTGTATATGCCGTGGATGAAGCTCGGCAGCGAGATCCCCTTCTACGGCGACGGCGAGGGCTGGCAGCGGCAGCTGCATATCTATGTGAACCCGTTCTATTACATCGACTACTGCCTCGCGCAGACCGTCGCGCTGCAATTCTGGGCGCGCATCCAGAAGGATCTGCCTGACGCGTGGGCACATTACATGGCCTACACCCGGCAGGGCGGCAGCCGCGTGTTCACGGAGATTCTGAAAAACGCGGACCTTGACAGCCCGTTTGAGGAAAGCTGCCTGCGCGGCGTGTGCGAGGAAGCCAAAGCATGGCTCGACAGCTATGATCTGACCGGCATCGCATAATCACGGTTGACATTCCGGAACAAATACGGTATAGTAATTCCAGAAATATCGTTCGCGGCCACAAGGGCGGAATTGGCGTTCCCAATTCCGCCCTCGGCCTGTCTTTCAAAGAAAGCGAGGCGAATCCTCTGAAACAGAAGAAAAAAAGTTCCAACGGGCGGACGCTTGCGCGGCTGCTGCACGGCAGCTGGCGGTATTTTGCCGCCTGCATTGCCGCAAGCCTGCTCTTTACGCTTTGTGAGCTGATCATTCCGCAGATCATCCGCGTGAGCGTCGACTCCCTGATCGGGCAGGCCCCGGTGAAGTCCGCAGCGGCGCGGCCTATCGTCGAAGCACTCGGCGGCGCGGCGTATCTGCGGCAGAACCTCTGGGTCCCGGCGGTTTTTATGGCGGGACTCGGGCTTCTCTCGGCCGTTATGCGCTACTGCGTGAATATCTACAGCTCCAAGGCGGGCGAAACACTCGTCAAGACCAGCCGGGACCTGCTGTACCACCACATCCAGCACCTGCCGTGGAAGTGGCATATGCAGAACCCCACCGGCGATATCATCCAGCGCTGCACCTCGGACGTTGAGCGCATCAAGACCTTCTTTGAAGAGCAGTTCGTCTCCGTGTTCCGCGCTGTGGCAATGATCGTGTTTGCGCTCGTGTGCATGGCGCTTATGAACTGGAAGCTGGCGCTCGTGCCGGCGGTCATGTTTCCGATCATCATCGTCTATTCTCTGCTGTTCCACAACTCCATCCGGGAGCGCTACACCGCCTGTGACGAGTCCGAGGGCGTGCTGTCTACCATCGCGCAGGAGAATCTGACCGGCGTGCGCGTTGTGCGCGCCTTTGGCCGCGAGGAATACGAGCGGCAGCGCTTTGAAAAGCAGAACGAGGACTATACCACGCTCTGGGTGCGCCTGTGCCGCACGCTTTCGGACTTCTGGGCCGTCGGCGACGCGACGGCCTGCATCCAGACGATGCTCGTCGTGCTGATCGGCAGCATTCTGTGCGTGCGCGGCGAAATGACCGAGGGCGAGTTCGTCTCCTTCGCCATCTACAATACCATGAGCATTTCCCCCGTGCGCCGTCTGGGCCGCGTGATCTCCGAGATGAGCAAGGCGGGCGTCTCCGTGTCCCGTATCGGCGAAATTCTCGACGCTCCCTGCGAGCAGGACAGGCCGGACGCGAAGGAGCTGCCCATGGACGGCGATATCGTCTTCGACCATGTTTCGTTCCGCTATGAGACGGGGCCGGACGTGCTCTCGGACGTGTCCTTCACCATTCCCGCCGGGTCGAGCTTCGGCATTCTGGGCGGCACCGGCTCCGGCAAGAGCAGCCTGCTGCTGATGCTGTGCAGGCTCTACGCGCCGTCGGAGGGCCGCGTGACGGTCGGCGGGGAGGATCTGGCCGATATGCCCGCAGCCTGGGTGCGCGACCATGTGGGCGTTGTCTTACAGGAGCCGTTTTTGTTCTCGCGCACGATCGAGGAGAACATCGGCATCTGCGGCGCAGACCGCGAAACGGTGCGCAAAGCCGCCGCGACGGCCTGCATCGCATCGGACATCGAGCAGTTTGCAAACGGCTATGATACCATGGTCGGGGAGCGCGGCGTGACGCTCTCGGGCGGACAGAAGCAGCGCGTGGCCATCGCGCGTATGCTGACGAAGAAAACGCCTGTGATGGTCTTCGACGATTCGCTGTCCGCCGTCGACACGCAGACGGACGAGCACATCCGCGAGGCGCTGAACCGGGATCTGGCCGGGACGACGACCATCATCATTTCCCACCGCATCACGACACTCATGGACTGCGACAATATTCTGGTGCTGGAGCACGGAAAGGTCCTCCAGCGCGGCACGCCGCAGGAGCTGCTGCGGCAGCCTGGCCTGTTCCGGCAGATCTATGATATGCAGATGTCCATCGGAGAGGAGGAGCCGGCATGAAGCAGGAAAAAGAAAAAAAGGGCCTGCCGTTTTTTGGCATCCCGAAGCTGGCCCCTTATTTAAAGCCCTATAAAATGCTGTTTTTCTGGATGGTCGTGACCGGCACGGTCGGCAGCGGCATGGACGCGATCATCCCCCTGTTCCAGCAGCACGCCATCGACCATTTTATCGCCGATAAAACCATGCAGGGCGTCGGCGGCTGGCTGGCACTGTACATTCTGGTCATGATCATCCAGACCGCGACGAACTACATTTCCGCCTACGGCGCTTGCAAAGCTGAACTCTATATCGGCCGCGACTTAAAGCGCGAGACGTTCAATCATTTGCAGACGCTGTCCTTCTCTTATTTCAACCAGAACAGCGTTGGCTATACCCACGCGCGCGTCATGTCCGATACCGACCGCATTGCAAGCACACTGGCCTGGGGTCTGATGGAGGCCGTGTGGTACATCGCGTATCTGCTGCTGGCGATCGTGATGATGTTCGTGCTCAACTGGAAGCTGGCGCTGTGCGTGATGGTCATTGTGCCGGTGCTGGTGATCTCGGGCGCGTATTTCCAGAAAAAACTCGTCTTTTTTCACCGCCGCGTGCGCGAGCAGAACTCGAAGATCACCGGCGCGTTCAACGAGGGCATCACCGGCGCGAAGACGACCAAAACGCTGGGCATTGAGGACAAGGTCGAGCAGGAATTCGACGATCTGACCGGCGAAATGAAGCGCCTGAGCGTCCGCGCCATGCACTTCCGCGGCGTGTTCATGTCCACGACGGCCTTCGCCGCGTCCATTGCGCTGGCGATCGTCCTGTGGCGCGGCGGTGTGATCACAAGAGACGGCGTGATCCTGATCGGTACGCTGTCGGTGTTTATGAACTATGCGCAGGGCATGATGGAGCCGATCCAGTGGCTTGTGCAGGTCATGTCGTCGCTCGTCAACGTGCAGGTCAACGTCGAGCGCGTCACAAGGCTGCTCGAAACAGAATCCGACGTCAGCGACACGCCGGAGGTCACGGAAAAGTACGGCGACGCGTTCCACCCCAAAAAGGAAAACTGGGAGCCGCTTCACGGCGACATTGAATTTCAGGACGTCACCTTCCGCTATCCAGACGGCAGCGAAAACGTGCTGGAGCACTTTAATCTGAAGGTCCCGCAGGGCACGAACGTCGCCATTGTCGGCGAGACGGGCGCGGGCAAATCCACGCTGGTCAATCTCGTCTGCCGCTTCTTTGAGCCGACGCAGGGCCGCATTCTGATCGATGGCCGCGACGCGCGGGAACGCAGCCAGCTCTGGCTGCACTCGAACATCGGTTATGTGCTGCAAACGCCGCATCTGTTTTCCGGCACAGTTCTGGAGAACCTGCGCTACGGCAGGCCCGACGCGACGATGGACGAGATCGAAGCGGCTGTAAAGGCCGTCTCCGCCGACCAGATCATCGCCCGTCTGCCGGACGGCTATAACACCGACATTGGCGAGGGCGGTAATACCCTCTCCACGGGCGAAAAGCAGCTTTTGTCCTTTGCCCGTGCGCTGCTGGCCGACCCGCGCATTTTCGTGCTCGACGAAGCGACCAGCTCCGTCGACACCGTGACCGAGCGGCTTATTCAGGACGCCATCGAAAAGGTCATGGCAGGCCGTACCTCGTTTATCATCGCCCACCGCCTATCGACCATCCGCCGCGCGGACGTGATTCTGGTCGTGCACGACGGCAAGATCATCGAAAGCGGTACGCACCGCTCTTTGATGAACGCGAAGGGCGCCTATTATCAGCTTTACACCCACCAGTACCGTGAGGAGCAGACCCGCTCCATGATGGAATAAGCAGCGCTAAGAGCGAAGACCCGCCCGTCAGGGCGAGGCCGCTCTGGTTTACTGCTTTTTTGTCTGCATGACCATCAGAACGCCCTGTTCAACCGTGATCTCTGCCTCCGGCGCGTCGAATTCATTGCTGACGCCGAGCGGGAAGCGGTTGTCCAGCGCGGCGTTCTCCAATTCGTATTTTACCCCGCGCAGGCACACGCCTGTGCTGGCGTCCGAAAGCGAAAACACGGACAGGCCCCAGCCGGGCCGCTTTTTCAGGCGGAGCGTTCCGTGCGTCAGGAAGCTGATCTCCGAACCTTCATCCAGAATGGTCACGGACGCGCCCTGTACGGCGGCGTTCGCCGCGTTCTGGAGATTGGCCAGCGTGTGATCCAGCCGCCCGCCCAGCGCGCAGGTCAGGACCAGCGTCCGGAAGCCGTGCGCCAGCGCGTATGTGATGGCGTGGCCGGTGTCCGTGTCGTCCTTCTCAGGGATCAGACGCTCCACGGCTACGCCCGGCGCGACTGCACCGGAATAGGAGTCGAAGTCGCCGATGAACAGATCCGGCGTCAGACCGAGCCGTTCACAGTAGGCGTAGCCCCGGTCGCAGGCAATGACAAAATCGCCCGACTGCTGCTCCGGCGCGGGGCTGAAAACGCCGCCGGAGACGATGATGCAGCGGTTTTCCATAAAATATGCTCCTACCTTCTGTTTTGAATGCGTCTGCGCGCGTTCAGCAGCATATCAAGCAGGCTCAGCGTCAGGCTCACGCCCGCCGCAATGCCGAGCACAAACGCGCTGACCCGGTAGCCGTAGAGCTGTGCCTGCCCCCAGTCCTGCCGGACGAGTGCGCTCATGGCGTAATAAAGTGTCCCGCCTGGCACGAGCGGAATGAGGCCGATGATGAGGTACTGCTGCGCAGGCGTTTTCTTTATCCGCGCGAGCACCTCCGACCAGACCGCCGTCACAGCGCTGGCCGTGAAGGACTGCAAAAAGACAGATTCCGTCGCGCATCCTGCCAGCAGATAAGCACCCCAGCACAGCGCCCCGCCCAGCGCCGCCAGCGGCAGCAGCTGTTTGCGCACGTTGAAGATCAGCGCGAACCCGGCGGAGCCGAGCAGCGCCGTCAAAAGACCGATGAAATTCTGCATCCGTCACACCCCCAGCAGCCAGCCGGACAGCGCAAAGCCCAGCGCCAGCGCCGCTGCCCACAAAACCGTCTCGATCAGGCGCATGACGCCCGAAATTGTATCGCCGATGAAAATATCCTTGACCGCGTTCGTAAACGCGAGGCCGGGGATCAGCAGCATGATATCGCCGATGATGATCTTGTCGCCGTGCAGCGCAGGAAGCGCGCGGCAGGCCAGGCTGATCAGGCTCCCGACGCAGAAGGCCGCAAGAAAATTGAACAGTACCTTGTTTTTGCAGATTAGCGGCAGATACATCTGCAGCAGGCACAGCGCCAGCGCAAAGACCGCCGCTGCCAGCCCGTCTGCTCCCGCGCCGCCAAAGAAGACCGTCAGCGCGCCCGCGCCCAGACAGCTGCCCGCGAACAGCTTCCACCGCGCAGGGCGGCAGCGCTTCGCCAGATGCAGCCGGTCGGCCAGCTCCTGCACCGGAAAGGGCTTTTCGCAGTAGCTGCGGCTGATGGCGTTGATGGCCTCCAGCTTTCTGAAGTCCGTCACGGCGGATTTCTCGATCCGCCGCGTCTGCGTAACGCTTGTCTCGTCCGGAAAGCACATTGTCAGTACAATGCTGGATGTGATGACAAACACGTCCATCCGCACCGCACCATAGGCCAGTCCCATCCGTGTGAGCGTCTGCTCGACGCGGCGCACGTCCGCGCCGTCGGCCAGCAGCGTGATGGTCGTGCCCTTGACGATCCCGAGGGACAGCACGCCCAGCAAGCTCTTGGCGTTCACGCGACGCTCATCCTTCTCCAGCCAGATGCCGCTCTTGAACTCGTTGGCCTTCTGAATGAAGAACGTGGCAGGACGAGCATGCAGGCCTACTTCATTGTTGATCGTAACATTCTGAGTATACATCGTTACTACTCCCTCTCCAAAAAAATCTTTCGGACTTTATCGTATCATATACCATCGGGGGCCGATTCGTCAATGCCATTTCGCGCGAAATGGCGCGGATTTGGCAATAAACACAGACAACGCGCTTCCCCGGGCGGGCATTTATTTCAACTCGACCACAGTGACGCCCGACTCGCCCTCGCCATAGTTGCCAAGGCGGAAGCTCTTGACGGCTTTGTTGCGCCGGAGGCTCGCGTGCACTGCCTTGCGCAGCGCGCCCGTGCCCTTGCCATGGATGATCGTCACGGTCTCGAGATGCGCCATGACGGCAGCGTCAATGTAGTTATCGAGCACGCTTTCGGCCTCCAGCGTCTCCATGCCGCGGATATCGAGCTCGCGCGCAGCGGACGCCGTGCGCAGAATGCGCTGCGAGGGGGCAAACTGCGGCTGCTTTTTGGCAGTGGCCGCGCGCTCCGCCGCCTCAATGAGGCGGACCTCGCCGGCTTTGACCTTCATCTGCAAAACGCCTGCCTTGAGCGTCAGCGTACCGTCCTTGACAGCTGTGACCTCGGCCTGACGGCGCGTACCGGGGATCTCGACCAGGTCTCCGACCTCAATGGGCCGCGAGGGCTTGGGGATGGGCTCCGCGCTCTCGTCGCGCACGCCCGCAGCGTCGCGCGCCTGCTTGATGTTGTGCATGATCTCGGCGCGCTGGGCGTTCATCTGCTGGGCATCGAGCTTTTTCTGCTGCTTGCGCAGCGCGTCGAGCTCGCGGAACGTGTCGTCCGCGACGGACTTGGCCTCAGCCAAAAGGCGCTTGGCCTCGGCTTCGCCGCGGCTTCTCGCGTTCTCCTTCGCGCGCTCCATCTGCGTGCGGAATTCGCGCGCCTTGCGCGCGTCCTCCTCGCGCTGGGCGTAAAGGCGGTCGACCTCGGCTTTTTCTTTCTCTAACTGCTGCCTCTTCCGCTCCAGCTGCGTCAGCACGTCTTCAAAGCGGATGCTCTCGCTGTCCATCTGCGCCTTGGCTTTTTCAATGACGGCCTCGGAAAGCCCCAGCCGCTTCGAGATCGCAAAGGCATTCGACTTGCCGGGGATGCCGATGAGCAGCTTGTAGGTCGGGCAGAGCGTTTCCACGTCGAACTCGCAGCTCGCGTTCTCCACGCCCGCGGTCGTCATGGCGAAGGTCTTGAGCTCGGCGTAGTGCGTCGTCGCAGCGATCTTCGCACCCTGTGAACGCGCCTGCTCGATGACGGCGATGGCCAGTGCCGCACCCTCAACGGGGTCGGTGCCCGCGCCCAGCTCATCGAAGAGGATCAGGCAGTGCTCGTCCGCCTCGTCCAAGATCTGCACGATGTTTTTCATATGCGCCGAGAAGGTCGACAAACTCTGCTCGATGCTCTGCTCGTCGCCGATGTCGGCCAACACCGAGGAAAAGATGCTCACGGCGCTGCGGTCGTCGCAGGGGATATGCAGGCCGCACTGCGTCATCAGGCAGAGGAGGCCGAGCGTCTTTAAGCTCACGGTCTTGCCGCCGGTGTTCGGGCCTGTAATGACAAGCGTATCGAAGCTGCGGCCGAGCTCAATGTCGATGGGCACGGCCTTCGCGGGGTCGAGCAGCGGGTGGCGCGCATGGCGCAGATACACGCTGCCGTCCTTTTTGAGCTCGGGGCGCATGGCATTCATGCGGTAGCTCAGCTCGCCGCGCGCGAAAATGAGGTCGAGGTGGACGAGAATGTCATAATCCCACAGAATGTCGCGGCTGAAGCTCGCCGCCTCGCCCGAGAGGGCGTAGAGGATGCGGTCGATCTCCTTCTCCTCTTTCGCTTCGAGCTCCTTGAGCTCGTTGTTGGCCTGCACCACACCCATCGGCTCGACGAAAATCGTCGCGCCGCTCGAGGACGTGTCGTGCACGAGGCCCGGCAGCTCGCCGCGGCACTCGGCCTTCACCGGCACGACGAAGCGCCCGCCGCGCTGCGTGATCAGCGCGTCCTGCAAAACGTTCCGGTAGCTCGGGGACGAAATGATGCGCTGCAGGATCTGGCGGCCCTTGGCCGCCGCCGCGCGCTTGTGGCGGCGGATCTCCGCGAGCTCGGGCGAGGCCGCGTCGGCGATCTCGTTTTCGTCGAGGATCGCGGTCGTGATCTTCTCCTCCAGAAAGCGGTTCGGGTGCAGGGAGAGGAAGAGCTTGTCGATGACCGTCCCCTCCTCGTCCTCCTTATAATAATCCTGCACGCGGCGCACATTCGTGAGAAGCCCCGCGATGTCGAGAAGCTCCCGCGTGTTGAGCATGCCTCCGCGCTCGGCGCGGGAGAGCGCTTCGCCCACGTCGCGCACGCCGCCAAAGGCAGGGCTGCCGCGCAGCATGATCATCTTGCGCGCCGCGTCCGTCTCGTCGAGCAGGCGGTTGACCTCGCCGAAATCATCCGATGGCGTCAGCCGCCGCGCCCGCGCCTTGGCCTCCGCGCTCACCGCGTGATGCTCGAGCATCTCCAGTAGCCGCGGCAGTTCCAGCACGCGGATGGATTTTTCAAACAGTTCACTCATAGTTTTCTCCGAAATTTTGATTTCGATTCGTATTTCTTTCGACAGATATTTCGTTTAGTTGTCAATTTTCATGCTTTTGTAGAAGTCCAGCGTCTTGAATCGCCGGTCAAGCTGCACCTGCGCAAACACCTCGCAAGCCGCGGCAAAGCGCTTTTCCGTCTCGCCCGAGAGGGAAAACGACAGCATCCGCTTCGGCTCGGAAAACAGCACATGACGCATCGCCGCGAACGAGCCCGCGTCCAGCGGCAGAAGGCCGCCCCCGCCGTGGTCCGCACATTCTTTGCACAGCAGCACGCCCTGCTGCGCGTCAAACACCGGCTCTTTCGGGTTGTGCGTGCCGCAGACGGCGCAGCCGTCGAGCAGCGGCTCGTAGCCCGAAAGAGCGAGTAACTTGAGCTCAAACGCCGCCTTGACGATGCTCTGCGGTTTTTGCAGCGTGTCGAGCGCATAGAGCGAGTTGAGCAGCAGCGATAAGATCTCCGGCACGGGCTCGTCCTCCGCCGTGACGCACTCGGTCATCTCGGCAAAATACGACGCGAGCGACAGTAGCTCAATGTCCTGCCGGATACCGTCGAACAGCGAGATCGTCGACGCCTCGTCGAGGTAGTACCAGTTCCCGCGCTGATAGAGTACGAGCTCGGAAAAGGCCAGAAGCTCGCTGCCCGCGGCGATGCGGCTTCCCTTGCGCCGCGCCCCGCGCGCCACGACCGCGATCCGCCCGAGCGAGTCGGTCAGAATATTCAATATGTAGTCGGCCTCCTTCGTCGCCGTCGCGCGAAGGACGATGCCTTTGGTCACGAGTTTTTCTGGCATAAAACTCCTCTAAATTGTTTTACACCAAGGGGTGTAAAGGGTGGTTGCCTTGCAGGCAGGATGGTTTTTTCCGCGCACTGCGCGGAGGGGGAATGCAGCGCGTAGGCGCTGCTGCCGGTCAAAGGGGGTGTTCTCTTTCCAAAGAGAACACCCCCTTTGGAACCCCCAGAGAAAGGCAAGGGGGCTTCCCCCTTGACCCCGCACATTGGCAGTTTGTAGCTCGAAGAGCTACGCAGCCTGCGGAATCGGGTGCGATGTACATGGCTTCGCCATGAATCTTCTGCGATTCGCGACAACTCTCAACCGTGCCTTACTATCGTGAGGCGCGAGTGACGTTTGCTTGGCGGCAGACTGCGTGCCAAATGCGGCATTGCTGCGCTCGCCGCATTGTGGGGACTGGCAGTAGACGGAAATTAGGCTGTACTTCTACAAGATGGGCAGAGCAGCACCCGCAAGGGGTGTACCGCATCCGTAAGGCGGCAAAGCCGCCAACGGCTGCGCAACAGCGGATGATAGGAGCAGAGGCAAATCGTATAGCAGCTTCAAACGCGGCAACGCCGCGCTATGGGCAGTGCAATCGGCAAGCGTTGCAGCTCTTCGAGCTGCTCGCTTGCAATGCAAACGCCTTTCTTTTGGACGGTCACACCGCCCGTTTTCTTTCCCGGGAAGGAAAATGGGGGAGTGTGGTGCTGCGGCGCACACGCCGCATTTCCCCCGCCGCCTGAGACAGGCAGCGACATCTCCGCACCCTTTGGTGCAGAAAAAGGAGGCACTTTTGATGTCTTTCACCGAACATAACGTAAACGGTCTCATCTACGACACGTCCGATGTCATCACCGCCGCGGGGAGCGGCGCGGTGCACGCGTTCACGACGCGGCACGGCGGCGTGAGCCCTGCGCCCTACGATTCACTCAACTTTGCCGACAACAAGGGCGACACGAGCGAAAACTTACTCGAAAACTACCGCCGTCTCGGCGAGGCCGTAGGCTTTGACGCGAGCCGCGCCGTCGGCTGCCGCCAGATCCACTCTGACCTTGTCCGCATTGCATCGGAAGAGGACGCGGGCAAAATTCTCTGGGATGACCGTCCCTACGACGCCGACGGGCTCATCACGAACGTGCCGAACCTGCCGCTGTTCGCCTATGGGACGGACTGCTGCGTCATCACGCTCTACGACCCGACTTCGCGTTCGATCGGTGCGGTGCACGCCGGCTGGCGCGGTACGGCGAGCGGCATCGCGCTCAAGGCCGCCGTGTCGATGATGAGCTGCTACGGCGCCGATCCCTACACACTGCGCGCCGCCATCAGCCCGAGCATCGGCAAGTGCTGCTTTGAGACCGACAGCGACGTGGCCGACGCCTTTTTCGCCCTGCTCGACCCCGCGATGGACGAGCGCATCGAAAAGCGCGGCGACAAATACCACATCGACCTGAAGGCGATCAACCGCCTGTGGCTGCTGCGCGCGGGCATCGACCCCTCGCGCATCGACGTACACCCCGACTGCACGAAGTGCCACCCCGAACGCTACTGGTCGCACCGCGCGATGGGCGACCGGCGCGGCGGCATGGCGGCGATGATCTGCCTTACGGAGGATGCGCTGTGAAGCGCCGCCTCTCTGCGCTTTTGTGCGCGCTGACGCTCGCGCTTTCGCTTTCGGGCTGCTGGAGCGGCGATGTGAGCGACGACAGCAGCGGCGACTTCTGGGAGGAAACGCCGCCGGTGGAAGCGGACACCTCCTCCACCCTGACGCCGATCACGTCGTTCGCACTGCCGTATTTGCAGGGCGTGACGCTCGACCCCATCACCTGCCCCGACGGCATGCAGCAGACGCTTGGCGCGCTGCTCTACGAGGGGCTTTTCGTGCTGGACGAGTCGTTTGCGCCGCAAAATGTGCTGTGCAGCCGCTATGAGCACAACGACGACTGCACGAGCTACACCTTTTACCTCCGCGACGGCGTCAGCTTTTCAGACGGCAGCAGCCTGACGGCAAGCGATGTGCTCGCGACGCTTCGCCGCGCGCAGGAGAGCGAGCGCTACAGCGCGCGCTTTGCCAACGTCGCCTCGATGCGCGCAAGCAACGGCGCGCTCATTGTCAATCTCACGCGTGCGGACAGCGCGTTCCCTGCGCTGCTTGACATCCCCATCGTCAAATCCGGTTCGGAGAAGAACACCGTGCCGCTCGGCACGGGGCCGTATCTCTTCGTCACGGACAGCGACGGCGCATGCCTCAAGCAGAACCCCGACTGGCGCAGCGACGGCACGCCGCCGTTCGAGCGTATCGAGCTGCGCGCCGTCAAGGACGCGGACACGGCGTCGTACCTTTTCTCCTCGCGCGAGGTGCATCTGCTCTCGGCTGACCTGACGAGCAGCACGGGCGATCTGCGCAGCGCGGACACGGCGCTCACCGACTACGCGACGGCGAACATGATCTACCTCGGCTTCAACACACAGCGCGCGCCGCTCTCCGATGCATCGCTTCGCAGCGCCCTCGCGGGTGCGATCGACCGCGCGACCATCACGACGGGCTACCTCGCTGGTCACGCCGAGGCGGCGCGCTTCCCGCTCTCGCCGCACTCCAGCCTCTATCCGACAGAGATGGCGTCGACGCTCGCTTCGCCTGACCTCGCCGCTGCGCTCGAAAGCGCGGGCGTGACGGAAAGCCGCCCCCGCACGGTGACGATCCTGGTCAGCGAGAGCGACTCGTTCAAGGTCTCCATCGCCGGCTATCTGAGCCGCACGCTCTCGACCGACGTTCTGACGGTCAGCGTGCGCTCACTCCCGTGGAGCGACTATCTGACCGCGCTGCAAAACGGGAATTTTGACCTGTATCTCGGCGAGGTGCGCCTGACGGCGAACTGGGACATTTCGTCCCTCGCGCGCACCGGCGGCGCGCTGAACTACGGCCGCTACGCGGACGAGCAGTGCAACACGCTGCTCGATGCGTTCTCGCTCAATGAGACGGATCAGACCGCCCGCGCGCTGTACCGCTACCTTGCCCAGAGCGCGCCCATCGCGCCCATCGCGTTCAAGACCGCGTCGGTCCTGACGCCGAGCGGCCTCATCGACGGACTGAACCCCACCGTCTCCTCCCCGTTCTACGGGATCGAGGGCTGGACGGTGCACTTTGACAAGGGATGAGGGCGTAAACAAATCGGAACGTGTGAAAGAGAGATACGTTAATGCGGACTATTGACATATGTGGCATAACTAACATGGAACTTGTACGGGGAGGAACCAGTGAATGGTACTGGGCAACAGATTATGTTCACGGCGATCTCTATGAGGCTGAAGAACTATTCCGGCAGAAAAACTCTGTGCAAAGCAATAGGCTATATCTTATCCACTATCCAGATGGTATGGTCTATGAGCCTGTGCTGCCTGTGGACGGGCAATATCTCGGCTATCCTGTGTTCGATGGTGAGTCTGTCGTACTGTTGGTAGTAAACTTTACAGAAAGTGCGATACACATTCTGAGGTTCTTACATCAGCAAGAGAAAACGCAGGAAGTCGTACGGCTGCCTTTGTCTGCGGTGAAAGACTGCTACAATCTGATTCTTCACCCCTCACCGCTATCGCTGACCCGGCAGCCAAATGATGGTACATTTGAGATCATCTGGCCTGAGCAGATACGTTTCGCAATCAGTAGTAGAGAAACACTTAATTTCCGCGACGGAGACAAACTCTACTTCAGTATTTGGTATGAGGATCCTGACTATCGGGAAGAAACATTAGTCCGCTCGGCGCAAGACGGTACGATTCTGGAGCGTTTTTCCGGTGATATTCGCATCATGCCAAACCGTGAACGGTGGCTTATCAAATAGTTTTGGTGGTACAGCATTACTCATCTAAAATCTCAGTTTATCTCAACACTTTCCCTCAACAGCACATTTTCCCCCATAACAACAAAAAAACGCTCCTCCGCATTCGCGGAGGAGCGTTTGCTTTTCTCGCTTAATACTGCCGCACCACGGCAACGACGCGGCCCAAGATCGTGCACTCGCGGCCGTCGATGGGCTGGTAGTCGGGGTTCGCGGGCATGAGCCAGACCTCGCTGCCCTTGCGCTTGAGCGTTTTGACCGTCGCCTCGTCACCAAGCAGCGCGACCACGATCTGCCCGTTCTGCGCGAGGTTCTGGCGGTGGACGACGACAAGGTCGTCCGGCAGGATGCCGACGCCGAGCATCGACTCGCCGCGCACACGCAGGGCGAAATACTCGTCATCGTGCCCGCCGGTGTCGAACGTCAGGTAGTCTTCGATGCACTCCTGCGCCAAAATCGGGTTACCGGCGGCAACATTGCCGAGGATCGGCACCTGGCGGCGGCGCGGGGCAAGCTCGTCGATCTCGACGGGCTGCGGCGCAACGGGAACGGCCTGCAGCTGCTTTTTGAGCGTGATGGCACGGCCCTTGCCCGCGCTCTTCTCAATGAGCCCCATCTCCTGCAGGTGCTTGATATGGAAGTGGACCGTGGAGGGTGACTTGAGTCCCAGCGCCTCACCGACTTCGCGCACAGAGGGGGCATAGCCGTGTTCGGCGATGCTCTCTGCTATATAATCGTATACGCGCTGCTGCATTCTGGACAGTTTTTCCATCTTGTGCGCCCCTTCCAACATTTGTTCGAATTTATGATACCACATTTTTCCCGAAATGCAACATCTGTTTTAGGATTTTATGTCAATTTCGCGGTTTTTTCTGCCGCGAAATTTTTTGATCTTTTTTGCGTCCGGCTATTGACAAATGCCGCCTGATGTATTATTGTACTAATTACTTAATACAGTGATACACAAGGAGGATCACTATGGACTGGAACTTCCGCAATGACCAGCCGATCTACTCCCAGCTGACACAGCGGTTGACGGAGGCCATCGTCTCCGGCATCTACGCGCCGGGAGAAAAGCTCCCCTCCGTGCGAGAGCTTGCGGTGGAGGCGGGCGTCAACCCCAACACGGTCCAGCGCGCGCTATCCGAGCTCGAACGCGACGGTCTGGTGTTTTCCCAGCGCACGGCGGGACGGTTCGTCACGGAAAATGAAAACATGATCGCAAATGCCAAGCTCCGCATTGCGGACGAGCGCGTGGGAGAATTTCTCCACTCGATGAAAACGCTCGGCTGCACGAGAGACGAAGTCATAGCTCTCATTCAGAGAGCTAAGGAGGAGGAAGAATGAGTATTTTTGAATGCAAGGCGCTCACGAAAAATTACGGCGCCAAAACGGTGCTCGACAGCATCGATCTCACGATCGAACCCGGGCACATCGTGGGCCTACTCGGCCCCAACGGCAGCGGCAAGACGACGCTCATCAAGCTCGCCAACGGCCTTCTGACGCCGACGTCGGGCGAAATTCTGATCGCAGGCAAGGCCCCCTGCCGCGCAACGAAGGCCATTGTCTCGTACCTGCCCGACCGAAACACGCTGCCCGGCTGGATGACGATCGCGCAGGCGCTTGACTACTACGGTGACTTTTATTCGGACTTCCGCCGCGGCGTGGCCGAAACGATGCTGATGAACCTCGGCCTTGACCGCACACAGAAGATTAAGACGCTCTCCAAAGGCATGCGCGAGAAGACGCAGCTCATCCTGACGATGAGCCGCGACGCCAAGCTCTATCTCCTTGACGAGCCCATCGGCGGTGTGGACCCCGCGACGCGCGACTACATCCTGCGCACGATCATCGGCAACTACAGCGAGGACGCAGCGGTCATCATCTCCACACACCTGATCGCCGACGTCGAGCAGATCCTTGACGAGGTCGTGTTCCTGCGCGAGGGGCAGGTCATGCTCCACGAGAGCGTGGAGACCATTCGAGATGAAAAGGGCAAGAGCGTTGACGAGCTCTTCCGGGAGGTATTCAGATGCTGAGCAAACTGATCAAACATGAATTCCGCGCAACGAGCCGCATCATGTGGCCGGTCTTTCTTGGAATGCTGGCTCTGACGGCGCTGATGCGTTTTTCTCAACTGCTCCTGAACGGCGGGCACATTCCCTGGCTCTTACAGCTCATCGGCGTACTGCTGGTCATCGGCTTTATGATGGGCCTTGGTGCGCTGGCGTTTGTGCCGCTGGTGCTCTCCGCCGTCCGCTGGCGCGACCATGTGCTCAAGGACGAGGGCTATCTCACGCTGACGCTGCCGGTGAGCCTCCATCAGCTGCTCATCTCCAAGCTCATCGTTTCCGCCGTGTGGTATGCTGCGGCGTTCATCGTGGGACTTCTCTCGCTGATGATTGCTGTCTCCGGCTGGAGCACTCTCCAGTATGTCCCCGATTTTTTCAATGATGTTTTCACAGCGTTCTTCGAAATGGAGGCCTCGCTGCGCAGTCACGCGCTGCTGATCGTCTTTGAGCTTTTCTGCAATTTCGTCTTTGCCGTTTCTGCCGCCGAGCTCGTGGTCTACGCCGCCTTCTCCATCGGTTACAGCTTCAATAAGCACAAGACGCTCTGGACGACCATCCTTGTGCTCGTGTTCTTCCAGCTTGCGCAGTTCACCGCCATCGCCATGATCGGCGCGTTCTTCAGCGCCGACCCCACACGCTGGATGTATCTGGACGTTTACAGCGCGCCCGCGAGCATCGAGCTGCTGCTCCTCTGGGGCATGCTCGGCGAACTGCTCTTCGCCGCGGCAGGCTACGCCGTGACGTGGTTCTTCACAACGAAAAAACTGAATCTCGAATAACGCGTTTTCGAAAAAGCAGCCGCGAAAGGTCTCCGCTTTTCCGGCTGCTTTTTTGCGCCCTTTTTTTGGCAGAATTTTCCGAAAACAAAATATTATGTCAACCGTCAGCTTCTAACTCACTCGTTTGAAAGGAGTCATCTCATGCAAATCCTGACTGTTTCCGGTCTTCAAAAGACCTACACCACGCGCTTTGGCGGCAGCAAGGTCCAGGCGCTCAAAAATGTCAACTTCACCGTCGAATCCGGCGAGTATGTCGCCATCATGGGCGAGAGCGGCAGCGGCAAAACGACGCTTCTCAATATCCTCGCCGCGCTCGACAAGCCCACCGGCGGCACAGTGCTGCTCGGCGGCAAGAACCTCTCCGAGATTCCCGAAGAAACCGCCGCAGCCTTCCGCCGCGACAATCTGGGCTTTGTGTTTCAGGACTTCAGCCTGCTCGACACGTTCTCGCTCGAGGACAACATCTGCCTGCCGCTCGTGCTCGCGGGCAAGTCGCGCACGGAGATGCGCGACCGGCTCTCACCGCTCGCCTACGACCTCGGCATCGAGACGCTGCTCAAAAAGTACCCCTACGAGGTCTCCGGCGGACAGAAGCAGCGCGCCGCCGTCGCCCGCGCGCTCATCACCCGCCCGCAGATCTTGCTGGCCGACGAGCCGACCGGCGCGCTCGACTCCCGCTCGACCGACGAGCTCTTGAAGCTCTTCGGCGAGATCAACGCCTCTGGCCAGACCATCGTGATGGTCACGCACTCTGTGCGCGCGGCGAGCTGCGCCTCGCGCGTGCTGTTCCTGCGCGATGGCGAGGTCTCGCTCGAGTTAAAGCGCGGCAAGGACACGGATTCCCAGTTCTACCAGCGTATCACCGATGCGCTCACGCAGCAGCAGACGGGAGGTGAATGCGCATGAAGCCCACCTTTTACCCCCGCCTTGCGTGGATGGGTATCAAAAAGAACGCAAGGCTCTATGTGCCCTATCTTCTCTCCTGCGCGTTCATGGCAGCGATGCTGTATGTCATTGCATACCTCGCCGTCACCCCCGCGCTCTATACGGTCAATGGCAAGGTGAACGGCTCCGGCACCTCTGCGGTCGCGATGACGATGAGCCTCGGCTCGTTCGTCGTATCGGTGTTCATCGCGCTGTTTCTCTTCTACACGAACAGCTTTCTCCTGCGTCGCCGCAAGAAGGAATTCGGCCTTTACAGCGTGCTCGGCATGGACCGCGGCGCACTCAGCGCCATTCTCTTCTGGGAGACACTTCTGGCCGCGGCGTTCACGCTGATCGCGGGGCTTGGCCTCGGCCTGCTGCTCTCCTATGTCTCGCAGTCCGCACTGCTGCGGCTTTTATCTCTCCCCGCCGCGGCTTTCACCGTGAGCCTTGCCGCCATCAAGCAGTGCACCATCACGTTCATCGCCATCTTCGCGCTGCTCTATGTGCGCGGTGTGCTGTCGCTGCGCCACGCACAGGGCGCGGCGCTTTTGAAGAGCGAAAACGTCGGCGAAAAGCCGCCGAAGTCGCAATGGCTGCTCGTCATCCCCGGCCTTGCGCTGCTGCTCGGCGCGTACTACATCGCCGCGACCATCAACGACCCCATACAGGCGATGCTGCTCTTCTTCCTCGCGGTCATCATGGTCATTCTATCGACGTATCTTCTCTTCATCTCCGGCAGCGTGACGCTCTGCAAAACACTCCAGAAGGATGAAAAATTCTACTACAAAAAGCGCAACTTTGTTTCCCTCTCGTCGCTCACCTACCGCATGAAGCGAAACGGCGCGGGCCTCGCCTCCATTTGCATTCTCTCGACGATGGTGCTGGTGATGCTTGCCTCGACGGCGAGCCTCTATTTTGGCGCGGAGGACGCGATCAACACGCTTGCCGTCCAGAATCACTGGCATCCCACGGAAATGGCGGACGTCCGTGCGGAGTTCTTCTCGCTCTACGGCAGTCTCTTCTTTCTCGGCATTCTTTTAAGTGTGCTGTTTCTGTTCGCAACGCTTCTGATGCTCTACTACAAACAGGTCGTGGAGGGGTATGAGGATGCCTCGCGCTTTGCCATCATGCAGCGCGTGGGCATGACCAAGCGCGACATCCGTGAGAGCGTGAACGCGCAAATGCTGCTCATTTTCCTGCTGCCGCTTGCCGCGGCGGCGCTGCACCTCGCCTTCGCTCAGCCGATGGTCTGGCAGATCATGCAGCTGTTCGGCATCCAGAACCTCACGCTGTTTCTCGGCGTGACCGGCGCGGCGCTGCTTCTTTTCGCGCTGCTCTACTGCGCGATGTACCGCCTGACGTCGAATGCGTATTTCCGCATCGTCAGCACTGGCGGCGCCGCGGCGTGACGCGCTTTACTATATAGAGAACGGGACGGAAATGTTCATTTCCGTCCCGTTCTTCTTTTTCTCTTTTTACACCAGCAGACCGTATTTTTCGACCAGCGGCGCAAGGGCATCTTCGGTGAGATTTCCCTCGTACAAGGCTCTTCCCTGATAGGCGCGCAGGCCCGCTTCCAAAAGCTCCGCGTCGTCGCAGATAAGGCACAGCGGCTTTCTGATCATGTACTGGTAGTCCGCCAGCGCGTCGACGTCCGCCCAGGACACGAGCTTCAGCGCGACCATCGGCCATTCGTCATCCATCGCGTCGGAGAGCTTGTCCTCCAAATCGCCGTCCGCGGTCAGCACCGCTCCGTGCGTCGCATCGGCGGGCAGGAAGAAGGCTTCCTTCTCCGTTGCCGCGGGAAGAAGGTCGAGGCATTCCGGTGCGGGGCGAACGTATTCCGCGTCCTTGAGCGCTGCTTTCAGCGCGGCGATGTGCTCCTCCGTCGTGCCGCAGCAGCCGCCGAAGAGGGCCACACCTGCCTTGAGCATCTCGGGCACCAGCGCGACAAATTCCTCCAGCGGGCAGTTGTACACGGCCTCGCCGTTCACGATCTCCGGCATGCCGGCGTTGGGCTTGGCGATCAGCGGCACGCGCGCGTATTTATGCAGGCGTTGGAGCTGCGGCAACATCTGCTCGGGGCCTGCCGAGCAGTTCAGGCCGAATGCGCTCACGCCCATGCCCTCCATCACGGAAAGCGCCGCGACCACGTCCGTACCGGAGAGGATCTTGCCGCTCTCATCGCAGGTAAAGGACACAAGGATGGGCTTTTTGCTCATGCTGCGGATCGCCAGAACCGCCGCACGCGCGTCGGTCAGCGTCATCATCGTCTCAATGACGTAAAGGTCGACGCCCGCCTGCTCAAGGCCCGCCGCCTGCTCGGTGTAAATGTCGACGAGCTCTTCAAACGACGCATCGCCGAGGGGGGCTAAAAAGCGGCCCGTGGGCGCGATATCGCCCGCGACCCATGCTTTTCCGTCCGCCGCCTGCTTCGAGAGCTGCGCGAGCGCTTTGTTCATCTCCTCCGTGCGGTTGAAGATGCCGCGCTCTTCGAGCTTCTGGCGGTTGCCGCCGAACGTCGGCGCGTAGAGCACATTCGAGCCGCTCGCCACATACTTGCGCTGAATTTCAAGGATGCTCTCGGGATGTTCGAGCACCCACTGCTCGGCGCTCATGTCGCCGGTGAAGCCGCGCTTTTGGAGCTCGGTGCCGGTCGCGCCGTCCAAAATCACGGGAAACTGCATTTCCATAGGGTTTTCCTCCATTAAAAATTCCTGTTCGGAAGGATTTTCAAAATGTCAAACTGTCGGTGAACGCGCGGGAAAAGTCGTCGCGCCCGGAAAGCTCGAGATAGCGGCACTTTTCGGGAATCTCTGCGAGCTTTCGCCAGTTTTCCCCGTCAAGCGCCAGCATCGAAGCGCCCGCGAGCGCCGCGTTGCCAAGGGGTCTGATTTTACTAAGGCACGCGCGCGGCAGCATGCCGATGCGCACTACATTCTCGGGCGAGAGATAGTTGCCGAACCCGCCCGCGAGCTCCACACTCGCAATGTCGTCCGCCGTCACGCCGCGCTGCTCGAGCAGCACCCGAATACCGCCTGCCACCGCCGCCTTGGCAAGCTGCAGGTTGCGCACGTCGCGCGCCGTCAGGCTGACGGCCTTCGTCAGGTGGAAGACGCCGTTGCCCTGACCGTCCTCGGTCAGATAGCGGCGCATGTCCTCCGGCGCGTCCTGCGGCGGCAGCAGCCGCCCGCTTTCGTCGATCACGCCTCGCTCCAAAAGCATGGCGACGAGGTCGACCAGTCCCGAGCCGCAGATGCCCTTTGCCTCTCCCCCGCCGACAATGTCGCAGAGGAAGCCCCTGTCATAGCTTACATGGCTCACCGCGCCCGTGATGCCCGGCATGCCGCAGCTGATGCCCGCGCCCTCAAACGCTGGGCCCGAGGCGACCGCGCAGCAGAGCGCGCCACTCTCATTTCCCAGCGCCATTTCGCCGTTCGTGCCGATATCGAGAAACAGCCGCAATTCCGGCTGCACAAAAAGGCCGTCTGCCAACAGTCCCGCCGTGATATCGCCGCCGACATAGCCCGCGACGCACGGGGCAAATTGCACGGGAATGCCCGAAAGCAGCTCACCCGCGCCGTCTTCAAACAGCGTCTCCGGCTGAAACGGCGCGCGGGCGATGGACGCGACCTCGCGCCCGTCGAAAAGGTGCTGCATCACGGTATTGCCCGCAATGACGAGCTCCTTGACCTCCTCCAACTTCCGTCCGGCGGCGGAAAGTGTCTGTCCTAAAAGCGTCTCGGTCTGCGCGCGGATACAGCGCGACAGCTCGCCGAGCCCGTCGGACGCTTCCATCGTGTGCTGGATGCGGCTGATAACGTCCGCGCCGTAGGGCGCCTGCGCGTTCCAGTCCTGAGCCTGCGCGAGCAGCTTTCCGTCTGCGCGGTCGAAGAGCCGCAGCGCCACCGTCGTCGTACCGAGGTCGACTGCCGCGCCAAGGCCCGAGCGGTCCGCCTGCACCTTTGGCAGCGTGAGCGTGTCCGTCAGGATGACGCCGCGCATCGTCTCGGGCAGGTCGATCCAATCGCCGTCCTGCGCTTTCGTCTTGCAGGCAAGGCGCGGCACACCGTTCACCTTCACGCGGCATTTGCCGCAGCGGCCCTTGCCGCCGCAGGCTGCGGGGATGGAATATCCCGCCCGCCGCAGCGCGGAGAGCAGCGTCTCCCCTGCTGCGAACGGGACCGGCGTGATTTTCGCCCCCTGCTGAACTTGAATGCTTGACACGAGCTTCCTCCACCCATATAATAGATAAATAATGTATAAATAGTATTTTATGCAGAAATAAATTCCATTGTCAAGAGGCATTGCTTATGGCAGACCTTCTCACCCTCACCCACGAGGTCGGCTTCTCCCAGTGCGCACCGGTGAATATGGATGCACTCGATTCGCTCGAAGCCGTTCGCGACATGTGCAAAGCTGACCGCTGCGGCCGCTACGGCAAAAGCTGGAGCTGCCCGCCCGCCTGCAGCACACTCGAGCAGGCAAGGGCGCAAATCAAGCGCTATTCACAGGGGATTTTGGTGCAGAGCACCGCGCAGCTCGAGGATGAATTTGATTACACTGGTATGACGTCGCTCTTGGAGGCGCATAAAAAGCGCTTTTCGACCTTCGCCCGTCAGGCGCGGCTCTTATATCCCCACTGCCTGCCGCTGACGGCGGGCACATGCACGCTCTGCCATACCTGCACCTATCCGGACCGTCCCTGTCGACATCCCAAGCAGAGGCTTTCTTCGATGGAGGCCTACGGACTGTTCGTCAGTGACGTCTGCGTCCGCTCAAACCTCGCCTACAACTATGGTCCCCGCACTTTGACCTACACAGCCTGCGTGCTGTATTGATAAAGGAGATCTTCCCCGTGTCTACCCCGAAAGAAATTTTTCTTGAACTCATCAAGCCCGACGGCCAGCCCGCGCGTCAGCTCTGCCAGTATGAAGCGCTGCACATGTGCCTCACGGACCCCATCAACACCTATCTTCGCGGAAACCGCAAACGCGGTTCCGTGAGCAAGGACCGTTGGGGCACGACCATCAGTTTTCCCGAGGACGCGCCCGGCCCCATCCCCGTCCACACGCCGGAGCTGTCAGTCTGCACGGATGTCACATGCTGGAAAGAGACCATCCACGTGCCCGACCTGAGTGTCTGCTCCGAGGGCTGGGAGGAGTGCCGCACGCGCTCGCGCGCCGCCGCGGACGCCGAGGGCAAGCTCCTCGCCGGCTTCATGGGCACAGGCATTTTTGAGCAGTGCCACTTCCTCATGGGCTTTGAAGATACGCTGACCGCGCTCTACGAGCATCCCGACGAGATGCACGAGCTCATCGAGACGATCACGCAGTACCGTCTCGACTATGTCCGCCGTCTGATCGACGGCTTGCAGCCCGATGTCATCTTCTCCCACGATGACTGGGGCACGAAAAATGCCCTCTTTATGAAGCCCGACATGTGGCGCGAGTTTTTCAAGGAGCCCTACCGCCGCTTTTATGGCTACATCCGCTCGCGCGGCGTCATCGCCATCCACCACGCCGACTCGTACCTCGTCCCCATCGTGGACGACATGGCCGAGATCGGCATTCAGGTCTGGCAGGGTACACTGCCGGAAAACGACATTCCCGCCCTCCAGCGCCACTTAAGCGGCAAGCTCACGCTTATGGGTGGCTTTGGCGCGGCCATCGACCGTGCAGACGCGCAGCCCGATGAAATTCTCGCCTACGCAAGGGACGCGCTCGCGCGCTATTGCCCCGGCGGGCACTTCATCCCCTCGATCACCTACGGCCTTGCCGGTACGGTCTTCCCGCACGTGGATCAGTACCTCGATCAGGCCGTGAACGAGTACAACGCGGGGCTGCACATTCCCGTCACGCCGCTCCCCGCCGTGCCGAGGCGTGAGATCGGTGCCGCAAAGGCCGAGCTGGTGCAGGCCGCAACCTCCGCGCAGGAGTCCGCCGATGTGTTCGAGAACATCGCCCGCGCGCTCGAGCGCGGCCAGCAGAAAAAGCTGCTCACCCTCTGCCAGCAGGCACTCGACGAAGGCCACGAGCCGGGCGACATTCTCTCCAAGGGCATGATCATCGGCATGAACCGCCTCGGCGAGGCGTTCTCCGCCAACCGCGCGTTCGTTCCCGAAATGCTCATGGCCGCGCGCTGCATGTCCGCCGCCACGGAGCTTCTGAAGCCCCTGATGGTCGGCGAGGGCACCGAGCCCGTCGGCCGCGTGTGCCTCGGCACCGTGAAGGGCGACATGCACGACATCGGCAAGAATCTCGTCCGCATCATGATGGAGGGCAGCGGCATCGAGGTCTTTGACCTCGGCGTAGACACGTCGGCGGAGCAGTTCGTCAGCACCGCCGTGGAGAATCACTGCGGCGTGATTGCCTGCTCGTCGCTGCTGACCACCACGATGAAGGAAATGCGCGAGGTCGTCAAGCTCGTCCACGAGCGCGGCCTGCAGGACCAGATCAAGGTCATCATCGGCGGCGCGCCCATCAGCCAGAGCTTCTGCGACGAGATCGGCGCGGATTTCTACGGCGAGGACGCCGGTGCCTCCGCCCGTGAGGCGGTGAAGATCCTGAAAGCGCGGAAGGCGTCGTAAACAATTACAATACATCAAAAAGGTCCCGTCCGAAGACGGGACCTTTTTTCTATGCATTCTGTTGTACGGTACGTGTCCTTACTTGCCCGCGTACTCGACCAGCATCTCGAAGAAGTTCAGGCAGGTCTCATAGTCGCACAGGGCCTTTTCGGGGGTCTTGGTGTAGAGCACGAACTTGCAGTCATTCTCGGGGTGGAACTGCACGCCGAGGCAGAACGTCTTATCCTGACGCTCGACCGCCTCGATGATCTCCACACCGTCGATCGTCGCCGTGCTGACGACGGTGAGGTTCGTGCCCTCAACGCCGCCGACCGCCTGGTGGTGCCAGGAGGAAACGTTCTTCAGCTCCGTGGAGCCGACGATCTTATAGAGCCACTTGGAGGCGTCCTTATTGATGACCACATCGTGGCGGGCATAGGTGCGGTCAGGCGCGCCGACGGGCATTCTGTGCGAGTCGTTGTAGGTCGCGCCCTGCTCCTTATAGTAGTTGGGGATATCCTGGATGAACGTGCAGCCGGAGACGATGGACATCACCTGCTCGCCGCGGCAGACCGCGAACGTCGGCACGTCTTTTTCAAGGCAGTAGGCCATGAGCATGTAGTCGGAGATATCGCGCGTGGCGTTGATCTCTTCGCCCTCGTTCTTTTCCTTCTCGGGGACCTTGAACAGGGACGGGCTCACATCCTCGCCGCCGGTGAAGAAGACGCCGTCGATGGCCTGCATCACAGCGCCGACGTTGCTGCCCGTGAGATCCTTTTCCTTCACCTTGTCAGCGTATTCCTGCTTGAGCATGCCGCTCTCTTCGAGATACGCGGACTCGATCTTGCCCTCGGCATCGTACTTCACGGCCGTGCTCGTCACCTGATCGAGCTCGACGGGGATAGCGCCGACGGTCTTGAAGATCGTCTTGTGGGAGTCGTAATTCTGTCCATTATAGGACCAGCTGATGCCGATGACCGGCTTGTCCGCGATCGCCGCGGCATTCTTGAGCATCTGCTCGAGCATCGCCGTCGTCACGGGCTTGGACGCCTCGTAGGTCAGGCCGTCCATCAGGCCGGACCAGACGGCCATATCGTCATAGTCCGCGGGCCAATCCTTCAGCAGCGCCTTGTCCAGACCGGTGCTGCGCAGGATCATCGCGGCCGCTTCCAACTGCGTAACGGCTGCGTCGGGCGCAAATGCGTCCTTGCTGACGCCGTTGACAATGCCCTTGGAGCAGGCGAGGTTGATCGCGCCTTCAAACTTGCTGCCCTCGGCAACATCCTTGAATGCGCTCGCATCCTTGGCGCTCGCTTCCGCCTGTGCGGCGAGGCCCATGTTCTTGATGACCTCCTGCGTCACTTCGGCGCGGGTCATCGAAGCGGCGTTATCATCTGCGAAGGCGGTGACGGAGAGACTGAGCGCGAGAACAAGTGCCAGGATCAGGGACGTTGCTTTCAGAGACAATCTTTTCATACAAATTCTCCTTCGTTCGATATTGGGCGGCACGCGCATGCCGCTCTACTGCCATGATAACGAGACAAAATGAAAATAGCAAGTCCAAGTTGCGGCAAATTGCATTTTTAGCCACTGTATACGACCCATCGACCACTTTTTCCGTGTGATATGCACAATCGCTTTTCCGCTCTTGTATTTTCACTATTCAATCCGCCGGTGTACGATTTTTGCCCCGCCCTTGTTTTTATGGGGCAATCACGGTATACTATAAAAATAAACACCGTTCCCATTTCATCAGAAAGGAAATATTCTATGGATATCAAATTTTCCGGCTCGGACGCCGGCGGCTTTCAGTTCGACCCGAACGCCGCGCCCAAGCCCAAACGCGAGCGCAAGCCCCGCAAGTCGATCGGCAGCAAGGGCGGCCGCATCGCGGTCAACACGCTCGTCACGCTGCTTGTCGGCGCAGTCTTCTTCTACGTGCAGATGCCCGCCATCAACCTGCATGCCGAAGAGTTCTACGGTTTCGTGCTGCTGCTTTGCGTCACGTACTGCATCTGCGCGCTCTTCACCTCCGGCTTTCAGGGCACGGGGGCCAAGGGCTACTTCACGTTCGTCAAAAAGCAGTGCACCGTGCCCTTTATCGTCATGGCGCTGATGATCGTCACAGCGCTCGTCGGCGCGCTGACATCGTGGGTCGTGCTGCGGGCCAAGGACTATCAAGCGCTGCTGCCGATCGACAGCGGCAGCTTTGCAAGCGAAATTGAAGAGGTCTCGTATGACCGCATCCCGATGCTCGACCGCGACAGCGCCGAAAAGCTCGGCGACCGCAAGCTCGGCGAGCTGGCCGACATGGTCTCGCAGTTCGAGGTCGCGGAAAACTACACGCAGATCAACTACCATGGCCGCCCCGTGCGCGTCACGCCGCTGCGCTACGGCGACATCATCAAGTGGTTCAACAACCGCTCGGAGGGGCTGCCCGCCTACCTTATCATCGACATGGTCACGCAGAACGTCGAGGTCGTGCGCCTTGACGAGGGCATGAAGTACACGACCGCCGAGCACTTCTCCCGCAACCTCTACCGTCATCTGCGCTTCGCGTACCCGACCTATATGTTTGAAGAACCGGTCTTCGAGATCAACGAGGACGGCACGCCCTACTGGGTCTGCGCCAAGAAGGAAAAGACCATCGGCCTGTTCGGCGGCACGGACAACCACGGCGCGGTGCTCGTCAACGCCATCACGGGCGAGAGCGAATACTATGAAGAGCCGCCCGCGTGGGTCGACCACGTCTACTCCGCCGAGCTCATCATCGAGCAGTATGACTACTATGGCCAGTATCACAATGGCTTCTGGAATTCGATCTTCGGCCAGCGCGACGTGACCGTCACGACCGACGGCTACAACTACCTTGCCGAGGGCGACGACGTCTATCTCTACACGGGTGTCACGAGCGTCGGCGGCGACGAGAGCAACATCGGCTTCCTGCTCTCCAACCAGCGCACAAAGGAGACAAAGTACTATCCCTGCGCAGGCGCGACAGAGTACAGCGCCATGGACAGCGCCGAGGGTCAGGTGCAGAATCTGCGCTACAACGCGACGTTCCCGCTGCTGCTGAACATCGCCGAGCAGCCGACGTACTTCATGGCGCTCAAGGACGCGAGCGAGCTCGTCAAGATGTACGCGATGGTCAATGTCAACCAGTACCAGATCGTCGCCATCGGCGCGACGGTCGCCGACTGCGAGGCGAACTACCGTCAAATGCTGCTCAAAAATAACCTCATCTCCGACGATCAGGGCTCCATCGACGTCACGCCGAGCGATTATAAGAGCGTCGAGGGCACGATCGCCGAGATCCGCACGGCGGTCGTAGATGGCAACAGCATCTACTTCCTGCGCTTTGACGGCGAGAGCGCCTTCTCCGTGCGCATGAGCGCGGCTGAGGTCGCCTATGCGCCGCTGCTGAACGTCGGCGACCGCGTGTGCGTCTACTACCGCGACGGCTACGTCACGGAAAACTGGATCGAAGCGTCCGACGTCGAGCTGCTGGATGGCAGCGCCCAGAGCGCACCGCCCGTAGAAACGAGCGTTTCGACTGAGGACAGCGCGGATCCCGTCGAAAACGCACAGGAAATGCCGTAAAGCGGCGGCAAAGCACTTTCTATTACAAATTTTGATAGGGGTGGCGACACCCCTATCTCTTTTTGGAATGCATTGCACAAAAATGCAAGATTATGAGCAGTTTTCCTCGATAAAGTAACCACTTTGAAAGTTGGCTTGCATCAATCTAATATGTTTTATTAAAAAAGTTAAAGTTTTTTGCCAAATTTTCTGCCAATTGCACAAAAAGTCAGAAAGAATTTCTTGCACAGCGCCAATAGCGTTTTGCTTGAGAATTTTTTCCTTTGGTGATAAACTCATAGACAAGATGGCTGAACCATCAAGCCCTGATTTTCAGGGTAATTTTAGAGGAGGCTACTTATCATGAACGCTTACATTGAGAGAGTTCTTGCCGAGACCAAGGCCAAGAACGCGAATGAGCCCGAATTCCTGCAGACCGTCGAAGAAGTCCTGTCTTCCCTCGAGCCGGTCATCAACGCCCACCCCGAGTACGAGAAGGCCTGCCTGCTTGAGCGCATGGTCGAGCCCGAGCGCACCATCGAGTTCCGTGTTGTCTGGATGGACGATAACCTTCAGTATCACGTCAACCGTGGTTACCGCGTGCAGTACAACGCGGCCCTCGGCCCCTACAAGGGCGGCCTGCGTTTCGCTTCCAACGTTAACCTTTCCATCATCAAGTTCCTCGGCTTCGAGCAGACCTTCAAGGATGCTCTGACCTGCCTGCCCATCGGCGGTGCCAAGGGCGGTTCCGACTTCTCCCCCATCGGCCGCAGCGACGGCGAAGTCATGCGCTTCTGCCAGGCTTTCATGACCGAGTTCCATCGTCACATCGGTCAGGACATCGACTGCCCCGCTGGTGACGTTGGTGTCGGCGGCCGCGAGGTCGGTTACCTGTACGGCCAGTATCGCCGCATCGTCGGCGCTGCCGAGTTCGGTGCTATGTCCGGCAAGGCCATCTGCACCGGCGGTTCCATCCTCCGTCCCGAGGCTACCGGTTTCGGCGCTGTCTATTATCTGCGTGAAGTCCTCAAGCACGACGGCAAGGAAGTCAAGGGCATCCGCGTCGCTATGTCCGGCTACGGCAACGTGGGCTGGGGCATCATGAAGAAGATCGACGAGCTCGGCGGTAAGGTCACCTACTTCGCTGGCCCCGACGGCTACATCCACGATCCCGACGGTGTCTGCGGCGAAGAGAAGCTCAACTTCATCCTCGAGATGCGCGCCAAGGATCCGATGCACTGCAAGCCCTACGCTGACAAGTTCGGCGTTGACTTCGTCGAGGGTCAGAAGTGCTGGGGCGTCAAGGATGTTGACGTTTACATGCCCGCCGCTACCCAGAACGACGTCAATATGGAGTGGGCCAAGAAGATCGCTGAATCCGGCGTTCCCTACTACATTGAGGTCGGCAACATGCCCACCACCAACGATGCTCTTGCTTTCCTGATGGAGCAGAAGCACCTCACCGTCGCTCCTTCCAAGGCTGTTAACGCCTGCGGCGTTTCCGTCTCCGAGCTCGAAATGGCTCAGAACGCTCAGCGCATCTACTGGAGCGCTGAGGAAGTCGACGCCAAGATGGAGTCCATCATGAAGAACATCTATGATGCTTCCGTCGAGGCTGCCGAGCGCTATGGCCTGGGCTACAACCTGGTCGCCGGTGCTAACATCGCTGGCTTCCAGAAGGTCGCCGACGCCATGATGGCTCAGGGTATTTTCTAATCGAAAATCCCTCACGACTTTCTCGTGCCGCACATTTGTGCGCATGAACCAATTAGAAAAAGGCATCCTGCTTTCGCAGGATGCCTTTTTTCATATTCAGGTGTTGTCTCGGCTGATGGGCTTTCGCACCAGCAGCGCAAACAGCGCCTTTTTGTCGAGCGGACAGAGCGGATAGAGATACCCCTTCCCCACGATCGGCTTCGTCGTCGCGAGCAGCGCGACGATCACGATGCACCCGAGCACCAGCCCGACCCAGTCCAGCGCGCCGACAAACAGCAGCAGCATCAGCCGCAGCAGCTTGAAGGCATAGCCGAGCTCATAGCTCGGCTGGGCGAAGTTCGCAATGGCGACGAAGGCCATGTAGGCCAGCACCTCCGGCACGAGCCAGTGCGCCTGCACGGCAAAATCGCCGAGCACGAGCGCGCCGAGCATGCTGAACGAGTTTGAGAACACATCCGGCGTGTTGAGCGAGGCGAGCTTCAATAGATCGACAATGAACTCCGCCAGCAGAAGCTGTACGAGCAGCGGCACGGAATAGTCGCTGTCGATGGCTAAAAACTCAAGCCCTGCCTGCGTGCGCGCGGGGTCCTTCACAAGCAGGAACCACACGGGCGTGATGAACATCGTGAGCAGGAACACCACGATGCGCAGGATGCGCAGATACGTCCCGATCAGCGGCGGGAAGTAGAAGTCGTTCGCCTCCTGCACAAAGTCGAAAAAGTGCGTCGGCAGGATCATCGCCGCGGGCGAGTTGTCCACGAGCACGACGATGTCGCCTTCCATGACGCAGGCCGTCGCGGCGTCGGGCCGCTCAGTGTATCGCACCTTGGGAAACGGCGTCCACCACTGCTGCTTGCCCATCATCGCCTCAGCGATGCTCTCCTGGCTCATTGAAACCGAGCGCACGTCGATCTTTGCAAGCTTCTGCCGCACCTCGTCGAGCAGCTTTCTGTCGACCTTGTTTTCCAAATAGCAGAGCACCACGTCCGCGCGCGAGCAGTCCGACACCTTGTGACCTTCGAGCGTAAGCTGCGGGTCGCGAATGCGGCGGCGCAGCAGCGCCGCGTTGGCGACAAGCGTTTCGATGAAGCCGTCGTGCGCGCCGCGCAGCACCTTGCCCGACGACGGCTCCTCCACCCCGCGCGCGGGATACTGCTTCGCGTCGATCAGCGCGCACTCGTCATAGCCCTCGACCAGCAGCGCCATCTTGCCCAAAAATACGCTTGTCACCGTGTTTTTGACGTTTTGCTCGGCGTTTACCTCGTTGAATGTGATGTATCGGTCAATGAACTGCTGCATCGTCTGCGCGTCGCTAACGTCTCTGAGCGGCAGCCAGAAGCTCAGCATCCGCTCAATAACCGCGTCGTCGCCGTAACCGTCCACCACCCACATCCGCGCCCGCCTGCCGCCGACATACAAGTCGCGCGAGATCATATCAAAGCACCGCCCCACGCCAAGCAGATCATCCAGCGCGCGGGTGTTTTCCTCGTAGTTTGCCGAAAAAAGCTCCATAACCGCCCTCCGCCACATAATTTTCCTTATTATGCTCATGAGCGGAAATTTTATGCCGCGCGGGCGGCAGATTTTCCCTGCGGCGCGCAGGGGAGCGATTAAGGGGGATATTCTCTTTCCTCGGAAAGAGAATATCCCCCTTTGACCCCCAAGAGAAAGGGATTCACATTGGCAGCCTGTGGCTCGAAGGGGTGCAGCGCTTGCCGATTGCACTGCCTGCGTGGCGGCATTGCTACGCTCGCCGCCATTGGCTCTGCTATACGACTTGTCTCTGCTTCTATTATCCGCTGCCGCTCTGCTCATCTTCTTTTAGTGCGGTGTAATCGCCTACTAACGATAGTGCAAATATTGCGGCGAGCAAAGCAATGCCGCCTTGGCAGGCAAAAGCAAGGTTGATACAATCCGTAGTAGGCGGAAATTGCGTAAGGCTAACGAATCGCAGGCAAAGCGACAGCGAAGATAGAAGTAAGTCAAATCGTTTAGCACCAAAAAACAGCAGGCACCCGATTCGACAAGCACCGCAGCTCTTCAAGCTTCAATCTTGCAATGCCGGGGTCAAGGGGCAGAGCCCCTTGCGTTCTCTTGGGGGGTTCAAGGGGGCCATTCTCTCACGTGAGAGAATGGCCCCCTTATCCGCGCCCCCGCGTCAGGCGGGGAGCATATCAAACTTCTTTATTAAAGTAGAAGAACTTCTCGTCCTCTCCCTTCTTCCTCATGCAGGAAGAAAGCATTTTATAAGAAGCGTCGTTCTCCTTGAAGCACTTGGCGACGACGTGTCCCAGGTGGCGCTGGTAGAGACCCCATTCGGCCACGGCGCGGAACGCTTCGACGCCGTAGCCCTGTCCGCCGTATTCCGGCGCGATGCGGCAGCCTTCCTCCGCACCGCCCTTGCCGTCGAAACGGTAGAGCAGCACCTCGCCGATGCACTTGCCGTCTAAACGGATGGCAAAGTTGATGGCGCGCTTTTTGGCAAAGTCCTCTCGCACAACGTCGAGGAAATAAGGGTCTAAGTCTTCACCCTTCCAGTCGGTGCGGTAGTCGTAGCCCCACCACTTGTTGCGCTCATCGTCGAGGCAAAGCGCGTTGTAGGCCTCGCGGTCCTTGTCGGTAAAGGCCGAAAGTGTCAGGCGCTCGGTCTTGAGCGTCGGGATCTCGTCCAAGTCCTCCAGCTCGTTTTTCACATCAAAGCAGAACTTCTCCGCGAGCTTGCATGGCAGATACTGGAGCTTCGAGGTGCGAAGGCCGCGGTCGCCCGCGTCGTCCTCACGGTTCAAATACCTGACGCCGTCCACGGCGTAGCAGCGGGCGAACTCCTGCACCGTCACGGGATAGACGCCCTCGTAGCCGTAGAGCGCCTTTTCGATGTGGACGTGCAGCGTTTCGCCGCAGCGCTCGGCCATCGCGATAGAAATGAGCCGTCCCTCATATTCCATACCGCCGACATAGAGCCACGACACGCCCGTCAGGCGCAGCATCGTCTTGGCAAGCGCCAACTCCTGCTTGGCCGACTGCGAGGTCTTTTCAAACACCTCCGTATAGTCCTGCCAGAAGCGCTCGATCAGCGGCAGATCATCCTTCCCCAGCGCACGGAACTGCGCCTCGGGATAGAGTTTGCGGAATTTGTTGACGTGGTTGCGCTGGCCGCTGTAATGGCGGCCCGGGAACTCGCGCAGATCGTTCGCCTCGTAAATATAGTCGCGCCAGGAACGAAAATTGTTGAGGTGGAAGCGCGGATAGCGCTCTAAGAGCTTCGCCGTCTTCTCCTGCGGCACGACGGACAGCTCGAGCGAGATGCCCTGCTCCACGCAATAATCCTCAATGGCGCAGAGCGCGGCCTCCTCATCGCCGTCCGGTCCCGGCACGGGATAGTCGAAGCAGGGCTTGCCGTCGATGCAGTTTTTCACGATCAGGCAGCCCGCCGCCTCGGCATACTGCGGGTGCAGGTGCCCGCGCCACATCAGCTTGACGAGCGCGGAATACTCGCATAATTGGTAGTTGCAATTCTTATAATAGCGACGCAGGCGGGAAAGATCCCGCTGCGCAACGGGTTTGAACGTCAGCATGGAAAACCTTTTTCTCCTTTTCGAGTCGTATCGATTATTTTACCCGTTTTTGCGCCGCGTTACAAGTCTTTTTTCATTTGGGCTCCAGCTCGGCGAGCACCGTCTGCGCGCACTCAAGGAACTGCTGGAGCGACGCCTGCCGCCTCTCGCCCGCGCGCACGGCCATGCCGAGCTCGCGCGCCGACTTGGGCTCCACCGGCACGAGCAGCACGCCATCTCCGCGGCCGCGCAGCGTCAGCTCCGTCATCATGCTCACACCGAGACCGTGCTCGACCATGCTGATGACCGTCGGGTCGTCCACTGCCGTCGGCAGGATGTGCGGCTTGACGCCCACGCGGTTGAAGATGCGCATGATGTCCTTGTCAAAGCCCTGCGCAGGCATAATGAAGTCACGCCCGTCGAACTCGCTCAGCGGATACCCCGTGCGCCCGTCGATGGGATAGTCCTTGGGCAGCACGGCATACATCGTGTCGTCTCGCAGGTGGATCCACTCGTAGCCACTCTCCTCTTCCTGATGGCTGACAAAGATGACGTCCATCTTTCCCTGCGCCAAAAGCTCATAGGGGCTGCGGATATGATCCGCCATGCGGATGTCGACGTCAACGTCGGGCCGCTCCTCGCGAAAGCGGCGGATGATGCTCGGCAGCCAGTGCATGGCCATGCTGGCGAATGCGCTCACGCGGATGACCTCGCTGCGCGAGGATGCCACCTGCGCGATCGTGCTGTCAAGCCGCGCGTTGGCCTGCAAAAATTCGCGGATGGCGGGCGCCACGCGCTCGCCGTCCTTCGTCAGTCGGACGCCGCCGCGCCCGCGCTCGAGCAGCGTGAAGCCGACCTCGCGCTCGAGGGAATTCATCATGTGCGTCAGGCCGGACTGCGTGTAGCCCATCACCTCCGCCGCCTTGGTAAAGCTGCCGAGGTCTACCGCCATCAGCAGCGCTTCTAACTTTTTGCTCTCCATAGGATATTCCTTTCCTATTAGTATTCAGCATGTTTGGATTATAATATATCCTCGCGCCGTATGCAAGCGGAATTCGCGTTTTCGGTGCCTTTTTACAAACTTTTTCCATCATCCGTCATACAGCTTGGTCTTTTTTGTCCGCCTGCTGCGTAAAATAGAGCCTGAGGTGATGATCTTGAAACGACGTTCCGCTCTCCTGCTGCTGTTTTTGTTGACTTTTCTTGCACTCTGCTTTTCCTGCGCCAAAGACGGCCAAGCTGTCGCCGTCTCGGCCCCATCCCAACTGCGGCGCTGCATTGCGCTGACCTTTGACGACGGCCCCTCCCCGCAGACGACCGCCACCCTCCTTGACGGGCTCAAGGAGCGCGGCGCGCACGTGACGTTCTTCCTCATCGGCGAGCAGATCGCGGGCAACGAAGATCTCGTCCGCCGCATGAAAGACGAAGGCCATCAGGTCGGCGGCCACAGCTACACGCACATCCGTCTTGACAGCGCTGACGCCGCTGCACTCGCCGAAATCCAGAAAACGGACGAGACGCTGCGCGCCATCCTCGGCGACGGTGACTACTGGCTGCGCCCGCCCTGGGGCTTTGCGAGCGACGCGCTCAAAAGCGCCGTCTCCGTCCCGCTCATCTACTGGACGCTCGACACGATGGATTGGAGCGTGCGCAACAGGGACCTCGTCGCGCACCACATCATCGAAAACGCCAAAAGCGGCGACATCGTTCTCCTGCACGACCCATATGACACGAGTGTCGAGGCCGCACTTCAGACCATCGACGTTCTTAGTGAGCAGGGCTACGAGTTCGTTACGCTCGAAGAGCTGTTTTCCAACGCCGGCGTCACGCCGCAGGCCGGACACTTCTATCTGCGCGCGGATGAAGAAGTCCCGTGGTGAGGTCTCTACAAAATTTTTGAAAAAATTTCAAATTAGGACTTGCATTTTCCGGACTGGTGTGCTATTCTATCTAAGCTGACATTGAGCAGTACACATCATCCGGGTGTGGCGCAGTTGGTAGCGCGCTTGACTGGGGGTCAAGAGGCCGTGAGTTCAAGTCTCGCCACTCGGACCATCTTGAGTGACCAAAATAGATACACTCACCTGAAACCCCTGAGAAATCAGGGGTTTCAGCGTTTTTATGCCCTGTTTTTTCAAAGCGTGTTTTATAGATACACAAGGGCATTTAAGAGTGTCAGGAAGGATTTGAACTCAATTCTCGGCTGATTTGGCCTGCTTTATGGTGGGCTCTACGCTCTCGGATACTTTTTATTGCTCGTCTTTCCTAAAAAATTTGAAACTTTTTATCGAAGAGGTTCCAATTCATCACAGGAAAATCCTTCGTGAAAATTCTTCCGAGGGCAAACAAATTCCGGAAGTGCTTTACAAAAATTATACGCAGTGATCCCGGTCTCATATAAAAATCGCAGAAAGGTCCGAATGCCAAAAAGAGCAGATCTCATTCCACCAGTGTATCGTCCAAGCATTCTTGTAACGCATGTGGCAATATCCATCGCAAAGCTTTTTGATTGTGGCTACGCTTGTGCTGTTATTTCTGCCGCTGACGATATCGTTTTCCCGAAGCTTTTGCTCTTGACATTCGTCAGATTATCCCGTATAATGCACCGAAAACAACACAAGGAGGAAATGAAAGTGCGCTATCTTCTGAAGAATGCAAAGTTTTTCTCGCAGGGCGTGTTTCATTTGGCGGACGTGTTTCTTTCGGACGGAAAGATCGTTTCTATTGGTGATGGTGTTTCCCCTTCCAATGATACTATTGTTATTGATATTTCTAATATGGTTTTGTTTCCCGGTTTCGTTGATGTTCATGTTCATCTTCGTGAGCCGGGATTTTCTTATAAGGAAACCATCCGCTCCGGCACACTGGCCGCCGCGCACGGCGGCTTCGCTCACATTGCCGCCATGCCGAACCTGAACCCCGTGCCCGACTGCGCCGAATCGCTCGCGCTCCAGCGCGCGCTCATCGAGAAGGACGCCCTCGTTCATGTCCATCCCTATGGGGCGATCACGGTCGGCGAAAAGGGCGAGCGGCTTGCAGACCTTGCGGGCATGGCACCAGACGTCATCGCCTTTTCCGACGACGGGCGCGGCGTGCAGTCCGAGAGCATGATGCGCCAGGCGATGGCCGAGTGCCGACATCTCGGCAAGATCCTTGCCGCGCACTGCGAGGACAACGCCCTGCTTCGCGGTGGTTACATCCACGACGGCGCGTATGCCCGCGCCCACGGGCACCGCGGTATCTGCGCGGAGAGCGAGTGGGGGCAGATCGCACGCGACGTGAAGCTTGCCGAGGAAACGGGCTGCGCCTACCACGTCTGCCACGTTTCGACCAAGGAAAGCGTCGAGGTCATCCGCGCGGCCAAGCGCCGCGGCGTGGACGTGACATGCGAAACAGCGCCGCACTATCTCGCCTTCACGCAGGACGATTTACAGGAGGACGGACGCTTCAAGATGAATCCTCCCCTGCGCGATCAGGCCGACCGCGACGCGCTCATCGAGGGCCTTCTGGACGGGACGATCGACATGCTCATCACCGACCACGCGCCCCACAGCCGCGAGGAGAAGAGCAAAGGCCTTGAAAAGAGCGCCATGGGCGTTGTCGGACTGGAAACGTCCTTTGCCGCAAGCTACACCCATCTTGTGAAAAAGGGCATCCTGCCGCTTGAAAAGCTCGTCGAGCTGATGCACACCTCTCCGATGCGCCGCTTCGGCTGCGGCACAGAGATCGCTGTCGGCCAGCCCGCCGACCTGACCGTATTTGACCTCAATAAAACCTACATTGTCGACCCCGAAGCATTTCTGACCATGGGGCGCGCGACGCCCTTCGCCGGCACGTGCCTCACCGGTGCGTGCAAGCTGACGATGATCGGCGGCGAGATCGTCTGGAAGGAGGACACGCTTTGATCGAAGTTCGATACACCATCGCGGAGAATTCCCCCATCGCCTCGGGCGTCTACCGCCTGATCTTAGAGGGCGACACCTCCGCCATCGCCGCGCCGGGTCAGTTCCTCGACCTTCGCCTGCCCGGTTTCTTCCTGCGCAGGCCCATCTCCATCTGCGACTGGGACGAAAAGAGCGTCACGCTCCTTTATAAAGTCGTCGGCGGCGGAACGGACTGGCTCTCCCGCTGCACGCCAGGGCAGGCGCTCGATGCGCTCTCGGGTCTCGGCAACGGCTTTGACGTTGCCACCCGCGGCGAAACGACGCTCCTTGCGGGCGGCGGCATCGGTGTCGCGCCGCTCTTCGGCCTTTCAAAGCGCCTTCTTGCCGCGGGCAAAACGCCCGTCGCCGTTCTGGGTTTCAACACTGCGGAGGATGTTTTTTACGAAAATGAATTCAAGGCGCTCGGCGTGCAGACCGTCATCGCAACGGCGGACGGCAGCTGCGGCACGCGCGGCTTTGTGACCGACGCGCTGCCTGAGCAGTTCGACACCGTCTGTGCCTGCGGGCCGATGCCGATGCTCAAGGCGCTCTGCGCAAAGACGGACAAGCCCGGTCAGATCAGTCTGGAAGCGCGCATGGGCTGCGGCTTCGGCGCGTGCATGGGCTGCACGATCGACACGGTGAACGGCCCCAAGCGCGTCTGCCGCGAAGGCCCCGTATTCAGGAGGGATGAGATCAAATGGTAAAAACAAACGTCACGCTCTGCTCTCTTCCGCTCGATAACCCCGTTATTCCCGCGAGCGGTACCTTCGGCTACGGCCACGAGTTCGCAGAACTCTACGATATCAACTGTCTCGGCACGTTCTCCTTTAAGGGAACGACGCGCGATGCGCGCCTTGGCAATCCCCAGCCGCGCATCGCTGAGATGCAAAGCGGTGTGCTTAACGCCGTGGGTCTTCAGAACCCTGGCGTGGACGCGGTCATCGCCGAGGAGCTTCCCAAGCTCGCGCGCGTGTTCCGCAAGCCCGTCATGGCAAATGTCAGCGGCTTTTCGCTCGATGAATACGTCGAGGTCTGCCAGAAGCTCGACACCTGTCCGCAGGTTGGCTGGCTCGAGGTGAACATCTCCTGCCCCAACGTCCACGGCGGCGGCATGAGCTTCGGCACTGACCCGAAGGCTGCCGCAGCGGTCACGCGCGCGGTGAAGGACGCGGTCAAAAAGCCCATCATCGTCAAGCTCTCGCCCAACGTCACAAGCATTGCGGACATTGCCAAGGCCTGCGAGGACGCGGGCGCGGACGGCATCAGCCTCATCAACACCGTGATGGGTATGCGGCTCGACCTTAAAACGAGAAAGCCGCTGCTTGCCAACAGCACGGGCGGTATGTCCGGCCCGGCGATCTTCCCGCTCGCCGTGCGCATGGTCTGGCAAGTCTACGAAGCGGTGCGCATCCCTATCGTCGGTCTCGGCGGCGTGATGAGTGCCGAGGACGTCATCGAGCTGATGCTCGCGGGCGCAACGGCGGTCGAGGTAGGCGCTGCCAACCTTGTCGACCCCTTCGCCTGCCGCCGCATCGTCGAGGACCTGCCCCGCGTCATGCAGAAATACAACATCAACGATTTGAACGACATCATAGGAGGTGCCCACCATGGGTAAGGACGTTATCATTGCGCTGGATTTTGACAGCAAGGAAAAAACGCTTGCGTTTCTCGACCGTTTCACCGGCGAAAAGCCCTTTGTGAAGATCGGCATGGAGCTCTTCTACGCCGAAGGCCCGTCCATCGTGCGCGAGATCAAGGCCCGCGGCCACAAGATCTTCCTCGATCTCAAGCTGCACGACATCCCCAACACCGTGAAAAAAGCGATGGCCGTGCTCTCCTCCCTCGATGTGGACATGGTCAACCTCCACGCCGCAGGTACGCACGCCATGATGAGCGCCGCGCTTGAGGGACTCACCCGCGCGGACGGTACGCGCCCGCTCCTCATCGCTGTCACGCAGCTCACCTCCACCAGCCAGCAGAGCATGGAGGAAGAGATCGGCATTCACGCCCCGCTTGAGAATGTGGTCATCGACTATGCCAAAAACGCAAGACTCGCCGGGCTCGACGGCGTGGTCTGCTCTCCGCTTGAAGCCGGCCGCATCCACGAGACCTGCACGAAGAACTTTCTCACCGTCACCCCCGGCATCCGCTTTGCTGACGCAAAGGCGGACGACCAGGTGCGCATCACCACGCCCGCAAAGGCACGCGAGATCGGCTCGGACTACATCGTGGTCGGCCGTCCCATCACACAGGCGGAGGACCCTGTCGCCGCCTACCGCCGCTGCGTCAGCGAGTTCGTGGGCTAAACAATGCACCACGACATCATCTTATTTGATTTGGACGGCACGCTGACCGACTCCGGGCCCGGCATCATGAAGGCCGGGCAGTATGCCCTGCGCGCATTTGGCATCGAGCGCGACTGGCGCGAGCTGTCGTTCTTCGTCGGCCCGCCGCTCAGCGAGACCTTCGCGCGTTTTGTGAGCGTGGAGAATGTCGATGCCGCGGTCGCGAAATTCCGCGAATACTACCAGAAAGACGGCTGGCTCGACAACGCCCCCTACCCCGGCATTCCCGCGCTGCTCGCGCATCTCAAAAGCAAGGGCAAGCGCCTTTTCGTTGCCACGTCGAAGCTCGACACCATGGCCGAGCGCATTCTGGAGCACTTCGGTCTTGCGCCCTACTTCGACGCCATCTGCGGCGCACCCGAGGGCGACAGGGAAGCGGGGAAAAAGGTGAACGTCGTAAAAGCCGCGCTCAAGGCAGCTTGCTGCGACGATCTTTCCCGCGCCGTCATGGTCGGCGACCGCGAGCATGACGTCATCGGCGCGCATCTTGCGGGGCTCGACGTGATCGGCGTGCTTTATGGCTACGGCAGCCGCGAAGAACTCACCGCCGCCGGCGCCGACCAGATCGCCGAAACCCCGGAGGCATTGGAAACGCTAATTCTGTCAACAAACTGACATTTTGAAAGGAGAAGAGATTGAAATGGAGCATTTGGAACGCAGCATTGCGGAGGGTCTGCTCTCCATCCGCGCGGTCTTTTTCCGCCCGGACGAGCCCTTCACCTGGGCCAGCGGCATCAAGAGCCCTGTCTACTGCGACAACCGCCTCATTCTGACCGCGCCCGAGGTGCGCACGCAGGTGGAAAGCGCGCTGTGCGAGGTCATCCGTGCAGACTATCCCGACGCGGAGGTGCTGATGGGCACGAGCACGGCGGGCATCGCCCACGCCGCCATCGTCGGCCACATGATGGGCCTTCCCATGGGCTATGTGCGCTCGTCCGGCAAGGACCACGGCCGCCAGAACCAGATCGAGGGCCGCCTTGAGCCGGGCCAGAAGGTCGTCGTCATCGAGGACCTCATCTCCACCGGCGGAAGCGTTCTGGACGTTGTGAACGTCCTGCGTGAAGCGGGCGCGGAGGTGCTGGGCATTGCGAGCATCTTCACCTATGGGATGCAGAAGGGACTTGACCGCCTTGCCGCCGCCAACGTGAAGAACCACAGCCTGACCAACTTTGACGTCATCGCCGACGTAGCGGCGAAGCAAAATTACATCCACCCCGAGGACGTTGCGCGGCTCATTCAGTTTCGCAACAACCCGTCGGATGAATCTTGGATCGGAGGAAAGAACTAACATGGAGCATTTGATCGACATTTTGCAGCTGACCACCCAGGAGATCGACGATATGGTCGCCACGGCCAACGACATCATCGACCACCCCGACGCCTACGCACACAAGTGCGACGGCAAGATCCTCGCAACGCTCTTCTTTGAGCCCTCTACCCGCACGCGCCTGAGCTTTGAGTCCGCGATGCTCGGTCTTGGCGGCAAGGTGCTGGGCTTCTCGTCCGCAAGCAGCTCTTCCGCCGCCAAGGGCGAGAGCGTTTCCGACACGGTGCGCACTGTCAGCTGCTATGCTGACATCATCGCCATGCGTCACCCCAAGGAGGGCGCGCCGCTGGTCGCCTCCATGCACTCTGAGGTCCCCGTCATCAACGCGGGCGACGGCGGTCACAACCACCCCACCCAGACGCTGACCGACCTTCTCACCATCAACCGCGAAAAGGGCCGCTTCAATGACCTGACCGTCGGCTTCTGCGGCGACCTCAAGTTCGGCCGCACCGTCCACTCCCTCATCAGCGCCCTGAGCCGCTACACCGGCATCAAGATCGTTCTCATCTCCCCCGAGGAGCTCAAGCTTCCCAGCTACGTGAAGAACGAGGCGCTCAAGAAGAACAACATCCCCTACGAGCAGACGACCGACCTCGAAGCCGTCATGCCCGAGCTCGACATTCTCTACATGACCCGCGTTCAGCGCGAGCGCTTCTTCAACGAGGAAGACTACCTCCGTCTGAAGGACAGCTACATCCTCACCCCGGAGAAGCTGCGCAGCGCCAAGAAGGATCTCTGCATCCTGCACCCGCTGCCGCGCGTGAACGAGATCTCCGTCGCCGTGGACGACGATCCCCGCGCCTGCTACTTCAAGCAGGTCCGCAACGGCCGCTTCATCCGCATGGCGCTCATCCTCAAGCTGCTTGGTATTGAATAAGGGAGGGACTTACACATGATCATCGACGCTATTTCCAACGGTATCGTTATCGACCACATCTCCGCCGGCAAGGCGATGGAGCTCTACAACATCCTCGGTCTTGACAAGCTCGACTGCTCTGTCGCGCTGCTCAAGAACGTTTCGAGCGGCAAACTCGGCCGCAAGGACATCATCAAGATCGATCAGGTGCTCGACCTTGACTGGGACGTCATCGGCTATGTCGACCCCGGCATCACCGTCAACATCATCAAGGACGGCAAGCGCATCGAAAAGCGCCAGCTCAAGCTGCCCGAGCGCATCACCAACGTCATCCGCTGCAAGAATCCCCGCTGCATCACCTCCGTTGAGCAGGAGCTGCCGCAGGTCTTCACACTGACCGAAGAGAGCACGCGCACCTACCGCTGCCTGTACTGCGAGACCAAGGCCGAAAACTAAAAGAAGCCGAAAAAGAGGGAACATTACGCAGGAGATTTATGCCAGGCTTATCATGTACAACTTCTCTGAATTGATTACCTCACACGTAGTCATTCAGAAATTCAAAACAAAACGAGATTACAAATGTACGTATTTCAAGCGTTTATACGCTCTAAAAATGGCTGTATCGCCCTCATAACCCGGAGGACGTAGGTTCGAGTCATGCCTCCGCAACCAGAAAGTCCTGAAATCTTACGATTTCAGGACTTTTTTCTAGCCTGCTGGCGGTAATCGGAAGGCGCAAAATAACGCTTTCTAACACATTTTGTCAGAGAGCCATCTGCGACTTTTTATAAGCTATAGATTTCCGTCACTAGGATGTTTGACAAGTGACGGAAACGTGACGATAATGTTGTATATTAAACCAGACTACTTTTTTGAGGGGATAGTGTGATGGAAGACACAATTATCAAAGCGCTTCTGCTCGGTTACGCGCATATTGAGTGCAATGGCACGCCCATAAGAATTTGCTTAAAAAAGGCGCAGGGACTTCTTTTTTATCTGCTGGTGCATAAAAAGGCAACAAGAGATGAGCTGACAGGCCTCCTCTGGGGAGGGGAAGACAATGAGCTTGCCCGCCGACACTTGCGCGATAATCTCTATCATCTAAAAAAGGTTGTATCGATTGAGCTTGTGGTTCCCGCAGGGCGTAGCGCAATTCAACTTAATCCAGAACTTGGATTTTACATTGATGTCGATGAATTTCTCAAAGCTGTGGATGTCGAGGCTTATCAGGGAGAGTTTCTGAAAGGGTTTAGCGTTCCGAACTGCTATGAATATGAGGAATGGTTGGAGCGGACGCGTACTTCCTTGCGAGAGGCCTATTTGCAGCAGCTTGACAAGCGGGCCGAATTCTTCCTTTCTGAAGGAAAAGACGGCGAGGCCGAGGCCCTCTGGCGAAAATATTTGCAGGAAGAACCTCTGTGCGAAACGGTTTCCATTTCTCTGATGCGGTTCTATCGCGCACAGAAGGATTACAACCGGGCGGCGTTGATCTACCGCGGCCTGCACAAGGCTATGGCTGATACGCTTGGTATTGTGCCACTCAAGGATACTTCAGAATTGTACTATTCCATTATGAAAGAGTGGAATGAGCAATCGGAAAATGGCGAAATTAGCGATGACTTTCTTGTTGGGCGGCAGAATCAGCTACAGTATTTGCTCCATTTGTTTTCGCGTATGCATACATCAAAGCATGCACGGTCTTTCGTAATTCTTGGAGAAGCGGGAGTCGGCAAAACCCATCTTTTGTCATACTTTCTTTCGCATGGTGATGTATCAAGCTATGAGATTATTACTACATCCTGCTTCAAATCCAAGCAGGATGAATACCTTTATCCGTGGCAGACTATTATGCTCTCCCTCTCTAATTTTATAGAGAAAGAGAGCATTCCCATTTCTAATGCATATATGCAGGCCGTCAGTGCGCTGTTCCCTACAATGAAATGCTTCGGCGTATTGAGCCGGAGAAAATTATTTGCTACAACACGCCCTTTCCTGAAATGCAGGGGAACATCGTGTATGTGGATTTTGAGCGCAGCTCGTGGAGATATATGAGCTATGAGAGAAATTATAAGGCAGAAGACCTTGACGTTTTCAAAATTGGCGAGACATATCGCCCCGAGCGTGATACAATAGAGCCATACCTGATCGGCGGCGCTTACAAGGGCGGCGGCAGCGCCTATGGCGGAAAGTGGCATCCAAACCCAAACAAACCGCAAGATCAGCGATTTTTAGGTAAACCGGGGGAAATAAAGACAACATATAAGAACGGGTACCGTGTTGACACCAAGATCGGTGAGGATGGGCGTGCAGTAACAGAACGGCACTATACAGATCATAAGCAACCATGGGCACATACCAATCCGCACGATCATCCAATTCATTGGAATAATCCTGCGGGATATCCCGACCCACAGCCTGCAATCAATTATCCGAATGGAGCACCAGAGTTTAAGCAATGGCGGGAGGCCTGCAATATGATGAAAAACACAGTTTCTCCAGATATCCCTTCAGAGCAGAATCGTTTTGTCAGCATCAGCGACTTCAAAACATGTATGAAATGGCATGGAGAGGTCGAATTCATGTGGAACGAAAATCTATATAGCATTACGCCTCGCAGCAACGGAAGAATCAGTATTTCCATGGCATACCGCGAAGATACTGAAAAACTCTGTGATACCTCTGATGAAGTCCTTGAATATATGGTTGGCTCTGACCGTCTGCGTGATGTGATTACGCAGGTCACTGTGCTTGACCGTTCAATTTAGGATGAATACCTCTTGCTGACCACCAGCAAACCATTGATATATCTGTATTTTCTGAGATCCTATAATTACACTCTGACCGTGCTAAAAGCCTTGAAATCGTATGATTTCAATGCTTTTTTGCAATTTTTGAGAGCGAAATGCGCAGTGCGAAAATGCATGAAAACTCCAAAAGCGCACAACTCGTCTAAAAATGTTGCTGCGGCTGCTTTTGCATGATATACTTAAAATATCAGTGAATTTAAAAACAGTATTCAAGGGGGCTGCCAGCGATGAAGAAAAAACTTTTTTGCATTTTCGGTTTGATCCTGATCGTCTCGGCTATCGCCTATTTTTGCCACGATCACAGCGTACTTCCGCTCGACGCCGAAAACGCAAACTATATCAGTTTTAAAATTTACCCTCAAAATGAGCCGAATTATATGGTGACAAACGATGACCGAATGAAAGAGATCGTGCGTGCTATCAATGAACCGGATGTGCAGGAAACAACGGATCAAGTAGACAGGATGTCGGATAGCTTTTACTATTTTGGGATTCAAATATCGGACAAAGATATCCCTGTTGAACTGGATGAAGATACCATTTCGATCAATAATGAACGCTATCAGGCGGACACATCGGATTTACGCGAGCTTTTGGATAAGACGTATCGTGATGTGATGAGCGGTGTTATCGATTGATGAAGATAATATCCGCGTTTAAAGGAAAAATTGCTTGGACTTCGATTTGTAAATAGCAAAGGAGCGGGGCGCAGCTCCGCCCCTTTTTTCTGTTTTCACCCCTCCAGCGGCTTGATCTCCTTATGCTCCACGCGAGGCAGCTTGCAGGCATCGGCAGGATTGAAGCGCAGATAACCGATTGCCACCGCCTGCTGCAGCGCCTTGTGCAACACATCATGCGCAGCAGCAGAGTTCCGCTATTCTCCACATTCCCGTCATCATCCCTTGTGCTATACTCCCGATAGGAGAGTATAGCAGTGCGCCCTTTAGTTCCTAAAGGGATTTCCCTTAATACTTTTTCATCAACTTATTAAAAATGATAATTCCTGTGATAATTTGAAACATTAAATATCCGCTGAGATAGAGTATGATCATGCGAGCATTGTCGATAACTTCCAATGCTCCGAGAATACTGAAAACCAAAATAGAGAAACAAATAACCACCAGTCCTATGCCGTAAGCATATCTTCCGGCTCTATCTCTAATTTTTGTTTTCAACTCGTCATGTTGCTCAATTCGGTCGTTCTCCAAACGTTCTTCGTATTGCTCTTTATTCTTGGGGGAACTCCAATAAAAATATTTGCATATCATCATAATTCCAGGGAAGATACCTGCGCCAGCAAAGCCCCATAAAATGCCCTCTAACTTTGTTTCAATCAATAGCGCAACAATCAAACAAACCACACCGAAAAGCACATATAGTATCCCGGTTATCAAATTACTCTTTTTCATTTTCTGCACCTCTTTCATAGATAAAGATTTCTTCAATCCGTTTACCAAAAAAGTCTGAAATTGCAAAAGCTAATTCCAATGATGGATTATACTTTCCTGTTTCGATTGAACTAATGGTTTGTCTTGAAACACGAAGCATTTTTGCAAAATCGTCTTGATTTAATCCTCGCTCCTTTCGTAACTGCTCAACTTTATTCTTCAAAAAAACGCCTCCTTGCATGACAAGTTTCCTTTACAAACTTACTATAGCATGACACGCCCATCTTGTCAAGTTTCCTTTACAATATTTACTTCTTTATCTGGGAAAATTACAATTTATTCATACAGTAAGAGTGCCCAAACATTTTTTGTCCGGGCGCTCTCAGTATCAGTCATGGATCATCCGCTTTGGCAATATCTGTCGAAAAATTCACCGACGCCTCGCCGGAGTCTGATTTTTCCGTGAGCGGGCAAAAAAGAGCGCTCGCCAAATGACGGGCGCTTCCCCTTTGTTCACTTCAGGTATTTTGCGACTTCCTGCTCAAGCTCCTGCCACACGGGATATTTCGCGCCGTTTTCATCGAAGAAGGCCTTCAAATCGCGGTTCAGCGCGCTCATTTCGTCGACCGCGTTCATCGCGTGGTCGGACGCGCAGATCTTTCCGAGGCTCGTGGCGGACATGAGCTTAAAAAAGCGCAGACAGGTCTTGTGGTACGCCGCGCCTTCAAACTCCACGTTGTCCTTCGGCAAAATTTCATGTCCCGCGTTTTTGATTGCGCGGTAGCCCTCGATGTTGGCGTCGATCAGTCGGCTTAAATAGGCCGTGTTGCCCTTGAGCTTTTTGAGGTCGACGGACGCCACATACTTCCGCTCCCGATGGCCTGCCGAGGACGCAAAGGCAAACATCACGTTTTTCTCCGGCAGCGAAGCGCTCAGCGCACTTGCGCGCATGTCGTTTCCCACAAAGACGATATTCTTTGTCGGATTCCTCCGCAGGGTATCGAGGATCGCGTCGAGCTGTGTATAGCGCAGGACGACGAAGATCACGTCGTACTTGTCCTCCGCTTTCAGCTCCGCCGTGACCGGAATGCGGCTGACCGACATGCGGGGCGAAAACTTATCCTTGATCCGAAGGCCGTTTTTTTTGGATGCTCTCGCCCCATGCTCCCCGCGCCAGCAGCGTGACGTCCTTTCCCGCGCGGAAGAAATTCCGCGCCAGATTGCAGCCGAGCACGCCCGCGCCGAATACTAAAATTTTCATAGCCAAGTCTCCTCTTATCCTAAAAATACCTGTTTCCTTCGTTCTGCCTCGTCTCGCTATGCTCTCGTTCCGATTTTCTTTCGTTTTGCGTCAGTTAGTCATCTCTAACTAAAACATAGTAACTGACAGTGCAAAAGTCAAGATGTCTTTTTACCGCTCTCCGGTGCTTCCTTGCCCTTTTTCATCTTCTCCTTCACTCGATCAACAAATCCCCGCTTCAAAAGTGGCTGCGCATTGTTCATCTGTACTGGCCTGTTTTTGTCACTTCGCCAGATTTGTTCAAAAAATATCTGCTTTCACAAATTTTATCTTGCTTCTTCCGGATATTTTCATATAATGTTGACGATTGAACAGGAGGTACCACCATGTATGTTACCTACAGCAACCTTTTTAAGCTCCTCATCGACAAGGGCTTAAATAAAACGGAATTTGCGCGCGAGGTCGGCATCAGCTCCAACACGCTCGCCAAGCTCTCGAAAAATGAGCTCGTCTCGCTCGAGGTGCTTGTGCGCATCTGCCGCCAGCTCGACTGTTCGCTCGGCGACGTGGTGCAGCTCGCTCCGCCCGAGCCGCCGATCAAAAGCGGCCTTGAGCGCATGAAGAAGCGAAGACCCACCCACGAGAAAGGAGGCAATGCGTACCGCCATGAGTAACGAAACCAAGGAGACCGGCTCCAGCTTTATGGAAAAGCTGTCGACGGTCATTGTCGACAAGCGAAATCTCATCTTTCTGCTCACGATCATTCTGCTCGTATTCTCCGCCTTTTCCCGCAACTGGGTCGAGGTCGAGAGCGACCTGACGTACTACCTGCCGTCTGATTCCGAGACGAAGCAGGCGCTCGACATCATGGACGAGCAGTTCACGACCTATGGCACGGCCGAGGTCATGGTGGCCAACATCACACCAGAGCAAGCCGCCGCGCTCGAGCCCAAGATCAAGGAGATCAAGGGCGTGCAGAGCGTGGACTACGACGAGACCACCGCACATTATAATAACCTCTCCGCCCTCTATTCCATCACCTTTGCCTACAGTGAGGATGACGAGGCCTGTCTCGACTCGCTCGAAGCCGTGAAGGAATACCTGTCCGACTACGATCTGTATGTCGACACGGACCTTGGCAACACGCAGCAGGAGACCATCGACCACGAGATCAGCGTCATCATGGTGTATGTCGCCATCGTCATTGTCATCGTGCTGCTCTTCACGTCCGAGACCTACGGCGAGGTGCCGGTGCTCATTCTGACGTTCGTGGTCGCGCTCGTACTGAATCAGGGCACAAACTTCCTGATGGGCAAAATCTCGTTCATTTCAAACTCGGTCACAAGCATCTTGCAGTTGGCGCTGTCCATCGACTACGCCATCATCTTCTGCAACCGATTTAAAGAGGAGCACCGGCTGCTGCCGCTGCGTGAGGCCGTCATCGTCTCGCTGAGCAAGTCGATCCCCGAGATCGGTGCGAGCAGCCTCACGACCATCGGCGGCCTTGTCGCGATGCTCTTCATGCGGTTCAAGCTCGGTCCCGATATGGCGCTTTGCCTCATCAAGTCGATTTTGTTCGCGCTGCTCGCGGCGTTCATCGTGATGCCAGGCCTTCTGATGCTTTTCGGCCCGCTGATCGACCGCACGCAGCACCGCAGCTTCGTGCCGAAGATCCCGTTCGTCGGCAAGCTCGACTATGCCACGCGCTACATCATCCCCATCGTCTTCGTGGTGCTGGCCGTCATCGGCTACCGCCTGTCGTCCGACTGCCCCTACGCCTACGGCTACGGCCTCATCTCCGCCCCCAAGCAGAATGAGACGCAGTTTGCCCAGCAGATGATCGAGGATAACTTCACCTCGAAGAACATGCTGGCGCTCATCGTCCCCACGGGCGACTACGACAAGGAGTCCGCCATTTTGGACGAGCTCGGCCAGTACGACGAGGTCGACTCCACGATGGGTCTTACCAACATTGAGGCACTCGACGGCTACATGCTGGCCGACAAGCTGACGCCGCGCCAGTTCGCCGAGCTCGCTGGTCTCGATTACGAGGCCGCGCAGGTCGTCTACGCCGCCTACGCCGCGCAGCATTCAGAATATGGCAAGCTTGCGGGCAATCTCGCCACCTACAAAGTCCCGCTCATCGACATGTTTCTCTTTGTCTGCGATCAGGTGGATTCCGGCATCGTGACGCTCAGTGACGACCAGACGCAGATGCTCCAGGATGCCGAGGTCCAGATGAACAGCGCCAAGGCCCAGCTTCAAGGTACGGATTACGACCGCATGCTCATCTACCTCACGCTGCCCGAAAGCAGCGACGAGACCTACGCCTTCACCGACAAAATTCTCGAAATTGCCGAAAAGTATTACCCCGATGAAAACGTCTACCTCGCGGGCGAATCGACGAACGAATACGAATTCGAAAAATCCTTCGCCGTGGATAACAGGGTCGTCAGCATCGTGTCGGTGCTCGTGGTTATGCTGGTGCTGCTCTTCACGTTCAACTCCGCCGGTATGCCGGTGCTGCTGATCCTCGTGATTCAGGGCTGCATCTGGCTCAACTTCTCGTTCCCGACCATCACGGGCAAGTACATCTTCTTCTTAGGATATCTAATTGTTTCTTCCATCCAGATGGGCGCGAATATCGACTACGCCATCGTCATCGCCAGCCGCTATCAGGAGCTCAAATCCAAAATGCACCACCGCGACGCCATCGTCGAGACGCTGAACTTCGCCTTCCCGACGATTATCACCTCCGGCTCGATCCTCTCGATCTGCGGCTTTTTGATCGGCAGCATGACATCTGAACCCGTCATCGCGGGCATCGGCGAGAGCCTTGGCCGCGGCACGGTCATCTCCATCATCATGGTCATGTTCGCCCTGCCGCAGATCTTGCTCATCGGCAGCGGCATCGTCGACAAGACCTCGTTCTCCGTCCCGTCCATCACGGAAAAGAAATCGGGTCACGGTAAGGTCTCCGTCAACGGCATGGTGCGCGGCAGCATCAATGGTACGGTGCATGGCATCATGCACGCCACGGTCGAGGGCGACATCGACCTGAATCTGATCTCCGGATCTGCAAATGAGGAGCAAGACGATGAAGAAGACTAATCATTTCTATCGCTTCTGCGCGCTTGCACTCTCGTGCCTGCTGCTCATCTCGCTTCTCCCTGTCACGCAGGTCTTGGCAGACGGGGACGGCGCCATCCATATCAAGAGCGCAGAAGACTTACGATCCCTCGCGCATTCCTGCACGCTCGACTCCTGGTCGCGCGGTAAAACCGTTGTGCTTGACAACGATATCGAGCTGACCGACGATGACGAGCTCCCCATCCCGACGTTCGGCGGCACGTTCAACGGCAACGGCCACACCATCAGCGGCCTTTCCATCACGCAGAGCGTCTCCCCCGCCGGTCTTTTCGGCGTGCTGCAAAAGGACGCCGTCATCAAAAACCTGAATGTTGAGGGCACGGTCACCCCGTCCGGCGACAGCGAAAATATCGGCGGCATCGTGGGTGAAAACCACGGCACGATCGAAAGCTGCACATTCAACGGAAGTGTTTCCGGCAAACGCAGCGTCGGCGGCATCGTGGGCCGCAACCCCGCCACGGGCATCGTGCGCGCGTGCGACGCCTCGGGCGCGATCTTCGGCCAGAGCATGACCGGCGGCATCGTGGGCGAGAACCTCGGTTCCATCGTCTCCTGCCGCAGCCGCGCCTATGTAAACATCGAGAGCACCGACCCCTCCATCGATCTGAGCAATTTGAACCTCGAATTCTCGCTCGACCTCGCCAAGCTCTCCCGCGCCGACACGCTCAACACCGCCACCGACACCGGCGGTATTGCAGGCTATTCCTCCGGCGCGATCGCGTCGAGCACAAACTACGCCGCCGTCGGTTATCAGCACATCGGCTACAATATTGGCGGCGTGGTCGGCCGCAGCAGCGGACAAGTGCTTGCGTGCAGCAATGAAGGCGCGATCTGCGGGCGAAAGGACGTCGGCGGCATCGCCGGCCAAATGGAGCCCTATATCCGCATGGAGATCTCCGATGGTCTGCTGCAGCAGCTCAAAACACAACTCAACGAGCTCAGCGGTCTTGTCAACACAGCAACCAACCATGCCGAAGGCGGCTCGAATGAGATTGCCTCGCGCCTGAACAGCATGTCCGGCTATGTGGATAACGCCGCCAACGAGCTGAACAACGTCCGGCTGAACGCCAGTATTGACAGCGTCATCACCGGCGACGGCTCCCATTCCTCCGACACTCTGATCGGCGGCGGCAAGGGCGCAGCCGGCGGCATCGACCACGAGCATTCCGACAGCGGTCACAGCACCACCATCTGGGGCGGCAGTGCCGCAGGCGCGGGCGCGAGCCACGAGGGCAATGCCTCGGGCACCGTCACCGGCTCGACTCAGATTGTCGCTGCACCGGATCTTGGCGGGCTGACCTCGTCGATCAACGGCCTGAGCAGTCAGGTCACGATGCTCAACAACGCCGCCAGCGGCACGGTCGGCACATTGGCAAATGATATTCGTTCGATCAACAACAAATTCAACGAGCTGACAGGAACGCTGTTTTCCGCCATTTCCTCGCTCAGCGGCGGCACGGGCGACATCATTGTCGACACCTCCGATGTCGACATCGATTCCGTCACGTTCGGTAAAGTCTCTTCCTGCCGCAACAGCGGCGCGGTGTACGGCGATGTGAATACCGGCGGCATCACAGGCTCCATGACCATTGAATACACGCTCGACCCCGAGGACGATGTCACGGGCCATCTTTCGAACATCTACCGCAAGCAGTATGAGTACCGCTCCATCATCCAGAAGTGCGTCAACACCGGCGATGTGGCCGGTAAGCGCAGCTATGTCGGCGGCATCGTCGGCCGCATGGACCTCGGCTATCTGACCGCATGTGAGACGTCGTCCTGCACCATCACGAACGAAAACGGCAGCTACACCGGCGGCATCGCCGGTCTCACCGGCGCAACGGTGCACGGCAGCTTTTCCAAGTGCACGCTCAGCGGCAAGAAGTATGTCGGCGGCATCGTCGGCTCCGGCGTACAGGAAAATGTCGACGGAAGCGGCAGCAGCGTGAGCTGGAACTACTCGCTCGTCGATATCACCGACTGCCAGCAGTACCAGGGTGCGATCTCCGGCAGCGACACGGGCACATTTGAGCATAACTACTATGTCTCCGACGATCTCCCCGGCATCAACCGTCAGGGCTACGCCGGACGGGCCGAGCCCATCAGCTATGCAGAGCTTCTCACGCTGCCCGATCTCCCCGAGAGCATGAAGTCCTTCACGCTCACCTTCGTTGCTGACGATAAAACTGTGCTCAGCCGCACTTTCAACTACGGCGACTCCATCGACGAAAGCGACATCCCCGAGCCGCCCGCCAAGAGCGGCTGTCACGTCCACTGGGACCGCACCGACCTCACGAATCTGCACTTTGACACCGTCGTCACCGCTGTTTACGAGGCCTACACCCCCGGCCTTGCCTCTGAACAGACGCGAGAGAGCGGACAGGCTGTCATCTTGGTCGAGGGCAACTACAACGACGGCGACGCCATCACCGTGACCGCCCAGCCGCTCACGCCCGCGGCGTTCGACGTGCAGTCCGGCACTGTGCTCGACCGCGTGAAGGGCTACTTCTCCTGCCTCAGCCGCGGCGAAATGCCTTCGCTGGTCGCCAACGCCGAAGTGCTCGAGCAGTGGCGCATCGAGCTTGCCGACGACGGGCAGGACACGCACACCATGCGCTATCTCCCGCCCAACGGGCAGAAGGAGCTGCGCATCTACACCCGTGAAGACGGCGGCAGCTGGCAGGAGGCCGACTGCGGCACGATGGGCAGCTACCTCACCTTCTCCACGAGCGGCGACAGCGTTGAGTTTGCCGCCGTGCGGACGCTCGACGTCTGGGGCATCTGGCTCGGCGTGCTCGCCGTGCTGGCTGTTCTGATCCTTATCATGGTTCTGCTCGTCCACCGCCACAAGCGCAAAGCGCGCAGACGCGCCGAAGCGCTGGCGCGCAGCGCGAGCGCCGTCTCGCAGGCCGAGCAGATCGTCCGCGGCGAGGACGCCAATGCGTCCACAGCAGACGAAACCCCTGCCAAGACGGGTACCCCCGCGTCTACAGCGGTCGAAGATGCCACGCAGGCGGATGCGCCTGTGTCCGCTGAATCTACGGCAGTCCCCGCCGCCGTGGCAGTAGCAGCGACCGCTGCGCCGATCGTCACCGCCGCGGTCGAGGGCGCAGAAAGCGTTCCCACTTCCGAACCCGCTCCCGCAGCCGATCCCGACTCCATCGAGGCGCGCCTTGCGCGCGCGGAAGAGGAACTTCGGCTTCTTCGCGAGGAGCGCGAGGCACGCGAAAACGTGCTCACGCAGCCCGCAGTACCGCCCGCGCCGAAAAAGCGCAGGCACCGCCGCTTCCTCCCTATTCTCATCACGATTTTAGTCTTGCTCGGCGCGGCTGCGGCGTTCTTCCTCCACTCCGACTTTAAGAAGGACCTCGAAGCCTACCGCCTTGTCGAGGCGCGTGTCAAAGAGGACCCGATGACCATGGACGTCACGGTCGACGCCTCCTATGGCAAAATCAGCCTGAGCGCGGATGCCTCCGTCGCCCGCACGAAGAAGGACGGCGCTCCCATCACCTGCATCGACCGCGACGGCGCGGCGCTCTACTACGCAGACGGCGCGATCTACCTTGAAAACGGCAAGTCCTACGCTGTCGGCGGCGCATTCCCAAATTACGCCGAGCTCATGGATGAAACCGCCGAGCTCTGCCGCACGCTCACGGTGACGAAATCCGTTGACGGGCAGGAAAAGCGCTACACCCTCACCGCCGAGGGAGACGACGCGAGCACACTGCTGCGTCTTCTCACCTCGGACGAGATCGCGAACGCCGCATCGCTTTCCGCGATCCGCGTGGATCTCACCGCCGAGAGCGGTGAGCTGATGGACGTAAGCTTCACGGCGGAAAACTCCGGAGATCTTCGCGTGGAGGCCGCCGCGCACTTCACCGACGCGCTCGCGCCGGTGATCCCCGACGATGTGCTCACCGCCATCCATTCGGGCAGCAATGACGACGCTTCCACGCTGACGGACAACGCGCTCCGTCTGCTGGGTGCCTGGGGCGAGCTGACCGCGGACGATCTGTCCGCCGACATTGCTCTTTCCGCCGACTGCGGCCCGATCGTGCTGAACAGCACGCTCCAGTATGACCGCAGCAGCATCGACGGCCAGAGCTACGGCAGCATCCAAAAAAACACCCTCGCCGTCTACTTCTCCGGCAGCAAGATCTGCGACGCGGACGGCAACAGTGTCGACACCGCGAGCCAGCAGCTCGTCGATGCCACGTCGCTCATTGACCTCTGCTACCAGTCCATTCTGAACGGCAGCGCAGGCTGCGATAAGGTGAGCGACGGCTATCTCTACGGTCTTTCGCTCGACTCCGACGCGATGAGCGAGCTCGCCGCCGCCATCGCGCCGGATATCAAGGCACAGGATGTGACCTTCTCCTCCGGACGCATTTCCGTCCGCGTGAGCGAGCAGGGCGAGCTCCAGTCCGTCAACATCTCGTGCAGCGGCGCGCTGCACCTCATCCTCTCCGACGCTCCGGTGTCGCTCTCCGCCGTCATCACGCCGGCGGATCGTGCATTCTCGATTCCCCAGCCGGCGCTCAACGCGCTGAAACAATAGAAAAGCGGAGGGAGATTCATACTATGGGAAATCGCATCATCAGCATCAGCCGCCAGTTCGGCAGCGGCGGCCACGAAGTGGCCGTGAAAACAGCGGATCTCCTCGGCATCCGCGTCTATGAGCGCGAGCTGATCCGCCTCGCGTGCGAGTACGGCGAGCTTTCGGAAAAAACGCTCTCCCCCTCGGACGAAAAGGCGACCAACCCCTACCTCTTCCAGACCGTGCACGAGGGCAACCACCATGTGCTGCGCGGCAAACCGACGAGCGAAGTGCTCTTCGCCCTGCAAAGCCACGAGATCCGCCGCATCGCCCGCCACGAGGAGTGTGTGTTCGTGGGGCGCTGCGCAGACTATGTGCTGCGCGGCGAAGACGTGAGGCTTCTCACCGTGTTCGTCGCCGCGCCGGACGAGCACCGCATCCAGCGCAAAATGGCGCAGGAAAAGCTCACGCGCGACCAAGCCATCCGCCTGATCCGCAAGATGGACAAGCAGCGCCGCAAGTATTACGAGAGCTACACCCACAAGGCCTGGGGCGCGCCGGAGGGGTATGATCTTTACCTTGACACCGGTGCGCTGTCGACCGCTGACGCGGCGGCGGTCATTGCGGAGCGCTTCCGCAAGCTGTAAACCTGCTAAAAAGTCAAGTCCTAATTCAAAGAAAAGTTATAGGCAGAAAAAGAGTATAGCAAAGCAGAGGCGGCAAAACGGAACACTTGGCCGCCTCAAATAAAGCATTGGAGATCTCAGCTCATTCTATTGCCGGCAAGCTGCGGTAGAGCTCTGTGACCTTGCCATAATAGACTCGGAGGAACTTA
>OOCM01000247.1_pt1 | contig 59060 bp, 47 predicted proteins | sample 1671111 | NCBI WGS metagenome assembly OOCM01 (sample SAMN06348123, study PRJEB24527) | human gut metagenome | biome: human gut; feature: ankylosing spondylitis patient; material: feces | host: Homo sapiens | place: China | collected 2015-10 | reverse complement strand
TATCTGAAGAAAGGACAAACTGTATGTCTCAGCAATTCAGATGCAACTGAACGTACCTGCAATAAGCAGATACAGACAAATATATCTGAAAAGAATTTCTATGGAGTAAAAAAAGGCAAAGGTCTGAAAAGACAGATGGATTGGCCCAAAACAAAATTATAAAATATCGTGAAGCCTGAATTTTATGCATCCGCCATTCAATGAGAATGCATAACTAGGCTATAAAATGAAAGCAAAGTCATATCTTTGCATATCGGTAGGAACGTACGCATATATACATGCTTCGTTCGCAAACAAAACAACAAATAACAACAAATCTTATGGAAGAAAATAATAAGGAAACAAGAGCTGTCATTTCGACATCTCTAGGCGAAATCGAAGTGAAGCTTTACAACGAAACACCATTACATCGCGACAACTTCATAAAGTTAGCAAAAGAAGGCTTCTATAACGGCACATTGTTCCACAGAGTAATAAAAGATTTCATGATCCAAGGAGGTGACCCAGACAGCAAAGGTGCATCATCTTCAAAACGCCTTGGAACAGGAGGACCAGGATATACAATTCCTGCAGAAATAAAGGATGAACTTATACATAAACGTGGTGCACTTTGCGCCGCACGTCTCGGTGATGAAATGAATCCTAAACGCGAATCGTCAGGTTCGCAGTTCTATATTGTATGGGGAAAGAAGTACAACAGCGGACAACTTGCACAACTTGACAAGCAAATGGAAATACATCATCAGCAAGAAATTCTGAATAATCTTGCAGTTGAACATAGAGAAAAAATTCTGGACCTCAGAAGAAAACGCGACCGCGCTGGCCTTGAAGCACTTCAGGAAAGACTAATAAACGAAACTCGCAAAATAGCTGCTGAAAAAGGCATTGGAGGATTGTCAGAAAATCAGAAGAACGTGTACGCTGAATTCGGAGGAACTCCACACCTGGACGGTCAATATACTGTATTCGGTGAAGTTACACGCGGTCTTGACATTGTTGAAAAGATACAAAACTGCAGTACTGGAACTGCCGACAGACCAAAAGAAGACATAACTATGGATGTGCGCATAGTTGAATAACAACATATTCATATAAGAAACACTACAAGCCGGAGAGGACGCAAGAGTTCAAAAAACTCATTCTCTCCGGCTTTATTATTTATTCTATAGCTTGAAATGCTCACTTGTCGCACATGTATAAAACAAAAAAGGTTAAAAAGAGATGTTCTTTATAGCAATAAGCCATCTATGGCATTATATTTGCTTATATATGAAATGTCATGGTATGTCTGAAACCAAACTCAGATTTTTACCGTAAAAAGACACTAAATTCTACAAAATAACTAATAAGAACATGATAAATCAGTTTTCGCAGAAAGTGTCGGATATTCTAGTATACAGCAAAGAGGAAGCCATACGCCTAGGAAATGATTATATAGGCCCTGAGCATCTCCTGCTGGGACTCATCAGAGATGGTGAGAGCCGTGCAGTGGAAGTGCTGATTCATAAATTCCGCATAGATCTCGACGCTGTGAAACAGCAAATTGAAAAGCGCATCAGAAATGATGAGAACTATATATATTCGACAAGCGATATTTCACTCAATGAGAAATCATCAAGCATCCTGAAACTCTGCATTCTTGAAGCAAGACTTCTGAAGAGCAGCGTTGTGGAAGCTGAACACTTACTTTTAGCTATAATGAAACAAAAGGACAATCTCGCGGCAAAGATTCTTCAGGACAACGACCTTACCTACGATGAACTCTTCAATGCTTTCTCGCACAAGACGAGCACAAAAAACGGATTCGGATTTCAAGAAGAGGAAGAAGATGAAGAGGAAGACAGCATGCCGGCAAACAGTTCGGGAACAGGAAACAGCAGGCAGGCACAAGGAGTAAAACAGAAAACATCGCAAGGAAGCGACACACCAGTCATAGACAACTTTGGATTCGACATGACCAGAGCTGCCATGGAAGGAAAGTTGGATCCTGTGGTAGGACGCGAAAAAGAGATAGAAAGACTGGCACAGATACTCAGCAGACGCAAGAAAAACAATCCGGTGCTTATCGGTGAGCCAGGTGTTGGAAAAAGCGCCATTGTTGAAGGTCTGGCAATGAGAATTGCAGAAAAGAAGGTTTCTAGAATTCTGTTCGGCAAACGAGTCGTTGCTCTTGATATGACATCCGTTGTCGCAGGAACAAAATACCGCGGACAGTTCGAAGAAAGAATACGATCTATTCTCAACGAGCTAAAGGCCAATCCGGATATAATCATCTTCATAGATGAAATACACACTATAGTCGGTGCAGGAAGTGCCCCTGGAAGCATGGATGCAGCAAACATGCTCAAGCCGGCACTGTCGCGCGGAGACATACAATGTATTGGCGCAACAACTCTCGACGAGTACAGAAAAAGTATTGAGAAGGACGGTGCACTTGAAAGAAGATTCCAAAAGGTTGTTGTTGAACAAACTACTCCAGAAGAAACCTTGGAGATACTGCACAACATCAAGGACCGTTATGAGGAGCACCACAATGTAGCTTATACAGAAGAAGCACTGAAGGCTTGTGTAACTCTCACTGAACGCTATGTCACTGACAGAAGTTTTCCAGACAAAGCCATCGATGCACTTGACGAAGCTGGTTCAAGAGTACATATAGCCAACATCAATGTGCCGAAAGAAATTGAAGAACAGGAAAAGCTGATTGATAAAGCTACAGCAGACAAAGAAGAGGCTGTACGCAACCAAAACTATGAACTTGCAGCAAGCTTTAGAGATAAAGTAAAGAAGCTCAACACAGAACTCGAACAGATGAAAGCCAATTGGGAAAGTTCGATGACTGAAAACAAAGAGACCGTTGATGCTGACAAAGTGGCAGATGTCGTATCGCTTATGACCGGCATACCAGTACAGAAAATGGCACAGGCCGAAGGAATAAGGCTGAAAGGCATGAAGGATGAACTGGAAGGCAAGATTATCGGACAGGACAAGGCTGTAGAGAAAATTGTACATGCAATACAGAGAAGCCGTGTCGGTCTTAAGGATCCAAACAGACCTATAGGAACATTCCTATTCCTCGGTCCGACAGGTGTCGGCAAGACTTACCTTGCCAAGCTGCTGGCAGAATACATGTTCGGCTCAGCCGATTCAATGATACGTATAGACATGAGTGAGTATATGGAAAAATTCACTGTGTCGAGACTCGTAGGTGCGCCTCCAGGATACGTCGGATATGAAGAAGGCGGCATGCTGACCGAAAAAGTAAGAAGAAAGCCATACTCCATCGTACTGCTTGACGAGATTGAAAAGGCTCACAACGATGTCTACAACCTGCTGCTTCAGGTTATGGACGAAGGTAGGTTGACGGACAGCTACGGACGCACTGTCGACTTCAGAAATACTGTAATCATAATGACTTCTAACGTAGGTTCGCGTCAGGTGAAAGATTTCGGACGTGCCATAGGATTCAGCGGAAGGGACGAAAAGAGCGAAAACGTAAATTCGCGAAGCATGATTCAGAAGGCACTGGACAAACAGTTCTCGCCTGAATTCTTAAACAGAATAGATGAAATCATAACATTCGACCAGCTCGACAAGAATGCGATATTGAAAATCATCGGTTTGGAACTCGATGTCTTCAGAAAGCGAATAGAAGGACTGGGATACAAACTTGAAATCAGCGAAGAGGCAAAAGATTTCATAGCATTGAAAGGTTATGACAAAATGTATGGTGCCCGCCCGCTCAAGCGTGCTATACAAACGTTTCTGGAAGACAAGATTTCAGAACTGATCGTTGAAGGCGAACTCAATGAGGGCGACACGATGAAAGCTGTGCTGAACGATGACAAAAACGACATCAGCATAAAAGCCGTAAAAAGCAGTGAGCAGACGAATGACGACAACGCAATTGAATAAATTGCAGTATGTAGAGAGATGCAACATTAAGTCATAAACGTCATAATACATTAATAAAAAGGACAAAATGTCAGCAGAAATTTCTGCTGGCATTTTTTTTGTATAAACCTACTCAGGAAAATCGGACATCTTCATCTTGCAAAAAGCATGAAAAGCCGACAATAATACAAAAAGAATAAAAACATAAACAAAACTCATATATAAGATTATGCAGAAAGGTAATATCGGGGTTACTACAGAGAACATATTCCCCGTAATAAAAAAGTTCTTGTATTCTGATCATGAAATATTCCTCAGAGAAATAGTTTCAAATGCCGTTGATGCAACACAGAAACTGCGCACGCTCATTTCTAAAGGTGATTTTCAGGGTGAAGCAGGTGATCTGACTGTTCATGTTTCGGTGGACAAAGAGAAAGGAACACTGACAGTAAGCGATAGAGGTATCGGTATGACCGAAGAGGAAATAGATAAATATATCAACCAGATTGCATTCTCTGGTGCAAATGATTTCCTCGATAAGTATAAAGAAGATGCAAATGCCATAATCGGACACTTCGGTTTGGGATTCTATTCTGCTTTCATGGTCAGCAAGAAAGTTGAAGTTATTACCAAAAGCTGGACACCTGATTCAAAAGCTGTAAAATGGAGCTGTGACGGAAGTCCGGAATTCTCTATAGAAGATGCAGAAAAGGAAGATCGCGGTACTGACATTGTTATGTACCTTGACGATGACTGCAAGGAATTCCTCGAGGAGCACAAGATTGAAGAACTTTTGAAGAAATATTGCCATTTCCTTCCGGTTGCAGTTGCATTCGGCAAGAAAAAGGAATGGAAAGATGGAAAAATGGTAGAAACAGAGGAGAACAATGTTATCAACGATACAACTCCGCTGTGGACAAGAAAGCCTAGTGAACTCAAGGATGAAGACTACAAGAAGTTCTACCACGAGCTCTACCCTATGGCCGACGATCCTTTGTTCTGGATACACCTCAATGTTGATTACCCATTCAATCTGACAGGAATACTGTACTTCCCTAAGGTAAGAAACAACTTCGACATACAGAAAAACAAAATACAGCTCTATTGCAACCAGGTATTCGTCACAGACTCAGTAGAAGGTATAGTTCCTGACTTTTTGACTTTGCTTCATGGTGTAATTGATTCTCCAGACATACCTCTTAATGTAAGCCGTTCATACCTGCAGAGCGATCAGAACGTAAAGAAGATTTCTACATACATCAGCAAGAAGGTAAGTGACAGACTCAGCTCCATATTCAAGAATGACCGTAAGGAATTTGAAGAAAAATGGGATGATATCAAGATCTTCATACACTATGGCATGCTCTCAGAAAACGACTTCTATGATAAGGCAGACAAGTTTGCACTCTTAAAGGATACAGACGGCAAGTTCTACACTTACGAGGAGTACAAAACACTCATAAAAGACAATCAGACAGACAAAGACGGAAATCTTATCTATCTGTATGCCGGAAACAAGGAAGACCAGTACAGCTACATTGAAGCTGCAAACAGCAAAGGTTATAACGTACTTTTGATGGACGGACAGCTTGACGTAGCAATGGTCAGCATGTTTGAGCAGAAATTCGAGAAGAGCAGATTCACACGTGTTGACTCTGATACAATAGACAGACTTATTGTAAAAGAAGACAGCAAGTCGGAGAGCCTCGACAGCAAGAGCAAGGAAAACCTGACAATGATGTTCCGCGCACAGATGCCTAAACTTGACAAAATAGAATTCAACGTTGATGCAAACGCTCTTGGAGAAACTGCTTCACCGGTAATTATCACTCAGAGCGAATACATGAGACGTATGAAGGATATGTCAAGAATTCAGCAGGGCATGTCATTCTACGGCGAAATGCCAGACATGTACAACATCGTGCTCAACACAGATCATCGCCTTGTGAAGGAAGTTCTCGAAGCTGGAGAGAAATCTACTGCTGAAGAGGTTAAACCTATAGACGAAGAGATCGGTGGACTTACTGCTCGCAGAGATGCTATCAACGAGAGCAACAAGGACAAGAAATATGATGAAATAAGCCAGGAAAGCAAGGACGAACTGAGCAAATGCGAAAAGGACATTGAAGAGGCCAGAAAGAAGAAAGAGGCAGTCATGGCCAAATATGCACAGGACAATAAGGTTATCGGTCAGCTCATAGATCTCGCATTGCTTCAGAATGGAATGCTCAAAGGTGAAGCTCTCAACAACTTCGTAAAGAGGTCTATAGATTTGATAAAGTAACAGACATATTCTGAACATTACATAACCAAATAAAAAGACAGAACCGTATCACATGAGACATGCTCCTTAGTGATACGGTTCTGTTTTTTATGTATGAATAAATTTATAAGGCTGGGCAAAAGACATCTCTAAACAAGTTCATACCCCAATTGGAATAATTCGGTAAATGTTCAGAAATAAGAGTTATTCAATTAGAACCGGCTTAGTTGTATATAAAGCAAAGGCAAAGCCCAAATCACTTTAGGCGGAATACACGAATTCCTAACTGACTTTTCTGACGTTGGCTATACTGATAGAAAGTAGACTTGTCAAGGACAACTTTTTTATATATACTAGATGCATTCAAGAGATGCAACTTTCCATCTTGCCATACAGCAATTCCAATATGCGATGTGTCAAGTCCAGACTTTGAAGTAATGATTGCAACAATATCACCGGTATGTACAACGCCTATACGGTCTGCGCTTTCATTCAAAAGCGACTTCGGAATATATCTATATGTCTTATCAGAAGTTAGCTGTTCTTTCTGTCTGATTTTTTGTATCATATCAGGCTTACTTTTAAGATGTTTGTAGAGTTCCGGATGTGCAGACATATAATTTATGGAAACCTTCTGAACTGCTGTGAAAGGAAAATCATCGGCTGATATTTCACGAATTATACCTTTCTGAATATTGTCTTCAGCCCACCATGTGAAATAATGCAGACGAGAAGAATAATCATCTATACGCCCTCCGAAATAACGTACCTTACGAAGATTATTGCAAAAATCAGAAAATGTTCTTTTGTTTTCAATATCGCACAAAGCCAAAGCAAGCACATTTTCAACAAAAGTAGTACAATCGAGTTCCCTCAGATTGACGATAAGATGCTCACTGTTGCCATTTTCCAAAGTATGTGCAACATAAGGAACACCTATAAACTTCTTTCCGAAATAAAGCATTCGGTTCTGTTCCTTTCTTTCCGTTTTTGCCTCCGACAAAATTCGTTCAACAGAAACACTGTCTGATTTAGAGTATTCCACCTTCTGTGAAAAGGTCGACAAGCCATACAGCCATAAGAATGCAATAAAAAAGAAATACTTCACCGTTATAAATAAAAAAGGTTAAAACAAAACAGGAATTTTATCAAACTGCATCAATACATTATTTCCTTTAATGAATGGTGTCCCATAATCTTGCTAATATCCACGTTACCTCTTACTCCGTCAACTCTTCCCTTACAAGTATATTGCCAAATAATGTAGTCATCATTATTATCAAGTTCTGGCTCATCAACTGTATAGCAAGCAATCATGAAAAGGTACTTTCTAAAGTTTGTGTCAGCAAAATATCTGTTATAAAAATTCTTTCCCGTATATATCATCGGACGCTTACCGAAAACTTCTGTCACCAGGCGTAGAAACTCATCCAATCTGCTGTGAAACTTTGACAGTGACATGCCACGAGGCATCACTTCCACATCGATTATAGGAATTAAATCTTGTTCCTTTGGATCTACCGTCCGAATAAAATTATCGAACTGCTCTGAAACTGAAACATTTGCGCGGAAGAAATGATAACTGCCCACTTTAAGCTTCGCTCGTCTAGCCTCACTTAAATTAAATTTATACGTATCATCTACAAGAGTTGCTCCTTCCGTTGCCTTGAGATAAACATAGTTTGCCTTATCAGTCTTGGCAACTCTATCCCAGTCTATCCTACCCTGATAATGACTGACATCTATACCTTCTACAGACGGACGTGTACTCAGCAAAACAATTATTGGTTGTTCCGCTCCATTAAGCATACGGTCAGGCATTGGCTTAGAAAGAATAGTATCAGGCTCTGCAGGTGCATACAAGCTTCGCAATAATGATTTATACTTTTTGTCCTTATCGCTACGATCGCCTGCATAAACCTGCATCGAAAAAAAAGACAAAACGACAAGTATCAAATATATGGTACATTTAGAAATATTCATGATGTGGTGAATTATATTTGCCTTTGTTCAACAACAAATACAAAATTAAGCCAATTTGCCCATACGGTCAAAGCAAGATAGCCGTATTAACTTTTTTAAGTAAAAGGCAAGCTTTGTCGAACATATTCACAAGAAAATATATCTGAAATAATATACAACGACAGAATAACGACCAAGCGTATAAACTTTTAAAAACATTTTTATACATCAATACCTAAAAACATTATATTTGCATAAAGAGGCAATGCTGATTCGCATCAGTTCCGAATTTTGCAAAACCTTCCTTAAATCAAAAAAATCCTATAGTGAGATGAAACTTATACTCATAACATCACCATCATTCTTCCTAGAAGAAGACAACATTATAAACCTACTTTTCGAGGAAGGCTTAGAGATTCTGCATCTGCGAAAACCAAATTCAGAACCGATATATTGTGAAAGACTGTTGAAACTCATTTCAGAAAAATGGAGAAAAAAAATTGTAGTACATGACCATTTCTACCTCAAAACGGAATATAATCTCATGGGAATCCATCTCAACAGCAGACATCCTGAAATTCCAGAAGGATACAAAGGACATGTAAGCCGATCATGCCACTCTCTAGAAGAAGTAACAGAATGGTCGCATAAGTGTAATTACGTATTTCTAAGTCCAATATTTGACAGTATTTCCAAAAAAGGGTACTTGTCCGGATTTGATGACGAAACTCTTAAGCAGGCATCAAAAAACGGAACCATAAACAAGCATGTAATGGCACTTGGAGGAGTTACTCTAGAAAATATACCTAAAATTAAAGACATGGGATTCGGAGGCGCAGTTGTCATGGGCGACCTTTGGAAGAGATTTGACAGTCATTCATCTGCCAATTACATGGATTTAGTGAAATATTTCAGTAAACTTAGAAAAGCTGCTGATTAAAAACCGGCAAAAATGCCGTTTTATCCTAATAATATGTAAATTTGCAACATAAAACAAAATCTTGTAATGAACGACGATATCAAATACAAAGTATTCTCTGGTACAAAATCCAGATACCTGGCAGAAAAGATTTGCCAGCATTTGAACTGTTCTCTTGGCAATCTAGTTATCACCCATTTTGCAGATGGAGAATTTTCTGTATCATTTGAAGAATCAATACGCGGAAAGGATGTTTTCCTTGTTCAATCAACATTCCCGAACAGCGACAACCTCATGGAGCTTCTCTTGATGATTGACGCTGCAAAACGTGCATCTGCACACAGCATCATTGCAGTATGTCCATATTTCGGTTGGGCAAGACAGGACAGAAAAGACAAGCCTAGAGTGTCAATCGGAGCAAAGTTGGTTGCAGATCTGCTCAGCGTTGCCGGAATTGACAGACTCATCACAATGGACCTCCATGCAGACCAGATCCAGGGATTCTTCAACGTACCGGTAGACCATCTCTATGCATCAATGGTAATGTTGCCATATGTACAGTCTTTGAATCTTGAAGATCTTGTCATTGCAACTCCAGACGTAGGAGGTTCTAAAAGAGCCAGCCTCTTCTCAAAGAAGCTTGAAGTACCTTTGGTTCTCTGCAACAAGACACGCGAAAGAGCAAATGTTGTTGGCAGCATGCAGGTTATCGGAGACGTCAAAGGAAAGAATGTCGTAATCATTGACGATATGGTCGACACTGGTGGCACAATCACAATGGCTGCAGACGTAATGAAGAAAGCTGGAGCAAAGTCTGTAAGAGCAATTGCATCTCACTGCGTGATGAGCGACCCTGCATCAGACAGAGTTCAGAACTCAGCTCTTGAAGAAATAGTATTTACAGACAGTATTCCTTACGCACAGAAATGCGCAAAAGTAAAACAGCTGTCAGTTGCACAGATGTTTGCACAAGCTATTCTTTGTGTTGAAAACAACGAATCAATAAGCTCACAGTACGTATAACCCCAAAATACATTAGAGCAATGATAAATGATAGGAAAAGGTTTCATTTTATGAATCCTTTTCCTATTTTTGTATTCGTAACAACAAAATAACAATTTATGAAGAAAACATTCTTAATCTGTGCATCACTGATGCTAAGCTTCACAGCCTGCAACTGCAAGTCTAATTCAAACGATGCAAATGTTCAAAATAATGCCGAAGCAACTACAGATGTTAAAACATCAAACAATGAACCTGTAACAGGAACAAACGTAGGTGACATTTACACAGACTTTAAACTTACTACCCCAGAAGGTGCAGAAAAATCTCTTTCTGAACTCGTGAAGGGACACAAGCTTGTTCTTGTTGACTTCTGGGCCAGCTGGTGCGGACCTTGCAGAATGGAAATGCCAAATGTCGTTAAAGCATACGAGCAATACAAAGATAAAGGTTTGCAGATAGTGGGCGTATCATTTGACAATGACATGACAAAGTGGAAAGAAGCAATATCCAAGCTCAACATGACCTGGCCTCAAATTTCAGACCTTAAAGGTTGGGACTGCGCAGCAGGACGCATATATCAGATAAACTCGATTCCTAGCACTATGCTAATAGACGAAACAGGAAAAATCATTGCAAAAGACTTGCGTGGCGAAGAATTAATTGAGAAAATTGGTGAAATACTGAAATAAGTCCAAATATTTTAAGATAAACAAGCATCTATATCAAACTTGAGATTGTAAAAGTTGAATAGGCAATTAAATTCAATACAATCGTATTTATTAAATGCCATAATCTAATTTACCAATTTAACTGCCGAAAGCCATGGAGCATTTCACAAAAATGCTGAAAACAGTTCTATTTACAACTTATGCTTGCATTTTTTGTACAAACTGCGCCAATAAACGTGAAATTCACATTATAGGTTCTGTACGTAATGCAGACAGTGCACCATTAATCTACTATCGATCAGTAGACGGAATGTTCAATTCACAGACATTTGATACATTAAATTTGCAGCCTGACAGTACATTTGCACTAACGTTGCCAGGCGGTAAATATGAACGCATTGATTTTAGTCTGCTAGGAAAAAAGTCATTGGGCACACTTCTCACAAAAAGCGGAACAATTCAACTACAATTAGACGGACGGGCTGAAAAACCGATGATTATCACAAGTGGGAGTGATGAAAAGATAGATCATGTCACAAAAATATTGAATCAATTGTCTGATGATGCATCCGCCGCATGCGTACGTGAAGGAGACCGTTGGGGAACTGCACACGACACTGTGGCATCTTCGGTGCGTAGAAAACTTACTGATTATGCTCTTTCGCTAGACAAGGAGATGAAAAACGTAGATAAAGACCTGCGTACCAATGCCCAACAAGATATACGTATGCAACTGCTGCATGTTTTCCAAAACCAGTTACTTACAATAAGCCGCCATGCATCAGAAACAACGAAACAAGAATGGTTTGCAGAATTGGACAGCATAACTATTTTCTGTTCAATCAATCATCCATGCAGTCCTTTTTCTGCCTCTTTCTACGATGTGGTAAATTATGATGCGGCCATACGTTACAATGTCATAGGCGAACCTAAACCAGAGGATGCGGGTGAAGGTGTTGAGTTGGCGTTCCACGATTATAACCATCGGCTAACAGGTAAAGCACAAGAAGCAGCATTAGCACAACTCTTTTTAAATGACGAAAATGAAGAACGATATGACCTGAAGTTGGTACAACTGTCTGACAAATTTCGTAAACTATATCCTAAAAGCTTGTGGTTGCCATGGGTAAACCGTGCAGTAGATAAGAACTGTTCCTTCAACAGAACCGAAATTACGGCCGATTTCAATTTTCCAGATGTCAGTTCTGCCGAAACTATTAAAGATTTAACGAATCTATATAAGGGAAAAGTTATATATATGGACATTTGGGCCACATGGTGCGGCCCATGCCGTGCGTCATTTGCTCATATTGGAGCATTGCAGAAATATGCAGATGCCAATGACATAGTACTGCTATACCTTTCCATAGACAGTCCTTCTGATGACTTAAAGTGGCGGAAGATGGTTACGCAATACAATTTGAAAGGTGAACATGTCCGATTGCAAGAAACCTTCCATCAGGAAGTCTACGACACATTTGGCAATCATGGAACCCTAACCATTCCACGCTATGTCATTTTCGATAAACAAGGAAAAATCCGCTACATCACAGCCGCTTCACCAGAACAGATGGACAAGCTGCAGGAACAATTACTGGAAGCATCCAAGTAGGAAGAGATAGATATACAGACTGCTGTATTTCATATACATTTTGTCACAGCAATCAGTTTCATTACGACACAGAAATCCACAAATAATCTAAGCAAGAAATAATAAAACTATTATATATAAATGGAGCTGCATCATAAAAAATACGATACAGCTCCATTTATTCATGTTATACTTTCATTCAAGTTGCAGCACTATTTAACTGCATAGTTTAAAAGAATATATAACTTATTCAACCCACTTTACAAAACAGAAATCCTGTCTGTGTGGCAGAAATTCATTCTTAGGATACATTCTGTATGCAACCTTGAAGCATCCAGCATTCATGATAGAGTTGTAACCCTCGAATGTGAAAAGATTACCATCTCTCTTGACAACCTTAAGAGGCTCTACAGCATAGATGTGATCCTTTCCTTCGTTATCTGTTCTGAGAACAACAAGTTCAAGTCCGATTGCATCGTCAAGTCCCTGCTCGTCAATCACATAAGTAGTCTTGTACTTACGTCCGCTCTGCAGAGTACCCTTCATATCGTATTCCATCTCAACAGAAACAACATTAATTCTATCCCATCTTTCAGCAACAGCTTCCTTCCAAGCAGCAATTTCTTTAGCCTTTTCAAAGTTGTTTGCTGTCAGCATCTTAGCTCTTTCTGCCAATCTGTTGTAGAACTTAGTATAGTAATCATCAAGCTGTCTCTTCATTGTGTAATGCGGAGCAACCTGTGCAATAGAGTTCTTTATTGTGCGAACCCATCCTTCGCTGTAGCCCTTCTCGTTCTGATCGTAGTACAAAGGAAGGATTTCATTCTCAAGCAAACCGTAAATAGTAGCAGCATCCAGCTGATCCTGATGATCCTGATTTGCATAAGTACGCTTGTCAGTCAAAGCCCAGCCTGCTCCTTCACGATATCCTTCAAGCCACCATCCATCAAGAACTGAGAGGTTTACAACACCATTCATAAGCGCCTTTTCGCCAGAAGTACCAGATGCCTCCAGAGGACGTGTAGGGGTATTCATCCAAATATCAACACCAGATACAAGTCTGCGCGCAAGCTTCATGTCGTAATTCTCCAAGAAAATAATCTTTCCGAGGAATTCTGGTCTACGGCTGATTTCATATATCTTCTGGATCAGTCCCTGACCTGCTCCATCATGTGGATGAGCTTTTCCTGCGAACAAGAACTGAACAGGATACTTAGGATTGTTTACAATCTTAGCAAGTCTGTCCAAATCGTTGAACAACAGATGAGCACGCTTGTATGTAGCAAAACGACGTGCAAAACCTATCAGCAACGCATTAGGATTGATCTTCTCAAGCAAAGAAACGATTCTTGAAGGATCACCCTGATTCTTAAGCCAATCCTCACGGAAAGCTCTGCGTATATAATCAATGAGCTTGTTTTTGAGAACAACTCTATTGTGCCATACTTCCTCATCTGGAACATCGTAAATCTTCTCCCAGATCTTTGCATTGCTCTGATCCTTAAGGAAAGACTTGTCAAAATGCTTCTGATAAAGCTGTTTCCACTCTGAAGCACACCAAGTAGGGAAATGAACACCATTTGTAACATAACCTACATTGTCAAGTTCCTCAGGGAAATATCCCTTCCAGATTCCAGAGAACATGTCCTTTGAAACCTTTCCGTGAAGCCAGCTTACACCATTAACCCACGAGCAAGTATTGCAAGCGAAAGTAGACATACAGAAACGTTCACCCTTGTCGCTAGGATTAATACGTCCCATACCGATGAATTCGTCCCAGCTTATTCCGAGCATACCAGGATAAGCACCCATGTACTTGCCGAAAAGACCTTCATCAAAATAGTCATGTCCTGCAGGAACAGGAGTGTGTACTGTATAAAGTGATGATGAACGTACGATTTCCAAAGCCTGGTTGAAAGTGAATCCCTGGCTTACATAGTCAACGAGACGCTGAACATTGCACAGTGCAGCATGTCCCTCATTGCAGTGATAGATATCTTTCTTTATACCGAGCTTCTTGAGTGTAAGCATACCACCGATACCGAGCAAGATTTCCTGCTTCAATCTATTTTCCCAGTCACCGCCATAAAGAGCATGAGTTATCGACTTGTCGAAGTCGCTGTTCATCTCATTGTCAGTGTCAAGGAGATACAACTTGATACGTCCAACATTTACTCTCCATACGTATGCATGAACAGTATAATTGTTATAAGGAACGTCAACAACAAGAGGACATCCATTTTCGTCCAACTCGTGTTCTACTGGAAGATTACCGAAATCCTGTGCCTCATAGTTGGCTATCTGATGACCGTCCATAGACAAAGACTGTCTGAAATAACCATATCTGTAAAGGAAACCTACAGCACACATGTCGACATTGCTGTCGGAAGCTTCCTTCAGATAGTCACCTGCAAGGATTCCCAGACCTCCTGAATATATCTTAAGTACGTGGCTCAAGCCATATTCCATACAGAAGTAAGCCACTGATGGTCTTTTCGAATCAGGCTTCACGTCCATATAATTGCGGAAGTCGGAATATACCTTGTCTACACGTGCAAGAGTTGCCTTATCTTTTGAAAGAAATTCCAGTTTCTCATAGCTGAGTCTTTCCAATAGCTGTACTGGATTCTGCTTCACCTCTTTCCACAAATCCGGGTCAAGGTCCTTAAACAATTTTGTAGCTTCATGATTCCATGACCACCACATATTGTGTGCAATTTCCTCCAAAGGCATAAGAGTTTCAGGAATGTTCAATTTAACGTTAACTTCTTTCCAATTAGGAACGTTCGCGTTACTTACCTTAATTTTCATTTCTTCGTCTTTTTAGTATTATTATATTAAAATTCATTTTTTATTCTCACTCAATCTAGCTTCAGCCTTTCTGATGGCAAAATCGTAAGCATCATAATATTTCACGATGAAATGCTTCCACAATGCCTTTTCAGCGATAGCTCCGGCTTTACGTCTGGCACTTTTGACCTCAGCATCGGACATTTTCGAATATTCGAAGATTGTATCCGCAGCCATATCTGCCACCTCGTTGAAATTATAATCAGTTCTGTGCATAACTTTAACTCCGTCAGCAATCTCACTGTATCCTTTGCCTTTAAGTCCGTTGACCCAAAGTCCGAAACCAGCCAGATCTGTAGTTATGCACGGTACATGAAAAGCCGCACTTTCCAATGGAGTATATCCCCACGGCTCATAATATGACGGATATATGCACAAGTCGTTGCCGATAAGCAAATCATAATATGACATATTAAAAATGCCGTCATTTCCATCAAGATAACAAGGAACAAATACAACCTTAACTTTATCTTCCGGTCTGTTCTGCATACCCAGCCAATTCATCTGACTAAGGATTCTGTCATTATCCGGCTCATAAAGTTCGTGGGTTACTCTCGGATTGCCGCACGGTCCGTTCATAGAACGCTTGCCTTCAAGCCTCATTCGCAAATCAAAACGGGCTTCTTTCATATAAGCCGGCACCATGATGAAAGCTAGAATATTCTTATCAAGTTTTTCATTGAATCTCAGTCTGTTGAGCGCTTCGACCATCAAGTCTATACCCTTGTTCTTAAATTCATATCTGCCGCCCGTGCTGACTATAAGTGTTGAATCGTCCAGTTCTGTACCCATCAAAGCATTTGCCACTTCAAGCATTTTTGCCCTTGACTTCTTTCTCATAGACGTAAAGCGACTGCCTACAGGAACAAAATCATCTTCAAATCCGTTCTTCAGGATTACATCCGCCGGTTTGTCGAGCAACTGCCGGCATTCCTTATTTGTTATATCGCTTACGGTTGTAAAACAGTCCGCATGCCATGCTGTCTGCTTTTCTATAGAATGCTTTGATTCCATATTCAGCTCTGATGCCATCTGATCCCCGTCATACGCTTCCAGATAATCATACAAAGGCTTGTTGTTTCCGGCGATAGAACGGCCGATGCTTGTTGCATGTGTCGTAAATATTGTAGCAATTTCCGGTACATGCTTCTGGAGATAGAGAGCACCCATACCAGTCATCCATTCGTGTGCCTGATAAACGACCTTCGAACCTGCATCCAGATTATACTTATAGAAACTTTCTACAACTTTTCCTGCTGCATAAGAAAACATCGACGCCTCGTCATAGTCACCGTATGCGTGGAGCGAATCGACTTCAAAATTTTCCCAAGCCCACTTATATATATCATTCTTGAATTCAAAAAAACTATTGAAATCAACAAGAAAAACAATTGGTTTTCCCGGAATGTTCCATCTTCCTGCACGTATTCCGAGTTGTTCAGCAGACTTTGCGTGCTCAATCCAATCCTTATATAAATTTTTATCTTCTAAGAATAAAACATTTTCTTTACCTTTCCAAAAATCGGGTCCGATAAAGAACAATCTGTCAGCAAAAGCGTCTTGCAGTGTTTTTGCCCTTGTAGACAAGACTGTGTATATACCTCCTACTTTATTACATACTTCCCAACTAGATTCGAATATGTAATCAGGAGTCCTTTTATTACTAGACATATTCATGTTTTTATGTGTTTCCAAATGCAAATATATATTTTTTCTATTATAACAAGAGAATAAAAAGCCTATTTTTTATCTTAAATTTAAATATTGCAAAAAAACATTATTTTATTGTCAAATTGATGCAGATAACAAAAAAGCCTTGAATGTTCGGCCTTCGCCTTCCACATTCAAAGCTTTGCAACATTTTCGCTTAACTCTTGAGCTTTTCTATACTTTCTTTCAGCGAAGCGATTTTGGTCTCCGCGTCTCTTTTCTTTTTCTTTTCGAGTTCAACGACCTGTTCAGGTGCATGAGCTACGAATTTCTCATTAGACAGCTTCTTTTCAACTCCTATCAGGAATCCTTCCAGGTGTTTCAGCTCAGCTTCCATTTTCTTTATTTCAGCATCCTTGTCTATGAGATTTCCAATCTGAACAGCATACTCTTCTGTTCCGACCATGAACGACGCAGTTCCTTCGCTCTTAACATCGACACCGCTGATTTCAGAAAGATTTGCCATTTTGCAGATCACACATCCGAGTTCTGCAATACGGTTGTTCTTGCCCATCTCAAGCACAAGCGGTTCTTTTGGAGCTATACCTTTCTGGTTTCTTACAGCACGTACTCCCGCTACAATTTCCTTAACAGTGTCTATATCTGTAAGCAAAGCCATATCAGCATCACTTACCGGTTCAGTTTTCAGACACTGCGTCATAATGCTGTCGCCGTCCTTGCGCTCATATATATGCTGCCAAATTTCTTCTGTGATGAACGGCATGAACGGATGAATTATCCTCATCAGCACATCAAAGAACTTGAGAGTCTCGTCATAAGTCTTCTTATCTATAGGTTTCTGATAAGCAGGCTTGATCATTTCCAAATACCATCCGGAGAATTCATCTGTAAACAGCTTATATGCAGTCATAAGAGCTTCGCTCAAACGATACTTTGAGAACAAATCGGTAATCTCTGCATAAGTACGCTTGATCTCAGCCTCAAACCACTTGACAGCAACAACAGAACTTTCAGGCTGTTCAATATCCTCGACATTCCATCCGTTCACAAGTCTGAACGCATTCCATATCTTGTTGCAGAAGCCCAATCCCTGCTTGCAGAGAGACTTGTCGAACAATATGTCATTACCGGCAGGTGCAGAAAGAAGCATACCCATACGTACACCGTCAGCTCCAAACTCCTCAATAAGTTCGAGCGGGTCAGGCGAATTGCCGAGACTCTTCGACATCTTGCGTCCGAGCTGGTCTCTTACGATACCGGTGAAATAAACGTTCTTGAAAGGCATCTTGCCCGTAAACTCATATCCAGCCATAATCATTCTGGCAACCCAGAAGAAAATGATATCCGGACCAGTTACAAGGTCGCTTGTCGGATAATAATAGCTTATTTCCTCGTTTCCTGGATTGTTGATACCATCAAAAAGGCTTATAGGCCACAACCATGAAGAGAACCATGTGTCCAGTGCATCTTCATCCTGCTTAAGATCAGACAGAGCAAGATCCTCACGTCCACACTTCTTCTTTGCCATTTCCAAAGCTTCTTCTGGAGTCTCTGCTACCACGAATCCGCCTTCAGGCAAATAATATGCCGGTATACGATGCCCCCACCAGAGCTGTCGGCTTATACACCAGTCCTTGATATTCTCAAGCCAATTCTTATATGTAACCTTATACTTTGCAGGATAGAACTTGATTTCATCGTTCATTACAGGCGGCAAAGCAATGTCAGCAAAATGCTTCATCTTCAAGAACCACTGCATAGAAAGCTTTGGCTCGATAGCCACACCTGTTCTCTCCGAACATCCCACTTTGTTTGTGTAGTCTTCAACCTTTTCGAGAAGTCCTGCGTTCTTGAGATCTTCAGTAATCTTCTCACGTACATCAAAGCGGTCCATACCGACATACATACCGGCATTCTCGCTGATAGTTCCATTGTCGTTGAATATATCTATAGTTTCGAGATGGTACTTGTCACCGAGCATGTAGTCGTTAACATCGTGAGCTGGAGTAACCTTAAGACATCCGGTACCAAACTCAACATCGACATAATCATCCTCAATAACAGGAATTACACGACCAACAAGCGGAACAATTACCTTCTTTCCGCTGAGCCATCTGTTCTTAGGATCTTTCGGATTGATACACATTGCTGTATCACCCATTATTGTCTCTGGACGTGTTGTTGCAACTACAGCATATCTGCGTCCTTCAGCATCTCTGTGCACAACCTCACCTTCTGCACCTGTTTCGCCAGTTCCGTCATCTTCGCTGACGTAATATCTCAGGTAATAAAGTTTAGAGTGTTCCTCCTTATATATAACTTCCTCGTCGCTGATTGCAGTAAGTGCCTTAGGGTCCCAGTTGACCATACGCACACCTCTATATATAAGACCCTTGTTATAAAGATCGCAGAACACCTTGATTACACTCTTGCTTCTGGTTTCGTCCATAGTGAAGCTTGTACGGTCCCAATCACAGCTGGCACCAAGCTTGCGAAGCTGCTTGAGTATTATGCCACCATGTTCGTCAGTCCACTCCCAAGCATGCTTGAGGAACTCGTCACGCGTAAGGTCAGTCTTCTTTATACCTTTCTGAGCAAGTCTGTTGACCACCTTTGCTTCAGTTGCAATACTTGCATGGTCTGTTCCAGGAACCCAGCAAGCGTTTTTGCCGTCCATACGTGCACGTCTTACAAGAATATCCTGAATTGTTTCATTCAAGACATGTCCCATGTGCAGCACACCGGTAACGTTTGGTGGAGGTATAACAATGGTATACGGTTCTCTGCCATCAGGTTTAGAACTGAAAAGCTTATGGTCCATCCAATATTTGTACCATCTGGTTTCTACTTCAGACGGTGCATACATGCTCGCTAATTCCATTTTCTATATATATTTTTTACTGTTTTCTGAAAATTCATGCAAATTTAATCAAATGTTTGTATTTCACAGTAATTGTCCGCTCTACTTTTTGCATTATACTGCATTATACATTCAGCAAACACCATGCATAATACATAACGGAACTATACCCTGACAGAAATTTCACACACTCACATTTGCAAAAAAACAAGCGGGAACGCAGAATTCCGAACACTCTGCATTCCCGCAAACCAATCAAGATAGGCTTGTTATTTCTTCTTTGCAGCCGACATATATCCTTTAATAAATATACGGCTCAATTCATCTTTGCAGTTCGTAAAAACCTGCACATATCTTTTGAATTCTCCAGGCATCTTACCCGCGCCGTTATAAGTAACGACAATCTGTCCTGTACCTCCAGGTGAAATGAAATCCTTGGTGTATTCGGCCACAGTACATCCGCATGAAGTGTGCACATAATTGATGACCAACTTGCTGTCGCCAACATTTGTAAATTTGAAAATAGCCTTCTGTACAGGTTCATCCTGAGAGAAAGTTCCGAAATCAATAACCGTCTTCTCAAATTTTATGACCGGATACTTTTTTGCCGACACGACTGTAAACGTAAATGCCAGCAACATTAAAAACATCATTCTTTTCATATAAAGACCTTCTATTTGATTATTCATTAAACAAAAATACAATGCTACAGCAAATCAAGCCGCAAGCGGCAGATGGCATCACATTACTGACCAACTATCAACTGACCTCCGTTTGCAGGTATAGTCCACTTGAACAATCCCTTGCGCGACAATTTCTTAGTTGCAACCGAGCCGTTGAGTTTCTCATCATCACTGTAGACAGTAATTTCAGAACCTCCCTTAAGCATAGGCAACGAAGTTTCGAGCTTCAGTGTCTTACCTGTTCCGTTAATTGCGGCAACATACCACTTGTCTCCGCTTCGTCTTGCAAGAACGACATATTTGCCTGGATATCCATCGATGAACTTTATGTCATCCCAAGTAGTAGGTACATTTTTCATGAAATCCATGGCCCATGCAGGTGCATCGTTCAAATTATTAGGAGCCAAAGCAAAATGCTGTACACCGCTCTGGAATAAAACGGCTGTTGCTAATGCATATACATCTGAAGTCTTGCGTTCCCTTCCTCTCTTATTGTCAGCACTATAATGTTTGTTGAGTGCACTTCCACCGAAATCCATGCTGCCTATCGAATTTCTGAGGAACGGATGTACGCATCCCTTCCATGCCTCGTTATCGCAATCAGTCTGATTGAATGAAAGGTTCTCGCTGGCTCTTACAGCCTCTGCAGAGACAAAGTTAGGATACATTCTCTCCCATCCTCTCGGAACTGTGCAACCATGGAAAATAATCATCAAACCATATTCGTCAGCATCAGCAAGAATGTCTTCATACAACTGCATAGCCTGCTGCTTGTCGCCTCCAATGAAATCCACCTTAAGTCCTTTCACTCCGATGCTCTTGAGCCACTTCATCTCCTTACGTCTAGCAATGAGGTTGTTCATTATATTTCGCGGTCCCTGCGGAGCATCGTTCCAATATCCGTTTGAATTGTACCACAAAAATAGTGCCACGCCCTTCGACTGAGCATATTTAGATAATTCAGCCATACGGTCACGACCTATCTGCGTATCCCAGAGAGCATCTATAAGAACATAATTGTAGCCCATCGCTGCTGAAAAGTCTATGTATCTTTTCTGTTCGTCATAATTGCAGCTCGGGTCCATTCCGATAATCCAGCTCCACGAACCTTTGCCGAGAACATAATCATTAGCAGTTTCGTACAATGGTTCAACATTATCCCACATTACAGTAGTCTCGACAATTGGAGCCAAGTCAGATGCAAGAGTTATGGTTCTCCAAGGAGTATAACCAGGAAGCGAAAGTCCTGGACTTACAGTACCGACACCTCCGAACTCGCCTTCCATAGGATAACCTATCGTGTAAGTACCATCACTGTTTCCCAACAGGCGAGAAGCGCAATATGCACTGCTGACGCCAGTCTCGCACAGCATAACCCAACCTTTGTCTGCAATCCGGAACAATGCAGGGAAAGTATATCCCTCACCGTAACCGTTCTTTCCTACGGCATCATCGAGCGTGTAGTCAGTCTCGTAGCTTGGAGCAGTTCGAGCAAAACCACTCTGCGCCTTCATCTGAGGACAGAGGAAAGTTGTTGTACCTTCGGGGAATGAATAGGCAGTAGTCTCCGACTCTACCAGGCATGACAGTCTTCCCCAATTGGAATATATCTTATATCTGAATGCTATATCATTGTCCGAAACACGGAACACCACATCCATAACTTTTGCACCGTCAGCATTGCTGAACGTACATGTCATTTCGTTGGCCTCGTATTCCACGTGGCTCTTCTTTATGTTCCTAAGCGAATAACTGTCGGTAATCTTCTTTAAAGAAGGTTTACCTGCACTCTTAAGACCTTTGGTGAAATCACCGATTGTCGTGTTCAATCCAAGCGATGACTCGGTGATGAACTCGTCTTCGCCATATTTCACTTCGTATGTCGGCACTCCACCCTCAGCAAGTCCGACAGTTACAGCAACCATACTGTCAGGACTGTAAACACGGGCAACTTCCTCTGCACTCATTTCACTGACTATTGTCAAAGACATCAGTGCAGAAAGGTATAATCCAGTTTTTATCATTATAAAATAAAACGATATTAGATTTTTGACAAATACTATTGTTTCTTCTGTGCAAAGATACTCATTTTGCAGAAAAATCTTCCAATAAATTTTCTTTAAATCATAGCAAATACTCTATCCGAAGGGCTAGAGGAAAATATTTCGAGGGCTCGCAATTAAATTTTCGAGCGCGCAGAACAAGAAGCGCGAGCGCTCGAAAAAGCAAAACAAGGTACAAATCATCTTACATTACCTATTTACGCGCCATAAATCAACATTCTTTACACTTAAAGCCTACATCTCATATCTTTATTGTATATTTGTCAGAATTAACGCATACAGATAATATGAAACGTTTCACTTGAAATCCCTTTCATACAAACGTTCAGCTGTGCACAAAATCAAAAACAGAAATATGATAATCTACAACACAACCTTCCACGTGGAAGCTACAGATGCAAAGAATTTCGTAATATATCTGCATGAAGTCTACATTCCGTCTGCAGAAAAGTCCGGAATGCTGAACAATCCCAGACTTACAAGAATACTCAGCCACAAGGAAGACGACTCTGAATGTTTCTCACTGCAGTTTGAAATTGAAGATACGGCCAAACTTCACAAATGGTATTCAGAATCTGGAAGCAAGCTCAATGATGACATGCTTAAGACTTTCAAGGATAAAGTGACCGGCTTCCCGACTCTGATGGAAGTAATAATCTAAAGAAAGAATACGCTATAAATAAAACAAGAAAACAAACAACAGTTTTACAGTCTGAAGAGGCATGATGCCAAAAGCACACACAGAAAAAATAATCATGGGAGTCGACCCCGGAACCAACGTCATGGGGTACGGATTGCTGAAAATAGACGGCAATAAGGCTGAGATGATGACGATGGGCGTCATTGAACTCAGCAAATATCCCAGCCAGTATATAAGGCTCGGACGGATATTTGAAAGGATAACAAGCATCATCGACTCATACAAACCTGACGAACTGGCCATAGAAGCTCCGTTCTTCGGAAAAAACGTCCAATCGATGCTAAAATTAGGACGCGCACAGGGTGTGGCCATTGCCGCGGCCATAGAACGAGACATACCCATAACGGAATATGAACCGCGAAAAATCAAGGTAGCCATTACAGGCAACGGGGCGGCCTCAAAGGAACAGGTTGCAGGAATGCTGCAAAGGATGCTCAAAATTCCTGAATCGGACATGGTGCCGTTCATGGATGCAACAGATGCACTCGGTGCGGCATATTGCCACTTCATACAGATGGGCAAGCCTACGACCGAACACAGTTTCTCGTCATGGAAGGATTTCCTGTCAAAAAATAAGAACAGAATACACGTCAGAGCTGCAGAAAAAGGAGAATAAGGCTGATATACGACCAAAAGGACCGGTTGTAAAACAGCTTTTTGACGTCCGCAACACACAACAAATCATATTAATAAGTAACTTTGCAGAAGAAAAACTTTTGATTATGGCAGAATACAACAAGTATACATCTACCAAAGCATACGCAATGGAATACGGCACATTTCTGGGAATAGGCTGGATTATTGTGTTTGCACTCTACATCTGCGGTCTCCGCACACTCAATGGCCTTCCTCTCGTACTGGGAATGCTGACACTGGTATCACTTCCCGCAGCTTCCATATATCTGGCATTGAGATTCAAGAAACAGGACGCTTGCGAAGAAGGCATATCACTGAGACGAGCCATATTTTTTTCTCTGATGATGCACCTTTACGCTTCATTGCTCACCAGCGTTGCGGCATTGCTGTATTTTCAGATAATGGACAACGGTGCCGTAATAAACAGCATGTACAACGTCATAAACACTCCATACGCCGTGAGCGTTTACAAACAGGCCGGAATGGAAGACGTGCTGGAAATGGGCAGAAGCAACCTCGACGCACTCTCGCAGCTCTCGCCTCTGGAAATAGCATTTGCGCTGTTCAACCAGAATATAATGGTAAGCATAATCTTGTCGATATTGACAGGATTCGTTGCTGCTAACAAAAAATATACGAAATAACAATTAACTGCAGATCAAAACAAACAAGTATATATATTACACATTATAAGATATGGATATTTCAGTTGTTATACCTCTTTACAACGAAGCAGAATCGCTTCCCGAACTCCATGCTTGGATAAAGCGCGTAATGAAAGAACACAATTTCAGCCATGAAATAATATTCGTAAACGATGGTTCTACAGATGGTTCGTGGGATGTAATAAAGAAATTGAGTTCGCAGGATCCAACAGTCAAGGGAATCAAGTTCAGACGCAACTACGGAAAATCACCTGCCCTGTTCTGCGGTTTCGAAAAAGCTGAAGGCGACGTTGTAATAACAATGGATGCTGACCTTCAGGACAGTCCAGACGAAATACCAGAACTATACAGAATGATTAAAGAGGACGGATATGACCTTGTCAGCGGTTACAAACAGAAACGATATGACCCGCTGTCAAAGACAATTCCTACTAAACTCTTCAATGCCACAGCCAGAAAAGTTTCGGGAATACATAACCTGCACGACTTCAACTGCGGTCTGAAAGCCTATAGAAAGGACGTTATCAAGCATATAGAGGTTTACGGTGAAATGCACAGATATATTCCGTATCTTGCAAAAAATGCAGGCTTCAACAAAATAGGCGAAAAGGTTGTCCATCATCAGGCACGCAAATACGGAAAGACTAAATTCGGATTGAGCCGCTTTGTGAACGGATATCTGGACCTCCTGTCGCTGTGGTTCCTCTCCAAATACGGCATCGAACCGATGCACGTGTTCGGACTGCTGGGCACAGTCATGTTCATTATCGGATTCATAGCAGCCGCATGTGTCGGAGCAATCAAGATCATCGACATGTATGCTGGCAATCCTTACACGCTTGTAACAAACTCACCATACTTCTACTTGTCGCTGACAATGATGATACTTGGAACTCAGCTTTTCGTAGCAGGTTTCCTCGGTGAGCTCATAAGCAGAAATTCGGCTGAAAGAAACAAATATCAGATTGAAGAAACATTCTGAAGTTCAGAAAACTCAGATTGACAGCATGAAAATAAGTAAAAAGAACATATACCGCATTGCTCCGCTGGTGGTACTGATGGCATCTACAGCTTGCTCAAGCAACAACTGTCCGCTCAACAACGTTGTGACCTGCAACTGCTACTTCTATGATTCTGAAGGCACAGCCATCAGCTACAACGACGAGATTACAGTAAAAGCTTTATTGCCTGGTACACAGACTACATATACTTACAGAAAACCAGGGCTACCTACCGTGGTAACAAACACAAGGGTCGATTCTCTTCTGGAACAGGGATATGTAGAAACTATCGGCACCTCAAGAAAAGATACTGTACTGGTGAACAAGGCCGCCGGCAAATCATATCTGAATCTGCCGATGAGCTACTTCACCCAATGCGATACTATCATGTTCAGCTACGCTGGAATTTCAGGAACTGACACCCTATACATAAGCCACGACAACTATCCTTATGTCGGACTTCCTGAGTGCGGTTCGTACATGTTCCACACAATCACAAACGTGAGGAACGCCAACAATTCGGGCATAGACCATGTGGAAATAGCAAATCCAAAAGTCGATTATGAAGGCAAAGAAAACATCAAGATATATTTCTACGGCACTGCTCAGTAGTCTGATGCTTACATTTGTTTCCAACGCTTATGCACAGGAAACAGCTGTCGATGAGGAAAAGCCGAAACCTACCAAATATGTGCCGGAAGAAGATGCTAAAACAAAAATAGCTTTCTTTCAAGGATTCACCCTGTCGGCTGATATTCTGGGTATCGGTCAATATTTTCTGTCCGATTACGGAAGCACGGAAGCCGCACTGAGACTGAATCTCAAAAACACATATTTTCCTATTGCAGAGCTCGGATACGGCATCTGTGATGCTACAAACTACAACACAAATATACGCTACAAGACGAGTGCACCATTTCTAAGAATTGGAGTAGACATAAATTTCCTAAAAGACAAGCTGCAGGACAACAGATTGTATGCGGGAGTAAGATATGGTATCTCTCCTTTCGAATACGATTTGGAAGGACCAGACATGACAGACCCGGTCTGGGGAGGCAGCAGCCCGTTCAGCTACAAGAACATAAGCTCTACTGCACACTGGGGTGAACTTGTATTCGGTTTTCAGGTAAAAGTATGGGGCAACTTCCACATGGGATGGAGCATAAGACTGAAAAAATACTTCAGCATAAGCAACAGCAAAAGTTCACAGCCGTATTACATCCCAGGATTTGGAACCACAACCAGCTCAACGGCATTGGGAGGTACATACAACCTTATTTTTGACCTCAACTGGGGAAAAAAGAAAAAGAACAAGGCTACAGCTCCTCCAACTGTAATCATCACTGAAGACGCAGAAAAAGCAGAAAAGGATGAAAATGCAGAAGAAACACAAGAAAAGGACGTAGACAAAACCACAGACACAAATAAAGAAAAAGACAACAACGAAACAAACAACAACGACTAAACTGTAATATTTATATACCATATATGGAAGGCAACCTTACGCTCCTTGATCAGATACTCATAGCTTTGGCACTGGCAATGGACTGCTTTACCGTCAGCATTGCATCAGGCCTGATACTGAAGAAAATATACATTAAGACGACTGTCATTACAGCTCTCATGTTCGGAATCTTTCAGGCCGCCATGCCGGCAATAGGATGGTCAGTCACAAAACTGTTCAACAGGTATATTGAGAACTTCGACCACTGGATAGCATTCGGACTGCTGGCTATTATAGGAATAAAAATGATCATAGACAACTTCAAGGCAGAAGACGAAAAGACATTCAACCCCTGCTCTATATGTGTCATCCTGACAATGGCTGTAGCAACAAGCATTGATGCACTGGCAGTAGGAATATCATTTATGTGCGCAGGACTCAAGACTTGGCACCAACTGATACAACCATTGTTCATCATTGGAATAACATCAGCTATACTGTCAGTAGCCGGAAATATGATAGGTGTATATATAGGCAGAAAGATTAAACTTCCGGTTGAGATGATAGGAGGAATTATCCTGATAATCATAGGAGTAAAAATACTATCAGAACATCTTGGATGGTAAAAACAGACAACACAAAAACAAGTAGAATATGGCTAAACAAGATATCAGCAACGAACAAGAGAACAACGGCAGAAAGGTAAACAAGAAATGGTGGCACATACCGTTTCTGCTTTTATTGTGCGCCGGCACCATATATGTAATACGCACAAACAACACTACTGGGAACAGTACATCCGGAATGCACGAAAGTGCAGCTATCGGTGAAGCATGGAACGATGCGGATATACAAAAGTGCTCGGGAAGCGTGTTCGGAACAGAATACCATATCACATACCAAAACGGAGGGGACATCCACAATGAGCTCAAAGAAGTGATGGCCGATGTGGACAACTCGCTTTCACCATTCAATAAGGAATCTGTTATTACAGCTATAAACAACGGGAACAATGTTGAAGCAGACTCTATGTTCACCGAAGTTTTCGACATGGCGAAAAATGTAGCAGAAGAAACACAAGGTGCATTCGACATTACTGTGGCTCCTCTGGTAAACGCGTGGGGATTCGGATTCAAAAACAAAATCGACGTCAGCAAGGAAAAAATTGACAGCATAAGAAAATACGTGGGATTTGAAAAAGTCCGCATGGAAAATGGGAAAGTCATAAAAGAAGACAAAAATATTATGCTGGACTGCAGTGCCATTGCAAAAGGATATGGAGTCGATGCAGTTGGACGCTATCTCGAAAAGAAAAAGATCAGAAACTATATGGTCGAAATCGGAGGCGAGATAAGGGTCAAAGGATGCAATCCAGAAGGAAGGCTATGGAAAGTCGGAATAAGCAAACCTATCGACGACTCACTGAACGTCAACGGTGAAATTCAGGAAGTTCTGATGGTCAGCGACATCGCAATAGCAACATCTGGCAATTACAGAAATTTCTATATAAAAGACAACAAGAAATACGCTCACACCATTGATCCGCGTACAGGATATCCGGTACAGCACAGCATACTGTCATCGACTGTTGTAGCACCAACTTGCGCTCTTGCTGACGCCTATGCAACGTCGTTCATGGTGGTAGGACTAGATGAGGCAAAGAAAATTCTTGCCAGACATAAAGAACTACAGGCATACTTCATCTATACGGACAGCAAAGGCAAAATGGCGACATGGTGCACAAAGGATCTTGAAGACAACCTGATGAAATATTCTCAAAAGAGGAACTGACGACATGCCACGATCGACCAGTAAAACAAAACAAATTTAAAACATTGCCGAACCGTGGCTCCAACACAAAACAAATGCTAAAATTAGAGTACAATTTAACACACAAAATGTTATCTTTGTAACTGTTGTTAAACTCAAAAGGATACTGTACCGATGGACCTGACTATGTTTGAAAAAATGCAGCAGCTGCCTCTCTTTCAGGGCATGACAAGATTTGAAATGTCCGAAATCATAGAAAGAGTGAAACTGAACTTTTGCCAGAACAAAGCTGGAGAAATTTTTGCAGAACAAGGCGAGAGATGCGACAGGCTGATATATGTCCTCAGAGGGAAATTCACAGCTGAATATCTGCATGCAGAAGACAAATATTCGATGACAGAGGTTATGGACGGTCCTTCTCTGATTGAACCATACAACATATATGGACTGAATCAGGAATACTCGAGGACCTACAAGTTCGTAACAGACGGAAGTACTTTTGTAATTGATAAATTGGCATTCAAAAACTTCCTGATGAATTACGACATCGTAAAGGCAAACATGCTAAACATTATATGCACAAGATGTCAAAATATTTCTAAGAGATTGTGGTTGTCGAACAACGGCGATATAGAATCGAAGATTCTGAAATTTCTGAAAATACACTCCTTACAGCCTAATGGGGAGAAGAGATTGAAAATCAAGATGGAAGACCTTGCAAGACTGATGGGAGAATCGAGGATAAACGTATCGAGAGCACTAAACGCTATGCAAGACCGCGGTATTGCAGAACTCAAGAGAAAGGAAATCATAATCTTTGATATTGAAAAGGCCACAGAAGGTATCTGACAATTGAAAAAATAAAGAAAATAATATAGACTGATGCACACCAATCCATTTCTGAAAGAATCATACGGTACATTGCACAACACTGTACCTTTTGCCGACATTACGCTGGAAGATTACGAAACAGCCATAATGGAAGGCATTGAAGAAGAAGACAGGAACATAAAGGCCATAATAGAAAACAACGAGGAGCCGACATTCGAAAACACGATAGAGGCTCTTGAGAACAGCGGTCCTATTTTGGAAAGAGCAACAACTGTATTCTTCAACATGCTCAGTGCGGAAACTTCAGACGAAATGGATACGCTGGCACAAAAACTTGCTCCTATCCTATCAGAACACTCAAGCAATATCAACCTCAATGAAGATCTCTTCAAACGCGTCAAGCATGTCTATGACTCAAAACCTGAACTCAACAGCGAACAGTCGATGCTGTTGCAAAATACATACGACGGATTCGTAAGGAACGGCGCGGAATTGGATTGCGAAGATAAGGACAGATTCAGAAAGCTCACCAATGAACTGAGTACACTTACACTTAAGTTCTCGCAGAACGTTCTGAAGGACACAAACAACTTTTCACTGCACATTACAGAAAAAGATGAACTTGAAGGATTGCCTGAGAGCGCATTGGAAGGTGCAAGAGAGGAAGCTAAGGAAAGGAATGTTGATGGTTGGGTATTCACACTGCATGCACCAAGCTATGTTCCTTTTATGACTTACTGTGCAGACAGAGAGCTTAGGAAAAAGATGTACATGGCATATAATACGCTGTGTACACACGACAACGAATACAACAATTTCAATGTTGTAGGACGAATAGTGAATATCAGACGAGAAATCGCACAACTCCTTGGTTACGGTACATACGCAGATTATAAACTCGTAAAGCGTATGGCACAGAATAAGGAAAATGTGTACGACCTCCTGAACCAGCTTATTGACGCATACGAGGATAAAGCCCACAGCGAAGTTGAAGAAATTGAAAAATTGGCACAAGAATCAGAAGGTGCAGATTTCAAGATTATGCCGTGGGATTTCTCTTACTATTCAAACAAGCTTAAGGAATTGAAGTACAACATCAATTCAGAGACTTTACGTCCATACTTCAGACTTGACAAAGTGCAGGAAGGTGTTTTCGGTTTGGCAAACAGATTGTACGGCATCACATTCTGCGAAAACAATGACATCCAAGTTTACCACAAGGATGTGAAAGCATATGAAGTTTACGACAATGACGGAACATTCCTTGCAGTACTCTACTGTGACTTCCATCCAAGAAAGACAAAAAAATCCGGAGCTTGGATGACAAGCTTCAAGGAACAGTGGATAGAGAAAGACGGTTTTAACAGTCGTCCACACGTTTCCGTAACAATGAACTTCACAAAACCTTCTGCATCAAAACCTGCACTGCTTACCTTAAGTGAGGTTGAAACATTCTTGCATGAATTCGGACATGCGTTGCATGGAATGTTTGCCAATACAACATACAGAAGTTTAAGCGGAACGAATGTTTATTGGGATTTTGTGGAACTGCCATCGCAGATAATGGAGAACTTCTGCACAGAACAGGAATTTCTGGACACATTCGCTTCACACTACGAAAGCGGTGAGTTGATTCCGTCTGAACTTACAGAAAAAATTAGAGAAAGCAAAAACTTCAATACAGGATACACATGCCTGCGCCAGATAAGCTTCGGCATATTGGATATGGCATACTATACAATGAAACAGCCTTTTGCAGATGATGTAAGAAGCTTTGAAAAGAATGCATGGAAACGTACTCAGGTTCTTCCTGATATTCCTGAGACTTGCATGTCAACTCAATTCTCCCACATTATGTCAGGCGGTTACTCTGCCGGATACTACAGTTACAAATGGGCAGAAGTCCTTGATGCTGATGCATTCTCACTCTTTAAGAAAAATGGAATCTTCGACAAGAAGACAGCAGAAAGCTTCAGAAAGAATATTCTGTCAAAAGGTGGCACCGAACATCCTATGACATTGTACAAGAGATTCAGAGGCAAAGCTCCTTCTATCGAAGCTTTACTAGAAAGAAACGGTATAGAAACAAAGCATTGAGCAATTATTCAAATAGAACAATATGAAAAGATTACTCCAAACAGCTCTGATTATGGCGTTTGCCGTAATTCTTACTGCAGGCTGCAGTAAGGAAGATGACATAGATGAAATATTCATTGGCAATACATGGTATGTCAGATCTGCAATGCTTAATGGAACATCACTCAGCCAAAAGGAAATGAACAGCTTGTATGATTCTGATGACAGCTACTGGATATATTTCGATCAGACAACATTTTCGGGTAAAATGGATGCCCCAAGCAGTTATAGCGGAACATGGAGCGTTGATGCAAAAAATGGAGATTTATCTTTCCATATAACATCTGAAGCCAATATGAATGCAAACACCACAAGCCGCACAATATATACAATAATTAAAAATGCCAGCTATTACAAAGGCGACTCGAACGTTTTGCGTATATATATGGATAAAGACAGCTATGTGAGTTTCGCAAGAAGCAAGAAATGGTTATAAATAAAAACAAAGACCATAGGGATTGATATGACAACAGAAAACAAACAGCATATTCTGGATAAAAGATACCTGAGAATGGCAAAAATATGGGCAGAAAACTCATACTGCCAGAGAAGAAAAGTCGGTGCTCTTGTAGTTAAGGATCAGATGATCATATCCGATGGATACAACGGAACGCCATCCGGATTTGAAAATGTGTGTGAAGATGAAAACAATGTCACAAAACCTTATGTACTTCATGCAGAGGCTAATGCAATAACTAAAATTGCACGCTCAGGAAATTCCAGCGAGGGAGCAACAATGTATATAACAGCTTCACCATGCATAGAATGTGCAAAACTGATTATACAGGCCGGAATAAAAAGAGTCATCTACTCAGAAAAGTACAGAATTGAAGACGGAATTTCATTGATGAAAAAGGCAGGAATTGAAGTTGTATACATTGATCTTAATGAATAGACTACATTAAAATATACATATTATGAACATAAACCGTTCTTCACGCTTTGCGCCACTGATCATCGCCATAAGCGTAATTATAGGAATTTTAATCGGTACATTTTATGCAAACAGATTTTCAGGAAACAGACTGAATATAATAAATACGTCATCCAACAAACTGAACGATCTTTTGCATATCATCGATGACCAATATGTTGACACGGTAAACATTGCCGACCTTGTAGAAAAGGCCATGCCTGAGATCCTTTCGGAATTGGATCCCCACTCTACATACATATCTGCGAAAGACGCAAAAGAGGCAAATGAAGACCTCAAAGGAAGCTTCAGCGGTATAGGCATACAGTTTGTAATAAGAAAGGATACTATAAATATAACAAACATCATTAAGGGTGGTCCGTCTGAAAAAGTGGGACTTCTTGCCGGAGACAAGATCATATCTATAGATGACAAGAGCTTCGTAGGCAAAGTATGTACTAACGATGAAGCCACATCCAGACTAAAAGGAGAAAAAGGCACAAATGTCAAGATTGGTGTCAAGAGAAACGGAGAAACCAAACCGTTGTACTTCACAATCGAGAGAGGCGATATTCCTGTAAAGAGTATAGATGCAACATACATGCTCAATGATGAATTGGGATATATTAAGGTAAACAAATTCGGTGAAACCACATATCCAGAATTCCTCATGTCTCTTGCACAACTTGAACAAGAAGGCTTCAAGGGACTTGTCGTCGACCTCAGAGGCAACGGAGGAGGTTACCTCATATCTGCAATACAAATGGTGAACGAATTCTTGCCGAAAGACAGACTTATTGTATACACAGAAGGACGCAAGTCAAAACGAGAGGACTACAGAAGCGACGGTAGAGGTTCATACCAGAATATACCACTGATAGTTCTTACAGACGAAACTACAGCCAGTGCAGCAGAAATTTTCTCTGGTGCAATACAGGACAACGACCGCGGAATCATTGTAGGACGTAGAACATTCGGCAAGGGACTTGTTCAGCAGCCGATAGAATTCCACGACGGTTCACTGATTCATCTTACCATTGCAAGATACTATACACCTTCTGGAAGATGCATACAGAAGCCATACGTCAACGGCGGAGGCAAGGACTATGCTCTTGATATTGTCACAAGATACCAGCACGGCGAGTTCTTCAATGAAGACAGCATAAGGCAAACCGGACAGAAATATACAACCAATCTCGGACGCACAGTATATGGCGGAGGAGGTATTATGCCTGACTATTTTGTTGCTGAAGATACAAGCGGACTGACATCTTACTACACAGAAGCTGTAACAAAAGGACTCATTTCGCAGTTCTGTTTCGATTTCACAGAAACGAACAGAAGCAACATGAAGGATTTGGACAGCATTGACGATGTCATAACATATCTAAAATCACAGAGAGTGATAGACAAGTTCATAAGATTTGCGGATAAGAAGAATCTGAAACGCAGAAATCTTATGATAAGAAAGTCTTACCATCTTCTGCAGGATGCAATTTTCGGTTCTATCATTTACAATATGATGGACATGGAACCTTACATCCAATATCTCAACAGAAACGATAAAACAGTAGAGAAAGCAACAGAGCTGTACAAGGAAGGAAAAACAAAACCAACAGCACCTGTAGCAGAGGAAAGCAGTAAGAACAAAAAGAAGGCCTACACTTCTCCAATATATGCAGGTTCCTATTTCCACATAGAATCAGGCAACATCAAATCAGTTGCAATAAACATCTCAACAAAAAATGACAAAAAAGGAAATTCGAACAAGCATAAAGCGTGAGAAAGCACTTTACAGCAAAGAGCAACTTATAGAAATGTCTGTTCCAGTAATATCAAAACTGGAACAGACATTTGAATTTCAAAAAGCAAAGTATATTCTTTTGTACCACTCACTTCCTGATGAAGTTTGCACGCATGAAGCAATTGAAAGATGGAGCAAACAAAAGACAATCATTCTTCCAGTTGTTTGCGGCGACAATCTTGAACTCCGAAGATATACAAAGACAGAAGACATGCACACCGGTGATTTCGGAATTTTAGAGCCGGACAACAACACCATTACTGACTACTCCATGATAGATCTCGCAGTTATTCCGGGTGTAGCATTCGACTCTTCCTGCAACAGATTAGGACGTGGCAAGGGATACTACGACAGACTTCTCCCCAAGCTCCATTGTCCGAAAATCGGAATATGCTTTAAGTTTCAGTTCGTAGACAGCATACCTGCAGAACCGCATGACATACTTATGGACAAAATAATTTTCGGATAAGCTGGGACGCATAAATACAAGCCTGCGAAACAGTTGAATACGCACAAAAAAATTATCCCCTTAACTTTGTTTGGGTCTTTGACGAAGCACAAGATTAAAGAATTAATGACCAAAACAAAATCAAGGGGATAGTTTTATTCATACAGCAGTCACTAAAAGCGAAATACAAATGCTTCGTGACTACAAATCCTTAAGCAACTACTCAGAATCATCTATTGGCCAGCTCAAGAATCTGCCTTGTCATATCCTTTGTCAAAGGAACGTAATTTCCAATGATTTCACCTTTGTTCGCATGAAGGTTTCTGACCAATGCATCTATATCAGGATTATCCACACCGAGCTCATGCATAGTCACAGGCAAGCCCAACGATTTCCAGAATTCACGAAGCTTGTTGATACCCAACGCAATAACATCGTCATTAAGATAATTCGGCGAAACTCCCAAAACTCTTATTGAAAGCTGTTTGGCCTTCGAAGGATTGATCTTTGAAGTAAATTCCATCCATGCAGGGAAAATTACTGATAAACCTGCACCATGAGTCACTCCGTACATTGAACTTATCTCATGTTCGATGAAATGAGAACTCCAATCCTCTATTCTACCTATTCCACAAGTACCATTATGCGCAATGTTTCCAGCCCACATGAGATTAGCCCTTGCATCGTAATTCTCCGGATCAGCCATAACCTTCGGTGCCTCTTCCATTATCGATTCAAGTATTCCCTCGCAAAGACGATCACTGATACCGACAGCATCAGAATTAGTGAAATAGCGTTCAAATATATGCACCATCATGTCACATATACCGCACGCAGTCTGATAAGGCGACAAGGTAAATGTGAGTTCCGGATTCATAATTGAAAATACAGGTCTCAAATGGTCCGGACACCTTAAACTCAACTTCTGCATTGTAGATATGTTGGTAATTACAGAGTTGCCTGAACCTTCACTTCCAGCAGCAGGAATAGTCAACACAACACCAAGAGGCATAGCTTTCTGTATTACAGATTTGCCGACATAGAAATCCCAAAAATCGCCGTCATATAAAGCTCCGCAAGCTATACCCTTTGCAGTATCAATTGTTGATCCGCCGCCAACAGGCAGAAGAAAATCTATTCCTTCTTCACGAACCATCTTTATACCCTCTCTCACCTTGTCATCCTCGGGATTAGGTTTCACACCGCCCAATTCCGTATACACAAGTCCAGCCTTAGTCAACGAATCCTTAACTCTGTCCAGAAGTCCGCTTCTCACAACTGAACCGCCACCATATACAATAAGTATTTTTTTTGCACCATATTTGCAACACAGCTCACCAACCTTTTCTTCTGTTCCCTTTCCAAAAACAAAATTGGTTGGACTGCAGAACGTGAAATTTTCCATAACTTTCTAAATTTACAATATAACTAATACATTATCAAAAGAATATGCTGAATCTGAAACACAATTCAATACAACCTCAAACAATTGTAAACACGTCAGATTACAAATTCTTCGGGTGCAAATATATTACGCAGAATCCATTATTTCATAATCGGCGACATTATTATCATTTAAAAAGAATCAAAAATTGCAACAATCCAGCTCACATACATTAACAAATTGCACAAAACTAGCCTCATCATCCGAACGTATAAAAACAATACTGCTCCATGGTGAACGCCCCAACAAGCGCTATACCATGAAGCAGTACCTCAACAAAGAGACTCAACAAACATGCCTTTCACAGGCATCATCCAAATATGTAAAACATAAAAGCATTATTCACAACCGCCACCCAATGCCGTATAGAGGTTCACCATTGACTGACACTTTGTAAATGTGTCAGTAATTACGTTGAGCTTAGCATTCAGCAACGACTGCTGAGCACTCAACACCTCCAGATATGTTGCATTGCCTGTTTTATACAAAGCCTCTGCAGTGTCTACAGTTCTCTGCAATTCACCACACTGTTTTGCGTGATTCTCGAGAGTTTTCTCAACGGACTCCACCGCATACAACGCATCATTTACTTCTTGTCCAGCCTCGAGTATTGCCTGCTTGTAATTCAGCAGTGCAACCTTCTCTTCGTCTTGTGAAACCCTCAGATTCGACACCAGCTTACCCCTATTGAATATGGGCTGCGAAAGCGAAGCCAATGCTGAAAGAATCCATCCGCCAGGATTGCTTACTGCCTGCCCAAGAGAATTTGTCCAGCCGGCACTTCCCGACAATGTCAGACTCGGATAAAATGCAGAGTGTGCTTGATTAGTGCTATAATAAGCTCCGGCCAGCTCCATCTCAGCCTGCACTACGTCAGGTCTCTTTGAAAGAAGCCTCAGCGGCACACCAGCATTTATTTTTTGCGGGAAAACCTGTTCATCCAGCTTTCCGCGCTCGATGTCTCTGGAAGTCATTCCGAGAAGAGTACACAAAGAGTTTTCTGCTTCTCTCTCCTGCCTCAGCAGATCATTGTGGCTTGCCTGCAGTTCATACAGGCTGGCTTTCGCCTGAGTGAGAGCATTCTCTGTTTCTTCGCCAACCTTAAGTTTTGAAGCGATAGTCCTCACCTGTTCCTCCCACAAATTCAAAGTGGCAGAGCTCACATCAATCTGCTCGTCAAGCATAAGCAACGTATAATATCCATTGGCAATGGAAGCTATCAGTTCCGAACGCACCACCTGAACATAAGCTTGCTGCTGCAGAAGTTCAGCCTGAGTTTCCTTTTTAGCATTACGCAGATTGCCGAAGAGATCAACTTCCCAACTTGCCTCAACAGGAAGTTCATACGTCTTCACAGCCTTTCCTCCATCGGTACTGTTCAGAGCACCATTTGGAGAAAATGTCAAAGAAGGCAGGAATGCCAGTTTTGCTGCTTTAAGCTGTGCCTTTGCCTGGTCAACCCTCAACATAGCCACAAGCATATCACGATTGTTGTCCAGACCATATTCTATAAGTTCTTGCAGGTGACCATCAGAAAACATCTCTCGCCAGGAAATGTCACCCAACGAAGTCGTATCGGTTGCCGTTGCCTGAGGCTCTCTGTACAGACTGTCCAGCGGCAGTTCCTCAGGACGTTCGTAACTGCTGTAGATGCGGCACCCAGACAACAAGGCTGCACCCACCATCATTAATATTATCTTCTTCATAGATTTCTGTCTTGTTTACGTTTACCCATAACACGTTCTTCAATGTACTGGAAAACAATGAAGAATACAGGAGTTACAAAGAGCAGTGCCACCGTACCGATAATCATACCTCCTACTGCACCCACTCCCAACGAACGGTTTCCGTTAGCACCGACGCCAGATGCCACCATCAGAGGCAAAAGTCCGAATACCATTGTCAGTGCTGTCATCAGGATAGGTCTGAGACGCACCGATGCCGCACTCATTGCCGCCTGCGCAAGCGTCATGCCCGCCTTACGTCTTTCTGTTGCATACTCCGTAAGCAATATGGCCGTTTTAGACAGCAGACCAATAAGCATGATCAGACCCGTTTGCAGATAAATATTGTTCTCTATGCCCCACATACGTGCGAAAAAGAAACTTCCCATAAGACCGAACGGCACAGAAAGTATGACAGCAAGCGGCACAAAGAGGCTTTCATACAAGGCACACAATATCAGATATATGAACAGTATGCACACTGCATAAATTATGACTGTGTCGTGCGAATTCGCCATCTGCTCCTCCTCGCGTGTCATTCCTGAAAACTCGTATCCGTAGCCCGTCGGAAGGGTCTGCGCCGCTACCTCGCTCACAGCGTTGATCACATCTCCAGAACTATATCCGTCGGCAGGCATACCCTGTACATTTATGGAAGAGAACATGTTGAATCTTGTCAGCGATTCAGATCCATAAGTCTTTGTCAATGTGACGAAGCGGCTCACAGGAGCCATTCCTCCAGAAGTCTTTACATATATGTTGCCCAACGACTGCATGCTCTTTCTGCTGTCCGAAGGCGCCTGTATGATCACTCGGTAAAGTTTTGTGAAGCGGTTGAAGTTCGAAGCATATACACTGCCGTAATATCCGGAAAGCACATCGAGAACATTCTCGGTAGTAATTCCAGCCCTCTGACACTGTGCCTCATCAACATCCACCCTGTACTGAGGGAAGTTCGAACTGAACGAAGTGTAAGCCATCTGAATCTCGGGCCTTTGATTGAGAGCTGCGATGAAATCGTTTGCCACACTGCTCAATGCATCAATACCTTTACCGTTCTTGTCCTGCAGATACAGTTCAAAACTGTTACCCGTCCCGTAACCGGAAATCATAGGAGGAGAAAACACGAATATCTTTGCATTCTTGATATGCGCCGTACGTTTGTAGATTTCCTCAGATATGGCATCCACACTGTTTTCCTTGCCAGGACGCTCATCCCAATGTTTCAGTTTGACAATGAACATACCATGCGAAGCACCGCTTCCAGAACCCATACCAAAACCGGCCACCTTATTGAAGTTCTCTATCTGCGGAATCTCCTTCAGTTCCTTCTCCACTTCACCCATGATCGATGCAGTTTCCGACAATGTACTTCCGGCTGGAGCATCCAGGCTCACAAATATAGAATCCGTATCTTCCGAAGGAACCAATCCCGTCTTTGTCGTGCTCATCAGATAGAACAGCAATCCTGCCGCACCGCACAGCATGGCCCCGGCCAGCCACTTACGTCTAAGGAAAAACTTCACTCCTTCCTTGTACTTCATGACCATACGTCTGAAAGCCATATCAAAAGCCATTCTGAAGCGGGTTGAGAATTCAGGTTTCTTACCGTCGACCACTATTTCGTTAGGACGCAAAATGAGGGCACACATCGCCGGCGACAACGTAAGTGCATTGATTGCAGAAATACCTACTGCCACAGCCATCGTCAGACCGAACTGCGTATAGAACACTCCTGAAGTACCTCCCATAAAAGATACCGGCACAAACACAGCCATGAATACAAGCGTAGAAGTCACAATAGCCGAAGCAATGCCGTTCATCGCGTCAACCGACGCCTTGTAAGGCGACCTGTATCCTTCGTCGAAACGCGTCTGCACCGCCTCCACCACAATTATGGCATCGTCGACAATCGTACCGATGGCAAGCACCAAGGCAAACAGCGTAAGCAGGTTTATACTGAAGCCCATCAGATACAAAGCGGCGAACGTACCTATCAGCGAAACGAATATGCTTATCGTAGGAATCAATGTAGAACGCGGATTCTGCAAAAACACGTAAACCACCAGTACAACGAGCACAATCGCCTCCAAAAGCGTCTTAACAACCTCATCAATCGAAGCATCGAGGAAGTTCTTCGTACTCATAAGCTCCACAATCTCCATGTCTTCAGGAAGATTCTCGCGCAACTCGTCGAGATATGCATTTATTTCTGTAATAATCTCGTTTGCATTTGTTCCGGCAGTCTGGTTTATCATACACATTGTTCCAGGTGCACCGTTGACAGAACCTGTATAAGTGTAACTTTGAGAACCCAGTTCCACAGTTGCAATATCCTTCAGCTTAAGCACCCTGCCGTCGCTGAATGCCTTTATGATGATCTCCTCAAACTCAGTTTCCTTTTCCAGACGTCCGCGATACTTCAACGTATACTGGTACACATTCTTTGAGTCCTCACCGATCGTACCTGTAGACGCCTCAATGTTCTGGCTCGCAAGCGCAGCCTCCACATCTGAAGGTTCAAGTTCGTACTGCGCCATCACGTCCGGCTTGAGCCATATACGCATGGCGTAGTCGCCACCCATCACATTCACCTCACCCACTCCTGATATACGCTGTATCTGAGGCTTCACGTTTATGGTAAGATAGTTGGTAAGGAACGTCTCGTCGTAAGTACCGTTAGGACTATACAACCCGAACATCATGAGCATACTGCTCTGTCGCTTCATTGTCGTTACACCCACCTTGGTCACCTCCGCAGGAAGAAGCGATGTAGCCGTAGAAACCTTGTTCTGCACGTTGACGGCCGCCATGTCCGGATCGCTTCCCTGCTTGAAATATACCGTAATTTCGGCACTACCGGTGTTGCTGGCAGTCGAGGTCATATACGTCATGTTCTCCACACCGTTTATAGCCTCTTCCAGAGGTACGATGACACTCTTCTGCACAGCCTCGGCATTTGCACCGCTGTACGTGGTCGACACACGTATGGTTGGAGGCGCAATGTCAGGATACTGCTCGACCGAAAGCGAATAAAGTCCAATCAATCCTGCCACCAATATAACGACAGAGATTACAATCGACAATATAGGCCGGTCAATGAAAGTTTTCAGCTTCATATCTTACGCCTCCCCTCCTTTTTCTTTTTTGCCGGTACCAGACGAAACAACGGTTGCACCGTCGCGCAGCAGGCCTGCGCCTTCAGATACTACAACATCGCCCGCCTTCAATCCCGATTCGACAATGTATTCCTTGCCGTCATTGATTTCAAACACCTCAATAGGTGTAGAAACCGCCTTGCCGTCGACAACCTTATAGGCAAAAATGCGGTCTTGTATCTCGTAAGTTGCACCCTGCGGAATTATTATACACTGCTTGCGCTCGTAAGGAATCACAATGTTTGCCTGTCCACCGCTCATAAGCCTCTTGTCGTCGTTGCTGAAAACGGCACGCATGCTGACCGTACCCGTAGTCTTGTCAATGATGCCGCTTACAACGTCTATGCGTCCTTTCTGCTGATAGATTGATCCGTCGTTAAGCTTCAGCGATACCTGAGGAAACGATTTCAGCGCCTCGTCGAGCGAACCGTACTGCGAAGTCAATGCCAGAATCTGTTTTTCAGTCAGAGAAAAATAGGCGTACATGCTCGAATTGTCAGAAACGGTTATCAATGCATCCGTCATAGACGAACTGACAAGTGCACCTATGCGGTACTCTGTCATACCTGCGTACCCGTCAACCGGACTCTTCACTTCCGTATAGGAAAGATTGTTCTGAGCATCCGTCAATTCAGCGCGGGCCTGCATCAGATTAGCCTCAGCGCTTTTGTAATCGTTCTGAGCCGTGCGCAGTTCGAAGTCTGAAATGACCTTGTCGCTGTAAAGCAGTTTCTTGCCCTCAAGAGTCTGCTTGGCTGTAGCCTCGTTAGCCTCAGCAACAGCCACAGCAGCCTTCGCTTTCTGCAACGCGGCCTTGTAAGGCACCTGATCAATTACGAAAAGCACCTGTCCCTTGTGCACACGCGCACCTTCTTCCACACATACCTGTGTAATAGTACCAGATACCTGCGGTCTGACATCCACATCCTGCTTACCTTCAATAACGGCAGGATAACTGACCGAAAGCTGACGGTCTTCCTTTTTCAATGTCATCAGCGGATAGTCTCCGCCACCATTGTCTTGCTTCTTTTCCGATGTACAACTAAACAGAAAAGAAAAGCAGGCAAATCCTAACACAATAATACTTTTTACGTTCATTTTACTTGAATTTGTCATTTGATGGTGTAAAGTAAGAGACACATTCCAATAAAAATCTTGTTCAAAATGCTCAAAAATTTGTTCAAGTCGGCACGATTAGTATTTGTTAGCAAATGATTTGTCTATTTGGCACAAGTATTTGATGAATACAGACATTTTTCTATAAATTTGCACAAAACACCAAACTTTCTGACACACAATATGACAATAAAAGAACTTCAACAGCTCTTTCAGCCTTCATGCTATATCGACGGTTATGTACTGCTTATTTCACCCGATGTATTCCATGAACTGAATGGATGCACAATCGGCGGAAGCCGTATGTCCATACTTATAAGCAAAGGCAATTTGGGAATAAACATCTGCGGCAAAGACTACGAAATGAAAGAACATTCCTTTCTCGATGTAATGGACATGGCCGAAGTGAAAATCAACAATATGAGCGACGACCTGCAGGCATGGTGCCTGGTTGTAACATTCAAATTTGCCACTGCCTCGCTCAAAAACATGCGTCCAGGACCGACCGAACACATGTTCGAACGCATGAACATACCTTTACACCACATGCCGGAAGACGACTACAAACAACTTGAACAGCCACTAATAATGTTGAAAAACATTCTGTCCGATACCAACCACTACTACCGCAAGGAACTTTCAGAACTTTACTACAAATGCTTCAGCCTCGAACTGGGCAACATCATGTTCAAGCAGGAAAGCAACGCCAGCGACATTACATCTTATATATGTAAGCGCGACTTCATAACGCTGAGTTTCTTCAAACTCGTCACCAAGCACTATGCTGAACAGCACTACATAGATTTCTATGCAGACACATTGTGCATATCGCCGAAACATCTCAATCGCACAATAAAGGAGACAACCGGAAAAACACCTCATGCCATAATCTGTGAAGAAATCACCATACAGGCCATGGTGATGCTTGAAGACGAAAGTCTTACAATAGGCCAGATTGCATCCGACTTGAATTTCTCCGACCAGGCTGCTTTCTGCAAATTTTTCAAAAAGCAGAAGAATGTGTCGCCAATGGCATACAGAAGAAAAAAATGCGGATAACACCACCAAACAGAAAATTGCGGGGGCTCGGAACAAACATTCCGAGCCCCCGCAATTTTTATCCCACGCGCTCGCAATATTCAGCCGAAGCACTCATATCACAATAAAATGAAGTGCAGAACCACAACATATATATACGCATCCGAATATGCCGGAATCAAGAAAATGTCCAAAAACAAAACTACTTTTTACAAATTGAGAAACACGCTGTTCCCATAGCAAAAAAATCAATACGACATTCAAAAAAATATTGAAATCATTATATTAAATATGAAAAAAAAATTATATTTGTAATGTACTTGAAAAACATAAGCTATATGAACAAGACTAAAATAACCAAGAACGAAAGCTTCCTTACATCACTGTCAGGAATAATCAACAGCATATCGGATATGTTCTCAGGAAACAATTCATATACGCTGGGACAGCTTAAGCGTGCCGACATCGAGTTCGAGGGCAGACACTACAGTGCCCGAAGCAAAATGCTCGGAGGCGGACACACGTCAGAATGCTATGAGCTGATTCTGTCTGACGACAAAAACAGGAATAAGGAACGACTGGTACTTAAGAAACTTACAGACAACTTTGTCAGCTCCTACCCTCAGTTCGCCAACCTTCTTGAACAGGAATACAATCTGTTCAAAGAGCTTAATCTGGAAGAATGCAGATATCTCACCAAAATAGAAGATTATATAGAGTCCGAAAAATGCGGAATATATAAGTATACACCAGGATGGACACTTGACGAGTTCGTTGTGGTTAAGCAACCATACTTCTTCAAGAGAAGTACAACAATAAAGTTCTGCAACCAGTTGCTCGACACACTCGATTTCCTTCACAAAAAAGGACTTTGCCATCTCGACATCTGCCCAGACAACATCCTCATAAAGGCTGACGGCACATACGACATGCAGCTTCTCAATTTGGGTATTGCTCCTGCATACTACAACAAGATTCCTATCGGCAACGGATACGGCGACTTCTGCCCACCAGAACTAAAGAAAGAGGTTGCCAATGTTACACCAAAATCAGACATCTGGCAATTCGGAACAGTTCTAAAACTCATCATCGAAACCAGACGCCACGACCCGACAAGAGCAAGCAACCACCTAAAGAGGATAGCCATCAAGTGCACTCAGGAAGATCCGGCAAAGAGATACGACAATGTTCTTGAAATCAAGAGGGACATTGCAGAATGGCAGCACCTCTACGACAACTTCGGCATAGCTCCGAAACCGGACTGAAAACTCTATCAACAAAAATATGTACATGATTTTACTGGCGCACACTGCATACATCACAGCAGGTGCGCCAGTTTTTGTCTAAAAACCATTCAATAAAAATCTGCCAGAAAAGTCTATTATTAAAAACATTCAGACAAAACAAATCTGATTACATGCACTATTATTGTTAATAAAATAAAGTCTCATATTTTAATAAGCAAATTAGTTATATTTGCAATTTATTTCATAAATCATCGATGAATGAACTCAAAGACTAATTTGCCATTCATTTTATTGTTGTTGCTTTCAGTGGTAATACAATGTATTTTTGGAAATTTCCCATTTGCCTTTCTAGCCTTTCCGCTGGATGCCCTTATAGCATTGCTTTGGACTGTAGGAATGGTGTACGCATATAAAGAACATCGGCATTCCCGATTCGTTCGAATATGTATTTCCCGACAATCCACATACTGGACTCTGGGATGGTTTCTGGCAGGCTGTTTGGTTGTCGGTTTGTTTCCACAGCTTTCAGCACAGGAAATAGCAGAAAAGTCGGACATCTTCTCCCGCTTGGGATGCTATAATTTTACATCCTCATGGATATTTGTGACAGGATTATTCTTGTTGCTTACCCATTTGGGCATGATTACACTGAAAAGAGGCTTCCTTCCAGGACGCAACAGGTGGCGCTTCGTGCTTAATCATGCAGGTCTGTGGTTGGCTCTTTTTGCAGGATTCATAGGCAGTGCCGAAGAACAGACATTGCGCATACCTGTGTTCCGCAGGTCGCCAAATAATGAAGCATTTACAGAACAAGGAAATCCAATTTATCTGCCGAAGGCATTGCAGTTGACCGATTTTGTTGTTGAGCATTATCCCAATGGAGCCCCGCGCCATTTTTCAGCAGAAATTTCAATAGACGGCGAGCCTGCTCATCTGGAAGTCAACCATCCTTATGCGGCAAATTGGGCAGAAGATTATTATCTGGCGTCTTATGATATGCAGTCGCCGCAACCACAATACTGCATAGTCCAGATTGTGCGTGAGCCGTTGAAACACCTCATGTTGCTGGGCATCGTGATGATGCTGTGCGGAAGTTGTCTGCTGTTCTTGGCAGGTCCAGACAGACGGGAAAATCTTCACTCTGAGACTGCTTGCTGACTTGACATATAAAAACTAATGTTTCGTTGCTATGATAATAACGTGGAACAATTTTGAATGGTTTGCCATTTCGGCCATTGTTTTTTGGCTGAGCGGTGCACTATTTGCTCTATTCTCCAAAGAACGAAGTCGCTGGGCCATCCTGCTCACATTACTTGGCATTACGGTCTTCGCAGTCTTTATTGCAGGATTTTGGCTAAACTTGCATCGTCCACCGCTACGTACAATGGGCGAAACCAGATTGTGGTACTCATTCTTTATGGGTATATCGGGACTGTTGACCTACATACGCTGGAAATATCCATGGATTTTATGCTTCTCTACTGTCGTTGGAGCGGTATTTGCAATAATCAATATTCTGAAGCCTGAAATCCATGATCAGTCACTCATGCCGGCACTGCAAAGCCCGTGGTTCATCCCCCACGTCACAATATACATGTTTTCTTATTCAGTGTTGGGATGCGCCTTTATCATGTCATGTATGGGACTTTTCAAGCATAATTCCAATTATCTGGAAGCGATTGACAAGCAGGTCTATACAGGAGTGGCCTTTCTTACAGTCGGAATGCTTACAGGAGCTATCTGGGCGAAAGCCGCTTGGGGACATTACTGGAGCTGGGACCCTAAAGAGACTTGGGCTGCAGTGACTTGGACCGGCTATCTGCTGTATATCCACTTGAGACTGTTCCGAAAAGCCTCTCCAAAGGCACTCTACTGGATACTTGTCGCGTCTTTCTTGTCGCTGCAGATGTGCTGGTACGGAGTAAACTTTCTTCCGGCAGCCCAACAAAGCATACACTTGTATTCTCGATCATAGTCTTATTTTTAATATATACTGGTTATTTAATTTTTTAATTCATTTTCTTATGAAAAAAAGTTCGAAAATTATTCTTTCCGTACTGGTGGTGGCCATCGTGCTTTGCGTGGTCTATCGGTTGGTGAACAAAGCACCTTCCGCCAACCTGGAAAGCAATGCACAAATGGAAGAGATTATCGAAAGCAGCGGCTGTATTGCCTGCCATTCAGCAAATCCGGAGTTGCCTTTCTATGCAGAACTTCCGGTAGCAGGCAAACAGGTGAAAGAAGACATCCGCTTGGGGTATCGTTCATTCGACATGACTCCTATGGTAGAGGCATTGAAGAAGGGCGAAAAAATCAACGAAGTGGATTTGGCGAAAGTAGAAAAAGTGATTGCTGATGGCACAATGCCTCTTGCTAAGTATTACCTGGTTCACTGGGGATCTTCAATTACCGATACCGAAAAGCAGATAGCGCTTGCTTGGGTCAAGTCACAACGCGAAGCTTTTTACCCTAATCCATTGGCAGACAAGCAGTGGACTAATGAGAGTGTCCGTCCTGTTCAGGATTCTATTCCTGTTGATATTCGTAAGGTAATATTAGGCAACATGTTGTTCCACGACGTACGTCTGTCAGCCGACAACACAGTTTCATGTTCTACTTGCCACGGATTGAATACTGGTGGTGTAGACAACAAGGCTTTCTCAGAAGGTGTTGGCGGACAGTTTGGAGGTGTAAACGCACCTACAGTCTACAATGCCGTGTATAATTTCGTTCAGTTCTGGGATGGACGTGCGGCTACACTGGCAGACCAGGCAGCAGGACCTCCATTGAATCCAGTTGAAATGGCTTGCAAGTCATTCGATGAAATCTGCGAGAAACTTAATGCTGATGCAGCATTCAAAAAAGCATTTACAGAAGTGTATCCAGACGGCATCAATCAGGCAAATATTACAAATGCCATTCAGGAATTTGAAAAGACATTGCTGACTCCTAATTCTCGTTTCGACAAATACTTGAAGGGAGATAAAACAGCAATGAACGACGAGGAAGTTGCAGGATATGACTTGTTCAAGAAATACAACTGTGCAACTTGTCATGTCGGCGAAAACCTTGGCGGACAGTCATACGAACTGATGGGCATCAAGGCTGATTATTTTGCAGATCGTGGAACCGAACTTACTATAGAGGATAATGGTCGTTTCAAGGAGACAAAGAACGAAAGAGACCGTCACCGCTTCAAAGTTCCAGGCTTGCGCAATATAGCTCTGACAGCACCATATTACCATGACGCAACACAGGCCACACTGGAAGATGCCGTGCTGTCCATGGCTAAGTATGAGGTAGGCGTAGATTTGTCACAAGAAGAAGTGAAAAAGATTGTAGCATTCTTGAAGACATTGACCGGAGAATATCAAGGCAAATTGTTGACGAATGCCAATGATACGAAGAAAAACAAATAAGACTATATCTTCGTTTCTATAAGAAACATTTAGGTCACTAAAGACTGACTTTTACTTGCGCACACTGCAAACATCATCATTGCAGGTGCGCAAGTTTTTTATTGTAAATCAAAAACTAAAAAAGACTCTGAGAAGATTTTGCAAGATAAAGCACACGCTCTCATCCTTGTATAAGCTCATCCATACTAGTACAAGCCGAAGAAGCGATAAGTTCTCGATAGAGCGCGTTCTTTTCAAGAAGGGTTCTGCATCCTACTACAAACATTTGCTCTTTGGCGCGTGTCATTGCTACATTGAGTTTTCTATCTACTTCTGTACCCTCTATTTCGACGGTGTTTGAGAGCAATTCCATTTCGTAAGAACGGGTGACAGTGGTTGCATAGATTATGATGTTGCGCTGACTTCCTTGATAACGCTCAACAGTATCGATGGTCATATCGTCGCAACCTTCTATGCCTAAGCGATGCATTTCGGACAAGACCATTGCTATCTGACGTCTGAACGGTACGATAATTCCGATTTCAGATTCAGCACGGAAAGGCATGGAGTTTATTGCATAGAGTTTTCTGAACGCATTTACGATATGTGCCACCATCCTTGCTTCAGCCTGATTGCTGTGAGGCGAATCTTCAACGGCAGAAGGGGCAGGAACATCAATGAAACCAAGGCGTGTGGTAGCAAAATAAGCATCATCCACAGTGTACTCGGTAAATGGCAAAGTGGTGCGTTTCTGATGCGCAACAGGCACCGGCATGAGGTTCCCTCCATAGAACAGACGACTGGCAAAGGATGCAATGTCCGGGTGCATGCGTCCCTGATGGTCCAACGTAGCCACCACAGACGGGTTGTCCCAATGAAGTGACATAAGACGTTCAAACATTGAGTTACGGCAATTCTTCAGTCCTATACCGCGAAGCTGTTCATCTATTACGGAAGAATACTCTTCCGGCTGTACTACAACCGCAGGAAGCTGTTTGTGATCGCCCACCATGATGAAACGATCTATTGCACAACGGCCTTTATCATCACTTGCACAAACAAGACCAAGCATTTGGGGTTCAAGTATTTGAGAAGCCTCATCAATTATTGCAACGTCAAAATGGCAGAGACTGAACAGCTCGATATGACCGTTTATAGAAGTAAGAGTACCGACAACAATCTTCACCCTGTCCATGAGTTCTGCAACACCTTTTCGACCAGCACCACGAGGCACCTTGTTCTCGATAAGGTGCTCACGAAATTCGGGACCGCAAGACAATTCGCTTCCCAAACGGACATAGTCCGGACACCCTTCAACGGAAGAAAGCATAGAACAGATTTCATCTACAGCACGATTCGTATATGCCACCAGCAGCAATCGGCATCCGTCGCTCATAAACTCTTCTACCATAGATTTCAGGGCAACAGACGTTTTGCCAGTTCCAGGAGGACCAACAAGCAAGAAAAGGTCCTGAGCCTGTTTGGCACGAAGAACAATGCTGTCAATCTGAGGATTCAGATAACGTCTGTTAAGATTGACAGCAGGATTAGTCTCCGGCTGGCGACGATCGAGAATCAGTTCGCGCCTACAGATGTCGGATGTCAGGAAAGTGAAAAGATTGGAATAAAGTAGTCTGAAGGACGACTCAATATAATCGTGTTCAAGAGCATATACAGCATCTTTCCTGAATAGAGATGCATTATGCTGAGGGTTGCGCAAACGAAGATGAAGTATGTCGCCCGAGAAACGCTCGACAGAACATCTTATAATCTGATGATTAGCCACGGTATCTGCCGGTCCTGTACACTCGTATAAAACTGCGGCATCCCCCACCCTGAAATTCGGTTGCATACATCCGCCAAGCTCAGGCACAGCCACAATAAGCTGTTCGATGGCAGAACTGCCGGAAACATCAATAATATGCAGGTCGGCAAGCATGTCGCCATTGAGAAGCTTTGATTCGCGATCAGCGTTCCAGAGACTGGCCATACCGCGTGTGGAATCAAGACGGTTGTCACCTACTTTGCTGTGGTACTGCTCACGCTCGATGAACTGTAAGAACGCATAGAAATATGCGGAAGTCAGACTGTCCATGGAATGAAGAACAGATAGAATCTTGTCAAGCACCGGCTTCTGATAGTCGTTCCACAGCTTTCCGGAAACACAGTTTTCATTGATGTCCTCAACATCAAGACACTGAATAAGTTCATTGCCGCGACCTTCACGCAGGCTCTTTTCGAGCATAACTATGGCATTGCGCGTCTCAATGGCCTTAACCACCCAATCGCGGACTGTACGCTGCTCATAAAGCTTGGGATATGCAGAATACAAGAGATAACCGCCGACATGCTGACGGTTGATGCCGAGGTTGCAGAACAGTACTTCTTTATACAAAATCATCTGTATGAGGTGCTCCATCCGCGGCGCATTGCGGTAATCGTCGGCCTTGCCGCTTTTCAGTTCGACAAGGTTGCGCATGTCGGCCTGAAGAAAGTCCATACGTCCCTGAAGCCCCAAGGTTTCACAGAAAAAAGACGGTTCGAGGAAAACATTGCCGTGGCTGTAGCCGGCAAACTCACGTTCGAAAACGTCGGTAACTACGTGGTGTATGTTGTTGAACTGCGCCCGTGCCTTTACAAAAAAATCGCGGTCTATATCGGCACATACCGTGAAAGCAAGCATGTCTTCATGGAAAACAGTCTGAATGGACTTATCGAAACTAGCCTCAGGGTCGTTGATGCAGTCATCAAGAAACCTGTTGGCGGCATTACCCAACAGTATAGCAGATGTCTTGCTGCGCTTTTCAAACAGAGAAAACAGATAGTTGAAAGGACTTGAACCATAATTACGGATGCAGGCTGAAAGTGTACTGATATCCACCAAGTTGTCAGGATCCACAACAACAATGTCAGGATATACCTCACCTTGCTGACCTAAAGTATAGTATACAGCATTAATCTGCAGACCTTCACACAGATAAGGCAAGACGGATCTGACCATATCGCTGAAATCAACGGGAATCTTCAGCATGTCGGTATCAGGAAGCTCACGGCTCCGGCAGTATATGTAGTGGTCGTCGCACTGCTCTACAACAAGACGCAAACTCTTTCCCTTCTTCTCCCATGTGTGCTCTAATGGCCTAGCAGTCAATTCAACGGGAAACAGTGCTGAAAGCGAAGCTGGTACGTGAGAAGCCGTGAAATGTGCAATTGCTTCACAGAAAACTTTGGCATCAGCCATGAATGTTTGTTCATCCGGAACATCGTCACCCAACATAACTCTGTGGGCTCGCCATCTGAAACGGTCGATGTCATAAAGCGGATAACCGGTAAGACGACACACGGCACGAAGTCTGGAAAAAAGGTCATTATATTCAGCTGAAAGACTGCTTGTAAGTATCACACAGACACGAAGGAGCAGATGATAGTAACGAGAATACTTATCGGATATAGAAAGATCTGATTTCTGAATCTCTTCTATATCGCACCACAACTGATCTATATCCTTATTTTCCATAAGCTGAAAGAGAAATAATGTAAAAATACGTCAGCGCTCTGCCATAAACAGAACACGGTCAGACATGAAAACGATGCAGGCATTCAATGCCATGTACCAGCAAAAAACAAAAAAAAGGAAAGATTCCGAGAAATCTTTCCTTAGTGCTTTCTGAGCCTCTTGTCGGATTCGAACCAACGACCCCGAGATTACAAATCACGTGCTCTGGCCAACTGAGCTAAAGAGGCGGGTGGGTAAGCTGGCTACATCGCACCGCTACAACCTGTTGCCTTTGCTGCGATCAAGCCCTGGAGGATTCACAAGGAGCTGGTCGTATAGGACTTACCCATTTTGTTTTGACGGGTGCAAATATAGAGCTTTTATTTGAATTGACAAAAGAATAAGCGTTTTTTATACACCTGAAAGCCATCGAACAAGCAAAATAAGCACAAAAAGCATTCGCCAACTTTATCATACACTGTGTCCGCCTCACGCAGCCTGCTCCAATATACGATGACGTGCAAATAAGCTGTGGCGTACGGATGCTGCGTTGCGAGGGCGCGCGCCGGCATCTGCAGGCGCGCACAATTGTATTTCCGAGCCCTCGGAATTTCTGTTTCATACCTATGATACGGAAACCGTAAGTCACTTCACCACAGCCGAATCTATAAGGTCTACTAAAAGCTCTATAAACTGCCACCCCGAACCGCGCATATCGGGAAAGGCCCTGCATGAAAAAAACAGCAAATGAAAAATCAGGAAAACCGGAGCAATTGCTTCCAAGAAAAGACCACCATCCAGTGCACCAGATAAAATATCATGCAAAACCACCATAGATAAGCAGAAATTTAGTATTTTTGTCCGCAGATTAATTTAATTTAAAATAAGTATGGAAGATTTGATTGTAGAACTTACAGGAGATGCATTGGACAATCTCAACTACTTTTGGATAATAGTATTCATGACAATTGAAAGCTCGTTCATCCCCTTTCCTTCAGAAGTGGTGATGATTCCTGCAGCATACATGGCTGCGGCTGAAGGAGAGATGACCGTACCGATGATTATACTCTGCGGAACAATAGGTGCTCTTCTCGGTGCATTGATAAACTACGGACTGGCTTATTATCTTGGGCGCCCGATTGTATATGCCTTTGCCAACAGCCGTTTCGGACACATGTGTCTCATAAACCAGAGAAAGGTTGAACAGGCAGAAGCATTCTTCGACAAGCACGGTGCAGTATCGACTCTCATCGGACGCATGCTACCGGCCATAAGACAGCTCATCTCCATTCCTGCAGGACTTGCACGCATGAACATGTTCAGCTTCATCCTGTACACATGCATAGGCGCATGCCTTTGGAACTGCATACTGGTGGGAATAGGTCTGGCCTTCCATACACAGGTAAGCAAGGAGGAGCTGATAAGTACAATTTCACGCTACAGTCATATAATAGGAATCGGAATTATCGTCCTTCTGGCTTTGATTGCAATATTTATGGTATACCATGGATTCAAGAAGAACAGCAAGAACCAATAATAGAACTTATAAAAATAAACTACAACATACATGTTTGACAATTTAAGCGAACGCCTTGAAAGATCATTCAAAATACTGAAGGGCGAAGGAAAAATTACAGAAATAAACGTTGCAGAAACTCTCAAAGACGTCAGGAAAGCCCTTCTCGAAGCAGATGTCAATTATAAGATAGCCAAAACATTCACTGATACGGTAAAGCAGAAAGCCATCGGACAAAACGTGCTGACAGCCGTCAAGCCGAGCCAGCTGATGGTGAAGATTGTGCACGACGAGCTGACAGAGCTGATGGGCAAGGAGGCTGTAGAGCTAGAGCTCAAGGGACACCCTGCAGTCGTTCTAATGTCAGGCCTCCAGGGTTCAGGTAAGACCACGTTCTCTGGAAAACTTGCATTGATGCAGAAGACGAAAAAGAACAAGAAACCTCTTCTTGTCGCCTGTGACGTATACAGACCTGCGGCAATCGAACAGCTCAAGGTTGTCGGAGAGCAGATAGGCGTGCCGGTATATACAGAAGAAAATGAAAAGAACCCTGTAGCAATCGCACAGAATGCCATAAAAGAAGCCAAGACAAAAGGATACGACCTGGTTATCGTCGATACGGCGGGACGTCTTGCCGTCGACGAGCAGATGATGCAGGAAATACAGAACATCAAAGAAGCCATCAAACCGGATGAAACGCTCTTCGTAGTCGACTCGATGACCGGACAGGATGCTGTAAATACGGCAAAGGAATTCAACGAAAGACTCGACTTCGACGGAGTGGTACTTACCAAGCTCGACGGCGACACTCGAGGCGGTGCGGCGCTTTCCATCAGAACTGTGGTGCAAAAACCTATAAAGTTCATCGGTACAGGCGAAAAGATGGAGGCCATAGACGTGTTCCACCCATCAAGAATGGCAGACCGTATCCTCGGAATGGGTGATATCGTTTCACTCGTCGAAAGGGCGCAGGAACAGTTTGACGAGGCTGAAGCAAAGAAACTCCAGAAAAAAATAGCAAAGAACAAATTTGACTACAACGATTTCCTCGGACAAATACAGCAGATAAAGAGAATGGGAAACATCAAGGATCTTGCGCAAATGATACCAGGTGTAGGAAAATTGACAAAGGATCTCGATATCGACGACAATGTGTTCAAGAGCGTTGAAGCAATGATCGGTTCAATGACTCCATACGAGCGTGAGCATCCAGAATGCCTCAATCTGAGCCGTAAGAGAAGAATCGCAAAGGGAAGCGGAAACTCAATCGACGAGGTTAACAGAATAACCAAACAGTTTGAGCAGATGAGAAAGATGATGAAAATGATGACAGGCAACAAAATGGCATCACTCATGGGCAAGATGGGCAAAATGCCGGGAATGCCGAAATTCTGACGGAGGACTTCAACATGACACTGATCGACGGAAAAGCCACTGCAGCAACCATAAAAAAGGAAATTGCAGCAGAAGTAAATGAAATAATAAACAACGGCGGAAAACGCCCGCACCTTGCTGCCATTCTGGTAGGCCATGACGGCGGAAGCGAAACCTATGTAAAAAACAAGGTAATCGCCTGCGAGGAATGCGGATTCAAATCGACTCTCATCAGATTTGAAGACAATATAACAGAAGAGGAACTGCTGGCCAAGGTAAAAGAACTCAACGACGATGACGATGTTGACGGGTTCATCGTACAACTTCCTTTGCCGAAGCACATTTCCGAGCAGAAAATCATAGAAGCGATTGACTACAGAAAAGATGTCGACGGCTTCCACCCTATAAACGTAGGAAGAATGTCGATCGGACTGCCGTGCTACATTTCTGCAACGCCCAACGGCATAATGGAACTGCTCAAAAGATATAACATCGAAACAAAGGGCAAAAAGTGCGTGGTGCTGGGACGCAGCAACATTGTCGGCAAACCAATGGCTCAGCTTATGATGCAGAAGGCTTATCCGGGAGATGCAACTGTGACTGTATGTCACAGCCATACAAAGGACATAAAGAAAGAATGTCTCGAAGCCGACATAATCATTGCAGCTATCGGACAGCCCGACTTTCTTAAAGGAGACATGGTGAAGGAAGGTGCCGTTGTTATCGATGTGGGCACTACAAGAGTGCCTGACGCAAGCAGGAAAAGCGGATTCAGACTCAACGGAGACGTGAAGTTCGATGAAGTTGCACCTAAATGTTCATATATTACTCCTGTACCGGGCGGTGTAGGTCCTATGACCATCTGTTCACTGATGAAAAATACATTGGCGGCAGGCAAAAAGGAGTATTACAAATAAGAACAAAAGTAAGGCATATTGAGGCTTGACAACACTAGTTTCAGTGCAAGAAATGCTCAAAAAGGAAAAAATCACAGCAAAACTTAAATTTTCAGCCCGCAAATTTTGCAGATTCAAAAAAAGCCTCTATATTTGCACTCGCTTTCGGGAACGAAGCAAACACGGTGGATGTAGTTCAGTTGGTTAGAGCGTCAGATTGTGGTTCTGAATGTCGTGGGTTCGAGTCCCACCCTCCACCCATTAAAAAGGCCGGATTCTTGAATTTCAAGAATCTGGCCTTTTTTAATTTATAGTCAAAATTACATTGTTGATTTCTATTTTTTACACTGTAGTTACTTACTCATTTGTACATTTGTCGACCTGTTGTTTACATCTAAAAGCAAAGAAAAGTATCCATTATCAGAACTGTGGGAAGTGGCAACATCGGAAATGCGACTTACGATATGGGACTCCACCTGAGCCTTTCAAAAGGATTGCAGGAAGAAGCATGTTGGACGGGTGCACACCAGCCTTTCATTTAAAATGCAGTTGTTTAACTGAAATCAGAAAATATTTTTCGTTTTCGCAACAAGATTCACCGTTTTTTCGATAAATTTGCATGTGACTTCCGAAAGGTTGTCAAACATAAGAAAACGAAGAGCGTTATTGAAACTCGTCCTTACAATCAAATTCTCGCAAAATTTGAATATGGAAAGAGGCCGAGTAGCAACAACGCTCACGCTACGGATATATACTATCCCGAAAGGGAGAACTATATACTCGCATGGCGTGAGTGGCTGTTGCTTACTCATTTCCATAGGCAATGCGAGAGGCCTGATTGTAGAGTAAGCATAGATACAGTCCTCACGCTTTTCGCATTTTATAACTTAAACGTTCCAATGGGGGATGAGGGACACATGAGAGACTTTATTATGGCAACAGAAGATTTCTTTGGCTATGGGAGTTGTGATTCTCGGTATGACACAAGGCGACATATCAATGTAATCTTTCAAGAACTGATTCTTTATAAATTGTATTATGACCAAGCGTTGACAGCAAAATGCATTCTTTATGCAGACAGTCTTTCGCCACAGCAAGCCGCAGAATATTTTTGCAACGATGTACTTTCCTATGATGAACATAATTACCTCAATTTACTCAGATTGCGTTATAGTCTTAGCGAGCAAGATTTCATGCAAATCATGTCTGGCAGAAGCCTTCATGATAAAGTCATCAAGACACCGGCTGGATATGACAAAGAACAAAATATCCGACTTCTGGTCCAAATGACTATTGCGCGGTATTACATGACACCGAGAAACGAGAACGCATTAGTTAATATTAACAGCATGATAGTGTCTATTGCAAAAGGAATGAGAGGGATAAACCTAACACAAAGTTTTATACAACAGCTTTTTCAACTAACCGAATATGCAATGCGCAAATTTAGGAACAATTCTGCTATTCCACAAATGGAAGATTATGTCATCAATAATATAGATGCCAAGTGATATAAGAAACCCTCCCAAACTACAACAATCATAGATTATAACAATTTAAAGCAATTTCTTATGTGGAACTATTTAAACAAAGACAGTCTTCAACGTATCAACAACATTGCAAACGGATTCAGAAATCATCCGGCATATACCGCTTATACAATCAAATCCTATGCCTATGACTTCCGCACGGGCGTGCATGCTCTCGAAGTTGCACGCAACGGGGATACCATAAACTTATGGCTGTTCTATCCTGGCAGAGACGGAAAGATTGGTTCCATAGCGGTTTATGGCAGCTATCTGCAAGGACACCTAAAGGCGATATTATCTTCCATGACTGTATTCGGAATGAAAGTATCATCTGCAGAGATTGACCGCTCAGGCTTATCCGACTTTGTGGATATTTATTTGGAAGATTACTAACTATAAAATTTTGAATATATCATGAATTGCAAAAACTTTGGAGAACTTAGTGACGAGCAAATTGAAGCTATCTTGCAGCTGACATTTCAGTTGATAGCAAGTGCCAATTATGGACGTTTCTCAGAGAAAGACGACCCGTCCATAGACGTTATGATGGACAAGCTCGGCTTTTCAGGGCCACTTTTTGCTAATTTGGGCAATGCTTATTGGAACGACGCTATGAACATGCCACCCTTTGAAGCATTCCGCATCGTTTCCATATTTGACGATGGTAAGAAAAACGCCTTTAAAGATGCCATAATAGCTGTGGCAGACAAGGATAATTCTTTTTTAAGGCATGACATAGCTCGTCAAATTTTCACAAAAACAAATATTTCATATTAAACAACACACCTACAATTTAAATTGAATCTCATGTTAAATTCAAACAACTATTTATCCGTACAAGCATCAGTAATGGGTAATTTAGGCAAATATATGCCGATAATAATGCAGTTTAAATCTTTCATACAGAGAGCAGTTATTCCATTGTTGTCTGCAAATGAGTTACAAGACATCAAAGATTGCTGCCTTAATAGGCAAGTCATAGACAAGTTGGTCTATATAGGCATAGGACAATACAAAAAAACGCAGAGCAAAGTGATGAAGTCCTTTATTGCCTATGTATGGCAATAGGAACAATAATTAAAGAATATGATTGGGGAACAGAATACATTCAACTATCGGGAATGTGTGCTCTTGCAGAAAAATGTGTTATAAGACAATAACAGATTATCATACAACTTATACAAATATAAAAATGCAACAGATGACTCTATCAGATGCTACAAAAATATACAAGCAGATAAAGATTTGTTCTGCCATGGCTATGACCTTATCGTTTTAGATGTCAATAATACCAATAGATATACCTTTTTGAAATAAATTCATTTTATATGGTGAATTAGAAAAAGTCTTCTATCTTAGAAGTATATATACAATTTAAGGAAATAATATGACTATATCAGACATAACAAAAGACAGAATAAAAGGTTGCATCTATGGGCAAGCTATTGGCGATGCATTAGGATTAGGCACAGAGTTCATGTCGCAAGACGAAGTTAAGAAATACTATCCAAACGGATTGGAATACTACAGCCAAATCATACAAGATGCGCATCGCAAACGATGGCAGAAAGGAAGTTGGACTGACGACACCGACATGATGATTTGCATAGCCAAAGCAAGAAAGAACAACCATTTCGATTTGAATGAGATAGCCCGCAACTTCAAGGACTGGTTCAACGGAACGCCATTGGGAATAGGTAGGCATACGTTCAATGTGCTTTGCCTGGGCGACTATACAAAAGACCCGATAAAGGCGGCAGATATTATATGGAGATTGTACAAATGCAGAAGTGCCGCAAACGGAGGACTTATGCGCACTTCAATAGTAGCGACCTCTCCAGACGTAGAGGAAGATGAGATAGGCAACATCTGCCGCTTGACACACCCTGATATGCGTTGTGTCGGTTCTTGTGTACTTTATGTAAGGCTAATGCAAAACCTGATTTTTAAAGATATACAATTAGATATATCCGCATTAAAGGATATTGCAGACAGATACGACACTCGCATTAACGATTACATAGACTTGGCGACAAATGAAGACCCGACAGTCCTTTCATTGGATGACAATATGATGGGTTATACTCTAAAAACCATGTCCGTTGCTTTGTGGTGCTTGTGGCATTGCAGCTCATTCAAGGACGGCTTGCTGTCCGTAGTCAATCTTGGTGGTGATGCAGATACCAATGCCGCTGTCTCATGCGCCTTATTAGGAGCAAAATATGGATTTTCAAGTATCCCACGGTATTATGCGGATAATCTTCAAGACAAACAGATAATAGAAGAAATTTATAGGGTGTCCAGTTCTACGTTCCTAAAAACGTAGTACAAAACGCCCTCGTTATTG